>Ga0182006_1001008_pt1 | contig 18434 bp, 19 predicted proteins | sample Sormic07211104_1_FD_123022 | JGI IMG/M metagenome (GOLD analysis project Ga0182006, IMG submission 123022) | Rhizosphere microbial communities from Sorghum bicolor, Mead, Nebraska, USA - 072115-104_1 MetaG | ecosystem: Host-associated > Plants > Roots > Rhizosphere | place: USA: Nebraska...
ACAGACCGGAGTGAAGTGTTCGAACTCCTTGGGATAACGCTTGAAGTAGTCCGGGCCATGACTGCCCATCTGGTGCAGAACCAGCACGGTGTCCTTGTCCAGATGATCGATGAAACTTTGCAGACCTTGCAGGAGGATTTCATCACGGCATTCGCTGTTGGCGCAGAGCGCCGGATCCTGCAACTTGCTGACATCCTGCACCGTGACGCGGTCGCAAGTACCTTTGCAGCCGGACTGGTTATCACGCCAGATCACATCGATGCCGGCACGCTTGAGCACATCGAGCAAACCTTCTTCGTTCCTGGCCTTGCTGGCGTTGTAATCCTTGCGGCCCATGTTGGAGAACATGCATGGCACCGAAACCGCGGTTTCCGTGCCGCAGGAATGCACGTCAGTAAAAGCGATCAGGCCAGCCTCTTTGTCCAGTTGCGGGGTGGTGTCGCGGTCGTAACCGAGAATGCCGAAGTTCTGCGCCCGCGCACTCTCCCCAACCACCAGCACGGTCAACGATTTGCGTGGCTGGAATTGCAAGTCGGGATTGCGCTGGGCATCTTCGCCAATCTTGATGAACGGCTGCTGCGCCGAGACCACTTGCTCTTGCAGATAACCAATGGATGCGCCGATGTAATTGCTCGGCACCAGCATCAGGCGAATTTCGTGGTGATTGCGAAACAGCGACGACAAGCCTTGGTAGTTGGCCAATGCCACAATACCAATGACTGCCGCAGAGGCGACACTGACGATAACTTTGCTGAACAACTCACGATGCCAGCGCCGATAATTGACCGGTACTTTCCACAACAACAAACACGGCAAAACACCCAGCAAGAGAATATAAGCGAACAACTTCAGCGACAGGAGATCACGCACTTCCGTGACGTTGGTCTCGGCAAAGTTGCGCAACATGCCGGCATCGATCATCACGCCATATTGGCTCATGAAATAAGCCACGCCGGCGCTGACTAAAAACAAAAGAGTCAACAGGGGTTTAAGCAGTGGCCGGAAAGCGAATAACGTCAGGACTATGTTGAACGCGGCAAAGATCATCACGCCAAATGCCACGCGCATGGCGATGCCCTGGCCATCGGCAGCGGTGATCTCGAACAGATGTTGCCAAAGCACCAGATTGAAACCGAGCAACAAAAAGGCGCTGGCGAACAACGTCACCCATTCCGGGCGCACGGCTTTTAACTTCAACATGATGAGTGACAGTTCCCTGAAAGAAGAGCCTCGTCAATTGTGAAAAATTCATTCACCGAGGCATGACAAACTTTAGGCAGACATGGATCAATTTTTCGTGAAAAAGATGCTAATGATTAGTTGCCTCGGAGTACGAACATGAAAGTTTGCGCGTATTTGAGAATGGTTCAGGTTTTATTCAGTTTCAGGCACTTCGCAATGTCCTCTGTGAGAGCGAGCCTGCTCGCGAAAGCGCAGTGTCAGCAAATGAATGTTTGTCTGGAGGAACGCATTCGCGAGCAGGCTCGCTCCCACAGGGGCACATGGGTGTTATCGAGTTTTTAGGTCTGGCCCGCGATTTTCTGATTTGCCGACGGCGGCGACGCCACGCCTAATCATCAGCCTCTGCACTCAAAGGCCTGCTGATGAATCACTCCCGCCCCGCCGCTTGGCTGATGCTCGCAATCATTCTTGTCGCACTCAATCTGCGCCCCTCAATGGCCGCCATCGGGCCGCTGCTTTCGGCGATCCGTGGCGATATCCCGTTGAGCTTCACCCTTGCCTCTCTGTTGACGATGCTGCCGGTCATGGCCATGGGGCTGGCGATGTTTTTCGGCTTGAGCACCAGCCAGCGCCTGGGCGAACAGCGCACTATTTTGCTGTCATTGCTGATCATCGGGCTGGCGACCCTGTCGCGGCTGTTTATCGATTCGGCCATTGAACTGATCGTCAGCGCAATAGTGGTCGGTGTTGGCATCGCGTTGATCCAGGCGTTGATGCCGGTGCTGATCAAATCGCGCTTCCCTGACCACGTGGCGTTGTGCATGGGTGTCTACGTGACGTCGATCATGGGCGGCGCCGCGATTGCCGCCTCGTTCGCGCCACTGGCAATGGCGCAGGCCGGCAGTTGGCGCGTCGGGCTAGCCATCTGGGCCGCGTTGGCATTGATCGCGTTGCTGGTCTGGTGCTTGCAGCCCGCGCAAACCGTATCAAGGGTGACCCAGCGGGAGTCTTTCATCACGCGCCGTCGCGCCTGGTTGCTGGCGATTTTCTTTGGCCTCGGTACGGCGTCCTACACCTGCGTCCTCGCCTGGCTCGCCCCGTACTACGTGGAAAAAGGCTGGAGCGAACAAAACGCCGGGTTGCTGTTGGGTTTTCTTACCGCGATGGAAGTCATTTCCGGCCTGGCAGTGCCGGCGATCGCCAATCGCAGCCGTGATCGACGCGGGATACTGGCGTTTTTGCTGATGCTGATCATCGGCGGTTTCTGCGGGCTGATACTCGCCCCGGCGCATCTGGTCCTGCTGTGGCCGTGTCTGTTGGGACTGGGGATTGGCGGCCTGTTTCCAATGAGCCTGATCGTCGCTCTGGATCACAGCGACGAGCCGCAGCGCGCCGGGGGCCTGACCGCGTTTGTACAGGGGATCGGTTATCTGATCGCAGGAATGTCGCCGCTACTGGCAGGGCTGATCCGTGATCGACTGGGCAGTTTCGAAGGCGCGTGGTGGGCGCTGACTGCGGTGATGGTGATCATGCTGCTGATGGTGATGCGCTTTGATCCGCGCCACTACGCACGCCACTTCCCGAGTGCGATCTAGAGGCCTCTGGCCATCTTTTCCGCACGAAATCAGCAACGTCGTGTTGCTAAAAGTTTCTGTCCCACATGTGTCCGTGAAATGTCCTACAAGGGTTTCTCCTGGCACCATCGTTCCGTTAGGATCGTACGCACACGTTTGCGCGAATTCTGCGCAAGGGGCACAGCGAGACGGAACTCATGCTGAACAGTAATTTGCTTCGCAAGCTCGATATGCAGGACTTGATGGTATTCGTCGCCGTGTACGAGCAGAGCAGTGTTACCGATGTCTCGGAAACCCTGTTCGTCAGCCAATCCACCGTCAGTTATTGCCTGAAGAAACTGCGCACCAGTTTCGAAGACGAACTGTTCATCAACACCCGCACCGGCATGCGCCCGACCTACAAGGCCTGCAGCATGTATGGCCATGTGCAGAAGATCCTCGAAAGCATCAACCTCTGCCACGCCGGGGCCCCGGCCTTCGACCCGAGCCGGCAAGCGGTGACCTTCAACATCTGCGCGCCGGAATATTTCGAGCAATTGATCCTGCCGCGCCTGTTGAAGCGCTTCGACTTTGACGACTTGCCGGTGATGGTCAACATGCACAAGTTCGAAACCGATGTGCCGGCCGAAGAGTTGCGCGATGGCAGCCTCGATCTGGTGATCAGTTTCGGCCCGAACTTTCACCGTCAGCATGCGGATCTGAAATCACGGATGTTGCTTGAAGATGACCTGGTCTGCGTCTTCGACAAACGCGCCACGCCACTGGAACCACGTTTGACCCTGCAAGCATTCACCGAACGTCGGCATGTGTTCCCGACGCCGTGGACTTCGAGCACCAACATGGTCGACGGCTGGCTGGCGCGGCAGGCGCAGAAACGTCAGATTGTCGCGCGCTCGAACAGCTACAGCGCCGCGTTGAAGATGATCACCGGCACCGATTTCATCCTCACCCTGCCCCGGCGAATCCAGCGTCTGTTGACCAACGACGCGGTATTCAACCACTGCGAGGCGCCCAATGGCTTGCCGGGTTTCACCCTCGACATGCAGTGGAGCCAGAACGCCGATCAGGACAGCGCCAACGTCTGGCTGCGCGAGCAGGTGATTCAGGTGTGCAGCGAGCTGGAAAACGCCTGAGCGTCAGACGCCGATCGCGGCTTTGCTGTAGGACTCGCGATCGATGTCGACCAGTTCGACACACAATTGCACTTCGAGCCCGGCCGGCCATTCGCAGAGTTCCTGCAACACCGCCAGCAGGCTTTGCGAGAGCTGCTTCTTGATCTCCGCCGAGCGCCCGCTGAGCAGGGCCAGTTTCACATGGACGAAGGCGCGCTCGCCCTGCGCCGTGCCGACCTTGAAGTTGTCGATCTTGATCGCGCGGCTCTTGATATCGAACTCCGCGCCGAACTGACCGGAACCGACCAGCGTGTTGTTGAGCCGAATCAGGGCGATGTCAGCGTTCAACTGCGTCAGGTTGGCGGTGTATTCCATGTGCAGGTGTGGCATTGCGGATCTCCAGTCGGCGGATGCGGGGGGCGTACATATACCACAATCACACAGCGTCATTTGTGAGAGCGAGCTTGCTCGCGAAAGCGTCCTTTCAGGTTGCACATCTGCGCCTGCCGAACCGCTTCGCGAGCAGGCTCGCTCCCACAGGGTTGTGTGGTGCTTGTCAGGACGGAATCAGCGGCCTTTCACTCATGAACGCTTCCAGCCGCGAGCGCAACCAGCGTTCGGCCGGGTCGCTGTCGACGTGGCTGAGCCAGACCATCGACAGGTCCAGCGTCGGCGTCTTGAACGGAAACGGTTCCTGGAACAGCGACCCGGACGCCGCCATCGCCGCGGCCGTGTAATCCGGCAGACTGGCGATCAGGTCGGTACCTGCCAACAACGCTGGCAATGCGCTGTACTGGGGCACCGACAACACCACCTGCCGCGTGCGCCCCAACTCCGCCAGCCACTCATCGGCATAGCCACTGACATTGGCCGTGTGCGACACCAGCACATGCGGGCGAGCGCAATATTCGTCGAGGGTCAGCGGCGTATCGGAGGCATCGGCGCGCAGGATGCTCGGCTGAATATGGCGCAGCAGTTTGCGTTTGGCGTTGGCCGGCAGGCCACGGGTCTGGCTGATGCCGACGGTTATATCGCCAGCAGCTAGCAGATCGGGAATGCGCCAGTAATCGACATGCTGTACGACGAACACTACGTTCGGTGCCTCTTGGCGCAATGCGCGCAACAGCGGCGGCAGCAGGCCGAATTCGACGTCATCGGACAGGCCGATGCGAAAAGTCATGGTGCTGGTGGCGGGGTCGAAATCGCGGGTCAGGCTCAGCGCCGCCGAGAGAGAATCCAGTGCCGGTTTGAGATGGCGGTAAATGTCTTCGGCACGAGCCGTCGGCTCCATGCGATGGCCGACGCGGATGAACAGCGGGTCGTTGAGCATCGTGCGCAAACGGTTGAGTGCCGAACTGATGGTCGGCTGGCCGAGGAACAGCTTCTCCGCCGCGCGGGTCACGTTGCGTTCGAGCATCAGGGTCTCGAACACCACCATCAGGTTGATGTCGGCCTTGCGTAGTTCATTGCGGTTCATCCTTTGCCCCTGCTCCCCGGAATAGCGGCAGTGTAGAAAGGCCCATGAACCACGTCTATGGGCCCGTGCGCAGACATGCGCCGCGCAGATTCAATGCAGGGTCAGGGCTCGAATACCAATGGCCAGCTTGCGCGGATCGAGTCCCATGCCAAGGGCTCTAGGGCTGATGGCGTCGGCGTACTGAAAACGAATCACCAACACGCCTTCACGCTCGATGCGCTGCTGGACTTCGGCCGGCAGTTCAACGCTGACAACGTTCGCTTCGGGCTTGAGCAAACGGGTGGAGAGCACCGGCACCTCGTTGACGATGACCTCCAGCCCCTGTTCGGTATGCGACGGCGCAATCAAAGCATTGGCTTCCAGCACAAATGACTTCACCGGGGCCTCGGGCCGCAGAATGATCTGCGATTCGCTGCCCTCGGACCACGTGCCCCACGGTTCGCTTTTCGACCATCCGCTGCCGAGGAAAAACGTCGCCAGGCTGGTAACGTTGAAGGTCACGCGCTCGTTCGACTTCAGCGGCGAGATCAGCGTCAGCGGATCAGCAGCGCTGATGGGCGAGCAATCGGCGCAACGCTTCCAGCCCGGTGCCAGCACGTTCAAACCGTCGATTCTGGCGAGCACGTCGGTCTCCCGGTTCAGGGTCAGCGCTGCCGGCAGCACGGTGCGGCTATCGAGTACGTACAGCGTATCGGCGGCGTATTGGCCAGAGCTGACCATCTGGTCGGACACAGCCTGAGCCGCCTCGGTCGCCTTGGTACTGGCGCGGCCGAGGTAGACCGCATTGGTCGGCAGATGATGGCGCCCGGCAAACTCGGCCAGCGTTCGCCACTGCTCCGGATAATTCTCCGGGCGCAGCCAGCGCACTGCCTGATAATGGCGAGCCGCCTGATCCCAGAACGGATCAACCAGCGGCGTCTGCCATTGTGCCGCTGGTGTGACCATGAACAGATTGCGCGACTCTCCCCAGCCGGACCGCGTATCCGCCACTTGCAGCACCAGAGCAATGCTCAGCAAAATTCGTGCGGTGCGCGGGGGGTGCCCATGAATCACCACGTACAGGACGGCGAAAATCGCCATGTACATGACCGGCCAGATCATCCGCCCCGAACCGCGAAAAATCGTCGCCACCGCCACCACCGCATCCGGCAGCGGGATGTGCAACTCGAATGGGCCGACACCGATGTTGTTGGAAAACGCAAACAGCGCCAGGCCGGCGAGCGCGAGCAACAGCAACGGGTAGCGACGTGGCTTGAGGTGAACATCCGTGCCGCGTTGCAGCCATGCCGCGAAGGCGCAGATGAACAGGAACACCACACCCAAACCAAGGAAAGCAAAACCGTCACCATCGCCCAACACACCGGGCATATCGCGCAGGGCAAACGACCAGGTTCCCGGGTCGAAAAAGCTCAGCACATTGGCGCGGAACAGACCGTAACCCATCAGCGCCAGGCCGTCGTCGCCGACGCTGAAGTAGCCCGCCTGCCAGCAACACAGACTCACCAGCAAAAACAGACCGATCAGTTCGGCCACAGCTCTGCGCGGCGCCAAATGCCGCCGCAGGGTGTGCGCTGCGAGATCGGCGAGCCAGATCAGCGCAATCATCGCCAGCAGATAGGCGTGGATCAGCGCGGCCGCCGCCAGCAACGTTCCCCAGGCCAGAGAGCGTTTTGGCGTGAATGGCCGCAGCGCCAGGTACAGCGCGGCCAGCAACATGAAATGCCCGCCCAGGGACAGGTGCACGCTCATGCGGACCAACATGGCCGGAACGAACAAAAACAGCCCGGTACCCAGCAACCGCAGTACCGCGTCGCGGCTCACTAGGCCGAGCAGTTTCCAGGCAAACCAGCTCTGCAGAATGAAGCAGGTCAGCAACCACAGTCCGAAGTACTGAAACGGCTCCGGCAACAGCGCCGAGAACGGCTTGAACAAAAAGGCGAACAGCGGATTGGAATCGGAAAAGATCAAGCCGTTGGACAACTCCAGTCCGTAAGACGGATTGAGCCCCAGCGGAAAGCTCCATGGCGAGTGCCGGAAAAACACCCAACCCTGGTAATGGGTGGCCGGGTCGCCGTCGCCCAGCCAGGCAATGTTCATCGGGTTCAACGCCCGAGGGCCGACCACGATAAAAAACGCGAGAATGCCTAGCAGCACAGGCAACAGCGCAGCGGCCCGAGAGGTTGAGCAAAGCTTCATCGATACGTCCAGAAATTATGCAAAACGAAAGTGAACGCCGGCACCGTCAGGGCCACGGCGCCGATTCCGAGCAGATAATGCAACCCAGCCATTTGCGCCGCCCAGGCAACCAGCATCGCCAATAGAAAACCGCCCGCCGAGACCCACATAAAACGCAGCAACGTGCGCCCGTGCAGGCGAGCGGAAAAGCTCCAGGTGGTATTGATCACATAAGACACAACGGTCGCCACGGCAAAGGCGAAACCATTGGCCAGCGGCGGTTCGGGCGCGATGAAGCGGATGAACATCACGGCCACCAGCGCATGCAGCGCAGTGACGAACAGCCCGGTCACGCCAAAGCGCAGACCACGGCGGACCAACGCTGAACGATCACTGCCGATCACGGTTTCTGCGCCAGCACGAAGACACTCAAACCCGCGAGCCGATTCTTGCCCATCAACGGTAGTTCCAGGCGGCAAAGAGTTTTGAGCACGCTGTTGACCCATGGGTGATGACGCTTGAGTTGCGACTGTGGCTGTGCGGCTTGCGAACCCTGCGGCAGCAGGCGCAACGCAGCGGCGATCGGAAACACCGCACCGAAATAATAGGCGCCGCGCTGCACGATCAATCCGGCATCGCCCGCCAGAGTCTCGAATTGCGCGAGGGTGTAGCGGCGCTTGTGCTCGAGAAAATCATCATGACCGCTCCAGAGAAACTGGAACGCTGGCACCGTCATCAGAAAACGACTGCCCGAAGGCACTTTATTGACATAGCTTTTGAGCAGGCCGAGGTCGTCGTCGACATGCTCGAGCACGTCCATCAGTAACACCAGATCGGCATCGATGCTGTCGATGCCGCGTCGGTAATGCACCGGTTTGCCAGCGGTAGTGGCGCTTGAATCGGCGGGGTAACTGATGTCGACGCACCACGCCTCATGCGCGTCGGTGTGGGTCAGCAGATGGTGCGAGAAAAACCCCGAGCCGGCACCGACATCGAGTATCCGCCGAATCGGCATGTCGCCCAGCAATCGCCGGGTCGCCGCCGCTTTGCAGCAGTAATACCAATGCTCATCGATGCTGTCGCCGAGGATGTCGGTTTCCTTGAGATCCATCTGTCAGTCCTTCGGGTCGTAGACGCGACGCACCAGAAAAACCGGTCGGCGTTTGGATTCGATATAAGTGCGGCCGAGGTATTCGCCGAGTACGCCAATGCCGATCAATTGCAAACCGCCAAGGAACGTGACCGCGACCATCAGCGAGGCATAACCGGGCAAGTCGACGCCGTGGATCAGTGTGCGCAGGACAATGAACATGGCGAACGCAAACGACACCAGCGAAACTGTCGCCCCCAGGTAAGTCCAGATTCGCAGCGGCTCGGTGCTGAAGCTGGTGATGCCTTCGAGGGCGAAATTCCACAGCCGCCAGCCATTGAATTTGCTCTGCCCCGCTACGCGCTCGGGGCGTTCGTAGTCAACATGCGTGGTGCGGAAACCGACCCAGGCAAACAGACCTTTCATGAAGCGCCGCGACTCGGGCAGGGTCAGCAAGGCATCGACCACGCAGCGATCCATCAGGCGGAAGTCGCCAACGTTCTCCGGTAACGGCTGTTCGGCGATGCGGTTGTGCAGGCGATAGAACCAGTGGGCCGAGGTCGATTTTGCCCAGGTGTCGCTGCGGCGGCTGACGCGATGTCCCAGCACCACTTCGTAACCTTCGCGCCAGCGCTCGATCATCTGCAGGATGACCTCTGGCGGGTCTTGCAGATCGGCATCGATCGGCACCACGATCTGCCCGCCGGCCATTTGCAGACCGGCCGACAACGCCGCTTCCTTACCAAAGTTTCGACTCAGGTCGACGATGCGCAGACGCGAGTCTTGCCGCTGCCGCTCAAGCAAGCGCTCAAGGGTCGTGTCGGTGCTGCCATCGTTGATGAAGACCAGTTCAAGATCGATCAGCGCCTGCGTCTGAAAGACCTCGTCGATGCGCGAAAGAAAGCTGTCGAGGCTGTCGGCCTCGTTGAAAACGGGGATCACCAGCGACAACGCCACCTGCCCGGCCTGTTGCGTTCCGTGCTCAGTCAAAGGAGTGCTCTTTTTATAGTTTGTCGGTCTTCGAAAGTTTTTCGAGGCCATGAGCCGTCCCGTATTAAGCAGTAGCAAGCACGCACGTGCAAGCATGACGCGGCGCCATATCGGCCAATTCGCCGGGCACTCGCGGCGCTCTGGCCTGCGTCTTTCAGAAACATCCGCGAACGATTGGAAACAAATCCGCGATAGCCAAAAAAAACCGCTGCGCTAGGCTTGCGTCGATGCGCCACACAGGTTGGCGCGCCTATCCATCGCAGGGAGCGAACCCATGTATTTCGAAATCTACCGACAAACCCGAGGCACCCCGAGCACCGGCAAAGGCCAGTGGCGCTGGCGTCTGCGTGCGCGCAACCACGAGACTGTGGCCAGTGGCGAATCGTATGTGAACAAGGCTGATTGCCTGCACGTGATCAATCTGATCAAAGCCGTACAGGGCGAGACGCCGATCAAGGAAATTTGAGCGACGCCCTTTTCATCTGCAAAGCGGCACCGTCTGTCGCCCTCCAAAGCGTTTATTTGAATGCTCGTCAGCGGTGTTCATCAAAGGTGCATGTACTGCAATTTTTGCTGCCATGCACCCAAGGATTTCAGCCATGTCCCATGAGCACCGCTACCTCATCAGTTTCATCGTCGACAACCAGCCGCAAAGCCGCACGCTGATCCACGATGGCGACACCCTTGAACCGGGTCTCGCTGAAACTCTGGTCAAGACCGCTTTCCCCGAATTGAAGACCGCTTCACTGAGCGACGTCCAGGTGCAGAAACGCACCAGGCCCGACGAAGGCGACAACGTCCCCGGCCACTATCAACAGCCATGAGCCGGGCCCGGGCCGCCACCATCCATCGATCCTGCGGAGGTTACGCGCCATGAAATCACTCGCTGCGATCTGCCTTGCGGTGCTGGCCTTGAGCGTCCAGCCAGGCCATGCAGACACCATCGACGCCTTCATCGAAGAGGCGGCCCAGCAAAGCCTTTTCCAGAACAACAGTTCGCGCATCGCCATGGAAAAGGCAACCTTGCCCGAAGTCAAAGCGTTCGCCAGACAAATGATCGCCGACCATGAGCAGTTCGATAAACAAATCAGGCAGCTGGGTGAAAGCCAGCATATGGCAATACCCGTTGAACCTTCGATGGCATCCAAAGCCAAGCAGCTACGCCTTGAATCAAGGGATGACTCCTTCGACCGCATCTACATCGACAGCCAGGCCGAAACCCTCGAGCAAAAGCTGATGCTGTTCAAGAAAGAAGCCATGTCATCGCAAAATCCGCAGCTCAAGGCTTTCGCCCAATCCGCGTTGCCGGACATCGAGAAACAGGCAAAAACTGCCCGCGACCTGCAGGAAAAACTCAAGCCCTCCGCTGGCGCACTGAAATCCGTCAACCCCTGACTGACGGGAAACAATCAAAGCTGTAATAGAACCACGCCCACCAGTACGGCAATGACTGCCGATATCGCCATGACTTGAGTCGAGGTCAACGCCAGCGCGGCGTCCTTCGAGCGGCCGACAAAGCGGCCGCGAATCTGATGCAAACCGGGCTGCGCCTCGAACAGGTTGTCCGGGTGCTCGTTATCCTCAGGCTCATTGGTTTGCTGGCCAGACCAGGCGACGCGCGCCATCAGATGGTCAAGCAAACCTGGCATGATCGATTGGCCAATAATCGCCTTGATCGTCGATCCACCGAGCCACAGCTCGCGAGGAGGATGCTTGACCACGCTGAAAATCGCTCGTGCTGCCACGTCGGGATCGTAGATCGGCGGCACTGGTTGCGGGCGCTTGGGCAATTTGTTGCGCGCCCAGTCGAACTGCGGTGTATTGATCGCCGGCAGTTGCACCATGCATACGCGGATACGGCTGCGCTCATGCAGCAATTCGCAGCGCAATGAATCAGTAAAACCGCGTACAGCGAACTTCGCCCCGCAATAGGCGGCCTGCAGCGGGATAGCACGATAGGCCAGCGCCGAGCCGACCTGGATGATCAATCCTTTATTACGTGGACGCATTAACGACAATGCCGCCAAGGTACCGTGAACGGTGCCCAGATAGGTCACTTGAGTGACGCGCTCGATCTCGGCGGCGGACAACTGTTCTATCGGCGAGAGCACCGTGACCATCGCTGCGTTGACCCACACTGCCAGCGGCCCAAGGCGGGCTTCCAGTTGCTGCGCCGCCTCCTGCACAGCCAGCGCATCGGCGACATCGACGCTGACGGATTCCACCTGGACGCCGTACGCTTGCAACTCCTCTTGCGTAGCGGCCAGTCCCGTCGGATCGCGCGCCAGTAGACCGATGCGGTAGCCGCCGGCGGCAAACCGGTGAGCCGCCGCGCGCCCGACGCCGGCACTGGCGCCGCAAATCACCACGACTGGTTGCTCCTGCATGGATCGCCCTCCCTGACGCTCAGTCAATCGGCCCGATATTGATCATCAGGTCTTCGCCCAGCCCTTGCACCTTGGCCAGCACATCCACCGGCGTCTCGTTGGAGAAATGCACGACGTAGCCCATGCCGCTGCCGTCTTCCTCTATCGCGCTGACCCACAGCTCCACCTCGTCAGCATCCAGCCCCAGCGCCTGGCCGAACTGGCGGTTGCGGTGATCGGAATCGGTTTCGTCCATCGGATAATCACTCATGGCCAACATCTCCTCGGGGATAGCCCCCTCACTGGTTGCTCAATGTGGTCTTAAGGATGGACGCCGAACGTTCGCTGACAGTTCGTTTTTTCAGCCAAGCATCGAGCGCAGCTTGCGCAGCAGATCCACTGGCGCGTAGGGCTTGGCGATCAATTCGAATTCATTGTCCGCCAGATCATTGGGCGTCGACTCGTCCGCGCAATAGCCGGTTGTGAGCAAAATTTTCATGGCCGGATACCGCTGGCTGATCTCTCGCGCCAGAGCCAGCCCGTTCATCTCGCCGGGCATGACCAGATCGGTGAAGACCAGCTCAAAGTCGCTACTCTGCAGTACGGCCAGCGCCTCGCTCGCGTCTGCAGCGATGGCGGTGCGGTAACCGTGTTCGGACAGGACCAGACGCGCCAGCTCAGCGACTTCCGGACGGTCCTCGACGATCAGAATGCGCTCCGTGCCCTTGAGCTTTTCGGCATCGGGCGACGATTCCGACTCCGCCGGCAGACTGTCGTCTGCCGCGAAGAACAGACGCACCGTGGTGCCGAGTCCCGGCGTCGATTCGATTTTGACCACGCCGCCGGATTGCTTGACGAAGCCATAGACCATCGACAGCCCGAGGCCGGCGCCGCTGCCCTCCTCTTTGGTGGTGTAGAACGGCTCCATGACCTTGTCGAGATCGTCGGCAGCAATGCCCACGCCGTTGTCGGCGATCGCGATGCACACGTAACGCCCCTCGGCCAGTCCGGCCTGGTGCGGATCCGTCGCGTCCGGCACCACGACGTTGCGGGTCTGCACAGCGATCATCGGCTGGCGCTGCTGACTCAGCGCGTCGCGCGCATTGGACAGCAGATGGTTCAGCGCCATCTCGGCCTGCGCCGGGTCGAGGCGGCAATTCCACAAGTCTTCGGCGAGTTCGAACTGTGGCTCCAGAGCGGCAGATTCCCGCGACGGCAGCGTTGACCGCTCAAGCACGGCATTGAGATTGATCACCCGGCCTTCGAGCCGTTGCCGCCGGGAAAAGGCCAGCAGATGCTGGGTCAGCAGACGGGCTTTTTCCGCCGCTGCACGGGCGTGACCGGCGCCTACCACAATGCGCTGCGGATCGATGCTCGGCCGCTTGGCGGTGTGCTGGATCAGTTCGATGTAGCCGATCATCACTTGCAACAGGTTATTGAAATCGTGGGCAATGCCACCAGTCAACTGCCCCAGTGCTTCCATGTTTTCGCTGTAACGCAAACCATCCTCGGCGTCACGGCGGCGGCTGACGTCCATTTGCGAGGCGAAGAAATACACCAGTTGCCCGCGCTCGTTGAATAGTGGCGCGATAAACAGCTCGTTCCAGAACGATGAACCGTCCTTGCGATAGTTGAGCACCTCCACGCAGGTTTCGTGTTGATGTTTGAGCGCTTGCTTGACCTGTTGCAACACGGCGCGATCAGTCTGCTCGCCTTGCAGAAACCTGCAGTTACGCCCGAGCACTTCTTCCAGCTCGTAGCCGCTGAGTTCAAGAAACGCATTGTTGGCAAAAATGATCGGATCGTCGGGCTGCGCAGGATCGGTGACAATCATGGCCATGCGGCTGACCTGCACCGCCGCGAAAAACACATCTTTGCGTTCTTGCGAAAGGACCGCTGCATCGGCGCGGTCGACGATCGGCCTGGATTTTCTGGGCAAGTTGACCTCTGCTAAATGACTCCGTTTCGCTGTGACCATCATCAGCGAACGAAGTGCCAAGGCCGGACACCGCCAGGGCGGGTGTCCGAATGAACTGTCCCGGTACTTCGATGGATCCGAATCGCCTCGTTGATTGTCGAAAGCTCACCGAGAACTGCACGCAATATCTCAAATCCGATCCGCCAGGGAGAACCACCGTGGATTTGTTGTTTCTGGGCACGTCTGCCGGCGTGCCGACCCGCCAGCGCAACGTCAGCGCAACAGCATTGATCGCCTCTGCCGGCAAGGGCTGGTACCTGATCGATTGCGGTGAAGGCACTCAGCATCAGGTGCTGCGCACGCCGCTGTCACTGAGTGAATTGCGGGCGATTTTCATCACTCATGTGCACGCCGATCACTGCCTGGGCTTGCCGGGTCTGCTGGCGAGCACCGGCATGTCCGGACGCACGCGGCCACTGGACATTATTCTGCCGGCGGCGCTGCATCCTTGGCTGAGAATGAGCCTGGAGGTCACGCAATCGCATCTGCCCTTCGAGATCAACCTGCACGCTGTGGAAACGCTTACCGAATGGCGCAACCTCAACGTTCAGGTGCAGACCGTCGAGCTGTCCCACCGTGTGCCGTGTCACGGTTATGTATTTACCGAGTCCGATCCGGAACCGCGTCTCGACGTGCAGCGACTCGACGCTGAAGGCATCGAACGCGGCCCGCTCTGGGGTCAGTTGGCCCATGGTCAGGACGTGGAGGTTGACGGGCGGATGCTGCACGCTCGCGACTATCTGCTGAGCGCGCGACCTGATCGGCGCATCATCGTTTGCGGCGATAACGATCGCCCGGCACTGCTGGCAGAAGTGGCGCAATCGGCGGACGTGCTGGTGCATGAAGCGACATTCGTGCAGGCAGCAATCGACCGCACTCGTGCCAGTTACGGCCACAGTAGCGCCGCCGCTGTTGCCGGTTTCGCCGAATCCGCCGGGGTGCGCAATCTGGTGCTGACGCACTTCAGCGCACGCTATCAGGCCAACCCGGCGCTGAGTCCATCGATCGAAGATGTGCGCAGTGAAGCGGCGGCGCTGTATAACGGCCAACTGATTCTGGCGCGCGATCTTCAGCGCTATCACCTCGACCGCTTTGGGCATCTGCTGCCCGTGGCAATCGAGCGCAAACCGCTGGAAGTCGCGCCTTAGTTTGATACCGCGTCCGCCCGGTTTTCAGGCGGACGCCGGTGCAGGATTACTTCTTGGCTTCTTTGTCCGGATCCGCCGAGCGTTCGAGAAACGCGTTGGTCAGTTGCGGCAAATGCTTGAGCAGCCATTCAGCCATGGCCACTTCCTGCGGCAGAATCTGTTCGCAGGCCTTCTGCGTCTGCGTGTCCCCCGCCGCTTTCGCCGCTGCGATCAGCACGGTATAGCTGGCGACCTCCATGTTCTCGAAAACGTAGCCGGCCATGGCGCCCTTGATCACTTCATCGCTCATCAAGGAGCCGCCAACAGCCTGACCGAACGCCATCAACTTGCCGCCCAGGTCTTTCATCGTCGAGGATTCACCGCCCAGACGTTGCAGGCATTCGTCGATGAGTTTCTGCTGGCCGAGGGTTTCTTCGATGTGCTGGTCGATGCGTGCCTTGAGCTGCGGGTAATGCTCCAGGCGCTTGGATTGCGCCTTGAGCATCTGCTCGGCCTGTTGCTCCATGGCATGGGCATCACGCAGCCAGTCGAGCAGGTTTTCCTGTGGAGTAGCCATTGTCGAATCCTCTTCTTGATGATTTCACAGTGATCAACCGGGGCGCGCCGCCTGATGTCCGGCGCGCCCCACGTGCCTTACAAGCCTGGTTTAGCCTGCGCGCCGGAGCCCAGATCCGCACCGGTAACCGGCTCGCTGTTGGGATCGGACATGGTGCGCATCTTCATATTTTCCAGCAGCGCTTCGTCGGCGCTATCCAGTTGCACTGTGGCCAGGCCATCACCGCCGTCGACCGCCGGCGTTGGGCTTTCGACAAACTCCCAATCGTCGCCCTGATTCCACGGGCCGCGCATGCTTTCGGTGCCTTGCGACATGTTGAAGTAGACGTTGGTGAACTCAGGCATGCCGGGCAGCTTGCCTTGCGGGAAGTTTGGCTGAATCGAATGCAGGGCTTTTTCGAACGACAACTGGTGGGCGATCTCACGGGTCATCAGAAAGCCCAGCGCCTCTTTCACGCCGGGGTCATCGGTCACGTTCATCAAGCGCTCGTAAACAATCTTCGCCCGCGCCTCCGCGGCGATATTGGAGCGCATGTCGGCGGTCGGCTCACCGATGGTATCGACGTACGCCGCCGTCCATGGCACACCGGCAGAGTTGGTCAGCGGCGAACCGGCACCGTAGAGCAGGCTGGTGATGTGCGAGTCATTGCCGTTGCCATTGAGTGAACGATACAGCTCACCCTCCTGCTCGACGCCTTCGGCCATCCGGCCTTTCGCGCCCTTGTTGAGCATGACGATGATCGAGCCAATGATTTCCAGGTGGCTGAGTTCTTCAGTGGCAATGTCCATCAGCAGGTCTTTGCGTCCCGGATCGTCCTCGGCCAGGGCTTGAGTGAAATAGCGCGAAGCCGCCGCCAGTTCACCTTGCGCGCCGCCAAACTGCTCGAGCAACAGATTGGCCAACCCCGGATTGGGCTGGGCGACACGAACGGTGTATTGAAGTCGCTTGTTATGTAGAAACATGACAAATCTCCTCAGTCGGGTAAGCGTGGCAAGTCGTGGGTTAAAAGCTTGCCTACCCTTTTGTGAAGCATTGTCGTTGCGGAAATTTCAAAAAATTTGCGGCGACAGGACAAATGGTTTGACCCGCGCGAACAAGCGAAACGGGGCTATACCGCTGAGGATATTCGCACTGGAATGACCGGAACTTATTGCCGGAATCGAGTCTCCAGCGCGCGATTCGATTTCCGGCGCCGCGACCACTAACGCAGCAAATGCACCACCAGCCCGACCAGTGCACACCCCAGCAACACCTGAATCACCCCGCGTTTGAAGCGAAACAGCGCAATGGCCGCGGCAATCGCAATCAACGCCGACGGCCAGTCCAAGCTGCCGTTGAAACCCTGTGGCCAGAGCACGTGGTAGCCGAAGAAACACGCCAGATTGAGAATCACGCCAACCACCGCAGCGGTGATCGCGGTCAGTGGGGCGGTGAATTTGAGTTCGTCGTGCGTCGACTCCACCAGCGGACCGCCGGCGAGGATGAACAGGAATGAGGGCAGAAAGGTAAACCACGTCACCAGCGCGGCGGCGACCGCTCCGGCGAGGAACACCTGATCGGCGCCGAACACCTGCGTCACATAGGCCCCGACAAAACCGACAAACGCCACCACCATGATCAGCGGCCCCGGTGTGGTCTCGCCCAGCGCCAGGCCGTCGATCATCTGTGTCGGGGTCAGCCAGGCGTAGTGACCGACCGCACCTTGATAGACATAGGGCAGCACCGCATAAGCTCCACCGAAGGTGAGCAGCGCTGCCTTGGTGAAGAACCAGCTCATCTGCGTCAACGTGCCCTGCCAGCCGAATAGCGCGGTCAATACTCCCATCGGCAACGCCCAAAGCGCGGCGCCAATCACGGCGAGCGTGGCCAGTTTCGTCCAGCTGAAACGGGCATGGGCCGGGGCTGGCGTATCGTCGTCGATCAACGCCGCGCCGAAAGACTTCTTCGCTGCGCTATGCCCACCCGCCCTGAATTTCTCCGGCGCCAGTCGACCGCCGAAATAGCCAATCACCGCCGCGCCCAGCACGATCAACGGGAACGGCACATTGAACGCAAAAATCGCCGTAAACGACGCCGCCGCAATCGCCCACAGCCAATTGTTCTTCAGCGCCCGCGAACCGATGCGATGCGCCGCCTGCACGACGATGGCCGTCACCGCAGGCTTGATCCCGTAAAACAGCCCGGCGACCACCGGCACTTCACCGAAGGCGATATAAAGCCACGACAGGAAAATCAGGATGAACAGCGAAGGCAACACGAACAACGCCCCGGCCACAATCCCGCCCCAGCTCCGATGCATCAGCCAGCCAATATAAGTCGCCAACTGCTGCGCCTCAGGCCCGGGCAGCAACATGCAATAGTTCAAGGCATGCAGAAAACGCCGCTCGGAAATCCAGCGCCGCCGCTCGACCAACTCCTGGTGCATGATCGAAATCTGCCCGGCCGGCCCGCCGAAACTGATAAAGCCCAGCTTCAACCAGAACCAGAACGCCTCGCGCAGACTCACGGCCTGCGGCCTGACGTCGTCATCACCCGCCAACGGCTGAACTTCACTCATCGAGCTGTTCCTTTTATGCAGTCGGCAGGTTGTACCCGAAAAGCGCAACGAACAAAACGCCAGAAACGAAAAAGCCCCCGTAATCATCAATGATTACGGGGGCTTCGTCTTGTTCAATAATGGCGGAGAGATAGGGATTCGAACCCTAGGTACCGGTGAAGGTACAACGGATTTCGAATCCGTCCCATTCGGCCACTCTGGCATCTCTCCAACGGCGCGCATCATAACA
>Ga0182006_1001013_pt1 | contig 18374 bp, 25 predicted proteins | sample Sormic07211104_1_FD_123022 | JGI IMG/M metagenome (GOLD analysis project Ga0182006, IMG submission 123022) | Rhizosphere microbial communities from Sorghum bicolor, Mead, Nebraska, USA - 072115-104_1 MetaG | ecosystem: Host-associated > Plants > Roots > Rhizosphere | place: USA: Nebraska...
GACCCCAATGCGCATAAGCTTCATGTGTGGACTCCTTCTCACTGTTGACTGTGGTTCGCACCTTCAGTCTGGCACTCAAGATGCCGAAGTGAGGAGGAGTCCATCCCATTGCTTTTGGCCGTTTTCTGCCTGTGACGACTGACCAGGTTGGCTGCAAAAATCCCACTTCAGATGAAAGTCGCTTTCCATCAAGCGCAGTCTCTCGGTTGCAGCTATGAAATTTAGGGCGATCATGAGCCCACCCAGAACGCCAAATAACCGGCCAAATTCGTTTCCGCAAATAAGTTCCCACCCCTTGATTTCAGAGGCCTCCAGAGCATTAATGAATACTGCCTAGCGGAAACGAATACAACTTAAGGTATTGAAATATAAGGATTAATCTTCGGACTTGAAAACCGTCGACTGTAACAGGTCCATGAGTTCGAATCCCATCGCCTCCGCCATCTTTATACGACAAAGCCCTGATTTTTCAGGGCTTTGTCGTTTCTGGGGTTTGAAGAAGTCAGCGCCGCTCGGCATGTGTTCCATAACTATTCTGGAAGCGTTCCAGAACTAACCCGCGTTTACCCTCCTCCGGCGTCCTGCCGATCGTTAAACATCCTTCATGTAACGCGATGCAGCACCCCATGCTTGCAGGGGCGCTAAAAAGCTATAAAAAACAGTCCTTTGGAACGGCGCCCACTGCAATCGATGCCGTACCGTGATTGACCGTGTTTCACGTTTCCCCGCAAAAGTCCCTACAGGCTTTCGACAAGAAAGCCCTGCATTCCGGCGTCCTGCCGACCGAACACAATCATACCTCCCTGCAATATCAAGACTGCGCATAAAGCACCCCATCGACCTCTTCCAGACCACTCAGCGTGAAACCGAGCGTTGCCATGCTGGTCAGGCGAGCATCAAGAAGAGGCCGAAGCGGTGGCACATCACCCGGCCAGGCACCGTGCCGCAGAGATGCGCTGCTGGACGTTCTTTTCAGGATGTCAGACGGCGCGCTGGAGAAAATGATATCTCCCTTTACTGGCTCGGTGCTGGCGATGTCTCTTTTGGATCTGGCGACGCCACGCTCTCTCATGGACACGATCAGGAACTGCATTGCTTCCTCGATACTGAATAAAAACACAGCATCCAAGGGATATGGTGATTGCTCAATTTATCGCTGACGATCGGTTAGGTTTTACCACTCGTCGGAACCGTCAATTTATAAAGGTCTGGATACCTTGCATTTACGCGTTTACAGGCTTGACTGTAGTCTTGCCTAAACTTGAGATCAGGCAATCTAACATCGCTATATTATATATGGCATATTCATTGAGTTAACCTAACTACTGATTTCTGTAGCAGTGGCAAGTCTGCGTTTGTTTTAAACAATAGGGAGCCAACTCATGGAATACTCAATCCAAAAAGGAATATAAATATGAGCATCACAATCACAAACGGAGCAAGCAGAACGGTCCAAATTGCAGTCAGCGTATGGGGGCGAGACGGCAGTGACGATTATTATGCACTGGAGCCCGGCAAAGGTGATACATGGGGGCGTAATGACCCAAGAGGTTACTTGATGGCCATAAAAGGCCAGACCCAAGCAGGTGTATATTACGTTGCCTTTGACAGTCAAATCGTCATAGAAGACAACCTTGTAAAGGATCGCGGCCGAACTATCAACCCACTCGCTTCGAACAATCAATAACATCGAAAAATTCGTTAAATCATTAACAAGCGCACACACCAAATGACCAACATCTTACATGATGCTGGTCATTTCAGCGTGGAGTAACATTGAAAGCCCCTCATCTGACTTGCACTCAGCAAGAGGTTTTCCGGCTGAGTGCTGAGGCTTGGCACACTGTTCGAAAACAACTACTACTTACCTGTGGCAACTTCTTTGACATAGGCTTGGCACGCAGCCAGCGCGATTAGTCCCTGATCGCCGGCGTCGGTAATTCCGATAATTCGTTGAGCATGCGCCGGTCAAGTCGGGCGCGCGCTCCTCCATAAACCACGCCGCCGGCTTCGGTACCGGCTGGCACTGAACGGCCACTGGTTGGATCCGCAGCGTCGAGGAGGATTGACAGCCGCAGATCAGAAGTGGCAAGGCGATCTCGCAGGCGAGCCTGGTCTTTTTGTGCATCGCTCAATTTCCTGTAGTGGGTTTCTTCGCTTGCCGATAGGCGCTGCTCGAGGGCCAGTCGCTTGGCCTGATCGGCGCGCACCTGGGCGGCGGCCGCGTTGCTGATGGCGTTCAGGTCGTCCTGATGTAGGCCGGCCTGTTCGGCGAGTTGCCTGCCGTAGCGCCAATCCTGAACCTGCCAGACCCCGCCGGCCGTAACCAGCAGCAGCGCCAGCACTCCGGCCAACTTCCACGACGCGGGACTCATGGCACATCCTTGAAGAAGATGTGGTGTCCAAACTTCAGCGTCTGCTTCGCCCCCACAGTCCAGGCCGGAGCCTTCGGCATGGTGGTGGCGTAGTAATGGGTGGCACCGCCGGTGGGATCTGGCTCGGTGCCGGACATGACCAGGTCAGCAGCTTTTGGATCGGGCCTCAGGATCGGCCACGATCACGGGCGCTACCAGCTCTGGTGGCCAAACAGGCGTGGCATACCAAGTTGGCTGAACCGTTACCTTGCCCAAGGCGGACTTGTAGGCCTTCCAGGCTTTAAGGTTCAGCAGTAGTGCGACCTGCTCAGCCTCGTCCTCTTCGGTCACCTCGCCGGCGTCGATGCCGTAACCAAGCGTGTCGATTCGATCTTGAATCCGCGTGATCTGCGCCACGGCGCCGGTGCTCTTCAATTAATCAACCAGCAAAAAACGGAGCAGGTAGACGTGACTGAGCTGCACCTGTGCATCAGGGTCCGGGACGGCTTCGCTGCCGACCTGAAAGACGCCCAAGGCGCAGACGTAGGCGGCTACGCAGGATAGGTTCCGGACTTCTTCCCGGGTGAGCATTACGGCGACTACCTAATGCTCAACATCGATCTGGAAACCGGGCAGATCAAAAACTGGAAAAAGCTCGGCGCCGCCGACATCGAGAAGATGCTGGTTCAGGGCGAAGACGCCTGACTGAAAGCATCACCTCTGCCCATTCGATGTGGGCTTTGGGATGCTGACCAGATGCTACCGATTTTGCCGAGAGCTGATCAGCTGCTGGCACTTATCAGTCAACTGCGGATGGGCTTCAACCACGAGGGATAACACTCGATACATCTCGCGCTCATCCGGAAACGGGTAGACATCGAGATTAAGAGCAATCCGAACCTTGCGCAGATTGGTACCTTCTGCAAGCCAACGCTCAATAGTGCGAGTCATCGCCGAGCCGTTGTCGTCTGTCTGCCAAGCCAGCAAGTCGAAGAGTTTAGCCACCAGTAGAAACGGGATCGACTCGGGAATATTGGCAAAAAGCCGATCAGCCAAATCTACCTCGCCAAACTCGGTCACGATTGCCTGGACTGCGCTGAAAGCCTCAGTGTACTCCGCCTCGTGGCATTCTAATGCGATCACTTCCAGCGCTCTAGCAACAACCTGGTACATAGCAATTCCATGCTCTGAGGAGAGGTGCCGATGCTACCAGCCTCTGGCGTGACGGGCTGAACAACCAGCGCCACGAAAGCCTGTCGTTAACTGCCCGATCCTCTCTATGAGAGGACGGGGTGTGATCTGCCAGGTAAGTAGCTACTCCAGCTCGGGGGTAGATGAAATGGGTTACGGGTCAGTAATGGCGCCGGCTCAACTGGACGAGACAGATCACACCCCGATGCGGACGAAACTGCGGCCTATAACCGCCCACCTGCATCAAATCCCAGAATCGGTTGCTATCGAGCGCTGGCGAACTGAACACGGCCGTGGAACTCGGCGCCGGAGACGCAACCGGCAATTCCTCTAACTTGAGATGATGGTAGCGGCATGGTCAAATAAGCGATGGCCTTTTGCCATGGAGATCTCAGTTGAAGCAGTACCGCGGATTAATCATTTTTTTTTCGGCAATGATTTTACTCTTTGCCCTGGTCCAAGTCTGGCATGCACAGTCTGCTCCGGAGGAGAAAAAGCAGGAGCGAGAACGCCAGCTTAAAGGGCTCGCGCTCATCATGAATCTCGAATCCGGAAAGATGTCCGATGAATCAACTCGCCTCGACTCGGTAACCTACAGTGATGAGCTGATGCGAATCTCTTACACGCTCACAAAAGTCTCGAAAAACGAAGTCGATTCCGATGCATTTGCTAAGAACGCAAAAGCCCTTGCCGCTTCTGCATCCTGCGCTGAAAAAGGTCTAGGGCAATTCGTGAAATCGGGTCTTTTGATTAACTACACCTTCAAAGACTCAAGCGACTCACCGATAGTCGACTTTCAGATAGGCAAGTCCGACTGCCTCTGAAGGCCGTCCCCTGAAGCCCGCCTCTCTCGCGGGCTTTTTTATGCGTGTCGTACCTACTACGAAGTCCGCGCAACTAGTCATCAACCTCCCGACCAAATCCGCATGCACTCCCCTCCGCGCCCAACGGCAACCAGCGGAGCGGATGGCGGAAGGTGTCGCCCTGAGCAGCAAGAGTTCTATCTCGGCAACAGCTCCGATCACCAAGGCGGTAACCGCAGCTACGACACTGGTTACTTTGACTTCTGGTTTGAGCTTCAACACCAGTGTTAGTTATGCCGGTATATTGCAGATTGAAGTCCGCAACACACCAGGTACTCTCGGTTCTAACGTCACCAGCTACATCCTGCATATCACTAAGCAATATGGTGGTGCTGGTTTAGTGTCAGTGATCTCGCAACAAGGGTTAGTGGCGGGTGCTGCCGCCAAACACCCATCCTTCACCTTTACAGTGGTGGATGATCAACTGACAGTTACACCTATTGGCTTAACCTCCGGCACTTTCTTGTTCTGGATTACCGCAATGGGCGGTATAGGTGTGTACGCCTAATATGCCATGAGAACTTAGACTGGCATATGAAGCCATGCAAGCAGGGTCACTTCGATGTCGGCGCAGCCGGCGTCGTAGCGTACTGCTACAAGTGCGACGAGAAGATTGTTGCGCCCACCAAGCAAGAAGCTTTCGAGCGTTGGAACGCGACTCACCCCAAGCAGTAATTCCCCCCCCTTCAAAGTCAGCCGCTATAGCGGCAAAGACCCAATGTCAGGGATACGGATCAAAATCTCCCAAGCGATCACGGGCGATGGGAACAGCGTATTCAAGCAGCTCCAGAGGAACATCTTGCTCAAACAGGGTCACCTCAAAGCGCAGTGTTTCGTCGTTTCGAAAGATTTCAAATATCGGACCGCGATCACCTCGCCAGCACTCCAGTGCAAGTCCATCGTGACCTTCGACAACGCTTGAGGCGCGACAAAACTTGTATTCAACTCCGTGTACGACCACATCGCACCTCCATAGATTCTGGGTGCAACGATACCTCCTCCTCATGTGAATTTGATAGCCGCTATAGCGGCAAAGGAACAGTCATGCCTGAAGAAACTGTTTTGATTGATTCGCTTCCGGTCCATCGCGATGCGAGTGGCTGGTGGTCACACCCTGACTACCTCTCGGAATTCGACGATGAAATTACCGAAGAGCAGTTCAACGACTGGTGCAAGCGCCACCAGGTGGAAACGAAGATCACCTGTATGGAAAGCGATGTCGACGCCGATGTGTTCGATGCCTACATGAACAATGGGCAGGTCGATTGCTCGGCGTGGGAGATTCAGCACCCCGCCGAACCTGGCTGGTTCATTCTGTCGATTCACGACGCCGAAGATGGCCCTGTTTGCATCTGGGGCCGGCGGATGACGCCATGATCGCCCTCGCCTGGTTCACCTACGTTTACGCCTACAAACTGGGAAAACCTGCCAGTCACGACAAGCCATGGAACCAAGAAAGAATGCGCTCGGCCCTCTCAAAGCCCTTTTGATCAGTGAAGAAAACAATCAATTCAAAGATACCCCCCACCAGAACGGACACGCCTCCCTTTCCCAGTGCGTCGTAAACAACCAGAAATATCCCCAGAGCGATAAATGCAGCGCCAACAGCAGCTATCGCTCGGCGACTCTTCGTTTGATCGGGGTATTTGTTCAGCATTTTTACTCACCACATATCCAGGTTCTCGTCGATCAACTCTAGATCAGCCGCGGCCACCCAACCCTTTAACCACCTTCTGCCGCCACGCTCGGCATGGAGCATCAACATGGAAACAGAAATTCTCTCGGATGAAGAGCTGGCGGAAATAACCGGCTACAAGGCCAGAGCCTACCAGCGGCGCTGGCTGATTGATCGTCATTGGGTGTTCGTCGAAAGCCGCGGCAAACGCCCGCTGGTGGGTCGTATGTACGCCCGCATGAAGCTGGGGATGATCTCCCCGACCATCGCTGACCCCAACCCGCCACCGGCGACGCCGGCATGGACGCCTGACTTCTCACGAGTGAACTGATATACGACCCCGCAAGGCCGAAACACGCAACTTGCCGCCCCGGATGTATCAGTGGACGCGGAAACGGAAAAGCGGACAGGACTGGATTGCCTATTACTACCTGGACCTGACCGGCAAGGCGATTCCGCTGGGCAAAGACCTGGACCTGGCCAGGATCAAATGGGCAGAGCTCGAGGCCAAGGAAAAGCCGCTCGATCTGCGCACGATGAAGGGCATCTTTGACCGGTACATCCGCGACATCGTCTCCAAAAAAGCGCCGCGCACCCAAAAAGACAACCTGGCGGAGATCAAGCAGCTCCGACCGATGTTCGATAGCGCCCCCATCGACTCGATCACCCCGGCCACGATTGCCGGGTACCGGGATGCACGGACAGCGAAAGTGCGGGCTAACCGTGAGATCGCCACCCTCTGCTGATCGCAAAAATGGATGAGCGCAATGCTCAGCACATTTGCAGTTATCTGATCGTGAGCGCGCGCGGCAAGCGCATGACCGCGAAGATGCTCCGCGACCGGTGGGACAAAGCCAGGGAAAAGGCCAAGAAAGAGGCTGATGAGAAAGGCGACGTTCAACTGGCCGAAAAAATCGGCAGCTTCCAGTTCCGTGACATCAGGCCAAAAGCTGCGTCAGAAATCCTCGACGTCGGCGATGCCAGCTTGCTCCTGGGCCACACCAAGGGCGACATCACGGAACGCGTTTACCGCCGCATTGGCGCCATCGCCAAGCCATCAAAATAGACCGAAAACCCGTTACAAAACTCAAAGCTCGCCCCTTGTAGAATGCGGTCTACAGAGGGGCCGAAAAACAAAAGTACTGTAACGAAAAAGAGCTACAGGCCAAGGTTTTAGCGGCTTTAAATAGCGGTCTTGAAAACCGTCGACTGTAACAGGTCCATGAGTTCGAATCCCATCGCCTCCGCCATCTTTATACGACAAAGCCCTGATTTTTCAGGGCTTTGTCGTTTCTGGGGTTTGGTGAAAATCTCGGCTCTCGGCATGTGTTCCATAACTATTATGGACTATGGACGTGTTCCAGAACTCAGCGGCTGAACCCCCTCCTCCGGCGTCCTGCTGATCGTTAAAAATCCTTCACGTAAGGTGATGCTACGCTGTCCTCAAAACCGAGGATTTGCGATGCCACATTCGGACCTCCCCCCTCCCTGCTGTACAAGATCAACGAAAACCAACTCGCGCTCGAAGCCGCCATCATGGAGCTTTCCAACTGGGTCGAAGCCCGCGGCTCAGCCGACGTCGCCGACAACGTGCGCGGCGCCTTGGACACCATCGACAAGAACGAAGAGTTCATCAAGATGACGCTCGCGGTACTGATGACGCTGGAGTGAATTAGCACTGCATCTTATCGCTACCCCGCTACCACCTCGCCTCAAATACTGAGGCGAAACCGTGGATCCGTACGAAATCGAAGACACCCGCAACTGGCTGGAATGTCCTTAATCCTCCCTATCAAAACCAACGTACGTTCGATCTTTTTTAAAGATTTTATGATTGCTGAAACGTATCATCACCGAAATTAGCCGGTTTTAACCGAAATACACTCTGCATTGCACTGCGCCATCTCCGCTGACCTAGGAATTTCTCTATTTCGAGCCAGCTAGCGGAAGAGCAATACATCCAAAGAAACATCCTCACTTAGATGAATATCGATACGCCCCCCTCCAGACGACCCTCCGCTTTCGAGGCGCACGCCCCCGTTGAAAAGAGTATGTTCAACGCAATACGCGCACAAAGTTCAAATGCATGGATGCTAGTCGAGCCTCTGCGATTACTTACTAACAATGAAAAAACTATCAATCTAACCAAGATGGAGTACGCAGTACTCGACTTGTTAATAAGCAGCACAGAACGGATAGTAAGTAATGATGCCATTGCCAAAAAACTAAACAAAAACCTTGACCACTATAAGGGACTGGTGATGTGCCTCAGCAGGCTACAAGCGAAGTTCAAGAGGTCCGCTAGAGGAGATAACCTTTTCCGCTCGGTGAGAAATCGCGGCTACTGCATCGTCCAAACAATACACATTGAGAAGGACTTATCTAACAGGCATACCGCATGCGATGAAAAAACCTGGAAGCGCTGCTCGCCCCCCCGCCACAGCATCTACTTGCTAGCCGATGCATCTGCCTATTGGGTTGACGTATGTAGCGGCTCTGGCACGGAGGAGGTGCCGAGCTTCCATGAAATGCGGGCGCTGTCGCTGCACCTGTGGAAGAACGCCGGAAACGATGGACAGAAGATCGCAGGGCACGCGAGCGAGGGCATGACCAAAAACTACCAGCGGGACCACGAGAAAATCGTCCGGCCTGAGGCGATACCGGATCTGAATATCAGCGAAATCACTGGGTAGTTTTGCGTAGACCTGAAACGAGAAGGGGGACCAAGCCACTAAGCGCTTGATCTCCTCACGAAATATGGTCGGGACGGAGTGATTCGAACACTCGACCCCTAGCACCTCATGCCGGGGACTGTAACGACCTAAGCTATTGTTTTAGAACGAATATGACCACCTTTAAGAGTGGCAAAACATTCGATTTTTTGTGCTTATGCAAACGGAAACACGCGGCCTCCAGAGGAGGTTTTGCGCAAGCCACCGCAGGAGAATGACGAGGTGACATTGCGAAACTTTCTGCATCCGCTAGAACTTCGAGATGGCGTAGAATTGTCTGCCCGTCACCTCGAGGAAGGGACATGGCTGTAATCACGAAGAGTGACTTGGTGTACAAGTACACTTGGTCGGCAGATCAAGGCGACAACCCGCATTACACCGGGTTGCTGGATCGCGACAAGGTAGACCGGGACGAGGGACACGAGGTTGTACATTTTCCGACAGTAGTGCCCTCCCTTCCAGGCGTTCTGCCGACCTGAACCCCAAGCCCCTAGTTTGCCCCTGCCCTTACGCACCAGCCAAAAAACCGAGTATTCAGCGTGTTTTTTCCTCCTACAGACCAAGCGCCGGATATGTATTAACCCTGATACATGAAAGGTTATTATTTGACGCTTTTCTAACAGAGGCACATTGCTATGATCCCGGCAAACTCCACTGCTAGAGGCTCTGAAGTGAAATTAACACCTGCCGAAAAGACCAAGTCTCGGGGTTGGGAATGGGCCTATAAAAAAATCCGGAGTTTTGGTTGCTCTCGAAGAACGGCCCTCTACAGGGCAAGCCTCTATGCTCTTCGAGGTGACTCGGGAGGTTTCTCAAGCGAGCGGAGCTTGCAAAGATTCCGACTACGGCGTTAACCAAGCTGGTCATCACCGGTACGCCATGGCTCGACCCGACCCCCCTTCGGGCTGCAGGGCTGCGGCCACAAAGACAACCCTGACTACAAGACCGGCGCCTGCAAGATCACCATCAACTGCTAAGACAAGCGTTGGAACTCCTTCTCGGGGCGGCATGGGGCCGCGTACGGTGGCCGAGTAGGTCCCTTGATCTCCCCCGACGGCCTCACGCTGGCGTCACACATTCCGCCGCCGACGATGACACCCCGCCCGAACCAATGACATGCATGACCGACTCGACCTGCCAAAGTCTGTTCGCGCTGGCGCGATGGTTGCGCACATCGATCCGCCCCTCGGCGACCATTCCAGGCGTCAGCGGCCGAGTGATGGACATGGTCGATCTGAGCCACGCCCCTGGGCACCACCACCAGGCGACCGTCGACCGGCTTCGCCACGGCGCCCAGTTCACGTGCCAAACGCGTCAGTAGGTTCATATCGGATTCGGCGCGCTGGTCGATATGGCTGAAAACATGCTTTGCCAGCTCCGGCGCTACGGCCGCAATGTAGCATGCTCCTTGGCCATCTTGGCGACCAGAGCGCCCAGCGTTTTGGATCGGGCCTCCCTCCGGAAAATCAAGGAACCAACTGATAGGTTGACTGCACTAGACCGGAAGGAAAACACCGGCTATTTACTAGCTTCAATTCAATGTCCTGCGTAAGGGCCCCGAACAATGGTCTTCCCGACCCAATCAGCACGGGAACAGTGGTGATCACCATATCGGCGACTAACCCGTCACGCAGGAATGACTGCACCAATTGCCCGCCATCGACATAGACTCGATGCACACCTTGCCTCGCCAGTTCCGCCAGCAGGTCTGAAGGAGTGAGGTTGGAAAAACGCACTTTTCCCTCTAGCGCATTAGGCACCTGTGAATCGGCCAACTGTTGAGACAACACGATTACTGGCAGGTCGTAGAACCAAGTGTCGAAGGTCAGCACTTTCTCATAGCTCCCCCTCCCCATCACGATAGCATCCTTATCGGCGATGAAGCCCAGGTAGCCGTGATCCTCACTCTGATCATCGCGCTGCAATAGCCAGTCAATGTCACCGTCGGATCTGGCGATATAGCCATCTAGACTGATGGCGATGAAAACATGTGCAGTAGTCATAGAAGTTTCCTTATTCAGACGACGCATGACTGACCGCAAAGAGGATAGCAAAACTAATATATAGCTAAATTTCTTAGCTGGTTTTCTACAAATCCCGCTCAAATCAAATTGGTCAAAAAAACTGTGTAGCGTATTTTGATCGCGCGAATAGGCCGTTCACGCTTTGAATTAATCTTCCTTCAACACCGGTTCAACTTCATCGACCGGCAACGAAGCCAACATTTCAGCGCGACAAACCTCAAGGATCTCATCCGCGAGTGCAGAATCATCCGGGCAGGCACGCGACAAAATAATCGCGCCGACAGCACGAGACAGCAGGTCGATCATTTTCTTTCTCCCCTCTCCCGCCTCGGCATCCGGTCCCGTCGGATATTTCTCTCCCAGCGTTTGCAGGGTGTGTTCAATGCCTTCGGCAAATGTCGCTTTCACATCATCCGATTGACGCGCCGCGTCGCTGCACAACGCGGCCATGGTGCAACCGCTGCCACGTCCGTCCCGATGTTCTCGGGTCACATAGACGTTGATGAAGCCCGGAACATCGAGCGCTTGGGCGCCAGTCAGCGATTTGGCAAGACTGCAGGCCGAGGCTTCGGCCATCAGGTCGGCCTTCGACCCGAAGTGCTTGTAGAAGCCTCCATGGGTGAAACCGGCAGCTGCCATGAGATCCGCCACACCGACGCCGTCAAAGCCGCGCTCACGGAACAGCTCTGAGGCCGTTTCAACGATGTGCTCTCGATTGGCCTGCGCCTGGGCCTTGGTCACTCTCACGTGCAATACCTCGTGTTTACCGGGAAATCATGCGTCCAATCATACATAGATGCTGGTCATAATCAAAACCGTTGACAGTTTAGATTTCGATCATCATCCTAATTGCACGCAACACCGATCTCCATCAACGGGCACGGAAGAAATACCAGATGACCAATCAGAATCTGTTCACCCCTTACACCCTTGGCAGCCTAACGCTGTCGAACCGGGTAGTCCTTGCGCCGCTGACACGTAACCGCGCAGGCCAGGGCTTCGTCCCCAGCGAGTTCGCGGCCACCTATTACAGCCAACGCGCCAGCGCCGGCCTGCTGATCAGCGAAGCCACGCAGATTTCCCGACAGGGCCAGGGCTATCAGGACACCCCCGGGATCTACACGCAGGCGCAGATAGACGGCTGGCGCACCGTGACCGATGCCGTCCATGCCAAGGGCGGAAAAATCTTTCTGCAACTGTGGCATGTCGGCCGCGTGTCGCATGTTGATCTGCAAGAAAACGGCGCCGCTCCTGTGGCCCCTTCTGCACTGCGCGCCGCCACCAAAGTGTTCGTCAACAACCGTTTTGAAGACGTCTCCGAGCCGCGCGCACTGGACATCAGCGAACTGCCGGGGATCGTCTCCGATTTCCGCCAGGCCGCGGCAAACGCGGTCGCCGCCGGGTTCGATGGTGTGGAGATTCACGGTGCAAACGGCTATTTGCTGGATCAATTCCTCAAGGACAGCGCCAATCTGCGTACCGACGCTTACGGCGGTTCGATTGAGAATCGTGCGCGCCTGTTGCTCGAAGTGACGGCGGCGGTTGTCAATGAAATCGGCGCGGATCGCACCGGTGTGCGCCTGTCTCCCGTTTCGCCGGCCAATGGCGTATCCAGCAGCGATCCGCAGGCGCAATTCGATTACGTCGTTGAACAACTCGACGCCCTCGACGTGGTTTATCTGCACGTGGTCGAAGGCGCGACCGGTGGCCCGCGCGACGTGGCGCCCTTCGATTTCGGCGCCCTGCGCCAACGCTTCAAAAACACCTACATCGCCAACAACGGCTATGACCTGGACCTGGCGACTTCGAAGCTCGCTGCAGACCAGGCCGACCTGATCGCCTTCGGTCGCCCGTTCATTGGCAATCCGGATCTGGTGGAGCGCCTCAAACGTGGCGCGCCGTTGTCCGCGTTCAATCCCGCCACCCTCTATGGCGGCGGTGCGGCTGGCTACATCGACTACCCGACGCTGGCTGAATCGAGCGCTATCGCAAGCTGAGCCATCAGTGATCGCGCTTTCTGTTTCTCACATCCTGAAAGAGAGATAACCCATGAGCACTCGCCCTACTGTTCTCATCACTGGCGCCTCCACCGGCATTGGCGCGGTCTACGCCGAGCGCTTCGCGCAACGCGGCCACGATCTGGTACTGGTCGCCCGCGATCAGGCGCGCCTGGATGCACTTGCAGCGCGCTTGCGCAGCGAACACGACGTCGCCGTCGATGTCATTGCGGCGGACCTGACCCAACTCAGCGATCTGACAACCGTTGAAAGCCGCCTGCGCGACGACGCCCGCATCGGCATCCTCGTCAATAACGCCGGCGCCGCGCTGTCCGGTAACTTCATCGACCAAAGCACCGACAGCGTTGCGCAACTGGTCGCCCTCAACACCACGGCGCTGGTGCGGCTCGCCAGCGCCATCGCCCCACGCCTGGCCAAGGCAGGCGACGGCGCGATCATCAACATCGGTTCGGTGGTGGGCCTCGCGCCGGAGTTCGGCATGACGGTCTACGGTGCGACCAAGGCATTTGTGCTGTTCCTTTCCCAGGGCCTGAGCCTGGAACTTTCGCCTCAGGGCGTCTACGTGCAGGCCGTGCTGCCCGCCGCCACCCGCACGGAAATCTGGGATCGCTCCGGCGTCGACATCAACACCTTGAGCGAAATCATGGAAGTGGGCGATCTGGTGGATGCCGCTCTAGTCGGTTTTGATCGTCGCGAACCGGTGACCATCCCGCCGCTGCACGAAGCGGAACGCTGGGATGAGCTGCAGAGCGCACGTCAGGGCCTGCTGGGGCAAATCCGCCAGTCTGCAGTCGCCCAGCGCTACCAGACCCAACCGTGATCTTTTGGTAGCGAGCACTCGCGCCGGATTCGATGCAGGCGCAGGGCACTGCATCGAACCCGGCCACTGTCCGGAGTAGCAATGAATTCAACGCAGACAAGTACGCCCTCGGGTTCACAGACGTCGTTCATCAATGCGACGAACCAGACGATCACGGTCAACGGCATTCCCTTTGCCTATCGCGATACCGGCCCAGCAACCGGTGTGCCCCTCGTACTGTTCAACCATTGGGGCGCGGTGCTGGACAACTTCGACCCCGCGATCATCGATGGCCTTGCACAAACCAGACGCGTCATTACCACCGACTATCGCGGCATCGGCGGCTCTGGCGGAAGCGCACCACTGACCGTCGGCGAAATGGCTGACGATGCCATCCAGCTGATTCATGCGCTGGGGTTGGAAACCGTTGATGTGCTCGGTTTCTCCCTCGGCGGCTTCGTCGCTCAGGACATCGCCCTGAAGGCGCCTGATTTGGTGCGGCGTTTGATTCTGACCGGCACCGGACCAGCCGGCGGCAGCGGTATCGACAAGGTCGGCTCGGTGACATGGCCATTGATGCTCAAAGGCTTGCTGACCTGGCGCGATCCGAAGTTCTACCTGTTCTTTACTTCGACGCCCAATGGCCGTCGATCCGCCTCGCAGTATTTACAACGTCTGAAAGCACGCAAAAAAAATCGAGACAAGGGCCCGACGCCCAGCGCTTTCCTGCGGCAGTTGAAAGCCATCACCGCGTGGGGCAAACAGGCGCCACAAGACCTCAGGCGCTTGCGGACACCGACGCTGATCGTCAACGGCGACAACGACATCATGGTGCCCAGCGTTAACTCGAGTGCACTGGCAAAGCGTATCCCCAACGCACAACTGGTGATTTATGAGGATGCCGGGCACGGCGGTATTTTCCAACACCACGCTGACTTTGTGGCCAAGGCACAGGCGTTCCTCGATGCCTGACAACACGGCGCAGCAACGCCGCAACACACCGGCTACCCTCCTTACAACCGAAAAGAGCTGCACCACGATGAAAGCATTTCTAATTGATCGCTATGGCAAGAACCCCGGGCGGATTGGCGAAGCGCCCGCCCCCGCAGTGGGTGCCCACGACGTTTTGATCGAGGTACACGCCAGTAGCGTCAACGCACTGGATTCGAAGATCAGCAAAGGCGAATTCAAGCTGATCCTGCCCTACTCATTTCCGTTGATCCTGGGTAACGATCTGGCAGGCGTCGTGATTGAGGTGGGCTCGAAGGTGACACGCTTCAAACCGGGAGACGAAGTGTACGCTCGCCCACCGGAAGCGCGGATCGGCACGTTCGCCGAATTGATCGCCGTGAACGAGAACGCGATCGCCCTGAAACCTGCCAATACCAGCATGACACAAGCCGCGTCCCTCCCCTTGGTTGCACTGACCGCCTGGCAAGTGCTGGTCGAAACCGCCCAACTGAAAAAGGGTCAGAAAGTGCTGATTCACGCCGGCTCCGGCGGCGTCGGCACCCTCGCCATCCAGCTCGCCAAACACCTCGGTGCGTTTGTCGCTACAACCACCAGCACTGCGAATGTCGAATGGGTGAAGGCATTGGGGGCCGATTTGGTGATCGACTACAAACAGCAGAACTTCGAAAGTGTCTTGCACGACTACGACGTGGTGTTGAACAGTCTCGGCGCCGATGTCCTGGAGAAGTCACTCAAGGTGCTCAAGCCAGGTGGCCAGCTCATTTCCATCTCTGGGCCACCCACTGCGCAGTTCGCGCAGGAGCAAGGATTGTCCTGGCCATTGCAACAAGTCATGCGCCTGCTGAGCCTCGGTATTCGGCGCAAGGCGCGCAAGCAGGACGTCAGCTACAGGTTTGTATTCATGCGGGCCAACGGCGCCCAACTGCAACAAATAACCGCGCTCATCGAGGCCGGCATCATCAAACCGGTGATTGACCGCGCCTTCCCCTTTGAATCAACGGCAGAGGCGTTGAAGTATGTCGAGCAGGGACGAGCCAAAGGCAAGGTCGTTGTTTCGATCAAATGACTACGCCGCCTATCGATGAGTCGACCAAAGAGCCCGAGCAACTTTTAGCACACCAGCATTCTTCATCCGGGCTGAGCGAGTTGACGACACTAGAGTTGCCGAAACCGGAAGCGCAGCAAACGGACGTCGTGCCTGTAGCACCAACTGTGATCCTATGGCGCAGTTTGATGCTTAAGCAGTAGATCTCGGCCTCGCCACAGCCACCGTACAAAGCACATTCATAATCAGTTTGGCGACTCTCTCCGTAGCACAATTGACGAACCCGAGGATGAATATACGTTCATCAAAAACATTGTTCTATGCGTCTAGCCTGTGGGTTCCGACATAGTGAATACAGGAGTAACCCACCATGTTCTCGCACGAAAGCATCCCGCTGATCATCATTTTCATCATCCTGCTGCTTGGCGTGCTTACTGCCGTCCTCCATCCGGTACATGCGTTCTATAGCTGGCTTCAGAGGCGCAGGGAAAAATCATCCGTCGAGATCGCGAAAGAGGTGGATTCGCGCTGAAGTTTTTTTAACGAGCCCGGCTAAGTCCGGGCATTTTTTTGAAGTTTTCGGGCCGATTCTGTTGAAAAAGTCGGCTTCGGTTTCCACGGCAGAAAAGTACGTGCCTGAGATTTAAATCTGTGTTTTGGGCAGAAGGTTCAGGACTCGGATTTCAATCTCGGACGCGTACTTTTCTGATGCGCAAACCAAGGCCGACTTTTTCAACAGAATCGGCCAAGAGCGGACACTCGAGCACATCACCTGGTTGGCTGTTTTTTCAGGACGAAGCGGTCACCTGTGTTCTGCTGCCAACATTGACCTGAACTGAGAGATGATCTCTGAAGATAACCCGGCAGCTTCGAACACTGCGCAGGTAAAGCTAACGGGTGCAGGACCTGGCGCAGTTATGATGCGGTCAGCAACCACAGCTACTGGACTGCTTCGATAAAGCGAGGACCCTTCATAACCTGCGGCATTCTGTTGTAAAAAGTCAGCGCTGTTCGAGGTATGAGAAACCGTGTCGAGAAGCCCGGCTCTCGCAAGTGCCAGCGTTCCCCCACAGATACCGGCAATTGTCGCGCCACTTGAACGACTAGTATGAAGAAAGTCCCGAATATCCGGTGCATCTGCACGTTCCCAGATCATTCCACCGATGACGACAACAACGTCCGGTTTCCAGTCCAGGCATTGTTGCAAGCTGCAATTCACAGTTACTGCCAATCCACCCTGCGAGCGGAACTGTCCCGTAGTAGAGGCGAAAAACCTAACGTCGATCCCGTAGAACGGGGATGCGGTTCCTGCAATGAAAGCATATTCCCAGTCCGCAAAACCGGGTGTCAGTATCAATCCCACGCGTGCCATCAGTCAGAATCCTCCATGAAAACGAATAACATAAAGCGACAACACATAGGTCTCAACGGCTGCCTTGGGTCGAAAGTTTCCCCTCACCACTGACAGCTTTCGGCCAGAGGCTGATTGTTGAAATCGACTGAAATCGCCACTCAATGGTCAAGCCTATAAACTTGCGGATGACTCAAGGTGCGTATCACTTCCTGCCAGTCGCCGTAATTCGCTCACATCGGCGAACCACTCATGGGACTGAAGACTGTGGAATGCATCATATGCTCCATACCCCCAGGCGACCGCACCAAAGGCGATACCGGCAGTCGCTGCTGCTTCACCATCCGTAGGTTGGTCGCCGATGTAGATAACTTCCTCTTGCGCCACGTCGAATTTGCGCATGACACGGCGCAAGCGAGACGCCTTGCCGAAAATGGAGGCGCCGCACTCGAAGGCCCGGATATGTTGACAGCTGGAGCCCAAAATTTGCTTGATATTTTCTTGGGAGTTAGAAGATACCACCGCCAGAATCAGTCCTCTCTCGTCAAGATGGGCGAGGGTATTTGCAATGTTATTGAACAGTGGGATCGAGCTTCGATGTTTCTTCATCAAGCTCATGAAGGTTCGCGCCACCAGAGGCAACTTCCAGCGAGGCATTCCGATATGAGCCATGATCTCCCGAGCCCCCTGCTTGCGCAAACCGTCCAACTCTTGCGGGTGAATTCGACTGAATGCGTGTCTGTCAGCAACCTGGTTGAACACTGAAACAAAGAACGGAAAGGAATCAGCGAGCGTGCCGTCAAAGTCGAAAATGGCAAGCCGGTATGACATGTAAAAGCTCCTTCCTGTAGTGGTGGCAGCCGAGTCCGGGCGGCTGCTTGTGCTGGGCGATTGATTCACCCGATTGGTGGGAAAGGCGCATTATCCCTGCTCCGGAATCTGCCCGGAAGGAGTAAGTGGCTTAACGCTGTTGCCGTATCTGACTACCTTCAAGGCCTTGACTTGATTTATCGAGCTCGCCGAGCATATTCCGATGATTGCCAAGGCCAAAGTCGTTTTTCTCGCCACCCGCAATCACCTCAACCATCCGCTTCAGCACTCCTTCACGGCGATGCATGGGAGTAAACGTCCCATCGATGTGGGGCGGCATTCTATCGAACGACAAATCAGCGACAGGGATCGTCATCAATGCAATGCTGACCGAGCCGTTGTTCGCCGCGCTGCTGACGTTTGTGGTGCTCAATGAAGTACCGCGCGAAAGCCTGTACGCAGGGGCAGTACTGATCATCGTCGGCCTGTGTTTTTCCAATGAGCTGATCCGCTTGGGCAGCAAAGCATCCGTCCCTTCGA
>Ga0182006_1001017_pt1 | contig 18327 bp, 15 predicted proteins | sample Sormic07211104_1_FD_123022 | JGI IMG/M metagenome (GOLD analysis project Ga0182006, IMG submission 123022) | Rhizosphere microbial communities from Sorghum bicolor, Mead, Nebraska, USA - 072115-104_1 MetaG | ecosystem: Host-associated > Plants > Roots > Rhizosphere | place: USA: Nebraska...
AGGTCGCCTTTTTTTTACCGGGGTATAGCGCAGTCCGGTAGCGCGCCTGCTTTGGGAGCAGGATGTCAGGAGTTCGAATCCCCTTACCCCGACCATATTGAAAATCCTCGTATCGAAAGATACGGGGATTTTTTTTGCCTGCCGAAAGCGGAATCGCTTCAAGTCGTCATACAACCTGCCGATAGCCCGCTAACACGAGGGGACTGCCAACGCTTCGCCCCTTGAACCTGGCCATTACAAGAATAAGGGCGTTCGTCATGTTGCTTCGTCAGTTGAATATTGCTCCCCGGGCTGCCCTGGGATTTGCCCTGATCGCGGTGTTGGTGGCCTTGCTCGGCGTGTTTGCGCTAGGGCAGATGTCGAGCATCCGCGACAGTGAGGTGGCGGTGGAGAACCGCTGGTTGCCGAGCATCCGTGGCGGCGACGAGATCCGTGAACTGATGCTGCGCATCCGCACCATCTCCCTGCGCATGGCGCTCGATCAGGATCCGGCCAACATCGCCACCTATCGCGGCCAGATGGACACCCGCGACAAGGAGCTGAGCGAAAAAATCGCAGCCTACGACAAACTGGTTGACACTGCCGAAGGCCAGCAGCTGTATGACCAGTTCAAGAAAACCTTCGCCGCCTATCGCACCGGCATTGCCCAGTCGTTCACCCTCGCCGAGCAAGGCAAGCGTGACGAGCTGACCAAATTGCTCCTGGTCGACATGAAGACCGTGGTCGACGGCTCCGGCAAACAACTCAACGATCTCGCCGATCTTTTCGCCCGCCAGGTCGCTGCCGAAAGCGAGAAGTCCGCCGCGCATTATGAAACCTCGCGCACCATCGTTACTCTTTTCATTGCCTTGGCAGCGCTGGCCACGGTGGCGCTGGCGATGTTGCTCACGCGCAGTATCGTGCGCCCGCTGAGCAGCGCCGTGGATGCCGCAGAAAGTGTCGCCAAGGGCGATCTCACCCGACCGATCGAAACCCATGGCAACGACGAAGTCAGCCGCTTGCTCAAGGCCTTGGCGACGATGCAACAGAACCTGCGCGAGACCCTGCAGGGTATCAGCGGCTCAGCCACACAACTGGCCACTGCCGCTGACGAACTGAGCGCCGTCACCGTCGACAGCACCCAGGGCCTGCAAGAGCAGAACAACGAAATCGAACAGGCCGCCACTGCGGTCAACCAGATGACCGCCGCGGTAGAGGAGGTCGCGCGCAACGCAGTGTCGACGTCCGATGCCACGCGCCAGTCCAGTCAGTCTGCGCAATTGGGCCAGGAGCGCGTCAGCGAAACCGCCAGCGCGATCAATGCGCTGGCCAGCGATGTGCAGAACACCGGCGAGCTGGTGCAGTCGCTGGCCAATCAGTCGCAGGACATCGGCAAGGTTCTGGACGTGATTCGCGCCATCGCCGAGCAGACCAATCTGCTGGCGCTCAACGCTGCCATCGAGGCAGCACGTGCTGGCGAAAGCGGGCGAGGCTTTGCGGTGGTGGCTGACGAGGTGCGCGCACTGGCTTATCGCACCCAGCAATCGACGCAGGAAATCGAGCAGATGGTGCAAGGCATGCGCAGCGGTTCGAGCCAGGCGCTGGAGTCAATGCAGGCCAGCGCGTCCCGTGCAGCAAGCACTTTGGCTCTTGCTGAGCGGGCGGGAGAGGCGTTGGTGACGATCACGGCGTCGGTGCACGAGATTCACGAGCGCAACCTGGTCATCGCCAGCGCTGCCGAGGAGCAGGCGCAGGTGGCGCGGGAAGTGGATCGCAATCTGGTGAACATTCGCGACCTGTCGGTGCGTTCGGCTGCGGGGGCCGATCAGACCAGTGCCTCGAGCCACGAGCTGTCGCAACTGGCCAATGCCCTGCAGGGCATGGTGCGACGCTTCCAGCTCTGATAACAGCGATTCATCGCAGGCCTTCGCCTACAGATTTGAGAACAGCACGAAACAATGTGGGAGCGAGCCTGCTCGCGAAGGGGTCGGATCATTCAACGACAGTGTTGACTGATCCACCGCTTTCGCGAGCAGGCTCGCTCCCACAGTTTGGCGCTTTAGTGCAGTTTCAGACGCGGTTCGGTGCCGCGGCCAATCTTGCTGCCCAACATCAGCATCGCCGTGCGAAACGGCCCGTACAGCGCCATCTGGTGCATGCGGTACAGCGACACATAGAACATCCGCGCCAGCCAGCCTTCGAGCATCACGCTGCCGGTCAGGTTGCCCATCAAGTTACCCACAGCAGAAAAACGCGACAGCGAAATCAGCGAACCGTAGTCGGTGTACTTGTATTCCGGCAGGGTCTTGCCTTCGATGCGCAATTTCAGCGACTTGGCCAGCAACGAGGCTTGTTGATGCGCCGCTTGTGCCCGTGGCGGCACGTTGCGATCAGTGCCCGGTTGCGGACAGGCCGCGCAGTCACCGAAGGCAAAGATGTTTTCGTCGCGCGTGGTTTGCAGAGTCGGCAGCACTTGCAGCTGATTGATGCGGTTGGTCTCCAGACCGTCGATGTCCTTGAGGAAACCCGGTGCGCGAATGCCGGCAGCCCAGACCTTCAGGCTGGCCTTGATCTCGTTGCCATCGGCGGTGATCAGGCTGTCCGCAGTCACTTCGCTGACTGCTGCGTTGGTCATCACATTGACCCCGAGCTTCTCCAGGGTCTTGTGCACCGGCCCGCTGATGCGCTCCGGCAGGGCAGGCAGCACCCGTGGGCCGGCTTCGATCAGCGTGATGTGCATGTTTTCCGGTTTGATCCGGTCCAGGCCATAAGCCGCCAGTTCATGCGCCGCGTTGTGCAATTCTGCCGCCAACTCAACGCCTGTAGCGCCAGCGCCGACGATGGCCACGCTGATCTGCTCGACCACATCGGTCTGACCGGCGTGGGCGCGCAGATAATGATTGAGCAATTGCTGATGGAAGCGCTCGGCCTGTTTGCGCGTATCGAGGAACAGGCAATGCTGCGCCGCGCCCTGGGTGCCGAAATCGTTGGTGGTGCTGCCGACGCTGATCACCAGCGAGTCATAAGCCACTTCACGCGCCGGCACCAGCTCGACGCCGTTTTCGTCGTATGTTGCGGCCAACTGGATTTTCTTCTGCGCGCGATCAAGTCCGCTCATGCGCCCGAGCTGGAACTCGAAGTGGTTCCATTTCGCCTGGGCAACATAGTTGAGTTCGTCTTCAGAAGAGTTCAGGGAGCCGGCGGCCACTTCGTGCAGCAGCGGTTTCCAGATGTGGGTCAGGTTCGCGTCGACCAGCATCACGCTGGCCGTGCCGCGCTTGCCCAGGGTCTTACCCAGACGGGTAGCCAACTCCAGACCGCCGGCGCCGCCGCCGACAATGACAATACGATGGGACATAGGGATAACTCGCAAGGTTTTTAAAGGAAATCTTTGTCGTCACCCAAGCGAGCGCGATGCAGCTCATAGCGTCAGGTAACTGATAAATCGGCTCAACAGGCCCAGACCAATGGTCACTGCCAGCACCAGCACCAGGAGCATCCACGGCCGGAAAGGCCGGCGCTCGACACGGTGTTGCGACAGTTGCAGGTACTCTTCGACATGCTTTTGGTCTTCGGGGTTCAGGCGGCTGGTCATATTTGCCTCGTCAGGTAGACGTTACTGAATGAGCACAGGCTACAGCGGTTTTCAGCCCGGGTTGAACGCAGCGTAACCGCTGTCCGGAACCGGTTCTACGCACACGCTATCGTCGAGGCGAATGATGCCGCTTTGTAACACCCGGGCGGTGATCCCGCCATGCCCGCGCACGGCTTGAAAAGTGCCCGGGCCGAGATTGTTCTGCAAACGTGCGCAGGGCTGACACCAGCCAGTGGTTTCGAGTATCGCTTGCCCGATGCGAAAGCGCCGCCCCTTCAGGCTAAACAAATTGATTCCGCTTATAACGAGATTGCGCCGCAGATCTTCAGGCTGGATCGGCTGGTCGTCGGGACGGCCCATCAATGCGTTGATCACTGCCAGGTGCTCCCACTGAATCAGCGTCACCTGCCGCGCATTGCGAATGCCCGGGCGGGCGTGGTCGCCGGTGAGCCCGGCTTCCAGCCGCGCCTCGACCGCGTCGAGCTCAAGCATCGGCCCACGGGATTCTGGACGCACACCGATCCAGCGCACACGACCGGTTTGCGGAACTTCGGCGATCAATTGCTGCAGCGGCGTCATAGGCTGATGCCCACGTCGAACACAATGCTGCGGCCGAGGTTGCTGCGCAGAAAGTCTGGTGCGTCGGGGTGGGCGAACAACACGCGGGCGAATGTAGGGCCGACCAACGACAGCGAGCGCCAGCCCTGACGCAGGTATTCGGTCGGTGGCGGGAAATGACTGTTGAGGTCGAGCACTTCGCGCTTGAGGCTGGCGAAGGCGATGATGTCCAGTTCACCCAGATCCATTCCGCGTTCCTTGTAGTTGTGCGCCTTCTTGCGCAGGGTCGGCGCCAGACGCAGGAGAAATTCATTGGCCGGGATGCGTTTGGGCTTGGCTTCGCGGCGCACCAGTTGGCTCAGGGAAAACGCGCTGCGCCGACGCTGCAATTCGTCGCGCCACTCGTCATTGAGACGGCGGCCTTCATCGAGGACGAAAAAAACTTCGAAATTGGCATCGCGGAACAACACGTCCGGCGGTTCACCCGCAGGGGCGAACTCATCGGCGCGGTAGGGGATGTTCAAGCCTTGCAGCAGGCGCTGGCAGACCCAACGCTCACGCTCCCATTTGCGGGCATTGGACAGGAACGCATTGGCTTGCTCGGCCGCGATGGTCAGCAGGCGTAAATAATCTGAATCATCCATAAGCCCAAGCTTAGCGTCCAAATGCGACAAGCAGATAGCTTCGCATCGGCCCAGATATAACGTCGTGCGATTGCGCCCTTGTAGGAGCTGCCGAAGGCTGCGATCTTTTGCTTTTATAAACAAGATCAAAAGATCGCAGCCTTCGGCAGCTCCTACAAAAAACGTGTCGAGTAGCAGGTGAGGGAATCATGATCGGTGCCGAACTGCTTTCAACGGCAAGCCTGACGCTCGGCTGGCTGATTTATCTGCCGGTGCTGCTCTGGTCGATCATGCGTGCGCCATGGGTCGAGCTGTTCAGCGACAGTCGCCGGCAGCACTTGCTGTTCGGCACGGTGTTCGCGCTGTTTCTGCTGTGGCTGGTGCGCAGGGATTTCGACACCGGCGTGTCTTATCACTTCATCGGCATGACGGCCGTGACGCTGCTGCTCGATTGGCCGCTGGCGATCGTCGGCGGGCTGGTTGCGCAGATGGGGCTGGTGCTGCTGGGGCGTCAGGACCTGGCTGCGGTGGGCGTCAATGGCGCGTTGCTGATTCTGCTGCCAGTGCTGATCACCGAATGCGTGGCGATTCTGGTCGAGCGTGCGCAGCCACGAAATCCGTTCGTTTACATTTTCTGTTCCGGTTTCTTCGCCGCTGCGTTGTCCGGCCTGCTGTGCCTGATCCTCAGCCTGACGCTGCTGTGGTACGACGGCCTCTTCGCCATGCCGGAATGGCTGGAAGATTTCGTCGGCTACCTGTGGTTGCTGTTGTTTCCAGAGGCCTTTATCAACGGCATGGTGGTCAGTGCGTTGGTGGTGTTCTGCCCGGAATGGCTGGAGACCTTCAACCGCACCCGTTACCTTTCGGCGCCGTGGAAGGACGACGATCCGAAGTCTTGATCCACTCCGAACCGCCATCCTCGCGGGCATTACGCAACCTGATCAGCGATCAATGACGCGGATCGAAATCGCCGGAAAACAATTCGTCTTCGGCATCCGGTGCGACCGGAATCTTGTGTTCTTCCGAGGCCCAGGCGCCGAGGTCGATCAGTTTGCAGCGGTCGGAGCAGAACGGACGGAATTTGTTCGCCGGGGTGAATTCGACGGGGGCGCCGCAGGTTGGGCATTCAACGGTTGGAATCTGGCTCATGCTTGGCCTCCGGATAAAGTCAGATAAAAGTGATGCAGACGCTCGACCTCGCTGTGCAGCCAGGCGAGGTCGCGGTCATTGACGATCACGTCGTCGGCACGGCTCACGCGATCTTCACGGCTCGATTGCGCCTTGAGGATCGCCTGCACCTGCGCTTCGCTGGTCTGGTCACGTTGCAAGGTGCGTTCGATCTGCAGTTGTTGCGGCGCATCGATGACCAGAATGCGCTGGGTCATCGCGTATTGCCCGGACTCGATCAGCAGCGGTGAAACCAGAATCGCGTAAGGCGATTTTGCCTGCGCCAGATGATGAGCGATTTCTTCGCCGATCAACGGATGCAGCAGCGCTTCAAGCCAACGCCGCTGTTCAGGGTCTTCAAAAATCAGTTTGCGCAGGGCGGCACGGTCCAGTGTGCCGTCGGCCTGCAACACGCCGGAACCGAAATGCTCGGCGATTTTCGCCAGCGCCGGACGCCCCGGCTCGACTACCCAGCGCGCCGCGTGATCGGCGTCCACCACGTGCACGCCGAGGTCGATGAAGTGCTGCGCCGCCGCGCTTTTGCCGCTGCCGATGCCGCCGGTCAGGCCGAGGATCCAGGGTTTTTCCACAGGGTTATTCATTTCAAACCGACAGACTGCCAATAGAAGTCGGTTATTTGACCACCCCAGAGCAAGGCAATCCAGCCGGCAATTGCCAGAAAGGGTCCGAAGGGGATCGGCGTCGAGGTTGCCTGGGCGCGCAGACGCAGCATGACGACGCCCAAAATCGCTCCCACCAAGGATGACAGCAGAATCGTCAGCGGCAGAATCTGCCAGCCACCCCAAGCGCCAAGCAGGGCCAACAGCTTGAAATCGCCGTGACCGATGCCGTCCTTGCCGGTGAGCAGTTTGAACAGCCAGAACACCGACCACAGCGCCAGATAACCCGCGACTGCGCCCCACAATGCATCTGGCAACGCCACGAACACGCCGAAGCTGTTGACGATCAGCCCCAGCCACAGCAGCGGCAGCACCAGCACATCGGGCAGCAGCTGATGTTCGCAGTCGATCAGACTCATCGCCAGCAAGCCCCACGTCAGCAAAATCAGCAACCCCGCCGGCCAGCCGAAGCCCAGATGCCAGGCGATGAATGCCGACAGCAGGCCGCAGGCCAGTTCGGTCAGCGGGTAACGTTTACTGATCGGCGCCGAACAGACCGAGCAGCGCCCGCGCAGCAGCAGATAACTGAGCAGCGGAATGTTTTCCCACGGGCGGATCCGGTGTCCGCAATGGGGGCACGCGGAGTGCGGCAGCATCAGGTTGTAGGTCGGCACCGGCGTTTCAGTGGGCAGGCCGAGCACATCATGGGCTTGCTGGCGCCAGTCACGCTCAAGCATTTTCGGCAAGCGCCAGACCACAACATTGAGGAAGCTGCCGACCACCAGCCCGAGCAGCAGCGCGCTGACCACAAAGACCAGCGGATACACGGCAAACAGTTCTTCTATAGGCATGTCAGATCGCTGAGCCGAGTTGGAAGATCGGCAGGTACATGGCCACCACCAGTCCACCGACGATGACCCCCAGCACCACCATGATGAACGGCTCCATCAGGCTGGTGAGGTTATCGACCATGTTATCGACTTCCGCTTCATAAAAACCGGCGACCTTGTCGAGCATGTCATCCAGCGCCCCGGACTCTTCGCCAATGGCGGTCATCTGCACTGCCATGTTCGGAAACACACCGGTGCTGCGCATCGAGAAATTGAGCTGCATGCCGGTCGAGACGTCTTGCCGCACGCGCAGCACCGCGCGCTTGAACACCACGTTGCCGGTGGCACCGGCGACCGAATCCAGCGCCTCCACCAACGGCACCCCCGCCGCGAAAGTGGTCGACAGGGTGCGGGCGAATCGCGCGACGGCGGACTTGTACATCAAAGTGCCCACCAGCGGCAGCTTCAGCAGCCAGGCATCGCGCCGGTCGCGCAGCGCTTGTGAAGTTTTCAATGCGTGGCGAAGGCCGAAAAAGGCTGCCACCAGGGCAAAAAGAATCGCCCACCACCACTGCTGCATGAACTCCGACAGGCTGATGATCATCAGGGTGAAGCCCGGTAACTCGGCGCCGAAGCCGGAAAACACCGACTGGAACTGCGGCACCACTTTGACCAGCAGAATGCCGGTCACCACCGCCGCCACCAGCACCACGGCGGTGGGGTAAGTCATGGCTTTTTTGATCTTGGCCTTGAGCGCTTCGCTTTTTTCCTTATAAGTCGCGACCCGTTCGAGCAAGGTGTCGAGGGCGCCGGACTGTTCGCCGGCGTCGACCAGATTGCAGTACAACTCGTCGAAGTATTGCGGTTTCTTGCGCAGGGCGGTGGCGAAGCTGTTACCGGCGGCAACTTCCTGTTTGACCTCATCGACCAGTTTGCGCATGGCCGGGTTTTCGAAGCCTTCGCCGATGATGTCGAAGGACTGCAACAGCGGTACACCGGCCTTCATCATCGTTGCCATCTGCCGGGTGAACAGGGCGATGTCCTGCGGTTTGATGCGTTTGCCCAAGCTCAGCAGGGAAGCGGATTTCTTGCGCACCTTGCCCGGGTTGATCCCTTGTTTGCGCAGCTGCGCCTTGATCAGTGCGGGGTTCTGCCCGCTCAACTCGCCCGTGACCTTGCTGCCTTTGCGGTCCGTGCCTTCCCAGGCGTAAACGCTGACTTTCGCTGCCTTGACCGCCATGTTCAATCCTTGGTGACCCGGTTGATTTCCTCAAGGCTGGTGATGCCTTGCATGGCCTTGTGCAGCCCGGAAGTGCGCAGATCGGCGAAGCCGTCGCGACGCATCTGGATGTCGATTTCCAGCGAATTGCCTTCGGCCATGATCAGCCGTTGCAGGTCCGGTGTGTTCTTCACCACTTCATAAATCCCCACGCGTCCTTTGTAACCGCCATTGCAATGATCGCAACCGACCGGCTCGTAGATCGTGAAATGACCGATGCGTTCCTCGGAAAAGCCTTCCTTGAGCAGGGTTTCGTGCGGGATCTCCAGCGGCCGCTTGCAGTGTGCGCACAATTTGCGCGCCAGGCGCTGGGCGATGATCAGGCTGACCGAGGTGGCAATGTTGAAACCGGGAATGCCCATGTTGTGCAGGCGCGTGAGGGTTTCCGCCGCGCTGTTGGTATGCAGGGTCGACAGCACCAGGTGGCCGGTCTGCGCAGCCTTGATCGCGATCTCGGCGGTTTCCAGGTCGCGGATCTCACCGACCATGATCACGTCCGGGTCCTGACGCAGAAACGAACGCAGCGCCTGGGCAAAGTCCAGCCCCTGGCGGGGATTGACGTTGACCTGGTTGATACCTTCCATGTTGATTTCCACCGGGTCTTCGGCGGTGGAAATGTTGATGTCGACGGTGTTGAGGATGTTCAGCCCGGTGTACAGCGACACGGTTTTGCCGGAACCGGTGGGGCCGGTGACCAGAATCATTCCTTGCGGCTGTTTTAGCGCAGCGAGGTACAAGGCCTTTTGTTCGGCCTCGTAACCCAAGGCGTCGATGCCCATCTGCGCACTGGACGGGTCGAGAATCCGGATCACCACTTTTTCGCCCCACAGGGTCGGCAGGGTGTTGACGCGGAAATCGATGGATTTGCTTTTTGACAGGCGCATCTTGATCCGCCCGTCCTGCGGTTTGCGCCGTTCGGAAATATCCAGACTAGCCATCACCTTCAGGCGAGCGGCAATGCGCCCGGCCAACTGGATCGGCGGCTTGGCCACCTCGCGCAGCATGCCGTCGGTGCGCATGCGCACCCGATAGTTTTTTTCGTAGGGTTCGAAATGCAGGTCGGAGGAGCCGCTCTTGATCGCATCGAGCAGCATCTTGTGCACGAAACGCACGACCGGGGCGTCGTCGGCATCGAGGCCGCCGATCACGTCCTGTTTGCTGTCATCGATGGACTCGACGTCGAGGCCGTCGAGATCGACATCGGCCATGTCTTCCAGACCCGAGGCGTGGCTGTCGAAGAACTTGTCGATGGCGTCGCTGAGCTTGTCGTCCTCGACCAGAATCGCTTCGGTGCTCAGGCCGGTGCTGAACTGGATGTCGCTGATCGCCTGCTGATTGCTCGGGTCGGAAAGGCCCACGAACAGTTTGTTGCCGCGCCGCCACAGGGGCAGGGCGCAATGCTGGCGAACCAGTTTTTCGCTGACCAGCCCCTTGGGCTGGGTCTCCTTGTCGAGGCAATGCAGATCGAGCAGGGCCATGCCGAAATGTTCGGAAGCGATCTCGGCGATCTGCCGGCTGTTGACCAGCTTGTTGTGTACCAGGTAATTGACCAGCGACACGCGATTGCGCTGGGCCTGCGCCCAGGATTGCCGGGCGCTTGTTTCCGTGAGCAGTTCGGCCTGGACCAATTGCTTGGCCAGACCGCTCAGAGCGATGTCATTCATGGGGATTCCGCACGCTTGCCGTTCATGACTTATAGCCTAGTCAAGTGACAGCGCCAAACACGACCGGTGCAGGTGACAAAAAGTGTCAGATAGTGCGGTTACGGGTTGTAGGAAACGGCGCAGGGGATTGCGCGCGCCCAGCGGGCGGGGTCTGAAAGGCGTTGGCATGGGCTGTGCTGAGCCTTGTTCAGATCATGAGATTTCGACTCATGCATGGAGCGTGTCTATGAAAAAACAACAAGGTTTCACATTGATCGAGCTGCTGATCGTCGTGGCGATCATCGGCATTCTGGCGACTATCGCCTTGCCTCAGTATTCTAAGTATCAAGCGCGGTCGAAGGTGACGGCGGGGCTGGCGGAGATTAGTGCATTGAAAGTGCCGTTCGAGGACACGATTAATCAAGGCACAGCTCCAACTCTGGCCAACGTTGCTAATGGTGCGACTACTACTTCCAACTGTACGTTGGCAGTTACCGGTACAGCCGCGACTGGCGAAGGCACGCTTACCTGCACCCTGCTCAATGCACCAGGTCCGGTGTTAGGTAAAACCATTACGCTTTCTCGTTCCGGGGCGGCTACGGGGAATACCTCCGGTGTTTGGACGTGTGCGACGACGGTCAACGCTGATTATTCTCCGCGCGGTTGCACGGCCAGCGGTACGTAATCACAAAGGTGAATAACCAGAATGCCCCGCATTGCGGGGTATTTTTGTATCTGCGATCGCTTCACAAAAGCTCCAATAATTTCAGCAGCTTATGAACTTTCCAAAAAACCGCAACTTGCATGCGAAATTGCGTTGAGTCATGCATTTTGCATGAAAATGAAAATTAGCGTTTTTCATAACATGTTGTTTTTAAACGGTTTTATGCGGACGAAAAAGTTGGCACAGCGTTCGCAATATCTCTGGTAACCCTGCTGACAAGCGTTACAGCAGACTTCCAGTAAAAACAGGAGTTACTCGTATGAAGAAGTTCGCTATCACTGCCGCTGCTACCGCTCTGACCCTGACCATGGCTGGTGGCGCTTTCGCCCAGTCCGCTCAGGCTACCCAAGCGCCAATGGTTCTGGCTGCTGGTGAAGTTACCAAGGCTAAAGAAGCTACTTCCGACACCTGGATCACCACCAAAGTGAAAAGCGATCTGGTTACCGAAAAAGGTATTCCAGGCACCGACATCAAAGTCGAAACCAACAAAGGCGTAGTTTCCCTGTCTTCTGACGTAGCTGTTACCGAAGCTCAGAAAACCACCGCTGTGAACATCACCAAGAAAATCAAAGGCGTTAAAGCGGTCTCCGCTGACGGCCTGAAAGCCGAGTAAGGCAAGACTTCTCGCCTGAACCGGGAGAAGACGCGACAGACGGGCCGAGTAATACGTCTGCCGCAACTTTAGAGTTCATGCGAACGGTCACACGGATGTGACCATTACAGGCCCCGGCACTTGTGTCGGGGCCTGTTCTATTTGGGCAATACCAATGTGGGAGCGAGCCTGCTCGCGAATGCGTAGTGTCAGCCGACAAGTTGGTCGGTAGACAGACCGTATTCGCGAGCAGGCTCGCTCCCACAGGGTGAATTTCGTACGGCTTAATTACCGCGTTTGCTGTTGATCTGCCGCAGGCGATTGCCTTCGAAGCGCAGATATTGGTACATGCCATTGTTCGGGCCGTAGGTCCATTCCTCGACCTGAAACTCCTCGCGGCGATTGGCACTGCGCTTGTAGCCAAGCACGTCACGGCTCACCGGCTCGCCACATTTTTGCAGCACCTCGCTTGCGCGGTCGCCAAGGCTGATCAACTGGCTGCCGCAGCGCAAGGTATCCGAGGCCGACGCGTGGCCAGCAGCGCACGTCAGCGCGAGCACGGCCAGCCAGTTACGCACGGTCATTCGGCATCCAGGTGCATTTGCGTGACCACGCGGCCATCGCTTTCGGCCTCGCCAAGGTTGGCATCGATGAAGTACACCCGGTCATCCTCAAGCTTGCCCTTGTCGACCAGATAATCCTTGATGGTGCTGGCGCGATCCTGGCCCAACTGGCGCAACAGCACATCGCTGCCGCTCCAGAACGCGATCACGCCCTGGCGCATTTTCGCCGTGCGTTCTTCCTTGCCCAGATCTTTCCATTCTGCCGGTGGCTGGGTTTTCAGGCGAGTGCGGTAGATGCCTTCGAGCAACGCGCCTTTCTCGCTCTCGGGCACTTGCAGCAGCGAGGCCTGGGCCGGGACTTTATCGCCACGGCGCTGGAGCATCTTGTAGTAGGTGTACTGATATTCGCGTTCCAGACGTTGCTCGGCCAGCAGTGGTCCATCGCTGCTCTTCGCGGCAGTGCCTTCGATTTCCAGGCGCAGCGCCGGACGTTCCTTGAGCGCTTGCGAGAGTTTTACCAGCGCCGCTTCGGCGTCTTTGTTCAAGTCGCTGGAACCCGGCGCGAAGGACACCGTGCCGAGGTCTTCGGAGCCGCCGCCACTGACCAGCCCGCCGATCATCTTGAACGGTGCGGCGGCCGCTTTGACGATCAAATTGCGCAGTGTCTGCCAGACGATCGGCATCACGCTGAACTGTGGATTATTCAGGTCGCCGGTCACCGGCAATTCGATGGAAATCTTGCCGTCGACATCCTTGAGCAGGGCGATCGCCAGTTTCAGCGGCAGACTCACTGCATCGGGGCTGTCGACCTTCTCGCCCAGTTGCAGCTGCTCGACGACGACTTTGTTCTCGGCTTTCAATTGCCCTTTGGTGATCAGGTAGTGCAGGTCAAGATTGAGCCGGCCCTTGCGGATGCGGTATCCGGCGAATTTGCCGGAGTAGGGCGTCAGGGTCGTCAGTTCGACGCGCTTGAAACTGGTGGCAATGTCGAGGCTGGCCATCGGGTCGAACGGATTGACCGCGCCCTTGATGGTCACCGGCGCATAACGGTCGACCTTGCCTTTGATGTCGACGCTGGCCGGTTTTGCCTGACGGCTGTCGATGGTGCCGATCTGGCCGTTGAGCTGTTGCACGGCGGTGGCGAAATTCGGCGTCAGGCTGAAGTCGGCGAAGTTGGCCGAGCCGTCGTTGATCGCAATCGCACCGATGTGAATGCCCAGTGGTTTGTCCTTGCCGGCCGGTTTGGTTCCGGCAGGTTTGGCGCTGCTGTCGGCCGGTTGCGGGATCAGCAGGTCGTCGACGTTGGTGGTGCGATCATCGTTGATCATGAAGCGCACATACGGCTGCAACAGGTTGACCTTGTCGATCGACAGGCTGTCGCCGTGCTGATAGTTGATGCCGTCGACCACCACCTGCTGCCATTTGAGGAAGTCGCGGGTCTTCAGCGTATCGAGGGTGTGCAGTTGATCGATCTGCGCGCGACCGGTGACGCTGAGAGCCAGTGGTTCGGTGCTTTTCAGGTTGACCTTGAGGTCACTGCCGAGCATGCCGCTGCGCAGTTCCAGACGAATGAACGGGTTGATGTAGGACTGCGCGACACGCAGGTCGATGTCCTGGGTTCTGACGTTGAGCTGTGCGTTGACCGGGGCCAGGTTGACCGTACCGTCGGCGCTGATCTTGCCTTGCTTGCCCAGGCCGCTGTCGAGCTTGAGCTTGAAAGGCGAGCCGTTGAGGCTGTCGAAATCCTGCAGATCGACGTTCAGCGGAGTGATATCCAGCGCCACCGCCGGTTGCGCCGAGCGGTCGGCGAGATGGACCGTGTAGTTGCGCAGCTGCACATCCTTGACCAGCACCTGCCATGGCTTGCTCGGTGCGGTTGGCTCAGGTTTCGGCGAGTCGGCGGCAGCCGGTGCATCGACCGGTTCGGCAGCGGCTTTGGCCGCTGGTTTCGACGGTTGGCTGGCGAACAGTTTCTGCCAGTCCAACTGGCCGTCGGCTTCCAGCGCCGCCCAGGTTTCCAGCTTGTTGCTGCGGACCTTGCCGACCACCACTTGCTGCTTGGCCAGGTCCAGCGAGGTTTCGCTGACGTCGAGGCGTTCGAGCCTGGCCAGCGGACGTCCGTCTGGAGCCTTGATGGCGAACGGCGCAATGCTCACCGCGACGTTGTTGAGCAACAGTTCGGTCTGTTTCGACAGGTTGAGTTTGTAGTCGGTGCTGAGGCTGACAACGCCGTTTTCCAGCACCAGCGGCACTGCGTCGCGCACGTAAGGCCAGAAGGATTTCATCTGGCCATCGGTGACTTTCAGGGTGCCTTCGGAGGTAAAGGGAATCAGACTGAAATTGCCGGTCCAGTCGATCCGCCCGCCAGCGGGGCCGATCGCGACAAGGGTCATGTCGGCGCTGTCCTCGGGCAGGGTGCTGAGGTTTTTCAGCTCGAAACTGAGATCGTCGTAAAGAAATTCGATTGGCTCGCTAGGGCGTACATCCTCGAAATGCACCACGCCGCCAGCCAGTTTGATGTTGTCGATGCGCAGCGGGAATGGCTTGGCGTCGGGATCGGCGGGTGTCGGCTCGCTCGGCGGCACGTTGAACAGGCCAAGCAGGTTGAGCTTGCCGTCCTTGGCGAAGAGGATTTCGCTTTTGGGTTTGTCCAATTCGATGTCGGACAGATGCAGCGCTTTGGTCCACAGGCTGTCGATCTGCAGGTTGGCATAGAGGCGATCGAAGCCGACCTGCTCCTTGCCCGGTTCGCCGATGACCAGGCCCCACAGGGTGACCTCAAGGCTGAACGGGTTCAGCTCGATACGTTGCAGATGCGCCGGCACCGTCGCGTAGTTGGCCAGTTGCTGGTTGGCCACGCGCAAGGCAACGCCCGGCAGGATCAGAAACCCCAGCAGGCTGTAGAGGGCCAGGGCTGTCAGCAGTGCGCCAATCGCGCGAATCAATCCTTTGGGCATGTGCGGCTTCATCTGTCTGAATCGGAGTGCCTTGGAGTATGGCACGCGATTCTGGTTCCGAAGTGCTTGATGTGGGACAGGATTGTTCAGAAATTTCTGTAGGAACAGATCTCCCTTGTGGGAGCGAGCCTGCTCGCGAATGCGGTGTTCAGTGAAAAACAAGTCGACTGACACTGCGCTTTCGCGAGCAGGCTCGCTCCCACAGGGGAATGTAATCGCTCATGCCGGAGGGATCACAGCTGCAAGATCAGCGTCTTCAACGGTGGCTGCTGGTCCCGCGAGGGGAAGTCGGCGCCCGGGGTCATCACGCTCCATTCGCGCACCGGGCGGCCGGCTTTTTCGGCGCAGCGCAGTACTTGTTCGCGCCAGTCGTCCATGCTGACTTTCGCCAGGTTGTTGCAGCAGATCAGCACGCCGTCATCGGCGGTGGTCAGCAACGCGGGTTTGAGCAGGCTCTGATAATCGCGTAGCAGGTCGACGGTGCCGAATGCGCTCTTCGCCCACGCCGGCGGGTCGAGCAGTACCAGATCGTATTGGCGTTGTTCGAGGCGCTGATAGCTCGGCAACTTCTGCCCGCGCCGCACGCTGATCGGCAGGCCGGCGAGTTGGCGGATTGCCGGGAAATAATCGGACTGAATGAATTGCATCGGTGGCAGTTGCGGGTTGAGTAAACCATTCTCGCGACCGACCGCCAGATTGCCCTCGGCAAAATCGAGGTTGCACACCTTACGTGCACCGCCGGCCGCAGCACTGAGGCCAACGCCACAGGTGTAGGCGAACAGGTTGAGCACACTTTTGCCTTGCGCGTGATCCTTGACCCAGCCACGGGTGTTGCGCAGGTCGAGGAACAGCAGTGGATCCTGCCCGGCATGGCGCCCGCGCACGCGGTAGTTCAGGCCCCATTCATGCCCGACCAGATCCGCCAGTGCGGCGTCATCGGCTTTATAGACGCTGTCCTCGCGATCGATCCGCGAGTTGCCACGGGAGCGGTCGTTGTAGACCAGCAGGCTGTCGAAGCCCAGCGTCTGGTTGACCATGGCATGCAGTTGCAGCAGATCGTCGCGTTCGAGCGTCTGGTGAAAACTCTGTACCAGCAATTGCGGGCCGTAGCGGTCGATGGTCAGGCCGCCGGCGCCTTCCTGGCTGCCGTGAAACAGGCGATAGCAATCGGTGCCCTGGCTGTGCAGCACAGCGAGCAGGTCCTGGCGTTGATCGAGGGCGGCGCGCAGCGCCTGATTCAAGGAAGACATGCGGGCGCCTTGCTGAAAAAACGCGAAGCTTAGCAGTAGGGGAGCTACAAGCGGCAAGTTTCTAGCTGCAAGCTAAAAGCGAAAAGCTGCGCGGACCGCTTTAGCTTGCAGCTTGTAGCTAGAAACTTGCAGCTCTCAAGTATTGAGCCGTTTATCAACGAGGTCCTGCACCACACTTGGATCAGCCAGCGTCGAAGTATCGCCCAGACTGTCGAGCTCGTTGCAGGCAATCTTGCGCAGGATCCGCCGCATGATCTTGCCCGAACGGGTCTTTGGCAACGCCGGCGCCCACTGGATCAGGTCCGGTTTGGCGAAGCTGCCGATCTCCTTGCTGACATGCGCCAGCAGGTCTTTCTTCAGCTCTTCGTTGGCCTCGGTGCCGTTCATTGGCGTGACGAATGCGTAGATGCCCTGGCCTTTGACGTCGTGCGGATAACCGACCACGGCGGCCTCGGCGATGCTGTCATGCAGCACCAGCGCGCTTTCCACTTCGGCGGTGCCGATGCGGTGGCCGGAGACGTTGATCACGTCGTCGATGCGTCCGGTGATCCAGTAATCGCCGTCCTCGTCGCGGCGGGCGCCGTCGCCGGTGAAGTAATAGCCGGGGTAGGGTTTGAAGTAGGTGTCGATCATCCGCTGCGGATCGCCGTAGACGCTGCGGATCTGCGCCGGCCAGCTCGATTTGATCGCCAGCACGCCGCTGCCGGCGCCTTTGATTTCCTTGCCGACTTCGTCGAGCAACACCGGTTGCACGCCAAACATTGGTTGCGTCGCGCAGCCCGGTTTGATCCGTTGCGCGCTGACCAGCGGGCTGAGCATGATGCCGCCGGTTTCGGTCTGCCACCAGGTGTCGACGATCGGGCAGCGCTGTTCACCGACGGCATTGAAATACCATTCCCACGCTTCCGGGTTGATCGGCTCACCGACGCTGCCGAGCAATCTGAGGCTGGCGCGCGAAGTTTCTTTCAATGGCTCGGCGCCTTCGCGCATCAACGCGCGCAGGGCGGTGGGTGCTGTGTAGAAAATGTTGACCTTGTGCTTGTCGATGACCTGCCAGAAGCGCGAACTGCTCGGGTAGCTCGGCACGCCTTCGAACATCAGTGTGGTCGCACCGTTGGCCAGCGGCCCGTAGACGATGTAACTGTGGCCGGTGACCCAGCCGACGTCAGCGGTGCACCAGAACACTTCGCCGTCGCGATAATCCAGCACGTACTTGAAGGTCATCGCCGCTTGCAGCAGGTAGCCGCCGGTGGTGTGCAGCACGCCTTTGGGTTTGCCGGTACTGCCGGAGGTGTAGAGGATGAACAGCGGATCTTCGGCGTCCATCGGTTCCGGCGGGCAATCGTTGTCGACTTCGCGTACGGCCTGGTGATACCAGAGGTCGCGGCCTTCGACCCAGTCGACCTGGCCCTGCGTACGCTCGACCACCACCACGGTGCTGACGTTCGGGCAACTTTGCAGGGCTTTGTCGACGTTGTTTTTCAGTGACACGAAGCGGCCGCCGCGCACGCCTTCATCGGCGGTTATCACGGTACGACAGTCGGCGTCGAGAATTCGATCGCGCAGGGAATCCGGGGAAAATCCGCCGAACACCACGGAGTGAATCGCGCCGATCCGCGCGCAGGCGAGCATGGCGTAGGCGGCTTCGGGGATCATTGGCATGTAGATGCACACCCGATCGCCTTTCTTCACGCCACGGCTCTTCAGCACGTTGGCCAGACGGCAAACGTGGTGATGAAGTTTGTTGTAAGTGATCTGCGCCGACTCGGCAGGATCGTCGCCCTCCCAGAGCAGGGCGGTCTGTTCGCCGCGTTGTTCAAGGTGGCGGTCGATGCAGTTGTAACTGACGTTGAGCTTGCCGCCGGCAAACCAGACCGCTTCACCGGTTTTCAGGTCATAGCGCTGCACGGTCTGCCACGGCGTGCTCCAGTCGAGAAAGCGCGTGGC
>Ga0182006_1001019_pt1 | contig 18312 bp, 22 predicted proteins | sample Sormic07211104_1_FD_123022 | JGI IMG/M metagenome (GOLD analysis project Ga0182006, IMG submission 123022) | Rhizosphere microbial communities from Sorghum bicolor, Mead, Nebraska, USA - 072115-104_1 MetaG | ecosystem: Host-associated > Plants > Roots > Rhizosphere | place: USA: Nebraska...
CACCGACTGGCCCACGTCGATCCAATAGGTCGCGTTCGGCGGCGGCGTGTTGACCGGCACCTGAATCTTCGCCTGGAAGATCCGACCGTCCTGAACCACCATCTTGTCCTTGGCGTACACCTCGCCCGGCTTGTAGGCCGACAGGCCGTCCAGCGCGTCGATTTGATCCTGAAGGCCGGGAATCAGGTTGATCTTGTCGACGATGTCCTGGCCGAGCTCCGTTTCGCCGATCTGCCCCGCGATCAGGTCCAAGATTGGCCCAGCCTCGGAACTGGCCTGGCCCATGACCCCGTTGCCAACCGGGTACCACGGCCCGATATTGCCGGTGCGGTCCACCAGGCGCGCCCAGAAGAAGAACGTGGCGCCCGCCAACAGGCTCTGCAGCGCGTAGTCGCTCTGGGGATACGCCAGGTCGGCCAGTTTCGTGGCGTTCGCCAGTACGTTCGTGGGCCCGTACCAGATCTCCGTCCGCTGGGTGTCCTCGGCGCCGGCCGGGAAACCCCACTTCAGGCCGATGCCGAACAGCAGCGACGTTGCCGTCAGGAACGACACCGCCGGCGGCAGGCCGGTCTTCCCTTCGAGGTCGGTCAGCGCCGACGTGGCCGGGATCGACGAGACGTTCATGGCACTGACGGCACGTACCCGGGCCATGTACTGGCCGGCGTAGATCCCACGCACGTCGACCAGCAGCTCTCCAGTGCGTGGCACCTTGATCCATTCCCGGGCGCCCCAACGCCACTCGACGTCATAACCCACAGCACCAGGTGCCGCATCCCAGGCGATGGTCATGGCCGTGACGGCGATGCCCTGCTCAACCACCACGTGTTGACTGATCAGAACCCGCGCAGGCGCGTCCTGGGTGCCGACTGAGATGCCGCTGATCGGCCGCGGATCAACCACGGCGCCGTTATCGATGTTTGGGAATTTGCTCGGTTCATGCTGGATGACCTCAAGCTGGTACTGATGCCAGTCCGGGCGCGTCACGTTGCGCACGTAGAACTGCATGACCTTCAGATCGTCGAAGTCGATCACCCAGCCGCACTCAGGCTCGGGCGTCTCGCTGTAGTTCGCGGCCACGGTCACCGCACGGCCAGACACGGAACTGATCACCCGAGCCTCCGACTTGCCGCTGGGCAGGTTCAGGTAAAGCCTCGCCCCCGTCGAGACAGAGACGTCGCGATCGAGCGTGATCACCTTGCCAACAGCCGAAGAAACGCGACCGCCGTTTGCCCGCCCGGCTAGCATTGGGTCGCCCACGGCGATGATCTGGCCAGGCTTGGGAATGCCGCCGTCCAATCCAACCCGGAATGAGCCGCCACGGGTCTGCAGCTGCTCGGTTGCCAGGGCCCACTGCCCGGCGCGCTGGGCCTGGCCAAGGGAGGTGCAGCCGAAGGCCTCCACGCTCAATTCACGCACGGAGCCCAGCTCACTGAGCGCCTCGTTGTCGAACACCGGCTCTTTGTCGGTCTCAAAACCCTGATCCGGGTTATCCCAGGACACCATCGCCGCGGTATGCCGATCGCGCCAGCGGGTGCCGTCGTACTTGATCGCACCGTTGTTCAGGATCTGCGACGGGCTGTAGCTGAAGGCTGGATCGCCCGGCATATCGGCATTGACGACGATCTGGCTGCCATCCCAGTAGGCCATGCCGTGAAAGATCGAGGCCAGGTCCTGGAGCACCGCATAGGCTTCGGCCTGCTTCTGGAAATACAGGTTGCAGGTGAAGCGTGGCTCCATGCCGCCCTTGCCATCTGGAACCATCTGATCGCAGTACTGCGCGATTCGGTAGAGAGCCCACCGGTCCACCAGGGTGGCGTCGATGCGCTCGCCAAGGCCGTAGTACGGGTGCAGGACCAGGTCATAGAACACCCAGGCCGGGTTATTGGTGTAGGCCTCCTTGAAGGTCCCGTCCCAGATCCCACCACTGGTACCGGCGCCGCCGGTGGCATAGGTGCGCGTCTCCGGGTTGTAGTTGGTGGGCACGCGCACGATACGCCCGCGCATCAATACGGCAATCTTGGCGATATCACCGCCGAACTGCTGGGCGTCGTACTCGATGCAGCCGACCGAGGTCAGCGGGTATTCCTGATCGCTGTCGACCAGCTCTGCCACGGCCTCGACAAACATGCTGTCCTGCACCAGCGAGCTGTTGGCCTCTGGCGTCAGGCGCCGGGCGCGCAACCTCCACTGGTTGCCGTCCGGCAGCTCGATTCGGTGGTCACGCTCGTACTTGGTGACGTTCTTGCGGTCGACGAACGACGTCAGCACCGTGATGAAGGGGCCATTGTCGGTGGAGATATCCACGGCGTAATCAATGCGGACGCCGTTGATATTGCCGCTGGCGTCCTGGCGCTGCAGGGTTGGCCAGCTGAAACGCACCCGAGCTGCGTCAATCATCGAATTGTTGATGCTGTGCAGCCACGGCGTGGTGGTGCGCAACTCCTGGCTCACAGCAATTTCATTGCTCGACTCGGTGACCCCGGACAGGCGCTCCTGATTCAGTTCGCCGGATCGGAACTGCCATTTCACGCCCGGGTAATTGATGGTGCCGTCTTGGCCCTGGATTGGCGTGCCGTCGAGACGCACAGAGCGCAGGCCGTCAACCGGACCCACAATGGGGCCCCAGCTCCAGATGTAAACGAGCCTGGCCGTGGCCAGGGAGGGAACGCTATTGGATGCGATGCTTGGCTGTTTTGGTTTCGACTGGCCGCCCTTCCCGCCCCTGACAGCCCTGGCCTTCTTCGCAACTGCGCTCATGCGCTCCTCCAAAAATGCAAAAACCCGCCGAAGCGGGTTGGGTGTTTCCGAAAAATCAGACGTTGTCTTGGGTGTAGATCCCCCCCGACTCCACGGCTCCGCCAATCTCGCGCTCTCCATAGAGCAGCGGATAGGGGTTGCCCTGGGCGATGGTGGTCACCGCCGAGCCGAACCCATAGCTGGGGTTGTTGCCGTCCTCGTTTTTGTCGGCTGTGTTGGCCTTGGTGGTGGGCGACAGCATCTGCACAACCCCGCCCATGGCCACGCCAGCGCCCGCGACGAGCAGGCCCATGCCGAGACCTGTGGTCGTGCCACCGGTGAAGACGCCCGCAACGATCAAAGCCACCCCCAAAATCGTCTGGAACACACCCGCCGACTTGCTGCCTTGGACGATGGGCATGATCCGGATAACTTCGGCGCCGGCACCTTTCAGGTCCAGCTCTTCCTCGCCGATGTTGCGTTCGTCGATGAACACAGCGAACACCAGCCCCCGCTCCTCGGCCGTGCGCAGGAACTTCTCGAAGCCCGGCTTCAGGACGCACAACGCGTTCATTGCGTCCCGAAAGCCATGCAGGTCCAAGCGATACTGGCGGCCGAAGCGCTTCCCCAGCACCCCGCCCAGTTTGATGGTGGTCATCGTCATGGCCGGTAGTCCTTGTGCCGCAAGATCAGCTTCACCCTGTTTGCCATCGACCATCCGTAGACTTCGCGGCCGGCCAGGCGCCCGGGCATGTGGTGATAGACGAAGGGGCCGGCACCGCCCAAGGCGGGCGCATCCTCGCTTGTCAGGGTGGGATCATCCCCCAGGTAAATCGCCGCATGGTTGGGGTGAAAGCATGGGCGCCCAGGCGTGGGCACCTGGAGCACCAACATGTCGCCACGCTTCGCCGTTTCGACCTGGTAGAAGCCGGCGGCCTTGAAGTTGTCCTCATAGAGGCTCGGGCCGGTTTCGTCCTCCCACCAAAGGTCCTGGCGCTCGAAGTTCGGCAATTGCAGGCCGGCCTCACGTGCATACCAGTCGCGGCAGGCACCCCAGCAGTCCAGCAGGCCATGGGAGAAGTCGCGGCAGAGCAGCGGCGCCTCGAAGCCTGACGGCTTGAACCAGGCGATTTCACCGCCCGGCCAACTGACAATGCCCCAGGGCAGCTCGTGCAGTTCGCAACTCACCCGATCGGCCATGCTCGGCGTCGGCGCCTTGTCTGGGTGACTATGGATGATCGCCAGCACCTCGCCGAGGTCCTCGGCCGCCGCGTGGTCGCGCTCGTCGATCTGGAAGTTCTCCCGGGCGGACTTCGCGCGGTTGGCACAGGGCACGTACAGTCGGCCGGAGTCGGTCTTCACCAGCAGTCCGCACGCCTCGCCGGGATAGGCCCGCTCGGCATGGGCCCGAATCTCGTCCTGCAATTTTTTATTGATGCGCATGATTACCTCGAACTCGCGATCAGGCTCGCGCCCATGGATCCGCCAAAGCGGCGAGTGTTTGCCCGAAGCTTGCAACTGCTCCACCAGCCACCGCACTGGTCCAGGGCCGGGTTGTCGGTGGGCTCATTCTTCTTGGTGAACATCGCGGTGCCGGTGTAGGCACAGGCCTCACCTCGGTACCCGCCGCGGCACGCCCACCGGCAAAGCTTGGTGATCTGCTGGGAGGGCAGCATCTGCCCTTCCATATCCGTAGGGCTGGACAGCGAGAAGGTCACGGAGTCGAACGACTCCTCGGTCTTCTGCTCGATGTACCAGAGATTGGTTCGGCTTTGGTTGCTCGCCGTCGGGTTGCCGTCTGGGAAGTTGGCCGCGTCCAAGTAGTGCCGAAACGTCTCAATGACCGCGCACTTCGCCCCCGCAAGGTCGCGGAACTGCAGGCACAGTGCAGTGATTGCCCCGCGCACGCCGCCAAGTTCGTTGGCGATTTGCAGAGTCGGGGATGCCGGCCGGCCATCACCACGGATGTCGAAACCTTTGGCCGTGATCTGGATCGGGGAATACAGCTGCCCCTGCCAGATAATGTCGCCCTCCTGGGCATGGCCGTGGAACCGCCACAGGTTCGCTCCCAGGCGCGTGGCGTCGAGCTCGAACAGCCGGATCTGGTTGCCCGGCTCGAGCTTTTGAATATCGCTGTTGTAAATCATGGCGCTCCAGAAACAACAAACCCCGCACTTGGCGGGGTTGGTGGTTGGTGTGAGTCAGGGCCGATAGACCTGCTTGAAGGTGGCAGACAACGTGATAATCCCAGCGCCGCCGGCAGTCAGCCTGTAGCCGTTGGCGCTGTATCTGCCCTGGCTTCCTCCTGGCGGCGTCCATAGAAACGACTTGTAGCCCTCATGGCGGTCGAGGAAGTCGCGGATGCCCAGCAGGTCATCGCCCGCGACCAATCGGCCCGCAGCGCTGATATCCCAGGACTGCGACTTTGTGTTGATGCCGATTCCGCCAGCCTGGACGTAGCCGTCGCCGAACTCGTTCTCCCATGTTCGCTGTGAGATGTCGCCCGTGGCGCCTACACGGGTGCAGTAAGTGAAGGTTTCAGCCATCACACACGCCTCCAGAGAACACCACCTTGCAGCGTCTCACCTTGAATGATCCGGATGACCTCGGCGGTGAACGCCTGGCCCATGGTCTCTCCCTGCCGCTGGGCCTCCTGATCAGTCATGCCCTTCTGCGCCTGCACGGTGATCGGGGCATTGATGCTGATCGATCCGCCACCAGAGCCAGGTCCACCGCCGCCTGAATTGATCCTTTCAAGGGTTCGGTCAAGCTTTGCGCTGGTTTCCGCCGTGGTAACGCGCTCCCCCTTTTCCAGGAGCCACGTTCCCGTCTCGGGCACGGCGTCGATGCCATCGTGCGCCATGCCCGCGAGGGCCGCACTTGAGACCGCAGCCACCATCGGAATCGTCGCCGTTTGGGCTGCCAGGGCAGCTCCCGGGGCGAGAGCGGGACCGACAATAGGAATAGCTGCGGTGGAAGCGTATGCCGCCAGAGCCGCTTGGGCGGATGTCGCCTGTGCATTGGCGACCATGGCCAGGCCCGCCGCGCTCTGCGTGGTCTTGCCAACAATCAACTGGACAGCTTGATACACCAGCCATTGTGCAGCCATATCGGAAAGAGCGTTGACCATTGACTTTCCGAAGCCCGCCACCATGTCGCCCAGGGCGTCCCCTGCATCCTCAGCTCCTGTCGCGACATCAGAAAAGAACGTTCCCAAGTTACTGCTCGCGCTGCCCAGAGCTGTCGAGGTCAGATCCGCCGCCATCTGCGAATAGTCGCTCGCGGCGTCGGCAAAGTTGGCCCAGGCCTCATTGACTCCATCCATCCAATTGGCTTGGGCTTCGTCGAGACGCTCGTAGTACTCGTGTTGCAGCTCCATGCGCTCGGCCAGGGCATCCTTGAGCATCCGTGTCTCTTTTGCGTACAACTCCGCACTGATATCGCCGGCGTTGAGTTGCTTCTGCAGGTCTGACATCTGCTCGTTGTAGTCCTGCTGGATCTCAAGATCCTGCCTCAGCCGATCGCGAGCCTTGTCGCCCATCCCTGCCCCGGCCAGTTCCTTTTCAAATCCGGATTCGATCGTGGCGTTTGCCGCCTTCAGGTTCGCCAGGTAAGTAGCGGACTTGGCTTCATCTTCGTTCGCGAGCTTGAGCTTCTGGAGTGCATCCAGCTCTTTGGCCAACCCTTCCAAGCGCTTCTGCTGATCGGCGTTGATGCCGACGAGTTTTCCGGATGCAATCTCGAAGCGGAGCTTGTCGACCTCCGTGGCTTTTTTTTGGGCATCCGCTGAGGTGTTGATCAGCGCGATCTGCCGCTGGAGATCGGTTTCCGAGCTCTTGAAAGTGTCGTTGAGCTTCTTCGCGGCGGCCTCGGCTTCTTGAGCAGCTTTCTTGGCCTTTTCGCGCGCAGCAGGATCGACACCTGTGCCGGTACCTGGTGTTACGCTTTTTGTGGCTGCGGCCACTTCGGCAGCTGCCTTCTTGGCGTCCTGCACGTACTGCTTGAAACGGTCTCCAGCAAGAGGCTTCTCCAGGTTTTCCTTGATCGCGCCAGCAGCTTGCGCCGCAATACTGAATTGAATCTGCGCGTCTGAAGCGAAGGACGCTGCGTTGACCTTGAATTGTTTTGACGTGTCGCCAAAGGTCAGCAGCCCTAATGCGCTGTTTGCCTGGGACGCCAAGTTATTCGTGTGTCCAACAGCGGTGGCAAACATTCCAACCAGGGTGTTGGCGACGATGTCGAAAACACGCACCACGCCATCACCGGCGCTGGCCAGGAATGCGCCAGTCTCTACGAGTTTGTCCCCCAGATCTCCTACCTGAGATTTCAAGCCGCCTGCATCTTTTGCGGATTGGTTAACGTCCTTTGAAAATTGCGCAAGTACAGGTAGGAACTCAGCGGCCAACATAGTCTTGCCAGCGGTTATGTACTGCTCCAACCCCTGCAATTCAATTCCGAATTGTTTCGCGGCAGCAATAGTGCTCTCATCCATCACCACACCAGCATTTAGCGCGGCCTGGCCAAGATCATCAAAAGCTTTTCCGCTGTTGCGCAGAAGAGGCACCAGTGCAGTGGAGTCGTTCGCGATGGACTCCATATAGAATGTCATTTCCTGCTGACTGACATTGGCCTTTTCGAGACTTGTCACATATAAAGCCAGCGCATCTTTGCTGTTCAGCTTTTTGAAGCTATCAGCGGTAACGCCAACTTTCGGAGCGATATTCTCAAAAAAATCCTTAAGCTCACCGGCGCCAGTGCTTGCAAAATCCCCAAGCTTGTCGTTGGTGTCCTTAAAAATGTCGGACAGCTTGTCCTGCTCTACACCAACGGTCTTCGCGGCTGCCGCATATTTTTGAAACTCTGTTGTCCCAAGTCCTGCTAGAGCGGACTGGTTGGAAATTTCCTTAGCTACGCTCGCGGAGTGCACCACCAACGCTGTCAGTACCGCTGGAATGCTGCCGATAGCGACACCAACACCCTTCGCCAAATTGCTAAAAGACTTTGCGATCTCATCGTTGCGCTTTTTTGCCTCCCTGCTAGCCTTGTCGAGCGGCCCAGTAAACGCACCGATCTTGGCGACCAGATCAAGTGTCAGTGTGCCAAGTGATTTGCTGGCCATTCATTTTTCTCCGGGCATAAAAAACCCGCCAATTGGCAGGCCCTGGAATACTGATTCAGCTAATTAGCGGGACACTTGCTATTCCAAACTTTGTCGAAGCTTTTTGTCTGTCCATTTATAAGCAGCTCTTTCGACGATGTCTCGAATATAAAAGCCGTATCGCCGGCGTACCCGCCGAATGAATTTTTTGCGTTCACATAACCGCATACTGTCCCGGATCTGTTGACTACTTCACCAAACCTTACAGATTCAGGATCTTTCATCCGTTCGGTGACGGCATTCCTCGCAGCTATAATTTCTAGCTGCCTCTGTCTAGCCTGCTCAGCCAACTCTGCCTCTTGGGGGCTCATTTTTGCGGCCGGCGGAGCGTTTTGTCGATCCACCGAATTGGCGGCAAAGTTGAAAACAATGAGGGCGAAACACCCTCCTATCACCCATGTCAGCAAGCTGGTTTTCTGGCGAGATTTAGCACCACAGTTTGGACATGAAGCCGCCTGGGTTGAAACAAGAGCATGGCATTCCTTGCACTTTACCAAAGCCACATCGAATCCCTCCGCAAAAATTGGAACTCTAACAGCGTCAAGACCACTCCTCTAGGGCCTGCTCCAAACCGATCTCCCGCTCCCGCTCGTGGGGAATGAAGTCAGCGGCCCTGAAGCTTTTCTCCTTGCTGTGCTGATTTGCGTAGATCGCCGATAGCGTAGCGACACTCCGCTCCACCCTCAGGCCGATGTTGAGCGAACCGCGGTCCCTGCGGTACTTGATCCAACGGTTGAACTCCCGGAGGCTCAACCGCTCTTGCGCTTCCGCGATCGTGCAGCAGAAGGTGATCGCGAGCTCGTGCCAGAGCTCTTCGAGTCCGTCGAGCTCGTCGTCTTTCCCAGGTTGTTGACCTCATAGATTGCAGCCAGCAACGCCACCGTCAGGCGGCCGTCCAGCGCCCCACGCTGTGGATCTGCATCACCGGTGATATCGGCAACGGTGAAAACCGGTGCCCCGCTTTCATCGCACACGCTGGCCGCGATACGCCCGGCAAGACTGTCGTGCTTGCCGCTGAGCGCGGTCACATCGCTGATGGCCGCCTGATAACCCAGCGGGCGGATGAATACAGTTGCGGTGAGCTCCTCATCGCCTTGCATCCATTTGATTTCCTTCTCCACCGGCCGGCCCGTGAAGGCGCCGACCGATTTCAGGCTGTCGAGAGTCAGTTTCATCAGGTCACCTTACGGGGTCACTTTGCGAATCCAGGCGGAACCGCCCGAACGCTGAATGGTGGCCGCCGTGCTCACCACGGCGTTGGCCGCGAAGTCGAACGGGAAGTCGGAGACGTAGCCACGGAAAGTGAACCAGGTACGGGTGTCGGGAAGCTCGAAGCCGTCGCCCTCGGTGTTCAGCGTCGGCGCAGCCGTGCCGTCAGACCAGCCCACCGCCCAGTCGATGGTCGTATCGCCGTCGGCCTCAGAAAGCTGATGGAGACGAATGTGGCTGGCGTTGTTCGGGTCGGCGTTTACCGTGAGAGAGGCCTGGCCCGGAGTCCGCAAGCCTTTCTTGTAGCTGCGAGTGGTGTCTTCCAGGCAGGTGTCCTCGATCTGGTCCGCCGGCGAGCCGCCTGGGCTGAAAGCAGTGGCGCACTCGATGGCGAGCACGGTCTTGGGGCCGGTGCCGGAAACAGGCGGGACGAGTGCGTAGATCTGGGTTCCTTGGGAAAGGATCGACATGGCGTTCTCCAAATGTCGGGCATAAAAAAACCCGCACTCGGCGGGCTGGTTTCTGGGTTTGGGTTATCGGCGGACGATCCAGTCCACACTGAAGCTGTAGCGGTATCGGCCGGTGTCGGTGTCGCGGTCTTCACCGTTGTAGCTGGCCACCGAGGCGGACAGCTCCAGGGCGTACTCCAGGGCTTGGCCAGCCGCCCGGGCTTCAGCCGCTGTGGCGGCGTAGATGTCGATCTGCAGGGTGTGGCTCTCGACGTCAGGCCGGCCAGCCAGATAGTTGTCCGGCGAACCGTTGATGATCTGCCAGACGCAGTACGTGCCCGCCGAGCTATCCGGGGCAAGGCCGAACAGATAGAGCCGGGTCGGATTGACGCCGAGCAGCGCGGTCACTGCCGAATCGGCCGCCGCTACCTGGAAAATTGGTGGATACTTCATGGGGTCGCCTTCTTGGCTGCGCGCTTGATCGCACGATCCAGCGCCTTGTCGAACTCCGAAACGAACAATGCGGTAGCCGCTTCGATGTTGTCTGCCAAGGCCTTTCGCATGAACGGCTTCGCGGCCATCTTCGCGGTCCCGAACTCCAGGAAGCGCCAGTAGAACGTGTCGCCACCGGGGTTCCGGTAGTCGCCACCGGTTTCGAATGTCCCGCCTTTCCGGCCACGCCGGGTGTGGTAATTGTTCTTCTGTTTCGCCCCGCCCAGCACGCCGACGCGAAAACCTAGGTCGCCGTTTTGCTTGAAAAGGCGATTGTTCCAGCGCAGCGCAATGTTCTTCGCGATCTCGGTTGAGGTACTGGGGTCATCCAGTCGTTCGGCGTTCTGTCTGGCTGCGTCGGCAACCAATTGTGCCGCCTTTCGCAGCGCCGCTCGCCCGCCCTTGCGCCTGGTGTCGTAGCTGATGGCGTTGAACTTGCCCAGGAGCGCGTCGAGGCCGCCGATTTTGAACTCGATCACCTCAGCCATCGTTCACCCCTTCGCTCACCGGCAGCGTCAGATAGTCGAGCCCGCTTTTCGGATCCGGGAGCACGCCCTGAATGTTGTAGATTTTGCCTCGATGGATGATGCGCATCGTTGCCTCTACCCCCGCCCGCCGGCGAATGCCGATGCGCGCAGTGACTTCCACCTGTGTAGCTGCCGCGGCAATAAACTCGCGAGCGGAAAGCGGCTCGACGCTGGCCGGCACTTTCAGCCAGACATCGACCCAGGCCTTCACCATTTCACCGGTGACCGGATCCTGCACGAAGCTCGGCCGCTGAAAATCCACCCTGTGCCGTAACTTTCCAGCCCTCATCACACACCCATCCTGATGCGGTAAGGCATCAAAAGTGACTTGGACGCCTGGGGCAGTTCAACGGCTGCACCTCCGACCACCACCTCCTCGCGATTGGCGAAGAGGTGTCCCAACTTGAGAAGGCATGCGGCGGTGATTGCCGGGTTTATGGCTATGGCGAACCGGTCGAAATCGATCGCCTCGTACGCTTCAGACAGCGCCTGACGCGCCTGATCGCGCAAACGACACTGGATGTCGCTGTTCTCGGGCGCATCGGCTATCAACAACGCATCGCGATACTGCGCCAATGCCGCCTTGGTGCGCGAAACCGTAGTGCTCTTGGCCTGATCGACAGCGGTCTGGTCCGCAAAGAAACGACGCTGCAAGAACTGCTGGGCTGCCTCCTCCGCAGCATCCAGCTCCACCTGGATCAGCGCTTGATCCTCCGGTTCGGCAAGTAGATGCTTCATGGCCAGGTCGATGTCGATCACGCTCATGGTCACTCAGCCTTGTTTTTAGGTTTGGCCACCGCTTTGTTTTGCGGCTCCGGCGCCTTCTTGTTTTCCGGTTCGGTTGCTTTCTTCACGTCGTAGTCCTCAACAAGGCCCAGGCGATGCAACTCAGCAGCACGAAACTCATCCGCCGTAATGGATGAGCCGCGCTTGGCGTAGACGCCCTGGTTTAGAAAGCCCTTCTTTGTCTGCAATTTGATCTCGTTCATGACATATCGCGCCCAGTTGCCCGGGCGCTCTCCGGTTCAGGCGTTATGGCGCAGGATCTTCGAACTCGCCGTGCACGAAGGACTCAGGACGGTACAAAGCCAGCGCCAGGCGTTCCTCGGCACGGATGGTCACCATGTTGGTGCGGAAGTTGTCACCGTCTTCGGTGGAGACCTCGACCGCCGCGTCTTCACGATCGAACACCTGGGCCGCGATGTTCATCGCGCCCACCAGGAACTCGCCTTCAGGGACGGCATTGCTGTCCACCACGGGCAGCTTCCACATCCGCTGGACGCCGCCTTCCTGGACGTTGACCCAGATGTAGGAGCCGGTGCTGTCCTTGGTCAGCTCGATGTCCGCCCAATCGACCGGGTTCAAAGCAATGGCCGATGCGCGGTACTCAGCGACACGGACCTGCAGGATGGCGCGACGCAGGGTATCGATCTTGGTGTCGCCCGCTTTGCGCAGTGCATTGTTGAACGCGGTGGCTTGAGGGATCAGGCCCAGGAGATTCTGACCGGTACCGTCGCCCGCCAGGATCTGCTCTTCTTCCTTGTACTTCAGACCGTAAATGGCGCGGCCATTGATGTAGCTTTGCAGAAGCGGAATGTCCGACAGCACCTGCTTCGAAGCCCGGAACCAATGAGCGATGGTTTTGACAGTGGTGGTCACCAGACCGAACGACAGGTCGGACTGGGCCTTGAGCGCACCCTCGCCCGCCTGCGGGGCAGCCATGTTCTGGAAGCCGGTTTCCTGTACGAATTCGATGGCGTTCGAGGCAGTGCGACCAGGCATGATCAGGTCACGGATGGTGAACTGACGCTCCGGGTCATTCACCACTCCAGGCACGCGGGTTGGCTGGATGCCAACGCCCACGCCGCCGGTGCCGCTGGTGGAACTTGTGATGTTGGTGACAGCCTTCAGGTTCAGCCGGGCAATACCGCGGCCTTTGGAGCTCAGGTTCTTGAAGTCTTCCGATTCTGCCAGTTGCTCGCCGGCGGACTTTTGCTCACCGGGATCGTTAGCCGCGAAGCGGCGCGCCATCTTCTGCTCGATCTCGTTCAAGCGATCCTGCAGGCCGAGGCCGTCCTTCACCAGGCCGTCCAGAACGGTCTTGGTATCGGCCAGGATGGTGCCGTGCTCTTTGATCTCTTGGCTGGCCTTCTCGGCGAACGCCTTGATTTCCTTGTCGCGTTGGTCGAGAAGGTCATTGACCGCCTTCAGCTGAAGTTGGTCGCCAGCGTGTTCCTTGCGCTGCATCTGACGGCCTTCTGCTCGAGCCTGGTTGCTCATTGCGTTATGCATGGTGAATCCTCAAAACGATGGGAGAGAGAGTGCGGGGCGCGACTTCAGCGCCTCGACGAGTTCGACTTCTGCCAGGTCGCCCGCGGACTCGCTCCGGAGCAGGTGCTGCAGGCCGCGGTTGGCAATCACCGCAGACTGAGTTTTCGAGAAGCCTGCCTCGCGCAGGAGCAACTCAAATTCGGGTAGTGACGGCAGGCCGCCGTGGGCCAGCTTCGACTTGATGGTGTCGGTGCGCGCCTCGTCGTTCGCGGGGACCGTAACGATGGATATCTCCACCAGGTCCAGCTTGGTCAGCGTGCGAATGCGCGTCTTCTCATCGAAGCTCGACTCGCGCACGTAGTAGCCGATGGACAGGCCGGTGATCGAACGAGATTTCATGCCCCGGTAAGCGATCCGCGCATAGGGTGCGTCCGCCATCCATAGCTCGCCGTCACCGAAAAGCCCACGTTCGTCTTCTTTCAGGGACTCCAGGGCCCAAGAGCCGATGGGCTCACCAGTCCTGTGCTGCCACAGCACCGGCAACGTGCGGCCCTTTGCTTTGAGTTCGGCGATCGAGTCGAGGAAAGCGCCAGGCGCGACGACCTCGTTATAGCTGTCGACCACGCCGAACACGGAGCCGTAGCCAGAAAAAAGGCCGTCATCACCGACAGCCTTCACGTCATAGTCAAATGAGCGGTACTTCACCGCCAGGGACTGGTCTTTTCGTTTCATTCCTGGTTACCCCTGGGTTTTTCGTTGAGCCAGTCCAGCAATGCCGAGCGGGCCTGTTGGGCGTCGCCAGCGTCCTCGCCCAGCTTGTCGATCGGCAGCATGTTTGATTGAACAGTGAGCTTGGCGGCGTTCCCGCCGGCAGGCGCCAGGTTCTCCTTGATCCTGCACTCATCGCGTGTGTAGATGCCGTTCTGCGTCATCGAGCTGTAGAACGCGGCCCTGGCTGCGCTATCAGCCCGCAGCAAGCCTTCAGGGTTAAACTTGGCGTAGAAGCGCCGACGCTCATCAGGACGAAGCAGGCGGCGATTGATGCTTTGCTCAATCCGCTTCATCCAAGGCAGCAAGGTGAAACTCAGGAACCCGATCATCTGTTGCTCCATGCCGGTGCCCCAACTGGTGCTGTTCTGCGTGTGACCCACCATCCAAGGCGGAACGCGGAACCACCGACAGATCTCCTCGACGTTGAATGCCCGGGTCTGGAGCATCTGGGCGTCTTCAGGCGTCATCGACACCTGCTGGTACTTCATGCCGGCTTCGAGGACCATGGTTTTGCCGGTATTGACCGCACCTGCAAACTTGGCTGCCATGTCCTCCCGAATATCTTCGCGCTGCTTTGGGTTCAGTATCTGGTCGGTGGACAGAACGCCACCGAGCTTCATGCCATTGGCGAACATCTTGCTGGCCGATTCATCGGCGGCCATCGCGGCACCGAAGACGTTGCGTCCCATGGCGAGTGGGCTGAGGCCGCACATCGGATCTGTCCCGAAGCCGCGGGTATGCATCATCTGCTCGTCCAGAAGCGTGTGCGCCTTGCCTTCGCTATCGGTGAACCGATACTCGATTGCGCCGCTGCTGAGGCGCCTGGGAGCCGCCACAACCTGCGGCAACAGGAACTCCAACGAGGACAGTTCACGCCCAGCCCAGTGCGGCTCATTGAAGCTGTTCCCACTTAGCAGGAGGCTCGCAACCACGCACTCCCAGAACTCAACAGGCGTCTGGTCGGCATTCGGCTGTAGGCTTATCACCCGATGTACGGGGTGCGACGAGGCTATAGTCGGGACGCCGTTTTTGTCCTCGTACAGCGCAATAGGTAGCGTGGCAAGCGTCTCGGCTATTAGCCGCACACAGGCCCACACCGTGGACAACTGCAACGCGGTCTGCTGGCTAACAGTTTTGCCCGATGCTGAGTCGGTTCCGTAGTAGCTGTTCCAGAAAGCCGCATCGCCCAAGCCGATCCGGCGCCCCACCCAGCCAGCCAACGAGGACTTCACCATCCCAGGCTCGGCCGACTTGAAAAGCGCTTGTCGAAGCACTGATTTGAAGGGCTTATTCACTGGTTAGCCCCTTGCGAATGAAGCCGGCGGCCAGCAGGCACGCCATGCCGCCGGCGATGAGCGACCACCCCAAGCCAGCGAGAACAAATACCCCGCTGACAAGCAGGCAAAATCCGGCCACAGCCGCCAGCAAGAAGATGAGGAGGCCTGTATTCATGGTGATCCTGTTATCCAACAATAATGGGGCTTGAGAAGAAGTCGCTGATGTTGCCGCCGCTGTCCTTGACCAGTACAAGCACTCGGCCAATTGCCATGATCGTTGCCACGGCGCCGTCGATTTTGTTGTCGTCGCCCTGCTTGATCGGCCGCACAACGTCGTCGTTGCCTGGTAGGTTCTTCCCGATCACGTTGCCGATACACCAGGTCATGATCGGGTTTCCGTCATGGTGGAACCGCCCGGCTGTAATAGCGGCCTCCAGTTCCTTCATGGGGTCCGACATGTTGGTGTAGTTCTGCGTGATGGTGATCGGGTTGAAGCCCTCATCATCGAGGTCATGGCTCAGGCCAGTTGCGCCGTGTGGGTCAATCGGCGACTCACGCAGCGGCGCCTGGTGGTTGGCTTCCTTCGTGTCCTCGAGGATTTCGCGGTAATCGATCTCCGCGCCGTCGGTGACTTCCAGATGCCCGGAGTTGATCCAGGCTTGGAATCGTTCCGACATCCGCTTGTTATCGCTGTTATAGACGGTGTCGTATGGCACCCAGAACTTCGGAGCCACGCTGTAGTAGTGGGTCTTACCATCGATCACCCGCCAAAACAGCCGGGCTCGAGAGTTCATGTCCAGCTTGCGAGCCAGGTCGAAGCCCGCGATCCACTCCTGGCCCTCGAACTGATCGAGCGTTAGCGTGGTGTCCTCGCAAGCTTTCCAGTCTTCCATGTTGAAGAAGCCTGCTTTCGCGCTTACCCACAGGTTCAGGTGCTTGGTCTTGAACGTGTTGGTGAACCGCGCCGAACGTATTGCCCGGGCCTGTTGACTCTCCAGGTACTCCTGAAACACCGAAACGCCGTGGTTCGGGTTGGCCTTGGCCAGCATCTTCGGATCGGTCCAGTCATCACCCTCGTCCAGCGTCCAGATCCAGCCGAACAGCTCGTCATCGGGCACCGTGCCTTCAAGCATTTCGATCACCTGGCGGCGCTTGTCGTAGCACGGGCCTTCGATATCGGCGCCGGCGGTGGTGATGATGAACATCAGCGGCTGCCGACGGGCGCCCATACCGGTAAGCATGGTGTCGTACTGCGCCGAGGTCGGATGCTCGTGATATTCATCGACGATCGCGCAGCTCGGTGAAGCGCCGTCGCCCGGGTTTCCTATCAGCGGCTCGAAGCGGCTGAAGTCGGACGGGATGTTCATGTTAGAGGCGTTGACCTCGATGCCAGCAGCCTGAATCAGCATGGGCGACTTGCTCACCATCAGCTTGGCCGGGCGGAAAACCTCCCACGCTTGCTTCTCAGTGGTCGCGCCGGAATAGACCTCGGCGCCGAACTCACCGTCGGCAACAAACATGCTGATGCCCACACCGCCAGCTACCACGGACTTGCCATTCTTGCGCGGCACTTCCCAGTAGCTTTCGCGGAACCGGCGGTGCCCGCCCTTCTTCTTAACCCAGCCGAAGGTCACCGCCAGCCCAAATAGTTGCCACGGCTCCAAGGTGATCAACTGGCGCTTGAACGCCCACTCGCCTTTGGTGTGGGGCAGCAACTGGATCAGCTTGAGCTTTTTTTCGGCTTTGGCCGGATCGAACTTGTAGCGGTACCCGCGTTTTCGGCTGGCTGCCACGTCATCGAAGTGACGCTGCACCGCCTGGTGGATATAACGGCAGGCCGGCACCTTGCCGCGGAGTACAGACCGACCCCACGCCATCGCCTTATCGACGTTGGGGTGGGCAGGTTTGGTCATAAGGTGCTCAGCAATTGGGCGAATTCGTTGGTGGCCTTCTCCTTGTTGCCGCCGATCAGTCGGGTGCGGCTGGATGGATCGAGGCCCAGTAGCGACCCGAAGGTCACCATCTGGCGCATGGTTTCGTTGGCGGCCGTCAGCGCGGGGTTCTTCATCGGCCCACCGGTCGCACCGGTGACGACAATGCCGGCGGCCTGGATCGATTCCTGTGCCATTCGCCAGTTGTCGTAGGCGACACAGAAGGCCTCGACGTTGTGCAGATCGGTGATCGCTACCACGTTCTCACGCAGCAACTCGGGCACGACCATGTTCCACATCGTGGCGGCGCGCTCGCTCAACCACTCCGGCGGATCGACATTTGTGATCTTGGAAAACTCGGGCTCAGCCTTGTTCAGCGCCCGTTTGCCGGGGTTTCCGGCCAGCTGTTTCTTGGCCGTCGGCTTGGGTTTGCGACCACGGCCGGCGACCGTGGCGGTGCCCCCCATCGCGCAACTCCTGAATTTTTAATTTCGCGGCTGTGAAAGAAAGGCTGAGGGCGCGGTCTAGAAGCCAAAGGCCCTGAACTTTTGACCCTCCCCCCAACCCCATGAGCGCGAATTGCTCTCATTTGGCCAAATTTCACTGTTTTCCCTGGCTTTTTCTGCTTTCAGCGCCGGGCATTGCCGAATCCACCATCCTCGGCGGCTGTCTTGGCGGAATGGCATGGGCCGCAGAGGCTTTGCCAGTTGGTCTTATCCCAGAACAGCGCCATGTCGTTCTTGTGCGGGATGATGTGGTCGACATCGGTGGCCACCGTCACCAATCCTCGCTCGGTGCAGTGGCGGCACAACGGATACTTGGCAAGCCACCCAGCGCGAGCCTGCTGCCACTTGTAGTTGTAATGGCGCTTTGTACTGCTCTCACGGGGCTTGGCCCGGGCTGCACTCTTCAACAGATGCGCATGAGCGTCACAGTAGCGAGGGTTGCGTGTCAGCACATTGCAGCCCTGGGCATTGCACGGCTTCTGCGGTCTCAACGGCATGGGGAACCGTCCATATAAGTGCGCACCGGAGCATCTGGATCTTCAGGCTCATCCTCTGCCATCGCCTGGATCAGCAGGTCTAGCCTCTCGGCCACCTGGCTCATTGCTCGGGCGGTGCTCTCTTGGGCGGCCACCAGCCTTTCCAGCAATGAGATCAATGGATCGTTCATATGCAAGCCTCGTCATTTTGATGATCCACTCGCGCCGGGCGGCGCATCCATTACATCCGGCCATATCAGTCCACCTGCACGATGCGTGCAACGTTGCCACGAGCACGCCAGACCAGCACCGCGGCCAGGCCGTAGAAGGCTGTGTTAAACCACGACGCATCAGCGAACTGCCCTTCCAGCACCATGCGGCCGACGAGGCTGACACACTGCATGCCGGTAACCGCACAGGCCGCCCAGGCGATGAGAGAAACGGTCAGTTTGTACCGGGAGTTCGGGTACGGGCTGTAGCGCAACCCGATCATGATGAAGATGACCGCA
>Ga0182006_1001022_pt1 | contig 18287 bp, 14 predicted proteins | sample Sormic07211104_1_FD_123022 | JGI IMG/M metagenome (GOLD analysis project Ga0182006, IMG submission 123022) | Rhizosphere microbial communities from Sorghum bicolor, Mead, Nebraska, USA - 072115-104_1 MetaG | ecosystem: Host-associated > Plants > Roots > Rhizosphere | place: USA: Nebraska...
CCATTTTGCATAGGCATCGTCGTTGGCATCCTCATAGAAAACAGCTTTCACACCTAATACTGCAGAGATTTTCTCTGGCGTTTGAGGGAAAATAAACTCCTTATTTTTATTTAAAAGGGTTTTAAGTCCGGCACTTTGCTGTGCAAATGAAAATAATGACAAAAGTTGAAAGAACAATGTCAATTTATACGCGATCGTTTTCATAGGGTAGGGGAAATAAATATTAGTGTAGTTTTACAACAATTGTTGCTGGTGAGCGGCTGCTATTAGTTCGGCTACATTCCTCACTTCGAATTTCTGTATCAGGTTTCTCCGGTGCGTATCTACTGTCAGCGGACTTAAAAATAGTTCCTGGGCAATATTCTGACTCGTTTTTCCTTCTGCTAAAAGTGATAGGATCTGTTTTTCCCTTCGGGTGAGCTGTGGCGTATTGCGCAACTGGTTTTTAGTCGGACGGCTGATAATTTCAACTACTTCCTTACTGTAACAGATATTTCCTGTTACTGCTGATGCAATGCACTGCCGAAGTTCGTCAAGTGAGCTGTTCTTGAGCAGGTAGCCACTGGCACCGTTCTGTATGGTTTGCATAATAATACTCCGCTCGGTATGGTTGCTCAGAATGAGTATGGTGATGGTGGAAAATCTTTCTTTGATCATCTGGCAAAGGTCCATTCCATTGATATCCGGCAGGGTGACATCTAGCAGTATCAGATCTACCGGCTTGGTGTTTAAATAAGAAAGCAGCCCCGTGCCGTCTGAAAAACCGCCTACTATTTCCAAATTAGCTTCATTTTTAAGCAAGGTTTTCAGTCCTTCAATAACAATAGGGTGGTCATCTACAATAACCGTACGCAGTTTATTCATTGATATTGGTTTTAAGTTCTATATCTATACTTGTTCCCTCGCCAGGAGCAGAATGCACTTCAAATTTCCCTTGCAAAAATGCGATACGGTTCTTCAGGTTATCCAGGCCCATTCCCTTCTTCTCCGAAAGCGTGGCCATATCAAAACCCCGGCCATTATCCTCAAAAGTGATGAAAATAGTATTTTCGTTTTGGCTGCACTGCAAAAGGATGTTATCTGCCTGCGCATGCTTGATTGCATTGGAGATAAGTTCCTGCACAATCCGGTAGATATTGAGCTGCACATTCATTGCAATATTTTTTTGAATGCCAAACATTTCAGAGGTTATGCGTAATCCATCACGCATATAGAACTCACAAAGATCTTTCAATGCAGTTTCAAGCCCAAATTTAAGTAGCGTATCCGGCACCATATTGCGGGCAATGCGACGTAACTCCGTAACTGAAGTATCTAGTTGTCCGATAATGCGATGCAGGTCCTTATCGTTTGAGATCGCCGGTTGGGTATCTGTCCAGCCTGAAAGACCAATTTTCACACCCGATAGCATCCCGCCTAAGCCATCATGAAGGTCCCGGGCAACCCGCTCTCTTTCCAACTCTTCACCTTCAAGCATGGCTTTGGTAATCTTCAGCTGTTGTTTTCTCTCCATTTCATTCAGCTGTTGTTTGTAATTAATCTCCTTTTGTTCTGCCAGTTTGCGTCTGTTCCGTGCGGTGAGCAGAACGAATACCAATAAAAGAAGCAGAAAAAGGCATCCTAAACCAAGTATAAACTTATACAAACGTTCGTTGCGGGCATTAAGCTGTACCTGCTTATTTTCCGATTGAAGGGTCTGTATTTTTTGCTGATTTTTCGCGGTTCTATATTTCGTTTCCAGTTCATTGATTTTTACCTTGGTCTGGTCGGTGGTTATGCTGTCATTACTCTGACGGTATTTACTTAGCCAGCGGTATGCCTCTTTATAATCCCCCAGCTTTTCATTTACTTTGGCCAGTTCCGAATAAAGCATGGCCCGGTCATTAATTTTGGCAGTTAAAGTACCTTCCTTAATGATATCCAGTAAAATTTGTCTCGCTTTTCCATAGTTTTTTTGCTGCTGATAAATCTCATATCGGCGGAAGAAAAACTGTTGATAGAGTTGTTTCTGGTTGTATTTCTTAGCAAGCGTAATGCCTTTGTCTATACTCGCAAGTGATTTGTCGAATGACGATTTTGTGAAATAGTAAAGCGATTCATTATAATAGTATAGCGGATAATTTATAGAGGAAGGATAGGGCTTTAGTAACTTTTGTGCTTTTTCCAAAAGTACATGAGCCTTGTCGGCCTTGCTATCGTAACAGTAAATACTTACCCCGGTAAGATAGGAAAATAACAGATCGGTATCAACAGCGCCTTTTTTTTCCAGTAAAGTTATGGCTTTTTCATTATAAGCTGCCGCTTTTGAAAATTGGTAGTTATTCATCAAAATAGTGGCAAGCTGTGTATAATAATAGGCAATACGTTTTGGGTCGCCGGTTTTCTCTATAATGGGAATCGACTTTTCCAAAGTTATTTTTGTGATAAAATCATAACCCATTTTATCTACGTTCATGATAGCGTAGTTATACCAGGATGCAGCCTGCTTGGCGTAGGCAATTTTCGTGTTAAATGGCGAAAGTGCTTCTGCGGCTCTTTTAAAAGCATCGGATGCTTTCGGTTTATTCCAGTTGAAATAATATTGTCCTTTATAGAAAAGTGCCAGTGCATTTAAATATTTATCGTTTTTTGCGGCAGCTGTACCTGCTTCCAGATAAGCTTTACTTTTCAAGGTATCTTTGAATTTCCAATATTCTACTAAGAGAAAATTCGTATTTGCTCTTGAGCTGTCTGGAATTTTTTTCTGTAGAATATGCTTCAGGCTGTCGAGATAATGCTGCTCATTAAGCGGAACCTGTTGTTGGCCAACAGATTGAAATGAGATCAAAATCGCTATCAGGAATAAAAAAAATCTGGTCATGCTTTAAAATTTACACCATTTGCCAGGCTGAAGAGGAGCTGATCTCGCCAGTAAGCAAATTTATCGTTAAATATCATACATAATTCTTTACCCGCCATCATTTCATCCGGTAGTAATGAAAAATACCTGAAAACCAGTAGAAGAAAAACGGTAAAAACCGGTATTTCTTTTGGCCAATACTTGCAATAGCTTTGCCCTTATACCATAAATAGCATAAAACTATGAAAATATTATCCTCGAGAGCTTTTTTAACTAAAGCTAAGCCGATCCGAAATCCATCAGGCAGTTTTTGGGCAATCCTTTGTTTGATCATGATCATCACATGCCTTTCGGCATGTTCAAAAAAAGATGACGGCGTTGGTGAAACTACCGGCGATTATTATCTCCGTGCAAAAGTGGGCGGTAAAGCGATCAATTTCTATAAAGTTAATTTTCAGGGCGGGGGAAATGATAACCGGTTCGAGCATATCGTTATTGGTGGTCATGAGACTTCTTACCCGGCATCGGGACCCGTGTCGCCTTCTTTGGACTTTGAGATCTGGAAAATTGGGGGCAATATTACCCCGGGTACTTACACTACACCTGCAGAAAATATGATCGCACGTTATGCTATCCAGAAAAGCGATGGCACGCTGATTTACAATACTTCTTATGGCGATGATGTATTTACCGTGAAAATTGAGGCCATAAGCAAAACCGGTATCAAAGGAACTTTTTCCGGTACGGTAAGAAACCTGGCCGGAGAGGCCATCAGCGTTACCGACGGTACATTTAATCTTCCTTACGAAACAATTATTAATCCTTAATATCAATATCATGAAGCTTAAAAAATATGCCCTTACACTTTTTTGTATGTTATCAGCAATAACAGCGATTAATGCCCAGTACAAAGAACCAGAGAAAAAAGATAAAGCAGAGATCTTCCGCCCGGAAATGCCTTTCGACTCTTTGCTGGCAAAAAAGATGCTGGCTAAAGGCACGGCCGTTATCAAGGGGGTTGCCTATACCAAGCAGAAACATCCGTTAGGCTATAGCGTTCCTTTTTCTCCGCGCATACTTGCCAATAAAATTACCGTGGTTCTACTCCCCGTAACACCTTATTTTGAGGAATGGTACCGACTAAGAAAAGATAAAGAGAATATCAAAAGAAAACGCTTTGTTTACCTCTCTGACCAAGCTTACCGTTATAGATTAGAAGCCATCACCAATAGCGACGGTGAATTTACGTTCCCGGATATGAAGCCAGGTAAGTATTTTTTACAAGGTATGTTAGATTATACGCTAAGAGGTACTTATAATGCCTATACCGGTTCGGGTTATAACGATTATGGCGGAAGAACAGATTATTATCAGAAAAAAGAATATTTCAAAAATATCCAGGACCGCATTGAAACATTTGTGGAGGTAAAGGAAAACGGCGAAATAGTTAAGGTCAAATTACACTAATTGATAACTCATAATCTCCAGTCCTATGAAAACAGCAAAAATAAATATAACAATAACAATTTTAATACTATTGATTTCAAGTATTGAGGTACATGCCCAACTCGGTGGATTGTTTGAAAAGGCCAAAGAGAAAGCTGAAAAAGCTCTTGAAAAAAAGATTGACAAAAATGCCGCATCTAAGAAATCTAAAACAGCAATTAACTCAGGAAGCGGCAATGTTGCTATTGGGGATTCGGTTCTGTTTGCAGAAGATTTTTCTTCATTTGAAACCGGTGCGACAGCCAATAGTTTCAAAACAAACGGTGTAGCTAATATTGTAACCATGAATGGTCAAAAAGGTAAATGGATGGATGTAAAAGATAAGGCAATTTATAAATTTTCCCGCCAGTTCAATTACCCTAAGCAATTTACCTTATCTTTTGATATCATTGCAAAAGCAGATCAGATCAAAGACATTGCTCCAATGTCGTTCGGCTTTGCTGGCGATAACAGTGTCAGCCAGCACGACAGCAATATCGGGACCTATGTACAACTGCATTATTACGATACCGATCAGGTAAATATCGGCAGTGATAAGCCTAAAACATTCGTGAGTACCACCTTTGACCTCGAGCCATGGCTCAACCGTCCACTGCATGTTGTGCTATCGGTAAATGGTGATCGAATGGCGGTATATCTTGATAATGTTAAACTTGCCGATACTGTGCTTTTCAGTCCTACAGCGGCTAAAAACTTTTATATCTCGGCACCATGGCAATATGATAATGATGCGAGAGTACTGGTTAGTAATTTTCAGGTTGCTGGCTTTACGAAATAGTCATTACGGAATCCCAAAAAAACCGTATTCTAGACGGATAGTGTAGCGGATTGAAGAGATCTTTGAACCGGGTTATTGAAATGTAGTCAAAATGATGGGAATGCTAAATCAGATAAAATTAAATGAACCAATCATGAAATTTTTAATTTAAATTTAGACATCAATTATATGAAGTATTACAGGCACATCCTTCTTTTTTGCTCGGTTACATTATTGCTTGTTGCAAATGTTTATGCACAAGGTGATACCTCAGGAAGCACGAACATTGATAGCCTAATTACAAAACGAATGGCTGAAAGTGGTATTGTTGGACTTGGTGCAGCCATTATTATTGATAAAAAGGTAGCCTGGAAAAAAGGATACGGATTTTCTGATCGGGAAACGGGAACCGCTTTTACTACCTCGACTTTAATGAACATCGCTTCGGTTTCCAAAACGGTAACTGGTGCCTGCCTCATGAAAGCAGTAGAGCAGGGCAAACTGTCACTAGACGAGGATATCAACCATTATCTTCCATTCCAAATCCGAAATCCATATTTTCCCGATGCTAAAGTAACGTTGCGAAATTTAGCTACCCACACTTCAGGACTGACTGATCGATATCCCTTTTATACCGATAGTCTTTACTTTAACGGAAAAGATTCGCCACAGGAACTGGGTAATTTTCTTCAGCAATATTTTATGTCGGGCGGGCAGTATTATTCGAAAGAAAACTTTCTGAACCATAAACCCGGAACATTCCGTGAGTATTCCAATATCGGGGCAGCGCTGGCAGGTTATATCGTGGAAATCAGAACTGGTCAAAAATTGAACGAATACAGTAAAAAATACCTGTTCAATCCTTTGAAAATGAATGATACTGGATGGTTTTTGTCAGAAATAGAGTTGAAAAAACATACCAAACTTTACGAGAAAAAGGATCATAAAATTCAGGAAATCCCTTTGTATGGTTGTACCACCTATCCTGATGGTGGCGTGCGCGGTTCGGTAGATGACTTGACCCATTTCTTCATTTGTCTGTTAAATGATGGAAAATACCAAAACAGGCAGGTGCTTAAGGAAGAAACGGTTAGAGAAATGCTCAGGTTTCAGTTTGATGAAACCAATACCCCTGAAAATGTGAAACCTAAAACATTAAACTCAGGTATTTTCTGGGCAACAAAAATGGGAGCAAAGAGGATTGGCCATAATGGATCTGACCCTGGAGTAAGGGTTTTTATGCTTTCTGATCTTAATAAAGAAGTCGCAGTTATCTTATTTAGCAATACTTCTTTGAGCGAACAGGAAGAAAATAAATTCTTCGAAATATATGAAGATCTTTATCGCTATGGCCTCGAAATTAAAAAATAAGAGATTAAATTGTCTTAACCATATATGAAAAAAATCCTGTTGCTGATCTTCATTTCTCTTTTGCACTGCGCCATAAAAGCACAGGAAGTACTTGAGCCATCCTCAAAAAATCATCCTGAATGGTCAAAACCTTTCCCGCCATTTCGCATTGTGGGTAATCTGTATTATGTAGGCACAGCCGACCTGGCTTGTTATCTCATCGTTACGCCGAAAGGAAATATCCTCATCAATACCGGACTGGCATCGTCTGAGAAGATGATTAGGGAAAGCATCAAAACGCTGGGTTTTAAACTTTCAGACACTGAAATCCTACTGACTACACAAGCTCATTTTGATCATTTGGGCGCCATGGCTGCTATCAAGAAATCGACAGGCGCCAAGTTTATGGTTGATTATGCAGATGCGCAGGTAGCTGCTGATGGTGGCCGCTCTGATTATGATTTGGATGGTAAAGTTTCAGTTTTTAAACCTGTAAAAATAGATCGCATTTTGCACGATAAGGATATCATCAGTCTTGGAGGAATGGAATTAGTCATGCTTCACCACCCCGGACATACCAAAGGCTCCTGTAGTTTTTTGTTCACAGTAAATGACCAAAACAGAAAATACAGGGTGCTGATCGCCAATTTACCGACTATTGTAACAGACAGAAAGTTTACAGATATTCCGGCTTATCCGCATATTGCAGAAGATTACGCTTATACGTTACGTAGTATGAAAGACTTAAAATTCGATCTCTGGGTAGCCTCACATGGTATCCAATTTGACCTCCTTAGAAAACACAAACCTGGTGATTCCTATAATCCGGCTGCTTTTATGGATGTGAAAAACTTTTATGATTATCTGGATGAATTGCAGGTGGAGTATGATAAGAAAATAGCGAAATAGGTCGTCATCTCTTCATCTGGTTTATTATCTAGTGATTTATTGATTTCGTTTTTAACGGCTAGTTTACCGAATGTATTGGTTTTTAGGTCAATAGCATAATTTTATCCAGATATGATATCCGGAATATATTTCGTTAAAGGAAAGATCAGATGAATCATGAAAGTTTTCACGTTGTTTGGGTCGGAAGAGGTAAATTTATGTATGCGCTGACCTCCTGACGTATCTCTGATCTCTTAGGGGGCTTTAATTGCAGGGCTACCGGAGTGGCAGCCCTGTGATAGTTAGGATATCATTGCTCTGGAGAGAAATGGGCGCTTAGTGCAGTTGAGGCGGCGCTAAAGAAGCCCCCTACGATGGTACTCATTTTTTTAAATGCAACTGAATCTTCAAAGCCGACGCCGATTTGCAAAAGCAGTTCCACCCGGTTGTCGTCCATCACGCTCACTTTAAATGAACCGGTATAGTCGCTGATCCCGGGTACCCCGGTAGCCGTGTAACTGTAGCCATAAGGATCATGTTCAACCAGTGTTTCTGTTATTTTGATACTATTGGGTAATGTAATCGATCTCACCTTGCCGTCTATAATGAAAGTGTCCCAAAAAGGTTTTGAGAAATCACAGGTATAGGCGGCCACTAGATCTTTCATTCCTGCGGCGAAAATCCATCTCTTTTTGATATTGAATGTTCTTCCATCGGGGATCACCTGTAAAGGGATATAAAGCTCACCGTAAACCAGATCGGTGATCGCATCAGTATCCATAATTCCCTTGGTATATTTGACCACCCATCTTGAATTTGCTTTTGTACGGTCTTTTTCTTCTGGTTGACAGCTCACTTTGATATTCAGTTCCCGTTCAATCAGATCATAAACCGGATTCTCGCTTTCCGATGATTTCAGAACACCGCTTACCGAGTGGCCATAGTTGAGCAAGATCGAAAGCCAGCCCACAGTCGTTCCTCTTGGTACTGTAATCAGGAACAGCCGTTCGGCGTAGGAAATTAACTGATCAACCTTATTCTGATCCAAGACGTCTCCGTTGTTCAGAAGCAGGTTCAGTTCTTCATATAAAACATTTGCCCTATTGTCCAGGTAGGTAGGTGGCCCCTGCATCATCGCTTTGGTGTACTCTGCAGGAAGATGGGCGATCAGCCAAGTCGGGATATCATCCAGGTCGGAATCGAATCCTGTTGGCCACCGCGAAGTTTCCACCCGCTGTAATGGATCCATTTCGAGCAAAGTTTTGCCCTCATTATAAATTTCACGCTGGAAGATATTCTGGTGCTGATCATCAGTAACCGAAATGATAAAGGGATCAATCGGTTCCCCGTCTTTTGATACCAGATGGTTATCCCCGTTTAAGAAAGGCCTTATGCCGTTCTTTTCAAGCAGGTTTAGGCGCAGGGGAGTATCTTCACTAAGTACGTTCGAAGCATCATAATTCACCAGGTCGTTTAGTCCGTTAACCTCTAGGTACTGTTGTACACCGGATGTCTGCACTGCACCTGTTGATTGCATGATCTGTAAGGGCACGTATCCGGCCGTTGCCCCGCTGTCAGCTGTTACTTGTAACGTAAGATCAATGATATTCACACCTAAAGGGGGTAGTTTTTCCCTTGGTTCTCTGAGGATATTTTTTTGTCCGGGAAGGTCTTGCCATACCAATGCGCGGTTAAGCGTCCGTTCCCCGTCTGCGGCATGCAGCATATGCGTTCCAGTACAGCCTGACTCATCAGTCGGTGGATCAGGGTCTGTTGAAAGCTGCACCAGGCCAAAACCGCCGAAGCGTAGCCTGAGTACCAGGGTGTCTTCGAATATCCTATCTTGTTCATTCGGATTTTTGGGTTCATTGCCAAGCATAGAAGGGTTTTCACTAAACATTCCCGCATCTGGGAATTCCTGCTGATAGCTCAGGTCGGGCATAGTGTTTGAATAACCACCATGCTCGCGGAAAGGGAACTGTTTTTCAAATTCATTTAATCTCGACAGTCCGGAAAGCCTGGTGATGATCATATCTGCCTGGTAACCGCTGAAATTGGCTTTTACCACCTCAATCTGCTCTCTGGCCCAATCGGCTACATTAGCCAGTACGCGAAGCGCCAGATAATCAATCTGTTTATTGATGGTCTCGCTGCGCTCCGTATCTGAAAAATAGTCGGCCAGCTGCGTCGCATCTGTTGGTAAACCGGGTAGAGCATCCTTGTCGAGCCTGAACATTGCTTTCAGGTCAACCGGAAAAAAAGATATGAGTTCTAAGAACGGTCGGATAGAAAGAGACATCATCGGCCAGGTGGCGATCATCTCAATTGCCAGTCTCCTGTCTTTGTCGGTCTCCCAGAGTTTGACCTCATAAATCCGGGAAAGCCATGACAGCATCACCAGGTAACAGGCATTGAATTGTTTGGGCATTTCGGTAACCATTTTTCTTAGAGAGTTGTTGCCCATATCTATTGGCAGCGGATCCCGGTTTGCATTGAAAGTAGTGCCCACATTTTTGCAGAGCTCTTGTTCAAATTCCATGTCCATATAGATCATCGCAAATCTGTACAGGTGTGATTGGCGACAGAGTTCTGCATCGGCAAGCCATGGGGGCGTGCTGTATCCTTTGGTCCGGGCATTTTTTTTGTCTTTTTTCCAGGCATCAAGGTATTGTCTCGTTCCGCCGATTTCGGCTACTTTGGCTAGAAAACGTTCTGCTGTGGCTTCGAATCCTTCAAATCCTTCTCCTTCCTCCACAATTTCTTTTACGATGCTTTCTACATTTTTAAAGTAACGCAATGCATGTTGGGCATTGGCCGTTGAAAATTCTGTGTAGTTTTTACTCCTGTACACAGGGCCAACGGGTAGAAATCCCTCACCGGCTGCAAAACCCTGCATTTCGTTATTGAAACCCAGGTTTGAATTTTTAACCTTTCCGGTGTCGAAGGCTTGCTGGTAGAGGGGAAGAATCCCCTTGGTGTAAAAATCGCCGATTGACTGAAAACGAACATATTTCAGGTCTTCCTCGGCATCGGGCAAGGCTTCCAAAAGAGCAGCCTTTAACATCGCCTCATCACTCGGTGCCAGATTGAGGTAGATATCGTTCAACGCCTTTTTCATGTCGTCTCTCTTTTGCTGGTCGGCAATGTTGTACAGGATCCCTTCAAGATGAAAATCCAGTTCAAATTCGTAGAGTTTCTGGAATAGTGCTTTGTTTTGATCACCGAATGGGTTGGAATCCTGTAAAGAATCTGTGGATTCAAAAAGAATGAACTGTTTGATCTGCTTACTGGTTAATCCCTCTAGTGGGATCTCGGTACCCTCATCCTGGGTATCGCCGGGCTGGTAAATGTCCCAGTTGGAGATAAACCAGTTTCCAGTCTCTTTTTTTCGGTCTGGCAGGGCAAAGCTTGGCGACTTATCAAGCGCGCGCAGTAAGCACTGTACGTAGTGGAGGTGCATCATCTCTTCGTGCGAAACGCCGAGGATACTCTGTTTCCACTGGCGGGCCTTTTCAAATTGAATAGCTTTCCTTAGGTTGGGTCTACCATTACTCAATAAGGCAAATTCTTCTGGCAGGCTTTTAATGGTTGATGCCGTATACAGATAAGTATCCAGCAGGCAATGTTCAAGCTTGGAAGCCTGATGCAACATGCTCACGAGCATGTTTAATTCATTGTTTTTCATGGAGCGAAATTGATTAAGAATGTTTTTTTTATTTATCTGGTTAAGTATATATTTTTAGATTCATTACCATCTATTGTCAGATATTTACTTTTGCAACAAAAGAAGATACTGTTTTCGTATCAGTACTATCTACAGCTACGTAAATACCTAAAATATTATTTTGAAATACTGTATTGGCACTTGTAACACTTGAGTCTGGAAAATCGATATCTTTCCATTTTGCTTCTCCAAATGATCCGTCAGCATTTCTGCTAACAGAAACAAATGATGCTCCGTTTTTTTCTCCATTTGCGGTAAGCCAATCCGACGGCATATTGTAACCGCCATTTTTAGCAATAGTAATGCCTTCAAAATGAGTTATTTTAGACAAAACTGTTTCGTTTTTATAGCTAAATGATTTCAGATTACTGGTTTGTTTCGTTTTAGAATTATAATCAACCAAAAAGGCCTGACTTATTTTTCCGAACTTTGGGCTTGTATATCCTCCTGCCATAGTATAACTATCTTCACCATTATGCCAGATACCATACAAAGTAGTCGTTAAAGAATCAGGTACTTTAAAGTCTGCGTATTGTTTATTGACTATATCATAGAGAAATGCGTACCCGTTTTTATCATTATTAACATCATAATTTCCAACAGCGATACCACCCATTACACTATGAACAAATACGTTATTTGTATTCCCGCCATTCGGTGACACCTGAACCCACGTTCCTGAACCATCAACATGACCTTCATAAAAGAATCCCAGATTTCCACTGGGAAATTTACCGGTGGAGGCTGATATTTTATAAGATCCAACTAACTGTATCGTACCATGAGGTCCGTTATTAGGACCGTAGCAAGAAGTATTTATAACGGTAGCTTCCGGTGAACTCGGAAAATTAACATTATACCACTTTCCTTCGTTTCCGCTTCCTTCAATTGGTCCCTCATAAATTAATCCCTGAACAAGATTATCCGGACCTACCAAACTGCCTGCGATATACACATTTTGAGATTCCGAAACTCCTCTGATTCCTTGTATAGTTGTTTGCCCGGCAGGGTTATTAAAATCTGAATAACTTACTGTATTTACCTCTGATTTTATATTTAGTGCCATAATTTTCTTTTTGATTGCGATTTGAATGTTTGTCTTTAGATTTTAAAGGTGTTTTTAGCCGAATGTAGTTTTAGGATAAACATCTTCCGGCATATTAACCCAGAGCTTTTCTATCTCAAGCTGGTGCAATTGCTTTTCTAAATCGTTTCTGATTTCGCTATATGCCGGATCATAGGCAAGGTTGGTAATTTCCAACGGATCATTGACTAAATCATACAGTTCATATTGTTTGAAATAAGCTGTTGAAGCATCAAAGTAATAATCGAATTTCCACTTTTCTGTTCTGATACAACGAATACGATTAGCTGCTTTTATAATTGTCCAACTGCTATTGGAGCCTGCCTTAATATCATCATAAGTAAATAAGATACTATGCTGAACAGGAGTATTGTTCTCCATTACAGGAAGTAAACTTGTGCCGGCAAGTCCTGCAGGTGGATTTGATACATTTGCAATATCAATAAAGGTGGGCATAATATCTACCAATGTGGCCAATGCCATTGATTGTTTTATTTGGTGATCCTTAAATAAAATTGGATTTGAAATGACAAGAGGTACTCTTAATGCTTCTTCATAAGCAACAAAAGTTTTCTGACGCAATCCTCCGTGAGCCAGCCCCATTTCCCCGTGGTCAGATGTTAAAGTAACAATTGCAGCATCTGCCAGTTTATTGCCATGCTCATCTTCTTTGTATAATTCTTTAATCAGATATCCAATTTCTTGATCAACATGACTTAATAAGTAACCATAAAAATTAATATAGTTTAATTTATCCTCTTCACTGGCTATTTCGCCAAGACTTAAGGCCATATTAATTAAAATTTGCTCCTGTGCCATTGGCTTTTTATTTTCAAGTAAATTTTCATCTACGGTAGCAGGAAGTCCAATTTCTCTCCCCGACCAGCTATCGGGATGATATCCTGAAGTCGCTGCCGATTTCGGGTACGCTAATACGTCATGAGGGTTAACCAGTGAAAGAATAAGACAATACGGTTTATGATTCCCAGCGGCTCTTTGAGCTTTTACTTCCTTCAGATACTGTATGGCTTCTGCTGTATATTTTGCATCGTGATTGGCATATCCGCCACCAAAATTAAGCGGATTAACATCCTCGCCAGCATCCGGAGCAACCCATCCCATTGCTCCATATAATGAAATATCTGCAGCAGTTAAATCTTCGTAATTTGTTTTAGTTCCATTAGGCGCTACCCCTTTACTCATGTGCCATTTGCCCCTGTATTGTACATCATACCCATCTGCCCAAAGTACATTCATAATATTGGGAAGAGAATTACTTAGCGTTGGTTCTTGCGGAGATAAAAGACCTCCTTCTGTTAGCGTTTGGCTTACACCATGTTTGGCAGGATATATCCCTGTAAATAAGGTTGCCCGGCTTGGGGAACACATACAGGTATTGCAAAAAGCCCTGTCAAAACTAAATCCATTCTGTTTTAGAAACGTTAGCGTTGGGAGATTTTTCTCTTCCCATCCAGGCGGAAAATGTTGCGTGGCACGTTGCTCATCGGTAATAATAAGAATCAGGTCAGGCTTTTGGCCAATTTTGTTAAGTTTTTCTTTTAAGTTCATTGTTTGTTAAATTATTATTGGAAAGATGTAAGGTTCTGTTAATTACTTTAAAACCCTCAACAACCATAGGTTTAAAGGGGGGGGCAGTTGCAAGGCCGCAGGAAAAAATGAAATAGAAATTCAGGATAAGATTTTACATTTTTTCGTTTGGTTTACTAAAAATAGACATATAAAAAATACATTAAAATACTTAACTTTGAGTATTTTAATGTATTTATAGAATTACTTTTATGTAGTTATTGAATTTCAATTAGAAGATCTGGTGATCTTTGCATCTTGTAACAGTGATAACAGCAGAACTCTTTGATAAATTATTAGTTTATCCAATATTAAGATTTTAGTTATTTATAAAATAATTTGTCACTAGATGGTGATATGTAATTTGTTTTATCTAAATTAGACCTTGTTGCTATAGCTGAATTCTTGTAGGTATAGTTTCAAAATTACGAGTATCAGCGGTTCTGATGTCGCTAATGTTCTGGCGTATAGAACTAAATAATCAATATTAAAAATGCTAACGTATTAAGCAGATCTTCCCTTAAAAACGTATGTGAGGGTAAGACAGGGAGGGACCTTGAGGATTACCGGTTTAATGTCTGTTTGCCAAGATGGTATTCAGCAACCCACAACGGCACAAAGAATGAAAATAAAGTCGATGGCTGCCTCGCGTCGGCAGTAATAAAATGGCATATTACTTGAGCAGCAATTTATATCTACTAGGAGATATAAACCCGTTTTAAAAACAGTTAAACTTTTGAATAAAAATCTGCGCTTAACAGAAAAAATTTTCCTCATCGCATATGCTTCCATTTGGTTGTTAGTGTATATTTTGTCAGGGTTTTTTCTGGAAATATATACAGACGACTTACCCTCATCAATGTGGAAATGGTTGTTTATACTCATCGTACCTTTCAGCCTTTACGCAACGGTGAGAACAGTTTTTTCGAAAGAGTACAAATGGTATTCAGCAATCGGGCATTTTGTGATGCATACTCTTTTAGGTGTGTTTACAGGCAATTATATTGTTGTTAACGGTGATATTCTGATCAGTTCAGCGATCAAAACCCCAAGTCTTAAAAGGGCGGAGGTGATAGAGGTTCGTAAGGTATTTTACAAAAGTAGTTTCAACTCTACTTCGGTAACACTAAAAATTGCTGAAAAAGTTGATACCTTTCAGGGTAGGCCATTTGTTTACTTTTACCTCAAAAATAGAAAAGCTGTATCAATCAGGTGTGGAAGATCATTTCTAGGCAACGAATATGCCTATACCGTTGGTATAGAAAGTAGTGAAAAGCTTGATGCGAGGTGGATGCATTTCAAAGACCAAATCTACCGTGTACGGATTGTACTCGCAATAATGCTGTTGGTGATAGTAGTTGGATTTTTAGCATCAATAAAACTGCAGAACAATACGAAAACTAAAACAGTAAAGATTGGTTTTTGGAAACTGATGGGAATTGTAATGGGAATTATGTTAGCAATTTCTTTGCTTTTTTATGTCGGTCTATTTGTCTACGTGAAATTCTTTTCTGACAAACATTTTTAAATATTTCCTGCAAGGGTCAATCAAGATTGATAAGTTGATTAATCAAAGCACAAGTCAGGCGACGGCTAAGACCTTCGGCACTAAGACTTGCCTAAGAATGGGCTTTTGATAGTTTTTGCAGAAATGCTAAATATTATAAACAATTTGGAAATATGTCTCATAATAATACTTTGTGTAAAAAATCAATCCTCTTACTTACATAAAAACTACTGCTCTTGTTCCGTATCTCTATCTTTAGCACTCTTGCTTTGGTAATTAACGGCTCGATCAGGCATACCAAATACAGCAAAAAAATGCTTAACGGCTAGAATACTTTATTTATCACTAATTTCTTAATGCGAAAACGAGCAGCCTCAAGCACTAAGGTCTAGTAAAATTCACATCTTTAGCATAAAATAACCAAAAACCGTTGTCTATTAACAATATTGTTTTTAATAAATATAAGTTTTAGATTAGCAACATGATTTTATATTATAAAGCTCTTTACAGACTTTAAAACTAACAACTATGTATTACCGACTTTGTTGGTATATTTTTTATCTCAGTTATGGAAGGTGTTTCAGTCTTAATCTAATTATAGGCATAACTTCAGCAAACATTTGAAAAATTTTATAAAACAAATGTGTAACAACGTACTAGCCAGATGATCATGGTGTAATATCCAACCTTGATCCGGCCTTTAATTATGTGACTGAACAGTACATTCACAGCATCGTATTTTTGAATTTAAAATAAAACCAATATAACTAAATCATGAAAAGATCAATCTCAACCATAGTTATGTTCATTTCTATAACGAACTTTCTTTTTGCCCAATGGACCATCAGCGCCAACAATGTTTACAATAGCAATACTGGAAATGTGGGAATTGGAACGACAAACCCGACAGCAACTCTTTCGGTCAAAGGAAGCACGTTACCATCCGGCCAGTGGCTTGGTTATACATCTTCTTTACAGGTGGGGCAATTATTGATCCAGGATTATAATGTGGTTCCACAAGTTGGCATCGGTCAAAATACCTACTATGACGGAACTGGAAATAAATACATTTTGAATGGATTCGCTTCAGGTTTGTACATGGGCGCAAACGGAAGTATTACATTTTCTGTTTACAATAGTGGAACAAGTGGAAATGCGGTTTCTGGTACCGGTGTTGCTATGACCGTAGCAAACAATGGAAATGTAGGAATTGGTAGCACTTCACCTGATGCAAAGTTAGCTGTTAATGGTACCATACATTCCAAATCTGTCTTGATAGACCTTAATGGCTGGTCGGACTATGTGTTTGAAAAGGGTTATAAGCTCCCAACTCTAGAGTCCGTTAAAGCTTTCATACAGCAACATAAGCATTTACCTGAAATCCCAGCACAAGCCGAGATGATCAAATCTGGTCTCGATGTGAGCGAGGCTAACAAGCTTTTGTTAAAGAAAATAGAAGAAATGACATTGTACATGATCGATGCGAAAGAGGAGATAATGGCATTAAAAAAAGAAGTTCGGCAACTGAAAAAACAGTTAGATAAACAATAGAGAAGGATTAGTGTGGTCTAACCCTCCACTTGAGAACACAAGTCGTGGCACACTGACAGCGTCGGCTGACTTTTGCGTTCAATATCTTGATTTATAAAACCAGAATAATAACTAGGTGATAATACTAAACCCCGAATTTAAATGCAGTTATTCCCCGAAAAAATCACTTATAAAATTATGGTATTCTTCCCCCATCGGCAACTCGAAATCTGTATAAAGAAACTTTTTATCTGAAAATACATATTCACTGGTTTTGGGGTTAAATCCCTGTTTTTTTGTGGATCGCCAATAAAGTCCAATCCCTCTTTTTTGCCAGGCTGGTAATCGTTGAAATTGATGCCATATTGAAAAAGTAATTCGTTTTTGGCCGAAATACTTAATCCCTCAACTTTGTTTGAAGCTTGACTTCTGGTATGGTTATCCTGCCTCAGTCGCCAATAACAATGGGCATTTAAGGTATTTCTATGAGCATCTTCGCTGCGCCATCTGAAATAGTCTTCAACTAATTTTTTGTTTGGCAATTCTGAAATACGGCAGTCAAATGCGCCAACGCTTCCCAAAAGATAGGAGAATTTAGCACTGGCTTCGCCAGCCAAAACAGAAATATATTTCCTTGTCTTTCGCCCAAAAACATTTTCATTGGGGTGAAACAGCAGGGATATTTCATCGCTTTGCGTGTAACCGTAAATGATATTAAAACCGCAATTCATCAAATGTTTTACGGTCTCGATCATCATATTCCGGAATTTTTCATCAAACGGAGCTTCAAACTGGTGCACTTCCTTGGTAAGTCTGGTAAAGCCGCGGCCATCAATTCTGGCAACCATGTACATCGCAGGTAAAATACATCGATCATTAGCAGTTTCATAAACCCTCATCTTTGCATCTAAATCATTAAACTTCATCTGACCATGGTTTTATAATAAATATATCATTCTCAGCACTCACATAATAAAGTTCATCAAAGCCCTCACTAATTGATGGTAAATTTAACCTTTTAAAAGTTCCTCTTATACCAATCTCAGGGATTTTCTCTTTACCAACGCGCTGATTATTACGGTCGACAGCATTACTTAATTTGGATTGAAAATAATAGCCGATTACTTTGAATTTGTTTGCTCTGGCAATGCTGATGTACTTTGCTCTCTCTTCTATAGAGGGGTTCGTATTATCTATCACGAAAGGCTGAGAAGTAAGGATGCAGGTTTCAATAAATCTGAGTTCTTTATTCCTCGTGTTTAATAAGTCCAAGGAAATATGTACATGCGTTTTAAAAAACTGCTCTTTAAAAAAAGTGGTTTTTCCAGTCGCCTGGATGCCACAAAATATAATTGCTTCCATTTTCCTAAAGATTCGGACTCGTATACATACAAAAAGAGGCTGTCTCAAAAGTGAGGCGGCCTCTTTTATTTTAGGATGATTTTGGTTATCTTAAAGGCATGGGAGGCAAAGTAGTCTTTAAGGAATATGATCCTGACCAGTTAACTTTTTTAC
>Ga0182006_1001027_pt1 | contig 18242 bp, 18 predicted proteins | sample Sormic07211104_1_FD_123022 | JGI IMG/M metagenome (GOLD analysis project Ga0182006, IMG submission 123022) | Rhizosphere microbial communities from Sorghum bicolor, Mead, Nebraska, USA - 072115-104_1 MetaG | ecosystem: Host-associated > Plants > Roots > Rhizosphere | place: USA: Nebraska...
AAAATCCGCGACCTGACCTGCCTCTCCGACATCCTCCCGACCGGTTACCACGGCGCGGTCACTGCCGGCGTCGGCCCGGGCAGCTCCGTGTACATCGCCGGCGCCGGTCCGGTCGGTCTGGCCGCTGCCGCTTCCGCACGCTTGCTCGGTGCTGCGGTGGTGATTGTCGGCGACGTCAACACCATCCGCCTGGCCCACGCCAAGGCCCAGGGTTTTGAGGTCGTCGACCTGTCCAAGGACACCCCGCTGCACGAACAGATCGCCGCGCTGCTGGGCGAGCCGGAAGTGGACTGCGCGGTGGACTGCGTCGGTTTCGAAGCCCGCGGCCACGGCCACGACGGCGTCAAGGCGGAAGCCCCGGCCACGGTGCTCAACTCACTGATGGGCGTGGTGCGCGTTGCCGGCAAGATCGGTATCCCGGGCCTGTACGTCACCGAAGATCCGGGTGCTGTGGACGCCGCCGCGAAAATGGGCAGCCTGAGCATCCGCTTCGGCCTGGGCTGGGCCAAATCCCACAGCTTCCACACCGGCCAGACCCCAGTGATGAAGTACAACCGCCAGCTGATGCAGGCGATCATGTGGGATCGCATCAACATCGCCGAAGTGGTCGGCGTGCAAGTGATCAGCCTCGACCAGGCGCCGGAAGGTTACGGCGAGTTCGATGCGGGCGTGCCGAAGAAGTTTGTGATTGATCCGCATAAGTTGTTCAGTGCGGCGTAAGCAATGAGGGAATAAAAAACGGCGACTATGGGTCGCCGTTTTCATATTGGTTCCAGACTTCCCGGAAGTCCGTTCAACGTTTTACTACTCGGGCCGCACTTCCTTGGCTTCCATTCCTTTCGCTCCTTTTCCAGCGACAAAAGAAACGGTCTGCCCCTCTTTAAGCGATTTGAAACCGTCGCTCTCGATTGATTTGAAATGAACGAAAAGATCATCGCCTCCACCCTGCGGGGTAATAAAGCCAAAACCTTTTTCATCGTTGAACCATTTGACGGTACCTGTAGTTCTGCCTGACATGTTCGTGCTTCCCGCTTCGATTGATTGAGTGACGCATTACAAAAGCACAGAGAACCGAGCCGGTCTGGCTATGTCCTCGTGTTGAGCCGGTCTGATATCGACGGCATACAACTGGCCGTTATCACCACGCATAAGATCATAGGTCACCTTCTGCCTCTCTTTGATGTGTTTGATGATCGGATCGTCCGGACTTATGCAAAAGATGATCGGCGGGACATCTGATTCGAACAGTTGATCGCGCGGACTGCACTGCTTTTCCATCTCCGTATCTCCCGTTGAATGATCGTTGGTTGTACCTCGCTTTTTTTCAGACCGTTGACACACCAACAGCGTATACCAACGCCGACATTCGAACACCTGTCAGGTCTGACAGTCTTTTGGACTTGATTGGATTGACCGGGGGCGGGGTTATGAAGTCTGGAAATAAGCGACATTGCTTGGAGCAGGGCAGTCAGCTCCAGTTATACCGCTTCACTACGGTACGTTTTTTCAGCCAGATGATGTGTTTGCGGTAGGGCTCGCGCACGGGGGCGTTTTGCGGATTGGGTTGAGTGCTGTCAGAGCGGTAGTGACTGTTTCAATGATGTCTTGAACGTTTTGCATATTCGGCCTTTTCAGTTGATAGTTGTGCATCTCCGTTGGATTTAAACCGTTGATCTACCGTCAAGTGCGGAGATATGTATTGCGTGTGTATTTTTCGGGCGCGTATTTAACGCATGTGATCCGTGCTTCACTTCTACCTCAATGAACTTATTGAAAACAAATGTGCTGTCTGGAACACACTGCCCAAATCCCGGTGATGAAGTACAGCCGCCAACTGATGGAGGCGATCAGTTGGAACCGCATCAACATTGCCGAAGTGGAGGGAGTGCAAATGATCAGCCTCGATCAGGCGCCGGAAGGTTATGGCGAGTTCGATGCGGGTGTGCCGAAGAATTGCGATTGATCCGCATAAGTTGTTCTGTGCGGCGTAACGAAAAAAGGGCGACCCATGGGTCGCCCTTCTTACGAGAGGTCTAAGCCTGAAGGCGCCAGGATCAATTGGCTTTCAGTTTCAGATAGGGAATGGAGTGTTCGCCGTTTTCAACAATTTTTTTCCCGCCATAAGAGCAGATCGAACCGTCGAAGCTTTCCGCTTTCAGCTCATATTTCGGTGCCAGAAAGTCGTCTCGGGTTGACAGCGTTACGCCAGTCCAGGTTTTACCATTGAAACTCGATCTGTATTGGAAACCGGTGTTGTCCGGCTCCGGCACGCTGCTGTCCGTATAGGCCGATGATTTAATGGTATTCACCGGGGGGCAACTTTCGACACTCGCCGCATAAGCGTTCGTGGTTGCTGCACCGATGACGAAAAGTGCCATTGCGATCGACTTGCTCATTTGCACACTCCTGTGTGTCTGGATGGGATGCCCAGCATGAGGGGCTTGCCCAATTAGGGGTACTGTCAGATCTGACAGGTTTTTATATTCTCTCGCGATAAGAAACCGATTTTTGATGCTTGATTTGGTCAGAGTGGGGTGCAAATGTAGGACTAGCTGCTCAATCCGCGCGGTGATGCCATGCCACACGCGCTCGGGCACCGGATGTTCCGTAGGAAAAGCTCTGAAAGTAAGCCACGCTGATCGACTGGCGCTGCATGTCGTCGAGGGTTTCCAGATAACGGTTCAGCGCCTGAGCCGCGCGGGCGCTGCTCATTTGTTCATGCGCAGAAGGATTTTCGTCCGGCAGTGCGTACTGCTCGAGATCGCCCAGTGGCCGGTCGCGCTGTTTGCGTAACTGATCGATGGCTTGGTTGCGGGTGATGTTGATCATCCAGGTCAGCGGCGCCGACAGATGCGCTTCTTGGTGCGAGGCGTTGTTCCAGATGGGCACGAAGCTTTCCTGCAGCACTTCTTCGGCCAGATCGGGGCGGCCCATGAAGCGTAAGGCGACGCCGTGCAGGTGCGGGAATTTCAAGTTTTATATACATGGCGATGCTGAAAATGGATACGCAGGCGAGGAACATGCCGGCGGATACTTGGTCAAACCGGCAGTTTCGCAACCCTTCAACGGGCGGTTTCCACAGCGCAAGAGGATGTCTGAATGAAGATTTCACGCGGTTTTGCCTTGGCATCGCTCCTGACCCTGGCCGCCGGGCCGGTGTTTGCCGGTTTCAGTCTGAATGATGTGGCCGGTGCGGTAGCGGGGATGCAGGGTGGTGACAAGGCGGCCGCTGCGGCGCCGACCTCGGAGACCGCTGGTCTGTTGAGTGCCCTGAGTGCGCTGGACGTCACGCCGGAGCAGGCCGTTGGCGGCACCAGTGCGATGCTCGGGCTGGCGAAGAATCAGTTGAGCAGTACCGACTATTCGCAACTGGCCAAGGAAGTGCCGGGCATCGACAAGTTGTCCGGTGGCAGCGGCAATCTGGCGGCGCTGGGCGCGTTGCTCGGTTCGTCCGGCAAGTCCGCTGGCCTTGAGAATGCGCTGGGTAATGTCAAAGACAGCAACGACCTGAACAACGCGTTCAGCGCGCTGGGCATGGACAGCGGCATGATCGGCCAGTTTGCCCCGGTGTTGCTGCAATATCTCGGTCAGCAGGGCGTCGGCGGTTCGCTGTTGAGCAGTCTGGGCAGCATCTGGGGCACCGGCACCGGCACTTGAGTCAGCGGCGCTCGCTGCGCAGCTCGGCGATGCGCTGATCCTTCTCGGTCCAGAGCTGGTTGACCCAGTTCTGGACATGCAGGCGAAACGCCGGATCTTTCTCGTAATCGCCCTGCCACAGCGCCGGGTCGAGTTCGCGGGTTTTGATGTCAATGATCACTCGCGGCACGTTGCCGCTGATCAAATCCCAGAAGCCCGGGATCTTCTCCTGCGGATACACCACCGTCACATCGAGCATCGCATCGAGCTGTTCGCCCATCGCCGCCAGCACGAACGCCACGCCACCAGCCTTGGGTTTGAGCAGGTGGCTGAACGGTGAGTCCTGTTGGGTGCTTTTCGCCAAGGTGTAGCGAGTCCCCTCCAGATAATTCACCACCGTCACCGGCTGGCGCTTGAACAGCTCGCAGGCGGCTTTGGTGATTTCCAGATCCTTGCCCGCCAGTTCCGGGTTCTTTGCCAGAAAGGCTTTGGTGTAGCGCTTCATGAACGGGTAATCCAGCGCCCACCACGCCAGGCCAAGGAACGGCACCCAGATCAGCTCTTTTTTCAGAAAGAATTTGAAGAACGGCGTGCGCCGGTTGAGGGTCTGGATCAGCGCCGGAATATCGACCCACGATTGATGGTTGCTGACCACCAGATAGGACGTGTCGCGGCGCAGATCGTCGCCGCCGCGAATGTCCCATTGCGTCGGAATGCACAGCTGGAAGATCAGCTTGTCGATCTCGGCCCAGGTCTCGGCAATCCACATCACCGCCCCCGATGCGTAATCCCGCCAGCGCCCGGGTGCGACCAGTTTGAGCAGGGCAAACACCATCAACGGCCCGATCAGGATCAGGGTGTTGAGCAACAGCAGCAGGGTGACGAAACAGCCGGTGAGCAGGCGGCGCATAAGCAACTCTATGAAGTGGCAGGGGCGAGCCATGATAAGCAGCTTCGCGCGACAGGCCAAATCGGTGCTGACGAATGTTTCACTTTTCGCCGGGTATGCTTCGCTCAAGTGTTGCGTTGCCTGAGCTGGCCCCTTCGCGAGCAAGCCCGCTCCCACATTTTGAAATGCGTTCCCCCTGTGGGAGCGGGCTTGCCCGCGAAGGCGGCCTATGGCGAACGAATGACTTCGCTGGTGTCTAAAATCCCGCGCCTGCCGCCCTTAAATTTTTCCAAGGAAGCCCCTTACGTGAAATCTCTCCTTGCTCTGTTTGCCCTCGTCGCGCTGCCGGTCATGGCCGCCGAGCCGACGCTGTACGGTCGCTACGAATACATCGCGCTGCCGGAAATCGGTGGCGAAGTGCTCAAGGCCAAGATGGACACCGGTGCGCTGACCGCCTCGCTGTCGGCCAAGGACATCGAGACCTTCACCCGCGATGGCGAAGACTGGGTGCGTTTCCGCCTCGCCACCAAGGACGCCAGCAACAAGGTTTTCGAGCATAAGGTCGCGCGCATCAGCAAGATCAAAAGCCGTTCCGACGAGGACGATGAAGAGCGCGACAGCAGCGATGTCGCCAAGCGCCCGGTGGTCGATCTGGAACTGTGCCTGGGCAACGTCAAACGCACTGTCGAGGTCAACCTGACCGACCGCAGCCACTTCAACTATCCGCTGCTGATCGGCGCCAAGGCCTTGCGCGAGTTCGGCGCGGCGGTCAATCCGGCGCGGCGCTACACCGCTGACAAGCCTGACTGCTAAGTGGTCTGATTGACGTAACCCCGGGCTTGGGGCACCGTTCGCGCACTAACTGCCACGGGCTCGGACGCCATGCCGCACATCCTGATTGTCGAAGACGAAGCGGCGATTGCCGACACACTGATTTTTGCCTTGCAGGGCGAGGGGTTCAGCACCACGTGGCTGAACCTCGGCGCGGCGGCACTGGAGCATCAGCGACAAACCCCGGCCGACCTGATCATTCTCGATATCGGCTTGCCGGACATCAGTGGCTTCGAAACCTGCAAGCAGTTGCGGCGCTTCACTGAAGTGCCGGTGCTGTTTCTCAGCGCCCGCGATGCCGAGATCGACCGCGTGGTCGGCCTGGAGATCGGCGCCGACGATTACGTCGTCAAACCGTTCAGCCCGCGTGAAGTGGCGGCGCGGGTCAAAGCCATCCTCAAGCGCATGGCGCCGCGCCCGACCCCGGAAGCAGGCGCAACGCTGTTTCGCATCGATGCCGACCGCGTACAGATCAGCTATCGCGGCCAGCCGCTGAGCCTGACCCGCCATGAATTCCGCTTGTTGCAATGCCTGCTCGAACAACCTGAGCGGGTGTTCAGCCGCGAGCAACTGCTCGATGCGCTGGGCGTAGCGGCCGACGCCGGTTACGAGCGCAGCATCGACAGCCACATCAAAAGCCTGCGCGCCAAGTTGCGCCTGGTACGTGCCGAGGCCGAGCCGATCCAGACCCATCGCGGCCTCGGTTACAGCTACAGCCCGGGGCACAGCTGATGTCGTTGGGCCTGCGGATCTTTCTGGTGTACGTGCTGTTTGTCGGCCTCACCGGCTATTTCGTGCTCAACACGGTGATGGAAGAGATCCGCCCCGGCGTGCGTCAGTCCACTGAAGAGACGCTGGTCGACACCGCTAACCTGATGGCAGAAATCCTGCGCGACGATTTCAAGGCTGGCACCCTCAGCGAGAACCGCTGGCCACAGCTGCTCCGTGCGTATGGCGAGCGTCAGCCGCAAGCGACGATCTGGGGCTTGCCGAAAAACCAGGTCAACCATCGCATTTACGTCACCGACGCCAAGGGCACCGTCGTGCTCGACTCCAGCGGCGTCGCGGTCGGCCAGGATTATTCGCGCTGGAACGATGTTTACCTGACCCTGCGCGGCGAGTACGGCGCGCGCTCCAGCCGCAGTGATCCTGCCGATCCGAGCTCGTCTGTGATGCACGTCGGCGCGCCGATTCGCGACAACGGTAAGATCATCGGCGTGGTCACTGTGGCCAAGCCCAACAGTTCGCTGCAACCCTACGTCGATCGCACCGAGCGGCGTTTGCTGTTTTACGGCGCCGGACTGATCGGCCTCGGCCTGCTCTTCGGCGCCTTGCTCTCATGGTGGCTGAGCCGCGCGCTGCACCGATTGACCGGTTATGCCCAGGCGGTGAGCGAAGGCCGGCGCGTGGAAGTGCCGCACTATCGCGGCGGCGAACTGGAGCAACTGGCCACAGCGGTCGAGCAGATGCGCACGCAGCTCGAAGGCAAGGCCTATGTCGAGCGCTACGTGCACACGCTGACCCATGAATTGAAAAGTCCGCTGGCGGCCATTCGAGGCGCGGCGGAGTTGCTGCAAAGCGAAATGCCGGCCGTCCAGCGTTTGCGCTTTGTCAGCAACATCGACAGCGAGAGCGCGCGGATGCAGCAGTTGATCGAGCGCCTGCTTAATCTGGCTCAGGTCGAGCAACGCCAAGGGCTGGAAGAGCGCGTGGCGGTGCCGCTGGCGCTGTTGGTGGCAGAACTGCTCAAGGCGCAGGCCGCGCGGATCGAGGGCAAACAACTGCGCGTCGAGCAAGCGATCGGCGAGGATCTGCTGTTGATTGGCGAGCCGTTTCTGCTGCGCCAGGCGTTGGGCAATCTGCTCGAGAACGCGCTGGATTTCACTCCGGCGCAGGGCTTGTTGCACTTGCGTGCCGAGCGGGTTGGCGAGCAGGTAGAGTTCCGCCTTTTTAACCAGACCACGGCGATTCCCGATTACGCCTTGCCGCGCCTGACCGAACGCTTCTACTCGTTGCCGCGCCCGGACAGCGGACGCAAGAGCACCGGGCTGGGGCTGAACTTCGTTGAAGAAGTGGTCAAGTTGCATGGCGGGGTGATGCGCATTGGCAATGTCGAGGGCGGGGTTGAGGTGGTATTGCGCTTGCCTTGAAACCGAGTCGCGGCCTTCGCGAGCAGGCTCGCTCCCACAGGGGAATGCATTCTCCACACAATCTCCATATTCCCCCCACACTTGCACCACAGCGCATCACCAGACTCTTCCCATCCAAACAGGGAGAGTCCCATGCACAAGAATCTGACCATCAAGCTCGGCGCGATCGCCTTGCTGATCCTGCTGTTGCTGATCCCGTTGCTGATGATCGACGGCATCATTGATGAGCGTCAGCAACTGCGCGACGGTGTGCTCGAAGACATCGCGCGCAGTTCCAGTTACAGCCAGCAACTGACGGGGCCGGTGATGGTGGTGCCGTATCGCAAGGTGGTGCGCACCTGGAAGACCAACGAAAAAACCAACAAGCGCTACGAGGACATCAGCGAAGCGCGCGGGCGTTTGTACTTTCTGCCGGAGCGTTTCGAACTCGACGGCCAGGTGCAGACCGAACTGCGCAAACGCGGCATTTACGAGGCGCGGCTGTTTCACGCGGATAACCGTATCGACGGGCATTTTTCCCTGCCGGCACAGTTGGGCATCAAGGAAAATTTTGCCGATTACCGATTCGACGCGCCGTACCTCGCCGTGGGTATCAGCGACATTCGCGGCATCGAAAACGCGCTGAAACTCGAGCTCGCCGGCCAGCAACTGGACTTCGTGCCCGGCAGCGAAGTGGCCTGGATCGGCGAGGGCGTACACGTGACCCTGCCGGCGCTCGACGCCAGCAAAGCCACGCAACTGACTTTCGGTTTCGACCTGCGCCTGCAAGGCACCGGTTCGCTGCGTGTGGTGCCGGTGGGCAAGACCAGCAGCGTCAGCCTCGCCGCCAACTGGCCGCATCCCAGCTTCGTCGGCAACTTCCTGCCGGCCAAGCGCGAGATCAACGATCAGGGTTTCAGCGCCGACTGGCAGACCTCGTTTTTTTCCACCAACCTGCAAGAGGCAATGGAGCGCTGCGTCGCTGGCGACTGTGACGCACTCAACGGCCGCAGCTTCGGCGTCAGCTTCATCGACCCGGTGGATCAGTACCTGAAGAGCGACCGGGCGATCAAATACGCGCTGCTGTTCATCGTCCTGACCTTCGCCGGTTTCTTCCTCTTCGAAGTGCTCAAGAGCCTGGCGGTGCACCCGGTGCAATATGCCCTGGTCGGTGTTGCGCTGGCATTCTTTTACCTGCTGCTGTTGTCACTGTCGGAACACATCGGTTTTGCGCTGGCGTATCTGTTGTCGGCGAGTGGCTGCGTGTTGTTGATCGGCTTCTATGTCAGCCACGTCCTGCGCAGCGCGCGGCATGGCTTGAGTTTCTCGGCCGGGCTGGCGGTGCTGTATGGCTTGCTGTACGGCTTGCTCAGCGCCGAGGATTACGCACTGCTGATGGGCTCGCTGATGCTGTTCGGTCTGCTCGGCGTGTTCATGGTGCTGACGCGCAAACTGGACTGGTACGGGATTGGTTTGAGACCGGCCAAGCCGCTGGAGTTTGACGTAGAGGCGATGCAATGAGCCGGGTGGGATTGCGTGAAGATCAGCGGGAGCTGGAGGTTTTGGTGACGCTGATTTTTGCAGCGCTGCCATCGGAACCGAGGTGGTGCATTCGCGAGCAAGCCCGCTCCCACATTGGATTTTTGTTGCTGCAACCATGGCATGAACAACACAAATCAACTGTGGGAGCGGGCTTGCTCGCGAAAAGGCCGGAACAGGCGCCGCCGGCTTAAGGCTTGGGCATCGTAGCGATCATGGACGGTCGCTGACTCACCTCGAAATACCAATTGGCCAGTTGCGGATTGGCCGCGCGCCAGTCCATGTCCGGGAAGCGCAGATCCAGATAGCCCAGCGCGCAGGCCACGCTGATCGCCGCAACATCGAAATGGCTGGTCAGCTCGGCAATTGCCTCGCTCTCCAGCACGGCGAGGGCGCGGCGGATCTTGTCGCGCTGGGCGTCGAGCCATTCGTCCCAGTGTTTTTCCACCGGGCGCAGGACGGTTTCATAACGCACCATCACCGAGGCATCCATGATCCCGTCGGCCATCGACGCCAGCGTCAGGCGCCGCCAGCGCGCCGCACCTTCACGGGGGATCAGCGGATTGCCGACGTGCTGCTGGTCGAGGTATTCGAGGATGACGCGGCTGTCATGGATGACATTGCCATCGGCCAGGCGCAGGGCAGGGATCTTGCTCAACGGGTTGTCGGCGATCAACGCCGGGTTCGGGCTGACCGGGCTGAGCACGCAGTCTTGCAGCGCGACGCGATCCTGCTGACCGGTTTCGTGCAGCAGCACCATGACCTTGCGGACGAAGGGCGACAGAGTGTTGTGGTACAGGGTCATGCTGGGGGCGGACATGGCAAGGTCTCGATCAGGACAATGATCGGGCAGCATAGCCTGCTCGAGTCCGGCGCAGAACCCATGTGGGAGCGAGCCTGCTCGCGAAGGCGTCGTGACAGTCGACTTTGATGTTGAGTGTCCGGGCGCTTTCGCGAGCAGGCTCGCTCCCACAAGGGATTCTCAGCTTCGCGGCAGAAAACCTCTTATCGCCAGAAATGCCGGCACACCAAGCCCGACCCAGCTCAACGCATCCCAGATTCCATCCCCCAGCAACGCCGCAAACAGCCCTGCGGCACTGAGCAGGGCGATCACGATCGGTGTGCTGAAGACCTTCCAGAAACTCGACTGACGCGGCTTCATGCCGATGCCTCCGCCGTTTCCAGTACAGGCTTGGCCGCCTTGCGCCGCACCACCCACAAATACACACCACTGGCCAGCACGATGATCGTCAGCACGTCCAGCGTCGCCCAGAGAATCTTCATCGGCATGCCGCCGTAGTCACCAAAATGCAGCGGCTGCGACATGCCCATGGCGTCCATGTACCACGGCCGTTCCGCCACGGCGGTGACTTGAAGTGTCGTGGCATCGATCAGCACCGGCGTCAGCAGGTGCGAGGTCAGGTGCGTGCCGCCCTTCATGAACACCGAATAATGGTGCTCGCTGGAAAAGCGCGTGCCGGGGAAGGCGATGAAATCCGGCTTCATCCCCGGTGCGACTTCCTCGGCGATGTCGAGCAGCCGCGTAGCCGGCGCCAGTTGGGTCAGCGGCGGCGCATCGCGATACGGCGCGATCAGCGTGGTCAACGCGTCGTTGCGCCAGGCGGCGATGAGCAGGTCGGCGCAGGCGCTGATCACCCCGGTCACGCCCACCACCAGGCACCAGGTCAGGGTCACGACGCCAATCAAATTGTGCAGATCGAGCCAGCGCAGCCGCGTGGATTTGTCCTGACGCACGGTGCCAAATTTCAAGCGGCGCATGAATGGCAGGTACAGCACCGTGCCGGAGATGATCGCCACGACAAACAACAGACCCATGAACGCCAGCAGCAGCTTGCCCGGCAGCCCGGCGAACATGTCGACGTGCAAGCGCAGGATGAACAGCATCAAGCCACCGTTCGCCGAAGGGGTTTCCAGCGCTTCGCCAGTGCGCGCATCGAGCATGAAGGTGTGCGAAGAGTTCGGCTCGGTGTCGGCCGTCTTGGCCATGATCGCGAAGGCCGCGTTCGGCTCTTCGTCGTCATAACCGAAGTACTGCATCACTTCGCCCGGGCGATGCTTCTGCGCGGCATCGACCAGTTGCTGCAGATTGAGTTGCGGCGTGTTGGCCGGCATCTCGCGCAGCTCCGGGGCGTTGCCCAGCAAGTGATCGATCTCGTGGCTGAAAATCAGCGGCAGACCGGTCAGCGCCAGCATCAGCAGAAACACCGTGCAGATCAGGCTGGTCCAAGTGTGAATGAACGACCAGCGGCGGATGGTTTTACTTTTCATTGCATGACCTTCAAAAACACCGAAGCCGCCCGATGCGGACGGCCTGGTAACAGGGTCTGTTTCAGCTCACTGGTTTACCACTTGTAGGTGGCGCTGGCGACGACACTGCGCTGGTCGCCGTAGTAGCAGTAGAAGCTGTCGCAGGTGGAAATGTAGTCCTTGTCGAACAGGTTGGTCGCATTCACCGCCAGCGACGCACCTTTCAAACTGTTGTCCAGACGGCCCAGATCATAATGCACGCTGGCGTCGAACACGGTATAGGCATCGGCCTTGCCCAGCCAGGTATTGGCCTTGTCGCCGTAGGTGTTGCCGGTGTAGCGCACGCCGGCGCCAACGCCGAAACCGTCAAGCATGCCGGCGTGCCAGGTGTAGTCTGTCCACAACGAGGCTTGCTGGTTGGGCATCAGTTGCAGACGGTTGCCCTTGTCGACGCCTTTCTGCACTTCGGACCTGGCCAGGGTGTAGGCGGCGATGACCTTGAGGTTATCGGTCACGTCGGACACCGCTTCCAGCTCCAGGCCTTTGACCTTCACTTCACCGGTCTGGCTGGTCACCGAGACGTTATTGACGAAGGTGGTCACCGCGACGTTCTTCTGGGTCAGGTCATACACGGCGGCGGTCAGCAGGGTCTTGCTGCCCGGCGGCTGATACTTGATGCCCAGTTCCCATTGCTTGCCTTCGGTTGGCTTGAGCGAGCCGGTCGAGGTGACATCGGCGCCCGTGGTCGGCTGGAACGACTCGGCGTAGGACAGGTACGGCACGAAGCCGTTGTCGAAGACGTAGCTGAGCGCCGCGTTGCCGCTGAATTGCTTGTCGCGCTGGGTGTTGGTGGCATCGCCCTGGTTGATGAATTGGGTGCTGGTGTGCACCCAGTCTTCACGACCGCCCAAGGTCAGGCGCCACTGGTCGAGGGCCATCTGATCCTGCACGTAGAGGCCGGTCTGGTAAGTCTTCTGGTTGTAGTCGTAAAACGCTGTGGAGCGCGCCGGCCGTACGATCGGCTGGCCGTAGATCGGGTTGATGACGTTGGTTTGCAGACCATCGCCAAAAATCGAGGTGTAGTTGGTGTTGCTGCGCTGGTGATCCAGACCCAGCAGCAAGGTGTGGCGAATCTCACCCGTGGCAAAGTCCGCCTGGAAGTTATTGTCCACGGCGAACTGGCTGATGTCTTCGTCGACGCTGGTGCTGGTGCGGCCGACGTTGCCCTCTGCATCCACGGTGGTGAACGGGTAGGAACCGGGGGTCAGCGACTGGAACGACAGGTCCGACTTGGTGTAGCGCAGGTTCTGTTTGAACTGCCAGACATCGTTCAACCGATGTTCGAAGGCATAACCCAGCGCGTAGTAGGTGCGGTCGTAGTATTCCCAATCCGGATCGCCGAGATTCTTGTGATGGGAAATATCACCGAGCGGCGATTTGATCTTCGTGCCCTGGATCGGCAGAAACTGGCTGGTGATGCCGGTGTCGTCGCGGGTGAACTGGCTCAGCAGAGTGAGTTTTGTATCGTCGTCGATGTTCCAGGTCAGGCTCGGTGCGATGTTGTAGCGCTTGTTGTCGACGTGATCGACCTGCGTGCCGCTGTCGCGCACCACGCCGCTGAGGCCATAGAGAAACTGCCCGGCGTCATCGATCTTGCCGGTGCTGGCGAAGTTGATCTGGCGGTGATTGTCGCTGCCGTATTGCAGCTGGATTTCGCTGCTGGCCTCGGCGCTCGGACGGCGGCTGACCATGTCGAGCAGACCGCCCGGCGGGGTCTGGCCGTACACCGACGAGGCCGGGCCACGGAGCAGGGCGAGGCGGTCGAGGTTCCAGGTTTCCTGTTTCGGGTTGGCATACACGCCTTTGGGCAGCGGCAGGCCATCGAGAAACTGGGTCGGCTCGAAACCGCGCACGCGCAGCCAGTCGGCGCGGGTGTCGCTGCCGTAACTGCTGGCGGTGATGCCCGGCATGTAGCGCACGGCGTCATCGAGGCTGTGCACGCTGCGGTCGTCCATTTGCTGGCGGGTCGCCACCGAAATCGATCGCGGTGCTTCGACCAGGGCGGTGTCGGTCTTGGTGCCGGCGGCGGTGCGAGTCGCGGTGTAGCCTTCGACCGGGCCCCAGGCGCTTTCGAAGTTTTCCACGCCGATGACCGAAGTTTCCGGCAGGGCCAGCGTGCCTTCGGGCACGGCCACCAGGGTGTAAGTGCCGGCGCTGCTCTGTTCCAGTTGCAGACCGCTGCCGCGCAAGGCCGCGCGCAGGGCGCCGGCGGCGTCGTACTGGCCGTTGACCGGCGCCGAGGTCTTGCCGGCGGCCAGCGCAGGATTGAGCGACAGGGCGAGGCCGCCCTGGCTGGCGATCTGGTTCAGGGTGGTCGACAGCGGCGCCGCCGGCAGGTTGTAGGCGCGCACGCTGGACGCTTGCTCGGCGGCGAGCAACGGGCTGCTGAACAGCGGCATGCCGAAAGCGATAGCGAAAGCCAGCAGACTGGGGCGCAACAAGGTGTCTGGCGAACGGGACATACGGCGGCTCCTGAATGGAAATATTTCTCAATTGCCTGTGTGCCGGATGAAAATCGAAAAGTGATAGGGCTGGGTGGAAATTTTTTTTGCAGGAAATGGTTGTGCGGCTGATGGCGCCTTCGCGAGCAGGCTCGCTCCCACAAGTGATCGCATTCCGATGTGGGAGCGAGCCTGCTCGCGAAGGCGGTTTTTCTGCCGACGCATTACTCAGGCTTGATATCAGCCTTCGCCACGGTGACCCAATACGGCGTATGCCGCTCGATCTGCACCGGCAAGGTCGGCAGCAATGCGCTCAGGGCCTTGTCGGTGTCATGCAACGGAAAGCTGCCGGTAATGCGCAGATCGGCCACTTCCGGCGCCACACCCAGATGCCCACGACGATAGCGCCCGAGCTCATGCACCAGATCGCCCAGCCGCGCGTTGTCCACCACCAGCATGCCGCGCGTCCAGGCATCGGCGCCGGGGGTGAGGGCGGCAATCGAGCCCAGCCCGTCACTGCGCAACAGCACCTGCTGGCCTTCGCGCAGAATCTGTTCTTGCGGGTTGGCCTGGGCATGGGCCGCCACCGCATACTGCAACACGCTTAGGCGTGTGCCATCGTCCTCGCGCTTGACCAGAAACCGCGTGCCCAGCGCGCGCATGCTGCCTTCGCGGGTTTCGACGATAAACGGCCGCGCGTCGCCATGCCCGGTCTCGACGAGAATTTCGCCTTCCTGCAACACGATCAAGCGGCGTTCATCATCGAAGCGTACGTCGACCGCGCTGTGGGTATTGAGGTTGAGCAGAGTGCCGTCGGACAGGCGCACGGTGCGCTGTTCACCGGTGGCGGTGCGCTGATCGGCGAGCCAGTAATCCAGCGGCAGATAGCGCTCACTGACAAACAGCCCCAGCCCGATGATCACCACGACACTGGCCAGCCCACTGCCCAGTTTGCGCACGCGCCGGCGAATGCCTTCGCGCGATTGCAGCAACGCACTTCGGGCCGGGCCCTTGGCGACGCTGAAGCGCTGATCGAGCATGCCCAACTGACGCCAGGCGCGAGCATGTTCTTCATGGGCCGCGTGCCATTTGGCGAATTCTTCGCGCTCCAGCGCGGTGCTCGAGTCCAGGGTCAATTGCCAGGCAATGGCCGCGTCCAGCACGTGCGCCGGTACCGGCCGCGAACTGGCCGCGGTCATGTCGGTTCACCGTAAAGGGCGATGTAGCACTGACGCAGCCCTTGCGCCAGATACTGGCGCACGCGCGGCACCGAGACGCCGAGTTTGCCGGCGATCTCGGCGTGGCTGAGGCCGTCGAGGCGGTTATACAGAAACGCTGCGCGGGCCTTGGTCGACAGTTTGCCGAGCAGGCGATCGATGGCTTTGAGGTCGTCGAGGATCATTTGCTGTTCTTCCACCGACGGCTGCTCGTCTTCGGGGATCAGCATCAGTTCGGTGAGGTAGGCCTGTTCCAGCGCGGCGCGGCGGAAGTAGTCGAACAACAGGCCCTTGGCGATCGCCACCAGAAACGCCCGGGGTTCGCGCGGCGTCAGCAGTTCGTCGCGGTTGAGCAGGCGCACGAACGTGTCCTGGCTCAGGTCTTCGGCACGCTGCGGACACGCCACATTGCGCCGCAACCACGCCAGCAGCCAACCGCGATGGTCGCGATACATCGCACCGACGAGCTCACTGTGGGGGTTGGGCACTGACGACACCGGACATCACCGATTGGGAAATGTTAACTAACGAGAATAGTTCGCGATTCTGGCAGAGGTGGGAATGGTTAGCAATTGGCCACTGGTCAGGTGATCTGAAGCAACGCGTTGCCTTGTAGGAGCGAGCCTGCTCGCGAAGGCGGCTGGGGAGGTGCCGAAAAGCTAGAAGGACGGCGCCTGCTGCCGCCGCTTCCACTGGCTCAACCGCTGCTGCAGATTCAACGGACTGTAAATCTGCTGCGCCCGCGCGCGGCTGAACAGAATCAACGCCAACTACGCCGTGGCCAGTGCATCGGCACTCGCGTTATGCCGCTCGAACACTTCAAGCCGGAACCACTCGATCCACTCATCCAGCCCCGCCTCGCGAATCTGTGCCTGCGGACATAACAGCGGCGCAATGTCCGCCACATCCAGAAACACATGCTGCAGCTTGTGCCCCAGATGTTCCTTTAGCGCGCGCCCGAGCATGTGCTGATCGAATGGCGCATGAAACGCCAGCACCGGGCTGTCGCCGATGAACTCCAGCAACTCCAGCAACGCTTCCGCCGGATCGCTGCCTGCGGCAATCGCATTCGGCCCCAAGCCATGAATCAGTACGCTGGGGCTGAGCTTCAGCTCGCGACATTGCAGCGTGCGCTCGAACTGCTGACGGAAATCGATCGCGCCGTCCTCGATCACCACCGCGCCGATCGACAGAACCCGATCCTTGCTCATATTCAGGCCGGTTGTCTCCAGGTCCAGCACCACCCAGCGCTGCTCGCGCAGGCTGCATTCGTTCAGCTCGGCAAGCGTCGGCAGCTTCGCCAGCCGCTGCTGCAAATCCGCCGACACTACGGGACTGGCCGGGCGCAACCAGGAAAACAGGCTCATAGCTGATACCGCAAGGTCAGGCTGCTTTGCAGGCGCTGCGCCTGGCGCAGGGATTCGCGCAGGATGCGCCGGTCGAGATGATTGAGGCTGTCGGGATCGACGCGGTTGGAATACGGCTGATTTTCCCGGGTTTGCAACTGATGCTGCTGCATCCGCGTTTGCTGAATGAAGTGATAGGCCTCTTCATACGCCGCGCCGTCGAGCGGCTCGATGACCTCTTTATCGACCAGTTGGCGAAAGCGCTCGAGGGTGTTGTTGGCGTCGATGCCGTTGGCCAGCGCCAGCAGACGGGCGCCGTCCACGAACGGTGTCAGGCCCTGGATTTTCAGATCCAGCGTGGCCTTCTCGCCGTTCTTGCGTGCCAGCACGAATTCACGGAAGCGCCCAACGGGAGGGCGATTGCGCAGCGCATTTTCGGCGAGCATGCGCTGGAACAGACGGTTGTCACCGACCTGATCGAGGATTCCCCGGCGCAATTGCTCGCAGCCTTGTTCATCGCCCCAGACCACGCGCAGGTCGAAATAAATGCTCGAACCCAGCAGATTCTCCGGCGTGGCTTCGCGGATGAACGCGGCAAAGCGCCGCGCCCACTCGGCCCGCGACAGACACAGCTCGGGATTGCCGGCCATGATGTTGCCCTTGCACAGGGTGAAACCGCACTGCGCCAGGCTCTGGTTGATCTGTTGGGCAATCGGCAGCAGCTTGCCGCGGATCTCCGCTGCGTGCGCGGCATCGCGCGCATCGAACAAAATGCCGTTGTCCTGATCGGTATGCAGTGTCTGCTCGCGCCGGCCCTCGCTGCCGAAACACAGCCAACTGAACGGCACGCCCGGGTCGCCCTTTTCGGCGAGGGTCAGTTCAATGACCCGACACACCGTGTGATCGTTGAGCAGGGTGATGATGTGGGTGATTTGCGTCGACGACGCGCCGTGGGCGAGCATGCGCTCGACCAGTTGGCCGATCTCACCGCGCAAGGTCACCAGTTGTTCGACCCGCTGCGCGCTGCGGATGGTCCGGGCGAGGTGCACCAGATCGACCCGTTGCAGAGAGAACAGATCACGCTCGGACACCACGCCGCACAAGCGCTGATCCTTGACCAGACAGACGTGGGCAATGTGCCGTTCGGTCATGGCGATCGCCGCATCGAAGGCGCTGTGATCCGGTGACAGATAAAACGGTGATCGAGTCATGTGCTGTTCGATGGCGTCGCTGAAATCGCCGACACCTTCGGCGACCACATGGCGCAAATCGCGCAAGGTGAAAATCCCCAGCGGCGCCTTGTGCTCATCCACCGCGACGATGCTGCCGACCTGTTGCTCGTGCATCAGCTTCACCGCTTCACGCAGCGGCGTCTCGGCGCTGCAGGTCACCGGATGGCGCATCGCAATTTCACCGAGACGGGTGTTCAGCGAGTATTGGGTGCCGAGGGTCTCCACGGCTTTTTGCTGGACTTGCTGGTTGACCTGATCGAGCAGGCTGCTGACCCCACGCAAGGCGAAATCGCGGAAGGTGCTGGAGAGGGCGAACAGTTTGATGAACGCCAGTTTGTTCAGTTGCAGGCAGAAGGTGTCTTCGCCCGCCAGATGTTCGGTGCGAGTGGCGCGCTCACCGAGCAGAGCCGCCAGCGGAAAGCATTCGCCGGTGGTGATTTCGAAGGTGGTCTCGGTGCCGGGCTTGGTGATGTGCTGGCGTTCGCCGACCACCCGACCCTGTTTGACGATATGAAAGTGCTCCACCGGGCCGTCAGCCGGTTTGATGATGCTCTCGCCCTGGGCAAAAAAACGCAGCTGACATTGCTCCACCAGATAGGCGAGGTGGGCGTGTTCCATCTGATTGAAGGGCGGGAAGCGCTGGAGGAATTGCAG
>Ga0182006_1001028_pt1 | contig 18219 bp, 20 predicted proteins | sample Sormic07211104_1_FD_123022 | JGI IMG/M metagenome (GOLD analysis project Ga0182006, IMG submission 123022) | Rhizosphere microbial communities from Sorghum bicolor, Mead, Nebraska, USA - 072115-104_1 MetaG | ecosystem: Host-associated > Plants > Roots > Rhizosphere | place: USA: Nebraska...
CACCGAATTCAGCAAAATCGTCGCGCGCCTGGATCTGCTCACGCAGATGCTCGATGAGCGCTATCGCAGGATCGGCCTGAATTACGCGCAGAGTCTGCTGTTCTTGAATTTCCTGCCGGTGCAGTGAGCCTTGCAGGTTTGCTGTGGCGCAAAGATCCACTGTGGGAGCGAGCCTGCTCGCGAATGCGTTGCGTCATTCAACTCATCGGTCGGCTGACACCCCCTTCGCGAGCAGGCTCGTTCCCACAGGGATCTGCGGTGAATTCGATATGGCATAACGATAGACCGCATCGATATATGTGGTTATAAGAAAAATCGCTATGCTGCGGGCCAGATTTTTCCTGTCGTTTTCTGGACGTTTGAATGGAATTGGCAAATTTCGGCCTGGTGATTGCCGGGCTGGTGGTGGGGTTCATCGTCGGCATGACCGGTGTCGGCGGCGGTTCGTTGATGACGCCGATTCTGCTGTGGTTCGGCATCAACCCGGCGACGGCGGTGGGTACTGACCTGTTGTACGCCGCGATCACCAAATCCAGCGGCGTCCTCGTTCACAGGAAAAACAAGAATATCGATTGGGCGATCACCGGCTGGCTGACCCTCGGCAGTGTGCCGGCGGTGGCCATGACCTTGTGGTTCCTCAGCACTTTGCACACCGCGCCGGAAGCGATGAACGCCATCATCAAGCAGGCGCTCGGCTTCGTCCTCTTCGCCACGGCCCTGGCGATTTTCTTCAAGAAACGGTTGCTCGAATTCGCCCACAAACGCGCCGGCGGGAATTACAACCCGAGCGGGTCGCGCCTGAATGTGATGACGGTAATCACCGGTCTGGTCCTCGGCACCATGGTTGCCCTGACCTCGATCGGCGCCGGCGCACTCGGCACCGTCGCGCTCTTCATCCTCTACCCGTTGCTGCCAACCCGCCGCCTGGTCGGCACCGAAATTGCCCACGCCGTACCCCTGACCCTCGTCGCCGGCCTCGGCCACGCAAGCATGGGCAACATGGACTGGGGCGTGCTGGGTTTCCTGCTGATGGGCTCGCTGCCCGGCATCTGGCTCGGCAGCCACCTGACCGGACGCATCTCCGACGAAGTCCTGCGCCCGTGCCTGGCGACGATGCTGGTGTTGATTGGTTATAAGTTGGCGTTCTGATCCGTCGATGAATGAAACCTATGTCCACTGCGAAGGCCGTCTCGTCATCACCGTCGAGCCACGTGAGATGCGCATGAGCCATTGGCTGTACGCGCCGCGGTTAGTCGATCTGCAGCAGCAAAAAGTGCTGCTGGATATGAGCGAGAGTCTGTGGGATTTGCTCGGTACCGCCGACGAGACCGCCAGTGGCATCGAGCTGGTGCTGCGCAAGTACCCTGGCGACCGGGCGTCGGTGAGGTTGAGAGTTGATCTCGATAGCGGTGAACTCAAACTCGGTGGACAACCCGTCGCCCCCTCGCAATTGCTCTCGGCACTCGATTCAGCGCTGGAGTGAGGCGGCAGCTTGCGGCGAGCCGCCTCACCACGGGTTAGCGCTGAATGACGTATTTCATCACCACCACCGGCAGCTCCTCATAAATCAGCTTCTCGACTACTTGCCAGCCCAGTCGCGCATACAGTGACTGCGAAGTGTCGGTGTAAAGATATAGCTCAGGCACGCCCAGCGCCGCTGCTTCTTCAACCACTCGATTGACCAGTTGCGAAGCCACGCCTTTGCCGCGGTGTTCGGCTTTAACGTAGACCCCGGCCAGCCACGGCGTCAGTTCCGGCCGCAGGTCAAGATCGCTGTCGATCAGCAAGGCACCGCCGAGCAGCTCCGCGCCTTCCAAAGCCACCACCACGCTGGGTATCTCGCCCTTGCCACACGCAGAGCGCATCAACTCGATGCGGGCTTCGATGCTGTCGCCTGGCGCGAAATCACCCCATTCCTTGAAGTTGAGTGTGGCCAGTTCTTCGATAAATCCGGGGTGGTTGCACAGATAGTCGATGTGCATGCAGGTGAACTCCATTTCATTGGCAGAGCAGCCACGGTAGTGCGCCGTTGGCCGGTAAGCAAATCGACAGCATGATCACGTCTGCCATGTTGCGCAAAGCGCTCCCTGACCTAAGCTTCTGACAGGGCAATGCCTTTTTGCCAGACGCCGCCGGAACAATCGCCACGATGCGCAATCAGTAGTGCGTGGATATCAAAAGGAGATGCGCATGCTCATCAGGTCCCTGACCCTGACCCTCTTGCTGGCAATCGCCGGCCCCCTGTTCGCCGCCGACAGCGATTCACCCCTGGCCGGGGACGTGGGCCGCGCCCGCCCGCTGATCGTGATTGCGCAAAGCACTGTCGACCCGGTCTGGCTGAGCCTGAAGAAGTCGCTGGAAGATCCGGCCAACAAAAAGGGCGTCACCGACCGCAACATCAAGGTCTACACCATCCTCAGCATGTCCGGACAGCTCGACGGCAAGGACATGGGCCAGCAGGACACCATGGCCCTGCTGCGTTCGCTGAAGCTCGGTGCCGGCGCTTATCCCAAAGTGTTCCTGGTGGGCAAGGACGGCGAAACCAAGCTCTCCGCCTCGGGTGATGAAGCCAAGGCATTGACCCTGGCAAAAATCTTCGAAACCATCGACGCCATGCCCATGGCCGAAAAAGAAGCCGCAGCGGCCGCCGCCGCACAAACACCTGCCACCACCGAGCCGGAACCGGCCAAAGGCGCGAAGGGCGCCAAGCCGAGCAAACCGGCGAAACCGAGCAAACCGCCGCAGATGCCGGATGATTGATTGCGCGTTGACTGAATGAAGCAGAATCATGTGGGAGCTGGCCAACCAGCTCCCACATTTTTTTGTGAGATGCAGAGACCAAATGTGGGAGCGAGCCTGCTCGCGATAGCGGTTTTTCAGGCGCTCAAAGGTGACTGATCCAGCGCATTCGCGAGCAGGCTCGCTCCCACTAGTCGTCCGCTGATCGAAAGTCGTTGCAGCTTGCGGCAGCTCCAACCTCAACCGAGTGGAACCCGATCCTGTAGGAGCTGCCGCAGGCTGCGATCTTTTGATCTTTATTCGGTCAACTGACTGAAAACCTCATGCGCAATCTTTACCCGTTCGACGTTCGGGTAGTTCTTGTTGGCCAGAATCACGATGCCCATGTCCCGCGACGGCACAAACGCCACATACGCGCCAAAGCCTCGTGTAGAACCGGTTTTGTTGAACAGCACATTGGCCGGTTCAGCTTGCGCTGGTGTCAGCCATTCGACTTTGTGCGGCTCGATGGCCATCGGGGTCGAGTTGCCGTTTTGCAGTTTTTCCAGGCTGATCGGGTAGGCGTAACGCTCCCAGCCCAGGCCTTGGGTCATGTCGCCGACGCGGTAATAACCGATGTGGGTGTTGGTGATGGCTTTGTGCAGATCAGGCGCAAGGCTGGCCGGTTTCAGCTGTGCCTGAACGTAGCGCAGCAGGTCGGCAGCGCTGGTTTTGATGCCGTAGGCTTCGGCGTCGAGGGCGCCGGGCGTTACGCGCACGGGTTGGTCGGCGCTGTCGTAGCCTTGGGCGTAAAGCTTCGACTGGGCTGACGGCACGCTGAGAAAGGTGTGTTGCAAGCCGAGTTTTGGCAGCAGGGTTTGCGTCATTGCCTGCTCGAACGGCTGGCCGAGGCTTTTCGCTGTCAGGTAGCCGAACAGGCCGAGGCTCGGGTTGGAATACAGGCGATGGCTGCCGGCAGGAAACTGCGGTTGCCATTGTCGGTAATAACCGAGCATCTTGTCGGAAGAGTCCGCCTCAGCAGGAAATTGCAGCGGCAGCCCCCCAGCACTGTAGGTGCCCAGTTGCAGCACGCTGATATTGTCGAAGGCGCTGCCCTTGAGCTCAGGCCAGAGCTGGCTGGCCTTGCTCGACAGGTCGAGTTTGCCTGTGGCCTGGGCGTAACCGGCGAGGGTGGCGGTGAAGGTTTTACTCACCGAGCCGACTTCGAACAGAGTGTTTTCGCTGACCTTTTTTCCGGTGTCTTTCGCGGCGACTCCGTAGTTAAAGTAATGCGCTTGGCCATTCAGCGTGATCGCTACGGTCAGCCCCGGAATGTTGTTTTGTTGGATCACCGGGGTCACGGCTTGGCTGACCAGTGCCTGCAATTGCGCATCGGTCGGCGTCGCGGCGTGACAGGCAAAGCTGCCGAAGAACAGGGCGAAAGTACTGTAGGAAAAGACCTTGCTCGGTTTTAAGGAACACATGAGTGAATCACTCTCCATGAGTGTCGATTGTTGTATCCCGCTACACTGCGGGTGATTTTTCATTGAGTGGCTGATCAGCGCGGCTAATTTAGGCACTTCGCTGGCACTCGACAAACGATGAAAACTCGCACGAGCCATTAGAAAAATTTGGGGTAGGCCATGATCCGACCGCAACTGCCGCTCAACGCCCTGCGCGCGTTTGAAGCCTCGGCGCGCCACCTGAGTTTCACCCGAGCCGCCGTCGAGCTGTGCGTGACGCAGGCAGCGGTGAGCCATCAGGTAAAGAGCCTGGAAGCGCAACTCAACCTGACCCTGTTCAAGCGCCTGCCCCGTGGGCTGATGCTGACCAGCGAAGGCGAAACCTTGCTGCCGGTGCTCAGCACCTCATTCGATCATATTGCGCAGATGCTCGAACGTCTGGCCGGTGGGCAGTATCGCGAGATGTTGACGGTCGGCGCGGTGGGTACGTTTGCCGTGGGTTGGCTGTTGCCGAGGCTGGCGGACTTTCGCGGGAAACATCCGCTGATAGATTTACGCCTCTCGACTAATAACAACCGGGTCGATGTCGCGGCAGAAGGGCTTGATTATGCGATTCGTTTCGGCGCTGGCGCCTGGCATGGCATCGATGCGACGCGCTTGCTCGATGCACCGTTGTCGGTTTTGTGCGTGCCGGAGATTGCCCGGCAACTGCACTCGCCGGCGGACCTGTTGCAGCAGACCTTGCTGCGTTCCTATCGCACCGATGAATGGCCGGAGTGGTTTCACGCGGCGGGCCTGGCGACGCAGGCCGCGCCCCCGCAAAGCATAGTGTTCGATTCGTCGCTGGCGATGATGGAGGCGGCCTTGCAGGGCGGCGGGGTAGCGTTGGCACCCCCGCTGATGTTCGCCCGGCAACTGGCGGCTGATGCGATTTGCCAGCCGTTTGCAATCGAGATCACCACCGGCAGCTACTGGCTGACGCGGTTGCAGTCGCGAGCGGAAACGGCGGCGATGAAAGCGTTCAAGGCGTGGTTACTGCAAGTTTCTGCCTGATTCACCTCATTCCCTGTGGGAGCTGGCTTGCCAGCGATGGGGTCGCAATGGCCAACATTGATGCTGGCTGACCCACCGCTATCGCTGGCAAGCCAGCTCCCACAGGTTTATCAGTTGAATTACCGGGCCGGGCTTTAATCCTCGATTTTTCTCACCGCACTAGACACGGCCGCTTGTTATCGAATTTCCACCCCGGAATCAGAAACTGCATCGCGACGCTGTCATCCCGCGCGCCGAGGCCCATGCCTTTGTACAGTTCGTGGGCCTTGGCCACTTGATCCATGTCCAGTTCCACGCCAAGCCCCGGCTTCTGCGGCACCTGCACGCAGCCGTCGACAATTTGCAACGGTGCCTTGGTCAGGCGCTGGCCGTCCTGCCAGATCCAGTGGGTGTCGATGGCGGTGATGTCGCCCGGTGCAGCGGCGGCGACGTGGGTAAACATCGCCAGGGAAATATCGAAGTGGTTGTTGGAATGCGAGCCCCAGGTCAGGCCCCACTCGTGGCACATCTGCGCGACGCGTACCGAACCCTGCATGGTCCAGAAGTGCGGGTCGGCCAGCGGGATGTCCACTGACTGCAACTGAATCGCGTGGCCCATTTCACGCCAGTCGGTGGCGATCATGTTGGTCGCGGTTTTCAGCCCGGTGGCGCGGCGGAATTCAGCCATGACTTCGCGCCCGGAATAACCGTTTTCCGCACCGCACGGGTCTTCGGCGTAGGCGAGCACATGATGCTGATCGCGGCACAAACGGATCGCCTCTTTCAGCGACCAGGCGCCGTTCGGATCGAGGGTAATCCGCGCGTCTGGGAAGCGCTCGGCCAGTGCCGTCACCGCTTCGATTTCGGCATCGCCACTGAGCACGCCGCCCTTGAGTTTGAAATCCTTGAAGCCGTATTTGGCGTGCGCTGCCTCGGCCAGACGCACCACCGCTTCGGCGGTCATGGCTTTCTCGTGACGCACACGGAACCAGTCGTTGTCGGCATCCGGTTCGCTGCGATAGGCCAGATCGGTTTGGTGCTGATCGCCGACGTAGAACAGATAACCAAGCATCTTCACTTCGTCACGCTGCTGACCTTCACCGAGCAGCGCCGCCACCGGCACGTCGAGATGTTGGCCCAGCAGGTCGAGGAGGGCGGCTTCCAGGCCGGTGACCGCGTGAATGGTGATGCGCAGGTCGAACGTCTGCAGGCCACGGCCGCCGGCATCGCGATCGGCGAAGGTCTGGCGCACCTGGTTGAGGATCTTCTGGTAGGTGCCGATGGGGCTGCCCACCACCAGATTGCGCGCGTCCTCCAGGGTCTGGCGAATGCGCTCGCCACCGGGCACTTCGCCGACGCCGGTGTGGCCGGCGTTGTCCTTGAGGATGACGATGTTGCGGGTGAAAAACGGCCCGTGGGCGCCGCTCAGGTTGAGCAGCATGCCGTCGTGACCGGCCACCGGAATGACCTGCATGTCGGTGATGATCGGAGCTTTGGCGGTATCGTGAACAGTCATTATTGTTTTCCTTGTCGAGACGAAGTCAGGCGTGTTTCGGTGCGGCGTCGGCCACAGCTTTTTCAGCAGCGGGTTTCGGCGTGGTGCGCGCGGCGAAGACGATGATTGCGGCGATGATCGAGGTCGCGGCCAGACCATAGAGGCCGCCCTGGATCGAGCCGGTGTGTTGCTCCAGCAGGCCGAAGGTGGTCGGCGCGACGAAGCCGCCGAGGTTGCCCACCGAGTTGATCAGCGCGATCACCGCCGCCGCGATGCGTGCGTCCAGATAAGCCTGGGGAATCGGCCAGAACAGCGACGAGGCGGATTTGAAACCCAGCGCCGCAAAGCAGATCGCGACGAAGGCGAAGATCGGCCCGCCAGTGGTGGACATGAACATCCCCGCTGCGGCAATCAGCAGCGCCGTAGCCACCCACGCTTGCTGATGTTTCCACTTCGCCGACAGCGAGGCGAAGGCGTACATGCCGACGATCGACAGCAACCACGGAATCGAATTGAACAGGCCGACCTGGACGTCGCTGAGTTCGCCCATCTTCTTGATGATGCTCGGCAGCCAGAAGGTCGCGGCGTAGATGGTCAACTGAATGAAGAAGTAGATCAGGCAGAACAGAATGATCTGCCGGTCCTTTAGCAGTTTGCCCAGCGACGGCCGGATCGGCGTCGCGGCTTCGCGGGCCTTTTGCTCGTCGTCGATGGCGGTGACCAGTGCGTCCTGTTCGGCGCGGGTCAGCCATTTGGCGTCGTGGGGTTTGGCATCCAGCCAGAACCAGACGAAGACGCACAGGCACACCGAGAACATCCCTTCGATGAAGTACATCCATTGCCAGCCGTGCATGCCCAGACCGTTGATCTGCAACAGCAAACCGGAAAGTGGACCGGAGATCAGCGAGGCCACGGCCGAGCCGCTGAGGAAGATCGCGATCGCCTTGCCGCGTTCGACGCCGGGCAGCCAGCGAGTGAAGTAATAAATCACCCCGGGGAAGAAACCCGCCTCGGCGACACCGAGCAGGAAACGCAGGATGTAGAAGTGGGTTTCGTTCTGGATGAAGGCCATACAGGCCGCGACGATGCCCCAAGTGAACATGATGCGGGTCAGCCAGATGCGTGCGCCGACTTTCTGCAGAAGCATGTTGGAAGGGACTTCGAACAGCGCGTAACCGATGAAGAACAGCCCGGCGCCGAAGCCGTAGGCGGCGGCACCAATGCCCAGATCGGTTTCCATGTGGGTGCGGACGAAACCGATGTTCACCCGGTCAATGTAATTGACGATGAACATGATCACGAAGAGCGGCAAGACGTGGCGTTTGACTTTCGAGATGGCTGAGGCGAGCGTTGGATTGACGCTTTCCTGCATCCCCGAGACGGAGGTTTTCACTTGTTTTTCTCCCACTGATTATTTTTATGCGGGTAGGACTGGGTGCTGCGCTGTTGATAGACATCATACAACTGTAATTTTTTGTCCTACAAGTGGGGTAGGGTGATTAAATTCGTATGAGCGCTGGGTTTCTTATGCGTAAAACCGGATATGTCCCGTGTTTATTGGTTTGTGGCCGAGGTAGCTAGAGCGCCTCATTGCGGCTGTGGCCGGTGGCGCGCACTTTCAACCTGATAGTAGAATCTGAGTTACTGAGTGTTGTCATACAAGTTGATGCGCCGCCAACCGCTAAAATCGATCTCAACCGTCATCACGCAGTGCTACGATCGGCAAGCCCCGATCACCGGAATCGACCATGCAAGAAGACCTCGACGCCCCTGCGCGCAAACGCACGCACAACCTCGCTCATGACCTGGTGGAAAAGCTCACCCAGAGCATCCTGCTCGGACAGATGTCGCCCGGTGACAAGCTGCCTTCGGAGAATTCCATCGTTCAGAAACACGGCGTCAGCCGCACGGTGGTGCGCGAGGCAATTTCGAAATTGCAGGCCTCGGGCCTGGTCGAGACGCGACACGGCATCGGCACCTTCGTGATCGAGCGCGCAGCCGAGCAGGGCTTGCGCCTGAATGTCGACACAGCGCTGGGTGTGCGCAGCATTCTCGAATTGCGCATGGGCCTGGAGACGCAAGCGGCGGCGCTGGCCGCGCAACGGCGCAGTGAGCAGCAGTTGCAGCAGATGCGTCAGGCGCTGGATGACTATCAACGGTTGCTGGCCAACAATGACAGTTGCGTAGAGGCTGATCGGCGTTTTCATCTGTTAATCGCCGAGGCCACTGGCAATGCTTGCTTCAGCGAAATCATGCAGCACCTGGGCAGTGCGATGATCCCGCGCAATCGGCTGAACGCCGCCGAACGCGGCGCGGCGGATCTGAGCAAGCTCGGGCACTTGGCCAATCTGGAGCATGAGGCGATTCTGAATGCGATCAAGCGTCAGGACGCCGATGCCGCCCGCGCTGCCATGTGGCTGCACCTGACCAACAGTCGTGATCGCTTTATCGCCGAAGGCTGATGCCGCTGGTCTGATCCACCGCACGCCCTCGGCATCCGCGCTTCCAAGTAATACGTCCCGGACAATCCGGGCCTGAATTGTGAGGTGCAGCATGGCTGATGACGCACTTGTTCCCGGTGGCATGGCGCCCACCGACCAGACCCGCCCCGTATCCGGCACCGACGAGCCGACCCTCAGCGATCACGACGCACCGCCGGGCATGGACCCGGGGCGCGATCCATTGAGCGATGGCGACCGCCCGGATGACTGGAAGGATCCGCCGGATGACGAAGATGTACCGCCGGCGGATGAGCCGACGCCGTTGTCGGATGATCTGCGCTGAGGTCTGGTTTTTTGGTGAGGTTGCCTGCCTCTTCGCGAGCAGGCTCGCTCCCACAGGAGTTTGTGTCATCCACTGTGGGAGCGAGCCTGCTCGCGAAGACGGCGTCGGCTTCACCAGCAAACCACGGCCATGCTGCGAGTGCCAGACGGGATCGCCAGTCAGCCAACACGCAAATCCCGCATCAACAATCCAAAGCGCAAATCCACCGCATCCGGTATCGGCACGTACACCGTATGCCCATCCCCCGGCGCCACTTCGATCGCTTGCCCGCTGACACTCTGCAACTCATGCAGATCAAAATGAAAATTGCCCTTGGGCGTCATCAGTTCCATGTGATCGCCCACGGCAAAACGATTCTTCACTTTCACCTCGGCCAGGCAATCCCGGCGCTCGCCGGTCAGCTCTCCAACGAGCTGCTGACGCTCCGACACCGAGCTGCCGTGCTGATAATTCTGATATTCGTCATGCACATGCCGGCGCAGAAAACCTTCGGTGTAGCCGCGCTGGGCCAGCGACTCCAGATCCAGCATCAGGCTGCGATCAAACTCGCGCCCGGCCACTGCATCATCAATCGCCCGGCGATACACCTGAGTGGTGCGTGCGCAGTAGAAGTGCGATTTGGTCCGGCCCTCGATCTTCAGTGAATGCACGCCCATGCGCGTCAGCCGCTCGACATGCTGCACGGCGCGCAAATCCTTGGCGTTCATGATGTAGGTGCCGTGTTCGTCTTCGAAAGCCGGCATCAATTCATCAGGGCGGTTGGCTTCCTGCAATAGGAAGACCTGATCGGTCGGTGCGCCGAGGCCCAGGGTCGGCTCCGGTTGAAAGGTCTGGACGATCTCGCCGAGCTGGTTTTGCATGGCTTCCTGCGCCGTGTATTTCCAGCGGCAGGCGTTGGTGCAGGTGCCCTGATTGGCATCGCGCTTGTTCATGTAACCGGAAAGCAGGCAGCGCCCCGAATAGGCCATGCACAACGCGCCGTGCACGAACACTTCCAGCTCGATGCCCGGCACCTGCTCGCGGATTTCAACGATTTCCTCGAGGGAAAGTTCGCGCGACAGAATGATCCGGCTCAATCCCTGTTGCTGCCAGAACTCGACGCTCGCCCAATTCACCGTGTTGGCCTGCACCGACAGGTGAATCGGCATCTGCGGAAAATGCCGGCGCACCAGCATGATCAGGCCCGGGTCGGACATGATCAGTGCATCCGGGGCCATTTCGATCACTGGCGCCAGATCCTTGAGGAACGTCTTCAGCTTGGCGTTGTGCGGGGCGATGTTGACCACCACGTAGAAGCGCTTGCCCTGCGCCTGCGCCTCACGGATGCCCAGCGCCAGGTTCGCGTGGTCGAACTCGTTATTGCGCACCCGCAGGCTGTAGCGCGGCTGGCCAGCGTAGACCGCATCGGCGCCGTAGGCGAAGGCGTAACGCATGTTTTTCAGGGTGCCGGCGGGGGCGAGAAGCTCGGGGGCGATGAGAGTCTGCATTTGGGTGTCGGTCGCAAAAGCCGCGCAGGGTAGGGCAGCTGTTGCGAGGGTTTATTGATCTGGATCTATGCTCCATGAATAAACATGGCACTCGCGCGCTCGGCGGCTGACTAAGTGGGGCGGGCGTGCGTGACGCCTGACTGACATGGACCGGATATGAACGAAAAGAGTCTGCAATTCAAATCCCTGACGGTGCTGCTGGTACTGGTCACGGTGGCCTTTATCTGGATCCTGCTGCCGTTTTACGGCGCGGTGTTCTGGGCTGTCATCCTCGGCATTCTGTTTGCGCCGGTACAGCGCAGGTTGCAGCAGAAGTTCGGCTGGCAACGCAACGTGACGTCGCTGTGTACCTTGAGCCTGTGCCTGGTGATCGCGATTCTGCCGGTGATCATCGTCAGCATCCTGCTGGTGCAGGAAGGGGCGACGGTCTACAAGAACATTGAAAGCGGCGAGCTGGACATCGCTGCGTATCTGGCGCAGTTCAAGCACAGCCTGCCGCCGTACTTTCAGCACTTGCTCGACCGCTTTGGCATGGGCGAACTCGACAGCTTGCGCGAGAAGATCGTCAAAGCGGCGATGCAGGGCAGCCAGGCGCTGGCGACTCAGGCGTTCAGCTTCGGCCAGGGCACATTCGAATTCGTGGTGAGTTTTTTCATCATGCTCTATCTGCTGTTTTTCTTCCTGCGTGACGGCCCCGAGCTGGCGCGCAAGATGCGCACTGCCGTGCCGCTGGAAGAAAATCACAAGCGCCGCCTGCAACTGAAGTTCAACCGCGTGGTGCGCGCCACGGTCAAGGGCAACGTGGTGGTGGCCGTGACCCAAGGCGCGCTGGGTGGGCTGATTTTCTGGTTTCTCGACATTCCCAGCGCGCTGCTCTGGGCGGTACTGATGGCGTTTCTGTCGCTGTTGCCAGCGGTGGGCGCGGGGATTGTCTGGGCGCCGGTGGCGGTGTACTTCCTGCTCAGCGGCATGATCTGGCAGGGTGTGGTGCTGGGCTTGTTCGGCGTATTCGTGATCGGCCTGGTCGACAACGTGCTGCGCCCGATCCTGGTGGGCAAGGATACGAAAATGCCCGATTACCTGATTCTGGTTTCCACCCTCGGCGGCCTCGCGGTCTTCGGCCTCAACGGCTTTGTGATCGGGCCGCTGATTGCCGCATTGTTCCTGTCGAGCTGGGCGCTGTTCGTCGAGACCAAACCCAAGGTGCAACTGCCCTAAGCGTGAAACGTGCTGCTGGCGACCTGTTGCGACAAGGCCTGCGCTGCTGGTAACGAGGTGAGCGGGCCGCTGATCGGCTCGCCATCGCGCACCAGATACCAGCAAGCGAGCAAACCGGATGCACGCAGCGAAGCGGGAACTGCGCTGCCGATCACCGACATGATTTGAACCTGTGCCATGGGAAACCTCCATCAAACTGATGGGGCTACCTTAGGGACTTGCCGGCACGACGGACAATCAACGCTTTCGATAGTGGTCATTGATGCCAGTGAGGTCTGGCGTCATTCAACCACTTGATCGAGCATGTGTATGACTTCGCGTTCATTGAGCAGGCCCTTGTGCACCAGGTTTTCGGCGAGCAGGGACAGCAGCTTGGCGCAGCGATGGCCTTCCAGATGCTTGAGCTCGGTAAGTGCGCTGTACACCTTGCTCGAGGTGCACAGACCAACGATGCGGTGCGGATTTTGGGTGGGCATACAGTCGTCCTTGTTGTTATCGATCTGTTGTTTACGGACGGATTCAGATTGCGGTTCCGTCATGACAAAGTGGTGACCGTTTGATGAAAAAAATCTCTACGGTCGATTCCATCATGCCGACTTTAGCTGCTCGCACTGTCCTCACAGCGACGTCGGCGCGATTTTTTCAGACCTTCGCCGACCAGCGGTCATAAAAAAGCCCCGCTCGAAAGCAGGGCTCTGCGTTGCGCTTACCAGCGTGGACCGCCGTAGTAGCCATGCGGGCCACCGTAGTAGCCGTGGGGACGGCCGTAATAACCACGAGGCGGGCCGTAGTAGACCGGGGCCGGCTGCACGTAGACCGGTTGTTGTACATACACCGGCGCGGGTTGGTAATAAACCGGTGGCGGCGGTTGCTGCACGTAGACCGGTTGCGGCTGAACATAAACCGGTTGTTGTTGCACATACACCGGCCGATCCTGGTTGATCAGTGCCGAGCCGATGATGGCCGAGCCGACGATCGCGCCAAACACTGCAGGGCCCTGCCAGCCATGGCCACCACCCGCTTCAGCCTGGCCGGTGACGGCAAGTGCGCCAATCAACAAAGCCATGATGGGAAGTTTACGAATCATGATAAGTCCTCGGTTCTTCGACCCGGCGCCGCGGCCTGAATCAGGCCTACAGTTGTCGCGGGGATACAGCTAAGACAGCAAATTTGCGAAATTCAGCACAGCCGCTGGGTAAATTTTGTGTAAGGTCTGTAGCGGCTTCTTTACCCGGCTGCGCGGCGCCACAAACAAGCCTCAATGATGATTCAGAACCCGGTGGGCTGGCCAATCCCGTCTATCCGAAAGTGCGTTTGAAGGAGAAGTTTCATGCACATGAACCCGAACAAAGACACCCAACTGTGCATGTCCCTGTCGGGGCGGCCGGGGAATTTCGGTCTGCGTTTTCACAACCATTTGTATGAACAGCTCGGCCTGAATTTCTATTACAAGGCATTCAGCAGCCGCGACCTGACCGGCGCGGTCGGCGGCATCCGGGCACTGGGCATTCGCGGCTGCGGCGTGTCGATGCCGTTCAAGGAAGCCTGCATTGCGCTGGTCGATGAGCTGGATGCGTCGGCGGCGGCGATCCAGTCGATCAACACCATCGTCAACACTGGCGGCCACCTCAAGGCCTACAACACCGATTACATCGCCGTCGCGCAATTGCTGGAAAGCCACGCGGTGCCGAAAGATTCGACCTTCGCCCTGCGTGGCAGCGGTGGCATGGCCAAAGCGGTGGCCAGCGCCCTGCGCGATGGTGGCTACAAGAACGGTTTGATTGTTGCCCGCAACGAACGCGCCGGGCGTGCACTGGCGGATTCGCTGGGTTATCGCTGGCAGGCCGAACTTGGCGACGAGCGCCCGCAGATGCTGATCAATGTCACCCCGGTAGGCATGGACGGCGGGCCGGAGGCGGGGCAACTGGCGTTCGAGCCTGAAGTGATCAAAGCGGCTGAGACTGTATTCGACGTGGTGGCGATTCCGTCGGAAACGCCGCTGATCGTGCGGGCGCGGGCCGAGGGCAAGCGAGTGATCACCGGTCTGGAAGTGATTGCGATCCAGGCGCTGGAGCAGTTTGTGCTGTACACCGGGGTGCGACCGAATGAGGCGCAGTTTGCGGCGGCGGTGGCGTTTGCGCGTAGCTGATTGGATTTTGTAGTGGCGTGGCTGGCCTCTTCGCGAGCAGGCTCGCTCCCACAGGTTGAGCTGGAATGCGATTGAATGTGGGAGCGAGCCTGCTCGCGAAGGCCGCGCTGCGGTTCTGGATCACTATCTATATCCTCGCCGGCACGCACAGACCTGCCCACCACAAAAACCATAACCGAGGCCGCCCATGCATCCGCCCATCCTCAACCTCAACGAGGTCGAACTCGAAGCCCTTCCCGAAGCCCTCGCGCCGCAAGGCGATACCGCCGGGCGTTATCAGCAGCGTTTCGCGCGGATCGGCCAGCAACTTGGTGCGCAGAAGCTCGGTTATCGCTTGTACGCGCTGCCAGCGGGCATGCGCGGCAGTCCATTCCACAGCCATCGGGTCAATGAAGAAATGTTCTACGTGGTGGCCGGGGAGGGCGAGGTGCGGTTGGGAGGCGAGCGTTTTCCGATCCGCGCCGGTGATGTGATCGCCTGCCCACCGGGCGGACCGGAGAAGGCACATCAGATCATCAATACCAGCGCGGATGAGCTGCGTTATCTGGCGATCAGCACTCAGCAGCAGCCGGAGATCTGCGAGTATCCGGATTCGAACAAGTATGCGGTGATGGATCATTTCACGGTGGATGCCGAGGGCAATGCCTCGGGTTTTGTCGCTGTCGCAAGGCAGGTGGATGGGGTGGATTATTGGGATGGGGAATGAAGCGGGCAGCTGAATATCGCGCAGACCCTGTGGGAGCGAGCCTGCTCGCGAAGGCGGCGGGTCATTCGAGATCGTGGTGACTGACACTACGCTTTCGCGAGCAGGCTCGCTCCCACAATGGCTTTGCGGTGGTTATTCGAGGCGGGCCAGGCGTTCTTCCAGCGCCGCGATGCGGGCCTCAAGTTCTTCGATACGCTCCAGTGAAACGCCAGCGCTCGATCGCTCGCCAGGATTTTGCCGCGCCACCAATATCGCTTCGATGTCCGCCGGATCGCCCAGTGCATGGGTGTAGCGATCCTCGCGCTGCCCGGCCTGACGCGGAATCAATACCGCCAGTCCACGTGCAATCAGCCGTTCAAGCTGATGCACAACCTGCTCGGCGTCTTCGAACTCGTGCATGCGCCCGCTGCGAGTCAGCAGTTCGTTGACGGTCTGCGGGCCGCGCAGAAACATCAAACCCGTCAGAATCACCTGTGCCGGCACCAGTTCCAGCGCCTTGTCGACCTTGTGCTCCCAGCGGTCGGCGCGACTGCCCATGACCAGCCGGGTAAAACCACGACCCTCCAGCGCCCGCAGGCTTTGCCCGACCTGGCCCTGATTGAGGTTCATCACCGGTTCGCGGCTGGTTTTCTGATTGCAGGCCAGCACCAGTGCGTTGAGGGTCAGCGGGTAGGTTTCCGGGCTGGTGGCCTGTTTTTCGATCAGCGCACCGAGAATGCGGATTTCCGTGGCATTGAGCCGTGGCTGGTCGGAGGTGGATTCTTGTTCGTTGCTCATCGCGCGTTCCCTCTGCAGTCGAAGCCGCCTAGCCTAATCCTTGCCAAACAAAAGGCAAGCCGTGTGCTCATCAAGCATGGCTATAATCGCCACCACGTATTACCCAGCCATCACATGAGACTGCCATGACCATTTCACTGTACGCCGCATCCGTCCCGGTTTTTCAACAAATGCTCAACGCCCTGAGCGATGTGCTGAAAAAGGCTGAAGCCCACGCCAGCGCGAAAAACATCGACCAGAGTGTCTTCCTGCAAGCGCGCCTGTACCCTGACATGTTCCCGCTGGTGCGTCAGGTGCAGATCGCCGTGGATTTCGCCAAAGGCGTGTCGGCGCGTCTGGCCGAAGTCGAACTGCCGAAGTACGACGACACTGAAACCACCTTTGCCGAACTGCAAGCGCTGATCGCCAAGGTTCTGGCCTTCATTGGCGAGATCAAGCCAGAGCAGATCGATGGCAAGGAAGGCATCGAAATCGTCACCCGTCCGGGCACGCCAAAAGAGAAGCGCTTCAGTGGTCAGGCGTATCTGCTGACTTACGGCTTGCCGCAGTTCTTCTTCCACGTCACCACCACCTACGCGCTGCTGCGTCATAACGGTGTTGAAGTGGGCAAGCGCGATTACATGGGCGCGTTTTAAACGCCCGCATACGAAAAAGCCCGCCAAGGTTCGCGCCTTGGCGGGCTTTTGTTTTTCTGTGGGAGCGAGCCTGCTCGCGAATGCGGCGTATCAGGCGCTATTAATGCTGAATGTCTTGCCCCTTTCGCGAGCAGGCTCGCTACCACAAGGTAAGGCGGTTACGCCGTGCGCTGAGCCTTCTCTTCCTCGCCCAGGCAAGCCGCCGCTGTAAACAGCACGTCAGTCGACGAGTTCAGTGCGGTCTCCGCCGAATCCTGCAGCACGCCGATAATGAAGCCCACCGCCACGACCTGCATGGCGATCTCGCTCGGGATGCCGAACAGGCTGCACGCCAGCGGAATCAGCAGCAGCGAACCGCCGGCCACACCCGAAGCGCCACAGGCGCAAATCGCGGCGACGACGCTGAGCAGGATCGCGGTCGGGATGTCCACGGCAATGCCCAAGGTGTGCACAGCCGCCAGTGTCAGCACGGTAATGGTGATTGCCGCGCCGGCCATGTTGATGGTCGCGCCGAGCGGGATCGATACCGAGTAGGTGTCTTCGTGCAGGCCCAGGCGCTTGCTCAATTCCAGGTTGACGGGAATGTTCGCCGCCGAGCTGCGGGTGAAGAACGCGGTGATGCCGCTTTCGCGCAGGCACATCAGGGTCAACGGGTACGGATTGCGGCGCAGCTTCCAGAACACGATCAGCGGGTTCATCACCAGCGCGACGAACAGCATGCAGCCCAGCAGCACTGCCAGCAGGTGCGCGTAGCCGAGCAGCGCGCCGAAACCGGAGGTGGCCAATGTCGACGCGACCAGGCCGAAGATGCCCAGTGGCGCGAAGCGAATGACCACGCGGACGATCACGGTGACGCCGTTGGACAAGTCACCGAGCACTTCGCGAGTGGTGTCGCCAGCGTGGCGGATGGCGATGCCCATGCCGATCGCCCAGGCCAGAATGCCGATGAAGTTGGCATTCATCAGCGCGCTGACCGGGTTGTCGACGACGCTCAGCAACAGGCTTTGCAGCACTTCGCCGATGCCGCCGGGTGCTGTCACGGCAACGTTTTCGGTCGATAACACCAGATTCGACGGGAACGCCATGCTGGCGACCACGGCCACCACCGCAGCGCTGAATGTACCCAGCAGGTAGAGGAACAGGATCGGGCGGATGTGGGTTTCCTGACCGTGCTTGTGGTTGGCGATCGAGGCCATCACCAGCACGAACACCAGAATCGGCGCCACGGCTTTCAACGCCGAGACAAACACTTTGCCGATGAACGCGGTGGACTTCGCCAGCTCTGGCGCAATCAGGGCCAAAGCAATACCGGCTATCAGGCCAATGACGATCTGGCTGACCAGACTCAGGCGTTTCAGGCGTTGCAGTAACGAAGGGGACGAAGCGGTCATAGCGGCATCTCTGTTTTTTATAGGGTGCGAAGCGTCGTGGGCAGTCACGAGACGCCTGTCGAGGTGACATCAGCGCGGCTAAACGCAGCGTTGAACAGCGGTACGATTTTCAGGGCGCGGACTTTATCACAGCGTAGGCGCGAACCTTCAGGCCTGTGACGATCTGCCACCGGATCGGCCCGGCAGATCGGCAGTTTTGGGCAACTCAGTGCGGACGCAGTCTGTTAAGCTTCGCCATCCACATTTTCAAGTTCTGCCAGCGGGCCTCCGGGTCATCGCTGGTGTCGTCGTTTTGCTGGAGTTGCGCATGCTGTTGCCTATTCTTCTGTTGTCCGCCGCCGGGTTCACGGTGCTGACCACGGAA
>Ga0182006_1001029_pt1 | contig 18175 bp, 17 predicted proteins | sample Sormic07211104_1_FD_123022 | JGI IMG/M metagenome (GOLD analysis project Ga0182006, IMG submission 123022) | Rhizosphere microbial communities from Sorghum bicolor, Mead, Nebraska, USA - 072115-104_1 MetaG | ecosystem: Host-associated > Plants > Roots > Rhizosphere | place: USA: Nebraska...
CTGCAGACCCTCCCCGTGGCGCGCTACCCCATGTGGGCGGTGGCCCAGGCCGGACGCTTCCAGAAGAACCGCGCCACCTTGCGCTGCCGACAACTCGACGGCATGCCGCTGGTGCTGCTCAACAACGAGTTCGGCCTCACCCGCAGCCTGCGCGGCATGTTCGGGGAATTGGGCATCCGGCCCGAGATCGTGGCCCAGAGCGCTCAGTGGGACTGGCTGGTGGCCATGGCCCTGGCCGGCATGGGGGCGGCGCTGCTGCCCGAACCCTTCATCCACCGCCTCGCCACCGACCAGCTGCAGGCGGTGCGGCTGGTGGAGCCGGAAGTGCAATGGCAGGTCGCCTATGTCACACGCGGCGGCGGGTATCTCTCGCATGCGGCGCGGGCGTGGATGGCCTTGAGCGAGGAATTGTTTGCGGGTGGCCGCGTGCGCAGGTAAAGAGAAAAGAGCGTACCGGAGTGCCTCGGTGCAAAAAGCGTCAGCATTCCATTTTGGAATGGAATTGGTGAATTTAAGTCATGCCATGAATACAGCCAGATTCCTATACTGGACCTGCCGATACCTGCCGCCCCTCCTCACTCGTGAATTCGGAACCGGAATGACGTCTTGACGCCGTGAGTGCGCAGGTGTCGGCACTCTCCACGAGTGCCCTGCCCTCCTCCACCTGCCCGCTCGCCAGCACGATCATGCCGCCGCTCTTGTCGTCGCGTTTTTCCGTCCGTTTTTCCCTCTATCGATTCCTGCTGCTGCACTACTGCCGGCGCTGCCGTACCCGTGTCGAGCGCTGGCGCCTGCAGTTCCCGCTGCGCCACGCCAACCTCTCCGAGGGCCTGCGTGCGGCCTGCGGTGCGGCAGCCATGCTGCTTCTGGGCGAGTGGCTGGGCAATCCCCTGTTCTCGTGGGCGGCCATCGGGGCCTTCCTGACCAGCCTGGCCGACAGCGCCGGTTCCAATCGCGCGCGCCTGGCCTCCATGGGCGGCTTCGCGCTGGCCTCGACGCTGGGCGGCATGATCGCCGCCAGCGCCGCCGGCTGGCGCGTGGAAGCGGGTTTGCTGACCATCATGGCCTGCGCCGGCGTGGCCGGCTTCTCGCGCATCTACGGCGCTGCAGCGGGTCTGGTGCTGATGCTGGCGGCGGGCGTCTCGGCCATCATGGCCGACGCGCCGGTGGTGCTGTGGCCGCTGGCGCAGAGCCATGTCCTGATCTATTTCGCCGGTTGCCTGTGGGCGCTGCTGCTGGGCTTGACGGTGTGGCGCATCCACCCCTTCGCCCCGGCGCGCCAGGCGGTGGCGCGCGCCTATGGCACGCTGGCTGAACTGGCCGCCCTCGCAGCCGAGACCGATGCCGCCGATCCCGCCTATGCCGTGCATGCCGCCGATCTGGCGGCCCACACCCGCCGCCATGCGCGCTTCGATCTGGCCGCTGCCCATCGCACGCTCGATGCGGTGGCGGTCGAACGCACCGAGTCCCGTCGCCTTTACGAAAACCTGCTGGTGCGGCTGGCGCGCGCCGACGCTCTCCTCGATGGCATCACGGTGCTGGCCGATCTGCAGCTGACGCATTACCAGCCCCTGCGAGCGCGCTTGCGCAGTGCCCGCGTGCTGGGTGCGATTGCGCGCCAGCTGCAGGCCATGCAGCGCGAGATGCAGCGCGGCGAGGCGATTGCCGCCGATGAAGATGCGCGCATCATGCTGCGCCTGCGCCAGCTGGTGGCGCGCCTGCCCAGCGGCACCGGGCGGCTGTTGCAGCAGCTCGATACCCCGCTGGCCCTGGGCGCGGACGATCCGGCCCGCCTCAAGCAGGCCGCCCGCGCCGGACATCAGGCGCGCCACGGCATGTCTGCCCTGCTGCACCGCCTGCGCGCGCTGGCGCGCAAGGCCGCGCTGCACGTGCGCGCCGGATCGGCGGAATGGCATCACGCCTGGCGCTGCGCGGCAGCGGCCGGGGCGACCTACCTCATCGTGCATCTGCTGGAACTGCCTTTCGGCTACTGGGCCACCATGGCCACCATGCTGGTCATGCAGCCCAGCATTGCCGACAGCTGGTCGCGCAGCATGGAGCGCGCCGTCGGCAGCGTGGTCGGCGGCGCGCTGGCCGTGGCCGTCTGCCTGGTGGTGCATTCGCCGCTGGGGCTGGCGCTGCTGGTGTTCCCGCTGACGGTACTGACGATGGCGCTGCGCCCGGTGAGCTATGGGCTGTATGCGACTTTTCTCACGCCGGTATTCGTGCTGGTGGCCGATGTCGGTGGCGATCCCGCGCATGAGCTGGCCAATGCCGCGCTGCGCGCGGGCAACAATGTCATCGGCGCGCTGGTGGCGGTGCTGGCCAGTTACCTGTTCTGGCCGCGCCGCCACGAGGCCGATCCACAGGGCCAGTTGCGCACCATGGCCGGTCTCAATCTGGCCTATCTGACGGCGGCACTGGCGGTGCACGACACGGCAGCCGACAAGGCCCGCCTGTCGTCGCTGCATGCGCATCGCCGCGCGGCCTGCGTGGCCAACGTCGAGGCCGGTCTGCTGTTGCAACGCCTGGCGCGCGAACGCGGCTGGCCCGAACGCGATCACGGGCGCGGCCGCACGGCGGTGGCCCTGTCGCGCCGCCTGGCTGCGGCGGCCAGCCATCTGTGGGCGCATCCGCAGCCGGTCGAAGCGTCCCTGCCGGCCTGGCTGCTTGCCCTGGCGCAAGCCCTGCAGGAACAGGATGCTGCCGCATTGCACGCCCTCACGCGCCAGCGGCCGGCCCCGGTTGAGCTGGCCCAGGCGGCGGCGGTGGAAACCGCCTGCCTGCTGGTGGCGGCGCTGGAGGCCACGTCCGCCACCGGTTTGGCTGCATCAAGCGGGCCCGTGCCAGAAAATTGACGGAAACAAATTCCCCCATCCCTGTTCGAACCGGAAAAAGCGCCCTGTGCGTACCGCTTCAACAACACTCTGGATGGAAGGGAACGGATGAACCTGGATCTCGATTTTCTGTACAACATGAACGAAGGGCCGCTGCGCTCCGGCCTGATCGTATTGGGCGTGGCCCTGGTGGCGGTGGTCGTCGGCATCGTCCTGCATCGCATGGGCATCGCCCTGGTACGACGCCTGGCGCGCGGCCGGCCCTTCACCACCACGGCCACGACCGTCACCTTCAATGCCAGCCGCACCTGCGTGATCCTCTTCATGCTGCGCCTGGTGCTGGCCGGTGCGCCGGACAATACCCCCGGCCTCACGCGCATCTCCTACCTGACCTCGGTGGCCTTCATCCTGGCGCTGACCTGGTTCCTCATGCGCTGCGTGAAATCGGTCAGCACCACGGTGGTCAACCTCAATCCCTATGATGTGGCCGACAACCTCAAGGCACGCCGCATCCTGACCCAGACCCGCGTGCTCTCGCGCAGTGCCTACTTCATCATCGCCCTGCTGGGCCTGGCCTTCGTGCTGCTGACCTTGCCCGGTGCGCGCCAGTTCGGTGCCAGCCTGCTGGCCTCGGCCGGGGTGGCCGGTATCGTCGCCGGTATCGCGGCCAAGCCGGTGCTGGGCAATTTCTTCGCCGGCCTGCAGATTGCCTTCTCGCAACCGATCCGCATCGATGACGTGCTCATCGTCAAGGGGGAATGGGGCCGTGTGGAAGAGATCACGGGCACTTTCGTCGTGGTGAGGATCTGGGATGAGCGGCGCATGATCGTGCCGCTGCAATGGTTCATCGAGAATCCCTTCGAGAACTGGACCCACACCTCCTCCACCATCCTCGGCACGGTCTTCCTGTGGCTGGATTTCGCCGTGCCGACGAACGCCATCCGCGCCGAATTCGAGCGCGTCTGCCAGACCCTGCCGCTGTGGGACAAGCGCGTCTGCGTGATGCACGTGACCGATACCAGCGAACGCAACATGCAGATCCGCCTGCTGGTCTCGGCCCGGGATTCGGGCTCGGCCTTCGACTTGCGCTGCCAGATCCGCGAGCACATGATCGGCTTCATCGCCAGCAATTATCCGGAAGCCCTGCCCCGCCTGCGCGCCGAGGTATCGTCGCGCAACCAGCCTGAGGCACTGGACACCATCATCGATGGCGCGCCGGGAGAGAAAACCGGCTGAACAAAACGAAGCGGGCCGCACTTGCGTGGGGCCCGCCTGGAGGGGAATCTGGCGCGCCGGCTGGTCCGGGGCGCCTTTTTTGCGACCGCAACTTACTGATTCGAGATGGCCAGCTCGCCATTGGCGCGGGCCTGGACCAGTTCGGCGCGGACTTCATCACGGCTCTTGCCGGAGGCCACGGCCTTCACGTCCTGGTCACGATCACTCACCAGCAGCTGGCCATTGGCACGGGCCTGTTGCAGCTCGGCCACGACATCGGCGCGGGTCTTGGTGGAGACGAAACGGGTTTCAGCGGGGTATTGGGCTTCAGCCATGGCAGCACCGACGGCGGTGGTCAGCAGCAGGCCGGCAAACAGGTTCTTGGCAATGTTCTTGGTGTTCATGATGGGTTCCTTTTTCGTGAGAGAGGATGCGCACGTCAACCCGTTCCGGTGGTGGTGGATCAGTCATCGCGTGCTGTCATCTTGGTGCCCAGTTTAGGGAAACACGGCACCGGGAAAAAGACGAAAAACCGGAATTCATTGTTCCGCAAAATACTAACAATCCGATTTCTTCAGAGCACCCCTCGTGGTCACATGCATGACTGATGAATGAGAGGCAAATGGCCGAGGCCGTCGCGCAAGAAAAACTTAGAAACAGGAATGGACGTTTCTAAGACTTTGTTGCACCAGAAACTAAGTAAATGGGACTGCATGCTGTTCCACAAAAATGGCCAGCAAGCGATGAAGAGAGGAATGCGGAAGAGCAAAGGCAGGCGGGCCAGATTACCGGCGACCGAGGGGAGAGAACGTCGCTTTCATGAGGCCCGCCTGGGGAGAATCGCTGGCACCGGCGCTGCCGGTGCGAAGTGATGCTGATACGGAGACTGATGCGTCAGGGCTTACTGGTTGGAGATGGCCAGTTCGCCATTGTTGCGAGCCTGGATCAGTTCGGCGCGCACTTCGTCGCGGGTCTTGGCGGAGGCTACGGCCTTGACGTCCTGGTCACGGTCGGTCACCAGCAGCTGGCCGGTGGCGCGGGCTTGCTGGAGTTCGGCGATGACTTCGGCGCGGGTCTTGGTGGAGACGAACTTGGTGTCGGGGACGCGCGAGGCTTCAGCCATGGCGGTACCGACGGCGGTGGTCAACAGCAGGCCGGCGAAGAGATTCTTTGCAATGTTCTTGGTGTTCATGATCGTTCCTTGGTGAGTGAGGAGATGAGCACGTCAACCTGGGCCGACGTTGGTGGTTCAGTCGTTGTGTGCTGTCATCTTGGAATCCAGTGTAGGCATCTGCAGCAAATCGATAAAGAGGCCAAAACGGAATTCATCATTCCGAAATACAGAACAAGCGGATGCAGAAAAACTTATAACTTGATATTCGCAAAACTTATAAATGTAAAAGTCGAAATTTAAGTTTTATGACAGTCGTGAAATTGTCGTTTGAAGTGCTTCTTCATAGGAGAAATGCCCTTCGAGACGAGGCAAATCGCCTTGCAGAAAACTTAGAAAACGGGATGAATGAAGCAGGCAGATTCGTGGTGGCGAAATCGCATCCTTGCAGATCTGCAGAGGCCTGTTGACGACCGGTGGCCGCAGGCAGAAAAGGCAGGCGGGCCGCACTACCGGCGACCGAGGGGAGAGAACGTCGCTTTCATGAGGCCCGCCTGGGGAGAGACTGTCGCACCGGGATCGCCGGTGCGTTTGCTGCGGCCCTGGCCTGGCGCGTAGGCCGGGTCAGGACGGGATGGTGCGGGTTACAGCGAAGGTGCCTGGGTGTTGCTGACGGCGGTGCCGTCCTGGCGGGCTTGTTGCAGCTCTTGCTGCACCTGCGCGCGGGTCAGGGTCGAGTGGAAAGGCTTTTCCACCGGATATTGATCGCTCACCAGCAGTTCACCATTGGCGCGGGCTTGCTTGAGCTCGGCGACCACGTCGGCGCGGGTCTTGGTGGAGACGAAGGGCTTGTCGACCGGATATTGGTCGGTGACCAGCAGCTCGCCGTTGGCGCGGGCCTGTTGCAGGTCGGCGATCACTTCAGCGCGGCTCTTGGTCGAGACGATCTGGGTCTCGGCAGGATACGGGGCCTCGGCCATGGCGGCGCCAACGGCGGAGGTGAGCAGCAGACCGGCAAACAGGTTCTTGGCAATATTCTTGGTGTTCATGATCGTTCCTTTGTGAGTAAGAAGATGAGCACTGCAACCTGTGACTACCCTTGTGGTTCAGTCGTTGTGTGCTGTCATCGTGGAACCCAGTTTAGGGATTTCCGCCGCCGGGAAAAACCGGATAAAGCGGAATACATCATTCCAGATATGCGAACAATCAGTTTTTTCGAGGCTGTACCGGCGATTTCACGCCGCAACTGCACATGGGATTTTGACAAGAAGTTGCATTTCTTCTTCTTGGATATTGGTCTCAAGTTATTGATTTAAAAGGGCTAAGGCGAAATTCCTTTCATATCGACCTTTTAGCTGCCCCTCCATCTTTTGCGCCGCCGCAAAGCTTTTTCTATTTCATCAATAGAGAATACCAATGACTTGTTCAACAAATTTGAGCAAGTTTTTCAGGCAGTCGCTGTATACGATACGATATAGCGAATCCGGATTCTCCAGCTTTTCCCTTCATATCACTCACAGGACCAGCCCGATGAAAACCGCCCTCGCCCTGCGTCACGTTGCCACCGAAGACCTGGGCCAGCTGGCCCCGCTGCTCACTGCCGGCGGTTACCAGATTCGCTATTTCGATGTCGGGGTGGAATCCTTCATTGACGTTTCGCCGCTGGATGCCGAACTGGTCATCGTGCTGGGGGGCCCGGTGGCGGTGTATGACAGCGAGTCCTATCCCTGGCTGCGCGCGGAAGTGGCCTGGCTGCGGGCACGCTTGCTGGAAGATCTGCCGACGCTGGGCATCTGTCTCGGCGCGCAGCTGATGGCGGCGGCCTTGCATGCGCGCGTGTACCCGGGCAGCTGCGGCAAGGAGATTGGCTGGGCCAGCCTGCAGGCGGGCCAGCATCTGGCCGAGACCCCCTGGCTGCAGGAACTGGTGGAACAGCAGACCCCCGTGCTGCACTGGCACGGCGACACCTTCGACCTGCCGCCGGGGGCGCGTCATCTGGCGTCGTCGGCGCTGTATCCCAACCAGGCTTTCGCCTGGGGCCGGCACGGGCTGGCGCTGCAGTTCCATCCCGAGGTGGACATGCGCACGCTCGAACACTGGCTGGTGAGCCACGCCCATGAGATCGCCCACACCCGCAACCTCAGCCTGGCCACCCTGCGCGCCGATGCCCAGCGCCATGGCCGCCAGTTCGAGCGGGCGGTACGGCGCTTCTGGCAAGGCTGGCTGGAGAGCCTGCCCGGTCAGTCACCGGCAGCGGAACAACGCCGCGCCTGAGGTCTCAGCGCGCGGCTGCCGCGGTGATCTTGCGGCGGTCGACCCGCAGCAGCGGTGGCAGTGCTGCGGCCAGCGCATCGATCACGGTGCGCACGCGCAGCGGCAGGTGGCGCGTGAGCGGCCAGGCCAGGTGCATGTCGATGGTGGCGAAGGAGGCCTCGGGCATCAGCTTCACCAGCCGGCCGGCCTTCAGATGGTCGCGGATGAGCCAGCACGGCAGGTGGGCCAGCCCGGCCCCGGCCACGGTGGCATCGGCAATGGCTTCCAGATCGTCGAAACGCAGCCGGCTGCTGACGGTGGCGATGCGCACTTCTCCCGTTTCATCGCGGATGGGCCAGCCGCTGGTCTTGCCGTAGAGGATGCCGTGATGCCGCGCCAGATCCTTGAAGTGGCGCGGCCGGCCATGCTGCGCGAGATAGTCCGGCGAGGCATACAGCATCATGGTCTGCGCGCCCATCCTGCGGGCGACCAGCTCACTGGTGTCGGGCATGGGACCGCTGCGCAGGACCAGGTCCACCCCCTCCCCGATCAGATCCACACGGCGGTCCGTGAAGGAGGCCACGATGTCCAGCTGCGGCCAGCGCCGCGCCAGTTCGACCAGCACCGGGGCCACGCACAGTCGCCCGAACAGGACCGGTGTGCTGATGCGCACCTGGCCGGCCGGCTCGCGCTGGCCATCGCCGACCAGTGCCTGGGCGCTTTCCAGTTCTTCCAGTGCGCGCAGGCAGCGTTCATAGTAGGCGCGTCCCTCGGCGGTCAGGCTCTGGCTGCGCGTATTGCGCTGGAACAGGCGCACGCCCAGCCGTTCTTCCAGCCGCGCAATGCTCTTGCCGACCGCCGAGCGCGTCAGGTGCAGGCGTTCTGCCGCACGAATGAAACTGCCCGCCTCCACCGCCTGAATGAAGACCGAGATGCCGCTGAAGCTGTCCATGTGTTTCCTTTGAGCGCCCGAAACTTGTCCGCAGTGCCAGGTGATTGGTGAATCTGATTCTACAAGCAAGAGAAAAAGTGCCGCCACAAGCCGGGGCGCAATTTTTCTACACTGGCGCTCTTCTTTTTCTCTCGATCATCAGGAGCCACCATGGACCACACCATGCGCCGCTGGCATCTCGGCCAGTTCGGCAAGCAACACCTGCAATTGCAGACCGTCGCCATTCCCCGGCCTGGCCCCGGCCAGATCCTGGTTCGTGTGGCGGCCGTCGCCCTCAACTATCGCGACAAGATGAACATCGACAACGGCACCGGCGGCGCGCAGGTGCAGCCGCCCTTCACGCCCGCTTCCGACATGGCCGGCGAGGTGGTGGCGGTGGGAGACGGGGTGCAGCGTTTCATTGCGGGCCAGCGCGTGATCTCCACGTTCTGGGGCGGCTGGCTCGATGGTCCCTGGCCGCAGGGCACGCTGGCACTGGGCGCGCCCGGTCCCGGCATGCTGGCCGAGTACGTGCTGCTGCAGGAAGACTGGGCCGTCGCCGCGCCATTGCACTTGACGGATGCGCAGGCCAGCACCCTGCCCTGCGCCGGTCTCACGGCGTGGATGGCGCTGGTGGAGCAAGGTCATTTGCACGCCGGGCAGACGGTGGTGCTGCAAGGCACGGGCGGCGTGGCGCTGTTCGGTGTGCAACTGGCGGCGGCGCATGGCGCGCGCACCATCCTCCTATCGGGCGATGCCGGCAAGCTGGAACGCGCACGGGCGCTGGGTGCCACGCACGGCCTGCTGCGCAGCCAGCATCCGGAATGGCAGCACGAGGTGCGGGCCCTGACGGAAGGACGGGGTGCCGATCATGTGCTGGAACTGGTGGGCGGCGAGAACATCGGGCGCTCGCTGCAGGCCCTCAGGCAAGGCGGCCGCTTGTCGGTCATCGGCTTGCTGGGCGATGCGCAGTTGCAGACTTCGATCTTCCCGTTGCTGCTGGGTCGCCACACCATCCAGGGCATCGGCGTGGGACACCGCCGTGCGCTGGAAGACCTGGTGCGTGCCGTGGATCACCTGCGCCTGGTGCCGGTGGTGGAACAGGAATATGGATTCGCGCAGTTGCCCGAGGCACTGGCGCATCTGGAGCGTGGGCCCTTCGGCAAGGTGGTGGTGCGCGCGGACCGTTGAACGAAGCTGCCGTGATGCCCGCCGGAAAGTGAGTACAAGCCTTGCGGGGCGGGCAGTTCCCGCTTGTTACGATTGCTTGCAACGCTCACTGACGCTTGCACTTTCCTCCGAACCTTGTTGTGCGGGATGCGTTCAGAGCATTACGCATGACGCAAACCGAGCTGAGCGGCAGGTCACGAAACCGCTCATCAATTTGCGGCATCGGGGAAGCTGAGAATCAGACCTTGTCCGACATAGCGCAACAGCAAGGCTGCCTATAGTGATGGACATGGATCAACGATCCAGCGCCCCGACCTTACTGAAAGCCTCGGGCTTTTTGATAAACACAACGCAAGGAGGTAAGCATGAAGACTCGTCACATCCTGATTTCGTCCCTGTTCATGGCCCTGGCCGGTAGCGCCATGGCCCAGAATGCACCGACCAACGGCAACGCCGTGGGTGCTGCACCGACTGCGCCGATGAGCGCCACCGCGACCACGCCGTCGGCTGTGCCGTCGAACGACCCGTTCGTTCAGAAGCGTCAGGCTGATGCCGACGCCAAGGCCGAGTACAAGGCGCAGAAGAAGGCTGCCAAGCAGGAGTACAAGGCCGACAAGAAGGCCGCCAAGGCGCAGCTGAAGCAGGAAAAGAAGGACTCCACCGCCCAGCGCAATGAGGCCCTGGCCACTTCGCCGGCCACCCCGACTGACAAGACTCCGTAATTTGACGGACTGAGGTCTTGAGGATTATCCCCGGCTGCGGCCGGGGATTTTTTTTGTCCGTGTACTTCAGCTGCGTCGCTTGCGCGCGGCACTGGCCGGTCTCTCCGGTTCGGCCGCGATGCGAGACGGCAGGCTTTCCAATAGCCAGTCGATGAAGACCCGCAAGCGCTGGCTCACATGTCGGTTCTGCGGATAGACCACATGGAAGGGGTAGGCCGGCGGCCGCCACGGGCGCAGGATCTCCACCAGCGCCCCGCTCTCCAGCGCCGCGCGCGCGGCATAACCGAAGGTCTGCACGATCCCCAGCCCGGCCACGGCTGCGGCCAGGTGAGCGTTGCTCTCATTGACGCCCACACGATGTTCCACCTTGATCTCCTGTTTTTCCGCACCGCGCGCGAAGCGGAAGGGAAACGCGCGCCCATTCTGCGGCGACAGGTAACTCACCAGCCGATGGCCGTTCTTCAATTCCTCCGGATAGGCGGGCGCGCCGAACTGCTTCAGGTAAGCGGGCGCGGCGCAGGTCAACAGGGAGGCATCGCCGATATGGCGCGCCACCAGCGAGGAACTGTCCAGCGCACCGCCCCGGATGACGCAGTCGATGTTGTCGCTGATGAGATCGGCAGAGCGGTCCGAGACTCCCAGGTCGATGCGGATATCAGGATAGCGAGCGGTGAAGCCGGGCAGCGCCGGCACCAGCACGTCGCGCGCAGTGGAGCCGCCCACGTCCACCCGCAGGTGGCCGCGCGGCTTGCTGCGGGCGACGTCGAAAGAGGTGTCGATATCCTCCAGGTCGCGCAGGATGCGGGTGGTCTTTTCGTAGTAGTCGCGCCCTTCGGGGGTAACCGTCACGCGGCGCGTGGTCCGCTGCAGGAGGCGTACCCCCAGGTGGGCCTCCAGCTCCTGCACCTGCTTGCTCAAGCTCGCATTGGGCATGTCCAGCGAGTCGGCGGCGCGCGTGAAGCTGCCCGCCTCCACCACGCGCACGAAGCCACGGATGGCCATCAGTTGATCCATGTTGCCTGAGTCCTTTCGGAATGCCTGTAGGGAAAGAGCGGATTTGATTATCCACACAGGTAGATAGTCATTTCGATTTTACACGCTTTATCTACAAAGCCCGGCTCGCTAAAGTGCAGCCATGCCTTCCACGCAAGACGGCCCGGCCGAAGCGAGACAGGCATCAACCTCTTCCCAATGGCAGCAGACACTTTCAAGGAGCATCACCATGAACAAGCAACTCGACGGCAAGATCGCACTCGTCACCGGCGGCACCACCGGCATCGGCCTGGCCACCGCCCAGGAACTGGCCGCGCAAGGCGCGCGCGTCTTCATCACCGGCCGCCGCCAGGCCGAACTCGATGCGGCCGTGGCCAGCATCGGCGCGGCTGCTACCGGCATCCGGGCCGACGCCTCGGTGCTGTCCGACCTCGACCAGGTCTATGCGCAGATCGCCAAAAGCGCAGGCAAGCTCGACATCCTCTTCGCCAATGCCGGCGGTGGCGACATGATGCCGCTGGGGGCGATCACGGAGGAACACTTCGACCGCATTTTCGGCACCAATGTGCGCGGCGTGCTCTTTACCGTGCAGAAGGCCCTGCCGCTGCTGGTCGATGGTGCCTCGATGGTGTTGACGGCCTCCACCGTGTCGATCCAGGGCACCGCCAATTTCAGCGTCTACAGCGCCAGCAAGGCCGCCGTGCGCAACTTCGCCCGCTCCTGGGCGCTGGACCTGAAGGACCGCGGCATCCGCGTCAACGTCGTCAGCCCCGGTCCGGTGCGTACGCCTGGCCTGGGTGGCCTGGTGCCCGATGAAGCGCGCCAGGGACTGTTCGACTTCCTCGCTGCACAGGTGCCGCTGGGCCGCCTGGGTGAACCGCAGGAAATCGGCAAGGCCGTGGCCTTCCTGGCCTCCGACGCAGCCAGCTTCGTCAATGGCATCGAGCTGTTCGTCGATGGCGGCATGGCGCAGGTGTGAGCCATTGCAGCGTCAAAAAGCATGCCGGCGATGTGCCGGCATTTTTGTCTGCTTGCTGCGTCAGTTGCGTCCCTGCCGCCACAAGCGCCGCGCCAGCCAGGCTGCCGTCATCACCTGCAACAGCATGAAGGCGGCCACCGCATTCCAGCCCGAGTGTTCCCAGAACCAGCCACCAGCCGAACCGAGAACGCTGCCGCCCAGGTAGTAGGACAGCAGATAGAGCGAGGCCGCATGGCCGCGGCCGCTGCTGGCCATGCGTCCGACCCAGCTGCTGGCGGCCGAATGCGTGGTGAAGAAACCGATGGTCAGCAGCACGATGCCCGTGATCACCAGCGCCAGTGACGAGGTGCAGGTCAGGAACAGTCCGGCGCACGAGGTGGCGATGCCGGCCGCCACCAGCGGTGCGCGGCCATAGCGGTCGGCTAGCGCACCGGCCCAGGAAGAGGACACGATGCCGAAGATGTAGGCGCTGAAGATCAGCCCGGTCAGCGTGGCCGAGAGCGAGAACGGCGGGCTCATCAGACGGAAGCCCGCATAGTTGTACGACGTGGCGAAGATGCCCATGTTGAGCGCCGCGATGCCGAAGGTCAGCGGCAGGCGCGCATGGCCGAGATGGCGCTTCCACAGCGCGACATGATCGCGCAACTGCATCGTGCCGTTGCGCACGAAGTTGCGCGAGGCCGGCAGCATCAGCACGAAGGCCACCGCCAGCGCCAGATCCAGCGCGCCGATGGCCAGCATGGCATGACGCCAGCCGATGTGCTCGGACAGGGTGCTCATCGCCACCCGCCCCACCATCCCGCCAAAGGCATTGCCGCCCACGTACAGCCCCATCGCATAGCCCAGCCCGCTGGCATCGATTTCTTCCGCGAGGTAGGCCATCGCCACCGCCGGTACGCCACCCAGTGCGATGCCCTCCACCGCACGCACCACCAGGATCAGCTCCCAGTTTGGTGCCACCCCGGCCAGCAGGTTGCAGCAGGCCGCGGTGGCCAGCGAGGCGAACATCAGTTCCTTGCGGCCATAGCGTTCCGACACCATGCCCGCCAGCAGAATCGACACCGCCAGAAAACCGGTCGACAGCGAGAGTGCCAGCGATGCGCTCGCGGCACCGATGCCGAATTCCTGCGCGAAGGCGGGCAGCAGCGGCTGCACGCAATACAGCAGCGAGAACGTGGCGAAACCGGAACAGAACAAGGCCAGTACGATGTTGCGATAGGCGGCTGATCCGCGCACGGCCCCGCGCGGTAGAACGGTGGCGGGTTGCTTGACCGGCTTGCCGTGGAGGGCGCTGCTGCCGGTGGTGGAGGTATCGGAGACGGACTGCATGGCGATGCGCGCGCCAGGGATGGGCCGGCGCACGGGGTGTGTTGTGGAGGGAGGCAGTCTGGAATAATTCGGCTATATTGTCCAATATATGGCACGCACGCTCGCCATCTATCAAACAGATATCAGCCACTCTTCACAGGGCTCCCGACATGGAACTCCGACACCTCCGCTATTTCCTGGCCGTGGCCGAACAGCGCAGTTTCACGCGCGCCGCCGAGAAGGTCGGCATCGGCCAACCGCCGCTGTCGATGCAGATCAAGGATCTGGAAGCCGAGATCGGCGGTGCCCTCTTCCTGCGCACCTCGCACGGCGTGGAGCTGTCCGAGGTCGGCCGCGTGTTCCTGCCGCACGCACAGAAAGCGGTGGACGATGCCGAGCAGGCCTTGCGTGCCGCGCAGCAGGCGGCCAGTGGCGAAGTGGGTTTGTTGCGCATGGGATTCACTTCGTCGGCGGTGTTTCATCCGCTGGTGTCGCACGCCTTGCAGCAATTCCGCGAACGCCATCGCAAGCTGGAAATTTCCCTGAGTGAAGGCATCACCGAACAGCTGCTGGCCGATATTGCTGCCTCACAGCTGGATGCGGCCTTCGTGCGCATCGTCACCACGCCCTCGGCGGAGCTGGGCGTGGTCGAGCTGCCGGCGGAAAAACTGAAGGTGGCGCTGCCGCGTTCGCATCCGCTGGCGCGGCGCAAGTCGCTGCACTTGCAGGATCTGGCCGGGGAGAATTTCATCATGGTCCCGCGCGGCAAGGGCTCGGCACTCTATGACAACATCTTCAGCGCCTGCCAGGCGGCCGGCTTCGATCCGCAGGTGATCCAGCTGGCCCCGCAACTGACCTCGGCCATCAATCTGGTGGCCGCGGGGCTGGGCATCTCCATCGTGCCCGAGGCGATCGAACAGGTGCAGCTGGCCCAGGTGCGCTACATCGACATCCGCGAGCCGGCACCGCGCGCGCAGCTGTCGCTGGCCTATCACCGGCAGTCGATTGCGGCCTCGCGCTTTGCGGCGCACTTGCAGCGTTCGCTCAAGCGCAGCGCGCCGGACAAGTGAGTTGAATAAACGTCCTAGTTGGACTTGAAGCGCCCCAGCACCGAGTTGGCCTGGCGCAGGAAGGCGCGCGGATGCGCCTCCACCAGCAGTTCCAGCGCGGGCAGCATGCGCTCCAGCGCGATGGTCAGCGCGATGTCGCTGATCTCCTCGCCCCACAGCACCTTCTGCACGAAGGCGGCCGGGCCGATCTCGGCGATCAGGCTCATGCTCATCTGGCGTTCCAGGGTGTCGGTGCGCGGCCCGAAGGTCTCGTCGAAGATGCGCAGGATGGCGTCTTCCAGGTCTACCGAGGGGGATGGATGGGCGGGGCTGGCATCGGCCTCGTCATCCTGGCCCCCGGCCCGCAAGGGTACCGGGTCAATGGGTGCCGGCCTCTGGCTGTTGTCGATCAGTGCGCTGGCCTCGCCGGCCATGCGGCTCAGTTGCTGTACGTGCAGCGTCAATGCGCTGATTTCAGCCAGCAACGTGCGCAGCGGCATCGGCTGCGGCATGTCGGATCCGGCGGGCCCTGCTGGATGTGGAATCATCTTGTTGTTGTCACTCAGGCCGACAGGCCTGCTCCCGTGCAAGCTGCTTGAATCGATCGCACCGGCCCGGCCACCCCCACGCGGCCCTTCCGGCTCCCAGTCATCCGGCCTGCGCAGCCGGTCATGCATTTCCCTGTGGAAACAAAAATAAGTATAGTGCGCTGCAAAAATTTACGCATGGAAATTTCAACGGGATTCGGCGAAGAAGCGACATGATTGCCGAAATTATTGTTCAGATGATAAAAGAAAATGATGAAGTTGCGTTTCTTTCATTATCTTTAATACAACACTTGGGAGAGGATTGCGCGGCGGTCGCTGCGGCATATCGCCGCAGCCGCGCCGGACAAGGCCAAGCGCGGCGCTGCCGGTCAGCAGCCGTCAGGCGTTCATCAGGGTGAGGGAATATAATGAGAATCGTTCCTGAATCCTGATCAGAAGAAAAACCATGCGTCTTACTGAACTAGCCAAGGGGGTCGGTGCCATCGTCGACCAGGTGACTGACCTTCAACCCGCCGATGCCGTGGCCGCGCGCCTGCGCGACCTCGGTTTCGTGCGCGGTGAACCGGTGCGGGTGGTGGCCAGCGCACCCTTTGGCGGCGATCCCATCGTGGTCCAGATCGGCTCGACGCGATTTGCCCTGCGCCGTGCCGAAGCCGAGCGCGTGACGCTGGCTGCGGGAGCGGCGGCATGAGCAGCGCCGCCCTCAACATCGCCCTGGTGGGCAATCCGAATTGCGGCAAGACCGCCCTCTTCAATCAGCTGACTGGCGCGCGCCAGAAGGTCGCCAACTACGCGGGCGTGACCGTGGAGCGCAAGTCGGGTGCCTTCACCGCCCCTTCCGGACGCCATGTGCGCGTGGTGGATCTTCCGGGCGCTTACAGCCTGCAATCCGTGAGCCCCGACGAACGCGTGACGCAGGCCGTACTGGCCGGCCGCTATCCCGGCGAGACGGTGCCGGACCTGATCGTCTGCGTGGCCGATGCCACCAACCTGCGCCTGCACCTGCGCTTCGTGCTGGAAGTGCGCCGCCTGGGCCGGCCCATGGTGCTGGCGCTGAACATGATGGATGCAGCCGCCCGGCGCGGTATCCGCATCGACGTGGCGGCGCTGTCGCAGCGGCTGGGCATGCCGGTGATCGAGACCATCGCGGTCAGGCGCGGCGGCACGCGCGCGCTGGTGGCGGCCATCGATACGCAGGCCCCCGTGCCCTCCCCGGCCGCCGAAGAACCGGATGACTTGCACGTGGAAGTGCGCGCGCTGCTGGCCGATACCGTGGTGATGCCGGCCCCGACCGACCGCCGCGATGATGCGATCGACCGCGTGGCCCTGCATCCTGTGTTCGGGGTGCTGTTGCTGGCGCTGACCATGTTCCTGGTGTTCCAGGCGGTGTATGCCATCGGCAAGCCCATGACGGACGCCATTGCCGATGGTTTCGGCACGCTCGGCGGCGTGGTCGGCGAGTGGCTGCCGGAGGGGCCCTTGCGCGGGCTGGTCACCGATGGCCTGCTGGCCGGGCTGGGCACGGTGCTGGGTTTCCTGCCGCAGATCCTGGTGCTGTTTTTCTTCATCCTGCTGCTGGAGGAGTCCGGGTACCTGCCGCGCGCGGCCTTCGTGCTGGACAAGCTGATGGTCTCGGTGGGCTTGTCGGGACGTTCCTTCATTCCCCTGCTTTCCAGCTTCGCCTGTGCCATTCCCGGCATCATGGGCACGCGCAGCATCACCGATCCGCGTGACCGGCTGGCGACCATCCTGGTCGCGCCGCTGATGACCTGTTCGGCGCGCCTGCCGGTGTATGCCTTGCTGATCGGTGCCTTCATTCCGCATCGTCCGGTGCTGGGGATCTTCAACCTGCAGGGGCTGGCGCTGTTCTGTCTCTATGTGGCGGGGATTGCCGCCGCCATGTTGGTGGCCTGGGTGGCCAAGCGCATCGGCAATGCGCGCCAGGAGCGCGCGCTGTTGATGGAGCTGCCTTCCTATCGCCTGCCGAATTGGCGCGATATCGCGCTGGGCCTGTGGGAACGCGGCGCCATCTTCCTCAAGCGCCTGACCGGCGTGATGCTGGCGCTGACGGTACTGATGTGGGCCATCTGCACCTTCCCCTCGGCACCGGAGGGCGCGACCCGCGCCGCCATCGACTATTCCATCGCCGGTTATATCGGCCACAGCCTGCAAATGCTGTTCGCTCCGCTGGGCTTCAACTGGCAGATCAGCCTGTCGCTGATCCCCGCCTTCGCCGCGCGGGAGACCGCCGTGGCCACGCTGGCCACCGTCTATGCGGTGGGCGGTGAAGAAGGCGCGGCGCTGCAAAGCGCGCTGGCTGCGCATATCTCGCTGGCCAGTGCGCTGTCGCTGATGGTGTGGTTCGCCTTTGCGCCGCAGTGCATGTCCACGCTGGCCATCATCCGCCGCGAGACGCAGTCCTGGCGCATGGTGGCGCTGTCCTTCGGCTACATGTTCGTGCTGGCCTATGCCGCGTCCTTCCTGACCTACAACATCGCGAGGTGGCTGGCATGAATCACACGCTGTGGTGGCAATACGCGGTCATTGCCGCGCTGGTGACGGCCAGTGCGCTCTACATGCTGCGCAAGCTGGCACCCTCGGCAAGCTGGCGCTGGCAGGCGCGGCTGGCGAGCTGGCTGATGCGTCGTCGTGCGGGGATGTGGCAGGCGCTGGGCCAGCGCTGGTTGCCGCCCGCCAAAAGCGGGGGCTGTGGTGGCGGTGCGTGTGACGGCTGTGGCGATAGCGGTGATGCCCTGCCGCCGCTGGAACAGAAGATCCGGTTCCATCGCCGCCGCTGAATCCGGGATCCGGCGCGGAGGCGAGGCTTGCGGTCAGTGCAGCTCTTCGGCCTCGAAGCCGGCCGCGCGCAAGGCTTGCAGCACCTGGGCCAGATGCGGACGGCCACGGGTTTGCAGCACCAGTTCGATATCCACGTTCTGTGCGGCCAGGAGCGTAAAGGCGCGTTGATGGTGGACTTCATCGATGTTGGCACCGGCTTCGGCGACGATGCCGGTGATGCGCGCCAGCGTGCCGGGCACGTCGCGTGAACTGACCTTGAC
>Ga0182006_1001030_pt1 | contig 18163 bp, 13 predicted proteins | sample Sormic07211104_1_FD_123022 | JGI IMG/M metagenome (GOLD analysis project Ga0182006, IMG submission 123022) | Rhizosphere microbial communities from Sorghum bicolor, Mead, Nebraska, USA - 072115-104_1 MetaG | ecosystem: Host-associated > Plants > Roots > Rhizosphere | place: USA: Nebraska...
CAGTAGAGCTTCTCACCAGTACAACGAAGCCTTATCTGACCGAAGAGCAAAATCGACCATCCAGTGGCTTATTAAAAACGGAATAGCCCCTAACCGATTAACCGGAAAAGGCTATGGCGAAACCGAACTGGTTAATAAATGTGCAGACGGTGTTCCATGCACAGAAGCAGAACATCAGGAAAACAGACGAAGCGAATTTATTATAACGGCTTTATAACTTTTCCATCGCCAATCGTACATTCATATAAGAGATAAAACCCCTATCAATTTTACGAAAATAAAAATGATCAATACCTCGAATGCAGACAAATGGTATTAGAAATAACTGTTTGTCAAGCATTGGCTTCAGAATCTATTTTGACTGTCTGATTCCAAGCATTTATTTTCTTAATGTTTTTTGAAAGAATTAGAAAAGTATATGCCGAAAACAGAAAAATAAATCTTGACTGTATTTAGAGTCAGGATTTTTTTTTATAAAAAAATGAAATACCCCTCAATCCAAGTTTAAAATTAAATTGCTCTTCCAATATTATCCAACTAGCACATTTCCCAATCCCATTCCTCATCTCTCATTCTCCATTTCACATTTCATTAATAGCACATTATCTAATTATCACATTTCTAGTTCAATTATGAAAATTTCGAGGTAAGAAATTATGTCTTAAAATACAACTTTAAAAACTTCTAGTGGTAAAGCTTCAGTACAAATAAATAGATATTTGCACTGTGTTAATGAGGCTTAGATACTGTAAATGATGAACTTATAAAAATACATCGCTTCTGTTTAAGATTTCATTACAACATGATAAAAAAAATAGTAACCATTAATGATTAAATCATATGAAGAATAGATTACTTCCTTTACTATTTGTTTTGGGTAGTTATTCAGCCTACTCTCAGGTAGTTGTGGGTAAGAAAGATCCAACATCTATTTCAGCACAGTTAGAAGTATTTGCTAATAACCGAGGAGTATTAATTCCGCGTGTCGAATTATTGAGTTCTACGGATACTGTGACAATGGAAAAAGGAAATGTTAACAGTTTACTGGTTTTTAATACTGCTACTGCGGCAGAGTAGAAACTTTGACATCATTGGTGTATGACGGAGCTAATCATTCCCTGATTTATAGTGATGAAGATGGAAACGCTACAGAATTTAAAATGATTGATTTAATTGGAGAATCAGAAACATTAACCACTTTACAAGTAAATACTACAACAGGAACTCTTGATTATACTGATGAAGATAAAGTGCTAACGCAACTGGATTTAGGACCTGCTGTAAAAGAACCCTGGTATAGTACGACGACCCACACTGGAGCTACACTAAATACAGAAGATATTTATACGAATGGATGGGTTGGAATTGGATACACAACCGCATCATCTGCACCAAATGAAAAACTGAGAGTTAATGGCGCAATTTCAACGGTAAATACTTATTATGCTGATTATGTATTTGAAGATTACTTTAAAGGGAAATCTGAAATTAAAAACGATTATAAATTTAAACGATTGCCAGAAATTGAAGATTACATTAAAAAAAACAACCACCTTCCTGGAATAACTCCTATAAACAAACTTGAAAAAACGAAAGAAGGATACGCATTTAATATGTCTGAATTATCAATTCAGTTGTTAGAAAAAACAGAAGAAATTTATTTGCACATAATTGAGCAAAATAAAGCTATTGAAGCAAAAGACAAAGAAATAAAAGAATTGAAAGAAGCTTCGAAAGTAATGAATTTACGTCTTGAAAAACTGGAAAAACTAATAGCAGAAAAAGATAATTAATGTTATTTAAAGGTTATAAAGATATTCTAAAATCCTAAAATGACAACTAAATTATTACAGACTTAAATATTAAGATTATGAAAATAACACTATATAAAACACAAAAAAATGTCTTTACAGTATTCTTTATTTTGTTCAGTTTTTATTCTATTTTGGCTCAGGTAAATAATACTAAAATTAAAGATGGAACAGTAAGCGCAAGTCCAGAAAAAGCGAAACCAGGGGCAATATTCGAATTAGAGAGTAATAGTAAAGGAATGCTGACTTCCCGACTAACAACAGCTCAGCGAGATGCAATACCTGTGGCCAATTTAACAGATGGGCTGTTGATCTATAATACAACAACTGGATGTTTTGATTATTGGAGCCAGATCCAGAATATATGGCTAAGCATCTGCGGAACTTTACCTCCTGCGGTATTTGAAATTGCAACAGCACAATGCGGGCAGGTACAAGCTTTTGGATCTTACAGAAGCGGACAGGGTTTGATTGCTTCAAATTACCTGACAATTCCTGTTACAGTAACACAACCGGGAGTATATACAGTTTCTGCAACTACAACTAATGGGTATTATTTTGGCACAAATGGAACTTTCCCAACAGCGGGTACTTACACTCTAAATCTTCCCGGGACAGGAACTCCAAATAATGGTACAGCAGTTGGCGATCCTGGTGATCCAGTAAAAATTAATTTAAACGGAAAAGTAAGTTCATGTATACCAAATATTCCTGTTTCTCCTGCTGATGTCGATTACGTAATAAATTGCGGTGTAATAAATTCGTTGGGAAATTATTATATTGGAATTCCTTTAACACCTTCAAATAAACTTACGGTAAGTGTAAGTCCAACAGTTTTAGGTTTTTGGAGTATTAATACCAATACGGTAAATGGATACTCTTTTAGCGGAACGGGAACATTTACAGATCTAACGCCCAATCAAACGGTTGAACTTTTAGGAACAGGTACTCCAGAAGCATCAGGTACAAATAATTTTAATCTTGTTTCTAATGCAACTACTCAGGCAACTGCTTCTTGTACAGGTATTCCAATTATAGTGCAAGCTGTAGCTTATACTATTGATTGCAGTACCGCAGTACAAAATGGAACATTCATACAAGATACTCCTTTAATCAGTTCTAATACAATAACATTACCAATAAATGTAACAGCAACTGGGCAGACAACAATTACAACCACTACTGCAAACGGAATTTCATTTACATCCGGATTAATAAATTTATCTGCCTTGGGCGCACAAAATGTAACATTAACAGGTTCTGGAACCCCAACAACATCGGGAACAATTGCGTTGACAGTTTCTGGAACCCCTGGCGCGGCAGCTACTTGTGGATTAAATGTAGCCATTGGAGCACAGCCAGTAACTTATACCACAAATTGTGCTGGAATTACAACTAGTGGAAGTTATGCGCCTGGCATAGCAATGACAGGAACAAATACAATGACAGTTCCGGTAAATGTAACCTATGTAGGAACTTATACTATTACAACTAATACAGTAAATGGAGTAAGTTTTTCTGGAACGGGGACATTCGCCACAACAGGTGCGCAAAATATAGTGCTAACAGCAACAGGTACACCGATTTCAGGAGGTACTTTTTCTTATGCAATAACAGCCAATAGTACCAATGGAAGTACCGCTTGTAACAAAAGTATAACATACGTTTTCCGCACGATGAAACTTTTAGGGCTCGGTGAAGGAATTTATCAACCAGGTACAGCAAGCTCAGGGCAGGCAGCAAGAGCAATACTGGCATCAGCTGCAAATTTCGGACCGGCAGGCACTGTTCAAGTAGAAACAATAACAGTCATAAATGGAGGATACAATACTGGAACAGCATTAAAAAATCTAATTAATACCAACAATATTGATATTATATATATAGGATATAACTATGGTGCAAATGATGCGACCACATTAGGAATTTTAGCTGACTTTGTTAAAACCAAAAAAGGGGTATTAATTCAGGCACAAGAAAATAATAACACAGGATTAGCGACCTTAATTAATTCTATTTGTGGTTCTGCAATAACAGCAAGTGATATCAATAGAACAGGAGCAACCTACATTAATCCGCTTGCCAATGTTAGTGATCCGCTATTAAATGGTCCTTTTGGAAATATTCAAGGATTAAGCATAGGTGGAGACAATAACAACTCCTATTATCTGCCCACAATTGCAAATACAGTTAGTTTAGCAACAATAAATGGTAATACATCTAGAATTAGCACATTTAGACATAATACTCTAGGATATTTATTTACAGGTGACGGAGGATTCTGTGCAGGCAATTCTTCAGATACATCGACCACAATTTATCCTGCAAAAATTTCCGCAACAGGCCTTCCTTTATCAAAATCATACGATTCTAGTACTACCGTTTATAATAGTATCATGTATGCTAATACGATGGCGTGGGCCATTAAATATGTGCAGGATAATATTAACTCTAGTTATGTTATTCCTTAAAACTAAATGGAATACAGATCTCTTTATAGCAATAGAGAGGTCTGTATTATTTAACGTTTAAATGCTAGATCGCGATGAAAATACATATAACAAAAATTCTACTATGTGCACTATTTAGTAATAACATTATTGCGCAAACTATCAATACCGGAGATTTATCAATTGCACCAAATACGGAATTTTCAACCTTATTTAACTTTGATAACAAAACCAGTGGTGACTTACTAATTGATGGTAACTTTATTGCTTATGCAAATTTTAATAATGACGGACTAGTTACTTACACTAATTCGAGTAACGGAAAAACTTATTTCATAGGAACGCAACAACAACTAATTTCAGGGACACAAATAGCACATTTTCAGAATATTATTTTTGAAAACACATCGGAATTAGTTCCTTTTCATTTGAATACAATTATTAATATTGGTAAAAATGTCGAATTTAAAAAAGGTATTATAGATGCTGATAGTTATAACGGTAAAATGGTTTTCGAACAAAATGCTTTTCATACAGATGCTAGCAATCTGAGTTTTGTAGATGGAAAAGTAGAAAATGTTGGGAATCTCGACTTTGAGTTTCCTGTTGGAGATCAATTTTATTTCAGACCTTCTTACCATGATAAGGGAGCGAATACAAACAATGTCTATACGACTCAGTACTTTTTTGAAAATGCAGGAAGTCTTCATCCTTATACCAATAAAGAAGAGACAATTCTGTCTATCGATGAGGCGGAGTATTGGAATTTAACACAAGACCAAGGAGCAGAAAAAATTATCTTAAGCTTAACCCTTGATACGCATACAACTCCTGCTTCTTTTTTTGTAGAAAATCCGGATACTGAACTAGCAATAGTCCGTTGGGATGATACTACATTAAAGTGGGTAAACGAAGGAGGAAAGACCACAGATCTTCTTACGGGAGCAGATTATTCTAAATTGGTTACAACTCAGGTAGGAGGTTATGGAATTTTTACAATTGCAATTGTAAAAAAAACAATCACTCCAGATTCAGATCTAATTATTTACAATGCTGTATCACCTAATGGTGACGGGATTAATGACAGCTTTTATATAAAAGGAATTGATAAATATCCAGACAACCGTGTAGAGATATACAATCGCTGGGGAGTAAAAGTATATGATGCCACATCCTATAATGAAAACGATGTGATGTTTAAAGGATATTCTGACGGACGAAGTACAGTAAAGAGAGGGGAAGGATTGCCGGCCGGCACCTATTTTTATGTTCTAAAATACAACAAAAACAATACAATCATTGAAAATACAGGTTACTTATATATTGCAAATGATAAATAAGATTCTTGCTATGAAAATAAAACTACATTTTTTTGCCATTGTGTTTATAGCCATTACAGGCTATGCACAGCAAGATGCACAATATACACAGTACATGTACAACACTATTAATATAAATCCAGCCTATGCGGGATCACGTGGTGTTTTGAGTATTTTTGGACTCTATAGAACGCAGTGGGTTGGTCTTGATGGAGCACCCGAAACAAGCAGTTTTTCTATTAATACTCCAATTAACAGCAGTAGACTTGGTGTTGGACTTTCTTTAGTAAATGATAAAATTGGCCCTACAAACGAGAACAATATATCGGCAGATATTTCTTATACCATACAAACTTCACCCGATTTTAAACTTTCTTTTGGAATTAAAGGAACGGCTAATATCTTTAATCTCGATATCAATAAGCTGAATCCTGAGGATCAGGGAGATCCACAGTTTCAGGATTTAGACAATAAGTTTTCGCCCAATGTTGGAGCCGGTGTCTACTGGCATTCAGACAAAGCCTATATCGGATTTTCAGTTCCTAATTTTATTGAAACCAATCGATATGATGATAATGATGTCGCAATCTATAAAGACAAGATTAATTACTATTTAATGGGAGGTTATGTCTTTAATCTGGATAGATACCAATATTACAAATTCAAACCTGCCGTACTGGCAAAAATGGTACAAGGAGCACCTCTTCAAGTTGATATTTCTGCCAATTTTATGTTTATTGACCGATTTGTTGTTGGTGTTGCATACAGATGGAGTGCCTCATTAAGTGCGATGGCGGGATTTCAAATCACAGACGGACTGTATTTGGGTTACGGATACGACCGCGAAACCACACACCTGAATAATTACAATTCAGGGTCACACGAGATATTCTTGCGCTATGAGTTCTTTAAAAACAACGGAAAAATGACAACTCCTCGTTTCTTCTAAAAAAAGTATTATTAAGAATTATACAATCTTCTGCTTCATAATTTTTTGAGGCTATTCTCAAGACAATTTATCAGATCTGTAGCAGAGATGAACTGCAGATTGTATTGTACTGCGCATGCTAATACCCAGATGAACGATTCCAATGTAGAATGTGTTTTTCATAATGGATATAGTAACTAAAGTATTTTTTTGCACAAAAAATAATAAGGCTGTCGCGAATATAAATTAAGCTCAGCCTTATTAAAATCAATTATTGAGCAGTTACACTGCTGATTGCCTCTTTTAGTGCTTTGGCAGCAGCGGCTGGATCTTCAGCGCCATATATAGCACCGCCCGCTACAGCTACATCTGCACCAGCAGCTACAACATCTTTTATCGTATCGATGTTAACACCACCTGCTACAGAAAACGGAACTTTTGCTTCTCTTCCTTCAGCAATTAGCGTTTGTACAGAATATCCTGGTAATGCCTGTTCATCAAGACCAGCGTGTAATTCAACAAAAGCTACTCCAAATTCAGTTACTTCTTTTGCTCTCTGTACTCTGTTTTTAACACCAATAGTATCCACTACAACCTGTTTTCCATATTTCTTTGCTGCTTCCACAGCACCTTTTATGGTTGCATCATCTACAGTACCCATAACGGTAACTAGATCAGCACCAGCTTTAAACGCTATTTCTGCTTCCAGGGCACCAGTATCTGCAGTTTTCATATCAGCAAAAACTAGTTTGTCAGGAAAAGCAGCTTTCATAGCTGTTACAACTTTAAGGCCTTCAGCTTTAATAAGGGGTGTGCCTAATTCTATAATATCTACATAAGGTGCTACTTTGCCTGCAAGTTCTAATGCTGCCTCTGTAGTAAGTAAATCAATTGCGACTTGTAATTTTGTCATTTCAAAATGTTTAAAAAAAATTAATTATAAAAAGTTATTCCAGGTTAGCATGTTTAGGCCAGAGGTCTTCCTTGGTTAGGCCAGATTCCTGCCATAGGCTCATAAAAATACTCTCAAGTATAAACAGTGTAAATTGTTCAAAAAGACTTCCTGCGTATTGTTTGGAAACTGATATGCCGAAATCTGTTTTTGTTGCAGCATTGACTAGCAGTATATTATCTGATGATTGTGCCAGTCTGCTTTTTGCGTCGGCCGTAATTGCGATAACTTTTGCCTTTTGTGTTTTTGCTTTTTCGACGGCTGAAAGCACAGATGAGGTAGTTCCAGATCCAGAAGCTACCAGCAGAAGATCTCCTTCAAGAATTGCAGGTGTTATAATTTCTCCTACAACATAGACATGGTAGCCTAAGTGCATAAATCGCATTGCAGCCATTTTTAATGCCAGTCCGCTTCTTCCGGCTGCCATGATAAAGATTCGTTTTGCAGCTTTAATTTCATGAATCAGAGCATCTATTTCCTGCTGATTAATCTGGTCTGCTAATTTTAGATTTTCGTTTAAAATAGTCTCTAGGTTTTCCTTTGTAGAATTTTTTTTATTCATCTGTTTGTTTTTAAGTATCGAGACCAGCCTGTTTTTGCAAAATTGTTAACAGGATAGGATTATTTTAGTGATGATTTTTGAATTTATTATGGATTTTTTATCCCAATCCAATTGAATTAAACAGCGTTATTTCTGGATATTTTTTTAAGTTTTTATGGAACTATAGTAAATTCTGATTGCTGATGCAAAGATAAATCAGCAGAGAGGGGAGGGTGTTATACATATGAGACAACGCGGTATAAATTTGCGCCGGTTTTATCCAGAACAGCGCTATAAAATTAGCTTCAGAAAACTATGTGAATCTGGATTCAATAATTACTTAATGGATCAAACTTATTTAGCTTTACAAAGCACAATAAAAGAATTGATCAATCTCATAAAAATATTTTTCTTGAGTTTTGAGCATAGGCTATTTTTCCATTAAAGAAATAGATTCAAAATATAAATTATTGTAGAATAGGGTAAAAGAAAAAGGGCGTTATGGTTAGGATTGTTTACAAATCTATGATGTAAAAATAATACTATGCATTATAAATTTGTGCCAGTTCGTTTTGAAGTTCTGTCGGTGTTTCTTTGAGTTTTGATTTCACAAATTTAATGCAGACGGAGAACTAAAGCCGAGATCAAATGCAATTTCTTTATGGGAAAGATCAGAAAACAGCAACTGTCTTTTTATTTCTTTTAGGATTCGATTATGTATAGCGTTAATTGCTGTTTCTGCGCAGTGTTTTTTCGTGATATCATTAAGTTTTTTTGGGGAAATACCAAGTTCAGATGCATAATATTGTACTGTACGCTGGCTTTTAAATTGTTCATTTAGCAGTTTTTTAAAACCGATATAAAGATGCTGATTGGTCTTTTGGTGCAATACGGGATGCTGGCCATGAACCGATTCAATAAGTCCCAGCAGCAATATCTTAATGTAAAAACGAGCCTGCTCTTTTCTCACAAGACTCGGATTGTTATAAATAACTCGGATGCGTTCAATAAGTGATAATGCTTGTATGAACTCTTCCTTAGAAAGCGCGCTGCAGTTCAGATTTGCAGATAGGTTTACATTATAAGGGCTTAATTCATTTTTCAATATATCAGAGCAGAACAATATTTCTTCAAATAATATTATTTTGCCTTTCAGGTCACTGCTGGGGTTTGATATAAAGTTAATCTGACCTGGAAAAACGATTGATATTTTTTCAGATTTTAAATTAAAAACTTTTTCTTCAATTTGGATGTCAATTTTTCCAGCCTCAACTATTAAGATGTAAAAATGGTCATTTTTATGCGGTTTTAGATATTCGCTGATATTGAGATCGCTTATTTCAAAAACTCGAAAAGATAGATTCGTATCCTCCTGCTTCTGGATGTTCTGTGTAAGCTTAAACCGTTTTAAATCCATTTGTTAAATATATGTATTGTAATGTCATGTTTTTTCTTTTTGTCCCATCATCTTTAGACAATAGACAGCGACAATAAGAGTAATCAGCAAATTTAAGCAAAACTATTATGATGTTTTTTTTAAAGTGCAATTCTAAGATTTAAACAAGTAAAAAAATCTTTTGATTTTGCTCCATTTTTAAGTATTTAAAGATGTATGTGCCAGATTAAGATTGAAGACAGCAGCATTAAAAATAACCTTTTAGTGGAGTAATCGGTAGGCTATTACTGTTTTATTTAAAGTAGGAACAATGAGTAAATGATCATTTTCGATATATTCAATATCGGCAGTAATAATGTTTTCTTTACCTAAATCAATTAGCAAATTTTTATTTCCATTTAAATCAATAGTAAAAAGCTGTCCCTGCCAAGCTCCCGAAACTATATACCCATTTTTGCCATAACTGACAATACCATCCAGATTATCAATTCCGCTAAAAATCTGGTGAGATTTTTTGGTCAGTTTGTTTATGGCAAAGGCAGTTTTACTTTCCATATTCAGCACTAAGAGATCCTCTTTAGTGCATAACAATCCATTTGGTTTAGCAAGAAAACCAGATTCAGCCCATACATTTATTTTTCCGTTTGCTATTTTATAGATCTTGTTGCCAAAGCAGTCAGAAACGTAAATATCTCCGTTGGTATCTATTGTTATATCGTTAAGGAATTTAGCATTATCTACATGATATACTTTCTCAATTTTAGCTGTTTCAGTATTTATCTGGACGACTCTGTCAATATCTGCAACATACAATTTTTCTTATATAATCCCATTCCCTGAGGGTTATCCAATCCATCAACCCATTTTAAAACTTCTATTTCGCCATTTGTTTTAAGCTTGGAAATAAATCCATTGCCATCTTTTGCAAGATATTCGCCATTTATATTTGAGATGTAGAGAATCTTTTTTGAAGAATCGTAAAGTGCAGATTCAGGTTTTAAGAAAAGAGAATCTGATACCCATGCTTTGGTAATGTTCTGACTAAAAGTGATTGCGGGAATTAAGGTTGCAAATAAAATGAGAACTATTTTTTTCATTATTGAATCTTTAAATGGTTGTACTAAATTTTGGTTTCAGGTTGTTTAAAATGAAAACTTAATTTAGTCATACTAAGTTTTGGCATTCCTTTGAAAAAGAGATTGTTGATTGCAAAAGGCAAAAACTTGTTAATCTTTCGAATATACTATTCGTAAAAGTAACTCCTTACTAAGGAAGCCGCAATAACTAAAAATAACCACTTTTAAAATTTAACGGTACAAATAGCCGGAGTGTGGTGTCCATTTGAAAGGAATTGTGGTCTTATGGTTATTTGATTGCTGATGATTTAATAAGCTAAAAATTACAGGAAAAGTATTTAATAAGATGTTGGTTCGAGCCCTGTTCCCACAACAAAGTAAAAGCTTCGGATAGATCTGAAGCTTTTTTTGTTTTCTAAATATTTCTTTTGAGGTTTTATATTTTTTGTCACAGCTGTTATACTTAATTTCTTCTTTTTTATTTATCTCGATATACTACTTCCCATGTTGGTTCAAATTCTAACTCTTCAAATTGGAACGAATGTAAATTTTTATTTTTATAAATATCACTGCTAAAAGTATCTTGTATCCAATTTCCGAAAGTCCAATTCCCTGCTTTTTCAGGCTTACCCCATCTTCTTGTTTTCAAAATTGTTGTTTTGGAATTTATCCTTTCCGATAGCTTTTTCAAAATAGGTCTGGAATCAAGATTTAAACTCTTGGCAATTGCAACTACAATGAAGTATCCAAATTCAATATGCCTTTTGTTTTCAAAATCTCTTTGATTAGAAATTGAAATATAAATTTCTGGTGGACATTGCCTTTTTTCGCAAATTGTCCAAATCGGTGACCAAAGTTCGAAATCAAGAAAGTAATTCTCCGTGTTATCAGACATCGTCCACTTTTCGTGTGATTTTTCATTCCATTTAAGCCGTCCAAGCTTTAAATCAGAATGATAGACAAATTCTTTATTGTCCTTTTTAGAGACACGTTTTTCAAGTTTGCATTTAGTTGCCCTAACTCCTGTTTCTTTTAAAAATTCGCTTTGTTTTACCAGTAAATCAAAATAGGGTTCAAAGTTCGATTTCCAATTTGTTTTTATCCAAGGAGATTTTTCCTCGTCAACCTGTCCAAAAATCAAGTAAAAATCATATTCTCTATTCTCCCAACTGGAATCAGCATTAGTAAAATTGTCGTAAAGATTTAAAAACTTATCTTTAAATTGCTTTATTAATCTCATTCTCTGTTAGTTTGTTTATGAATATCACTAATTATTAAACCATGTATTAGATTCTAACTATTTAGCTAATATAGCAAAAAAGCCTTTTAAGAGAAATATTTAAAGAAATCTCAATTGTAGAATATAGGCTTCCATTTCACATTAAAACTTAAAAAAAAAACTGCCCATGACAAGGTTTAACGAGGGACTTTAGTAGAATTATAATTATTAAATGATAATTTGTATTGCGCCACGATTCTGTCTCAAATCTTATAAATGTGTGTAATTTGTATTGATTTATCGTTGCGCTTTTGAAGACAATTGCAAACAGCAAAAAAGGCTGTCTTGGAAAGACAACCTTTAATGACTAATTAAAAATAAAAATGTATTCTAAAGTTGTTACTTTCCTGATTGGCTTTCAGGGTTCATAATAACTTCGACGCTACTAGAACTATCCAAAACGTGCTTACTAAACTGCTGAATAGTTTTTGGGTTAATTTTAGAAATTAAACTCTTGTATTCTTCATCCGTTGAAAACGGAATCTGATTTAATGTGTTGTTGTAGATTGTTGTAGTCCAGAAAGAATTGGTCTTAAGTGATTCTTCTCTGTTTTTTAACAAAGCTTTTTTAATGTCTTCTAAATCATTTGCATTTACTGGATTTGTTTTTAAATCGTTTATTTCTTTCCAGACAATCTGCATTAATTTCTGTTGCTTATCAGGATTACAGTCAAAAGTTAGTGCCAGGCTAAAAGTTGGCTTTGGAATTAATTCCAGGTTTCCGCCCACATTAACGCCGTAACTTCCGCCTTCTTCTTCTCTAATTGTTTGAAGGAAACGTTTTGAAAGTAGTTCTCCAATAATATACATCGTCATGGCATTTTCTTTACTGTACTCTGTTTTATCTGTGATATTTAAGTATACAGTACTTTTTGCCACTTCCATTGGGCGTTTAAAATGCACTATGGTTTTGCCCTTTTTTGGTTCAATATTATGATCGATAAAAGTTTCTTTTAAAGCTGGATTTGATTTTAAGTTTCCAATATATTTCTGAATTAGATCTAAAGCTTTTTCAGGAATGTTTCCGACGAAAACAAAAGTAAAATCAGATGCATTTTTGAATCGATCGCGGTAAATGTTTTCTGCTTTTTTAAGATCAATCGTTTCGAGGAATTTTTCGTTGAAAATAAAAGTACGTGGGCTGTGATTTGAATTTGCAAGATCGATTGAATCTTTAAAAGCGCTTCCATTATATTTTTTAATGGTTTCTAAACGATTTTTATATTGTTCTTTTAGAATATTAAAGATATTGGGGTCAAAACGAGGCGCTTCAAAAGAAAGATAAAGCAATTGCAGCAGGGTTTCGAAATCGGCTTTATTAGAACTTCCTTGGAATCCTTGTGTGTTTTCGCCAATAAATGGGGCGGACTGTGCCACTTTTCCAGTAAGTTTTTCTTTTAAACCAATATTATCAAAATTTCCCAAACCTGACGATCTTGAAATTGTCGTAGCGATTTCAGCAGAAGTTAGATCTTCTGTTTTAATTAATGATTTACCGCCCTTTGCAAATGCAGAAAATAGAATCTGATCCTGTGAATGCGTTGTTGGCAAAACTATTACATTGGCTCCATTTTCCAAAGTATATCCTTTTGCATCAGCGATTCCTGTAACTTCAAATGTCTTTTTGATCGCAGCAGGTTTTAATTCTTTGTCTATTAAAGGGGCATTGTTTTCTTTTTTAGTATAAGGTTCTAAAGTCATGCTTTCAACCTTTTTCATTACATTGACAACAGCTTCCTTATTTGGAAAATCATTTTTATCCTGATCAGCTCCAGTAACCAAAACTACCTGATTTGTTGGTTTTTGAATAGTTTTAGCATACGCATTCAATTCCTCCAAAGAGATACTTTTTATAATACCAACAATTAATTTGTAATCATCTTCAGGGGAAAGGAATGGTTTTGCTTTTAAGAAATAATTGGTCAAATTATCTGCCCAGCTATCGTTGTCGACTTTATCTTTATTACTTAGAAAATCATCATACGAGCTTATAAAAATCTTTTTTGTTCGGTCTAATTCGGCTTGTGCGGCGCCAAAACGTTTTAGGCGTTCTGCTTCCGTATAAGCCTCTTCAAACGCCTGAATTGTTTTTCCTTTTTTGGCTAGAGCCGAAATGTTAAACGAAGTATTTAATCTCGAAATCGGTTCAAAATAAGTTTTGAAATTTAATGCCGAACCTTGATTTTTTAAGATTAATTCTCGAAAACGATTATTTAAAATACTCGTGTAAAAAGAGTTCAGTACATTTTTGCGCGTAACAATACTGTCTTTTACCAAAGGCTCATCTAAAACATATTGAAGTGTAATTGATGTTGAGGACGCTTCTTTGTCAGACGCTGTTCCAAAATACAATTCGTCATGTTTCGGAATTTCGGAATACGTTCTTGCAGCCACTTTTTTAGCTAAAGGAATACCAGAAAATATTGCTTTCACTTTTTGCTCCATAACCTTCACATCAATATCTCCCACAATAATTACAGCTTGTAAATCTGGACGATACCATTTTTTGTAGTAATTGCGCAGTTCAGGATATTTGAAGTTATTGATGATGTTTAAATCACCAATAACATCTCTTTTACTGTATTTTGAACTTTTGTATAAAACAGGATCAGTCTGCATTTTTAAACGAAAATCACTTGTTCTTCTTGTTCTCCATTCTTCTCTAATAACGCCTCTTTCGGCATCAATTTCTTCATTGGTTAAAGAAAGAGAACCAGACCAATCGTGTAAAACCCAAAGAGTAGAGTCAATAAGTTTTTCGTTGGCGACAGGAACCGAACTAATATTGTAGACCGTTTCATCGTGAGCGGTGTAGGCATTGATGTCTTTACCAAAAGTAACGCCATTTTTTTCCAGCATTTTAATGATTCCTTTTCCTTTAAAATGTTCTGTTCCGTTAAATGCCATGTGTTCCAGAAAATGCGCCAATCCGTTTTGATTGTCATCTTCTAAAATAGCACCCACATTTTGAACAAAATAGAAACTTGCTCTATCTTTTGGTTCTTCGTTATGCAGAATGTAATACGTTAATCCGTTTTTTAATTTTCCGGTTGTTACGTTTTTATCCAGCGGAATGTTGGTTTTGAACTGTGAAAATGCGCCTTGAAACGACAAGGCGAGAATCCCAATAATGATATTTTTTTTAGTATTCATTTTTTTGTTTTTTTATCTTCTATTTCTTCTAATTAGGATAAAAGCGGCGCTTAGGATAATCAATAAGGGAAACAGTCCTATGAAGACAATTTTACTTATAAAAACTTGATTAGCAGTAAAATTTATTTTCTTATCGGTATTTTCTGGACGAGTAGTATCGATTGGAAATTCGTAATTGGTAAACCAGCTGAAGATGTCAGTTACAAACTGGAATGTTCCGGAACCGCCTCGGCTTAATTCGGCATTGCCCATAAAATCGGCATCTCCGGCTACAATTATTTTTTGTGTTTTACCATTCACATTTCTTGTTAAAGCAACAGCAAGCGGAACAGAAGTTACTGCAGGTTGTTTTTTCAAATCTTCAGGAATTGAAGTAATGCCAGTCTGCGCTTCCCAAGCCGGCTGTGCATTTGTTTTTAAAAGCGGTGTCACTTTAAAACCAGTATCTTTTACTGTTTTAATCCCGCTGCTTCCTAAAAATGGGATTGGATAATTATTTCTGGTTTTACTGAATTTAATTACAGTCGGATCAAGATTTTTTGAAATTTCGGTAACTAAGTAATCAGGAGAATTGATTTCGCTTTCCTGTACCAATGCTTGTTTGGTAAAACTCAAGCCTAATTTGTCTGTAACTGCCGCTAAAGCAGAATTAGTTTCCGGTTCAGCCAAAAGCATTAGATTCTTTCCTTCGTTAATGTATTTGTTGATGCGGTCTATAGCGCCCTGGCTCAACTGCGTTTTAGGGTCAGCAATAATCAAAATAGTAGTTTGCTCAGGAATATTCTGGGCATTAATGTCTACAGAAGAAACATCAAATCCTTGATTGATAAGTGAATATCTAAAAGTAATTTCATTAAATCCTGTTTTATAATTTTTATCTCCAACTTTATCTACACTTCTTTCCATGTTTCCAGTCGCAAAAACAATTTTAGGACTTGGAACTACCAAACGTTTTAAAGAGGCAGAAATTTCTTTTTCCATCGGAACTTTAAACATATCGTCGTACATTCTTAAGAATGTTTTCTTACCGTTGTATTCCACAGTTCTTACCACTCTGTTCTGCTCAGATTTTAGATCTATAACCTTTTTAATCTCTTCAGGAGAATATAATTTTTTTAGCTTTAAATCCTGCGTTTCGATCATTTTTTCTGCCAGCTGTTTGTCGTTCAAACCAGGGTTTTGGGCATACAAAGCTTCATTGCTTGAAGTATCATAATAATACACATATTCCATTTCCATCTGGGGTATAAAACGAGTGTATTTTTCAAAACTTGCTATATCCGAATTTTGAGAATAAGGCATCGCCATATAATAGTTGATATCTAATAAGTTTACATAAGTCGTTAACTTTATTGGGCCGTCTATTTTTTTGACAATATCTAAACTAGTTTTGGTTAACGTTCTGTCTTTTGTGCGAGTCATATCGTGATATAGAGTAAGAGGAGCTCTAGATGTAATGTACCCAAGTGCCAAAACAACTGTGATCAATAAAGTATATTTCAAAACTCTTTTTGAGATCGTTTGTGCATCTCTCCCTGTTTGCAATTTGTAGATACTCAATACAATAAAAAGACTGCTTACTAAAACGAAGTAAAATACATCTTTACTAATGATAAGTCCTTCAAGCATTTCGTTTGCACGCCCAGCGATGGAGAGGAAATAGGTAATGTCTTTTACAATTTCAACATCCTGCCAAAGCTTTCCAATGAAATTTAAACCCGCCAAAACGACCAAAGTACTGATCGCGGCAACAACTTGATAAGAAGTTAAACAAGACATAAAAAGTCCGATTGCAGCATACGTGCAAACTAACAAATACAACCCAATAAGTCCAGAGATAGCAAATTTTAAATCTAAATTTTCAATAGAGAAGTAGGCAATACCAACCTGCAATCCTAGTATTACAATGAATAAAAGGCAATAGGCTGCAATAGCTAAATATTTACCCAGTACAATATCTTTAATTTTAATTGGGGAAGAAAGTAACAGTTTGATCGACCCGCTGTTAATTTCACGGCTTACTAATCCCATTGTTAAAAGCGGAACGTATAAGTATAGATAATTCTGCATTTCGGTATATAAACCGCTGAAGCCTGAAAATATCGTTTGAGTAAGGTTGCCAAGACCTTCGCCAATTTTTTGTGCTTTTTCAAAGCGTTCAACTGTACCGAAGAATTTCCAGCTGGACTGGATCGAAAATATTACTAAAACTACCCATGCCACCGGCGAATAAAACATGGTGTTAAGTTCTGTTTTAGCAATTCTATATATTGTTTTCATTTGTTTAGTTTTTAAGAAGGAATAGCGTTTTTAGATGGGGCTTTTTTAGATAATTGGGCGAAGATTTCGTCTAATGAAACTTTTTCGAATTGAATTTCACGTAATTTCCAATTGTTATGAACGCTTAACGAAACGATTTTTTCTGCCACTTCCTGCGTTCCTTCAAATGTTATCTGCACTTTTTTAGGAGAAAGAAATACAGCATTTGTCACTTCAGGAATAGCTGTTAAAGATTCCAATTTTGGAGGATTTTCAAAACTTGCTGTTAATTTATCTGCCTCAATATAGTTATTGAAAGCATCAAGCGTGTCAGCAAAAACCATATGTCCGTTTTCAATCATTCGGATATCTTGGCAGGTCGCCTGAACTTCAGAAAGAATATGTGAAGAGAAAATAACCGCTTTATCTTTGGATATTTTTTTGATTAATTTTCTAACTTCTAAAATCTGGTTAGGATCAAGTCCGTTTGTTGGTTCATCTAAAACTACTAATTTAGGTTCGTGAATAATAGCTTGAGCAATGCCTACACGTTGTCTGTAACCGCCAGATAAATTTCGAATTAATCGATGGCTGAAATGTGAAATGCCGCACTGTTCTTTGGCTTTCTCTAAAGCATTTTTTAAATCTTCTTTCTTTACATGACGCAGTTCTGCACAGTGAATTAAATATTCATCTACTGTTAAATCTAAATGTAAAGGTGGTGTTTGTGGTAAAAAGCCAATTAATTTTTTGGCTTCAACTGGGTTTTCTTTCAGGTTAATTCCATCAATAAAAATGCTGCCGCTGGTCTGGTTTAAGACACCACAAAGAATATTCATTGTAGTTGATTTTCCTGCACCATTAGATCCTAAAAGGCCTAAAATTCTATTTTCTTTAATTTCAAAACTAATATTTTGTATTGCCCAATCCTTACTGTATTGATGCGACAAATCCTCAACTCTTACAATTGTTGTTTCCATAGTGTTTTTAAAATCGCAA
>Ga0182006_1001031_pt1 | contig 18153 bp, 19 predicted proteins | sample Sormic07211104_1_FD_123022 | JGI IMG/M metagenome (GOLD analysis project Ga0182006, IMG submission 123022) | Rhizosphere microbial communities from Sorghum bicolor, Mead, Nebraska, USA - 072115-104_1 MetaG | ecosystem: Host-associated > Plants > Roots > Rhizosphere | place: USA: Nebraska...
GGCTTTCCTGCCTCTCTTCGTGCCTGGATCGCGCGCTCCAAAGCCCGGCCATCCACTAGGTCGTTCGGAGCAGGTCGCGCAGAACCAGCGATACACTAGGTCAAAATGGGGCTCTTCCCCACTCGATAACTGCCCCAGCATGCTGTGTGATCCCCTGCCGGCCAATACAGAGATTTTGCCGCAGGGCGGACAGGGGAGCTACTTTTTCAGACGTTAAATACGGCCACATCGCGGCGGGTCGCTTGTGCATTTGTCAATAACGTTCGACTTCACGCTGCAATGCGGTTGTTACCATTTCCAGAAACGCACGCCCCGCCATACTCAGGCTGCGGCGTGATGAGTATTGCGCATACATGGAAACCGGCGGCGGTGACCAACCTGGGGTAATTACCCGCAGTAACCCCTGTTCTATCTGATTGTTGCAAAGCATTGCCGGCAGGCGGGCAACGCCTAAGCCCGCCACCACCGCCCGATGCAAGGTCAAAAGATTATCTGCACAAAACCTGATCGACATCCGAACATCGATGGACTGGTTGTCTGGCCCTATCAAAAGCCAGGTGGAGCTCGACTTCTCTCCGTCCCAACCTATAGCGGCTTTATCCGTTAGCATCAGTGGGGTATCAGGCCAGTCTGATGCAGCAAAACAATCGCTTCGAGCAACTAATAGGTGAGGGTAGTCGGCTAACTTGATCGCGACCATGTCAGAGTCGGGTAGTGAATCTAGACTAGGAAAAATGACCAGATCGTTAGGGGCGGACATTGGCTTGCCGAAGCCGTAAGTGGTATTTAATTCAACGCGAACACGCGGATACCGAAGGGCGAACTCTAGCGCAATATCGGTCACCAACGATTCTGCAAGGACGCTGGGACAAGCGATACGAAGTGGTCCTGACGGTTGGCTTGTGCGTTCGAGTGCGCTAAACATCGCGGCTCGTGTTTCGCTTCGGATCAATAATCCATGCTCATGCAGTCTCCACCCAAGCTCGGTGACCCGAAACCGTCGGGAGTTACGCTCGATCACACAACCGCTGAGTCGCTCCTCTAGTTGCATGATGCGTCGACTAAGTCGCGATTTTGGAATTCCCGTTTTTGCACTGGCTGCTGTAAAGCCGCCAGCTTCAATAACTTCTACTAACAACAACAATTCTTCAACAGTAGGAACCAAATCGCTCATCGAAACGCTCCCACCAGATTCGGATGCCCTAATTATGGCCTTAATAGGGCTTGCCACTTCAAGTATGACATTCACGCAACAACATCAGTCTACTTGACCTAGCGCGTCGGCCTGCACAACCTGCTTTCGGGCTGTCAGTAGCAGAAGCGCCATGATCAGTGCGGCGAGCGAGGCTGGAACGCCAGCGCTGAATAGCAACTGCTGTGGCTCAAAACCTGCACTGATCAGAAGCCCTCCGGCTGCCGGGCCGACGATAGAACCGATCCGCCCCCATGCTGCGGAGTAACCCACGCCTGTGGTTTGAGCTTGCACTTCATACATTCTGACCGCGATCGCTACTTGGCCCAGTGTTCCGGCTACAAGGCATGCGCCAATGGCTCCGATGGCAATCAATAACTCGCTTAGGCTGAAAGCTCTCAAGGCGGTCATCCCAACCAGCGCCACAGTTGCCATAGATGTCACCATGAGAATTTGACGAATACCAAATCGTGCAGCCAAAGGAATCAATAGCAGGGCACCAATAACGCCTCCGCCTCCAAGAGCGGCCACTCCCAACGCAGCATTTGCAACAGTAAACCCCAAGGTGGTCAGTACGGTCGGTACCCAGAAGCAAAGCGCATAGAAGGTGGTGAAGGTGAATAGAGAAAACGACCAGAGCAGCATGGTTTGCAGGCGTTGAGGTTTTTTTAACAAACTCGCCACTCCGGCACTCGTGCTTGAGAGCACCTTATTACCTGTCTCGTGACCTGGTAGCACCCAAATTAGCAAAGGAACCAGTAGCGCAGGCAAGATACTGCCCAGCACGAAAAGGCTTTGCCATCCGAACCTCTCAATCAGTCCCCCCAACCAAACCGCCGATGGTGGCGCCCAGCGAAAGGCCAGCACCCACCGCCACACTGACTGCCTCTTTCCTTCCTGAGGGGCCGTTCGCCACGGCTAGAGCAACTGCAGGAGGCAATACCGCGCCAAGTCCAATTCCGGTGATCAAGCGCCATGCCGCCAGGGTAAAGATTGAATGGGAGAGCAATGTAGCAATACTACCTAGTGCAAACCCGATCACGCTGATAACGATGACGGTCTTCTTACCATAGCGCTCACTCACACGACCACTCAGCAAGTAGCCGATTACCGCGCCCACGCTGGTAGCAATGAACACGGGGGAAAATGCCGAGACGGGCAAAGCCCATTCTTTGGAGAGCGCGGGCACCACAAAGGCGATCAGCGTGGTGTCAAAGCCATCAAGCAAGACGGCCAGAAAGGCGACCGTGACAACGGACCAGCGCACAGGATGGTTTTCTTGATTTTCATAAGCGAAAGGATGTGGCTGCATGAAATATCCAATATTGAGAACAGGGCAAGTCATTCCCTTACGCTGCAATGCGCTGCTGTCCGTCCGAGTGTCTATGTACCAGCGACTAATCCAGCGGGATCGCTCACGTTAGATGCTTCATATTTCCTGGTCTATCCGCCTTAATAGAACGTAGTGTTCCAAAATCAGGACGTTGGGGGCCTGGCGCAACGTAAAAAAAATAATTGTCTTCTGTAGGAGAGATTACCAAGTGATCGTTTCATTCATGGAACGCTTAGTTTCGAAGATGGCGTTTTTTACCAAGTTAATCGGATAGCGGCTGATGCACGACGACCGTCTACTACGACCAAATATGTCGGAGGAAATTGTCATGTCATCAACCGAAACGAGTATTCCTGGTCCGCAGCACGACGCCGGTGAACTAGTTGCCATTCGCCTGAGCGGTATTCGTTACGCTCAAGCCGCACGTTTTCAACCCCCTGAGGCAATCGAACCTCCGGAGGATTTACTGTCGGCCACCGCCGGGCATTCAAGGATCCCCTGTCAGCTGCCTTCGCGTCTGGAACGCGTAATGAGCGCACCGCTAGTCGATCTTCCCCAGACCGAAGATTGCCTTTTGCTGGACATCACTCTGCCTCCGGGCAATCTCGAAAACTGCCCAGTGATGGTTTGGTTTCATGGCGGCGGCTACGTCACCGGGGGCGGTGGGCTACCGTGGTATCGGGCCGAAAAGCTTTCGCAGGAGGGCGGCGTCATCGTTATCAACGTGAGCTACCGCTTGGGGGTGTTTGGTTATTTGTTGCTGGACGGGGTTTGTGAAGGCAATCTGGGATTGCTCGATCAGATTGAGGCGGTGCGCTGGGTTAATCGCCATATCGCTAAGCTCGGTGGCGACCCGGAAAAGGTCACGCTGTTCGGGCAATCTGCTGGTGGGCAGTCCATTGCCTACTTGATGGCCATGGACAATATTCGCCCGCTGTTCGCTCACGCGATTTTGCAGAGTCCGCCTATGGGGGTGCACCAGGACGAAGCAGGTGCCAGAGCTTTCGGTGAGACATTCGCGGCAATGCTCGGCAAGGATCCACTCACGGCAAGCGTAGAAGAGCTGTTGGCCGCGCAAGCCCAGGCGTTGTCGGCTGCTAAATCCACGTTGGTCATCGGTCCCATTGTAGATTGCCACCCACTATCAGCATTGCCGGAACTAGAAAAGGCATGGTCGTGTTGCCGTGTACCGACGTTGCTCGGTTGGACAGAGGACGAAGCGTTGCCGTTCCTTCCTTTGCCAGAGGGCGAAGGACTATCAACTGCACATTGCCAGATGCTGATGCGCCAGCAAGGAGAGCCTTTAGCTAACTCGCTCTTCATCGACGGCACGCGGCAATTGGCCTATACGCTCGCTGAGGCTGGTCAGCCGGTTTACCTCTACAGCTTTGCTTGGCAAGCACCCGAATCTCTTTGGGGCGCCTGTCATTGCATCGAACTGCCATTTTTGCTCGGCGATGAAAGTGCCTGGTCTACAGCCCCAATGCTTCAGGGGGCGGTATGGACTCAGCTTGAAAAGCAGGGTGAGGCCTTGCGTTCAATCTGGATTGAATTCGCACGCAACGCTTCAGCGCAGGAAGTCGAGGCATCAGTGTCGCGACCGTGGCGTCTTTGGAACGTAAGCCATTGCGCATGATAGCTAACGTTTGACGAGTAAACCCTTTAAGAAGCGCTCCTCACAAAGCGAAGGCTTCTTTCGATCGCTCGTTTGCCTTATGGCCGAGAGTTTGTAAAAAAAGCGTTCACTGGCGGTGCCTGCCGAGCGCAGGCTTTTAACTGCTGCACTTGAGATTTCGATTTAGGGCCATTACCTCGCCGATTTCTATAGCCCGATCGGGCGTCCGTCATTAATCCTGAGCGGATGATCGGCATGCTCATCGTGGGCTGTTGCTACGGCATTTGTCGCTGAAATTCTAAACGCCCGATGCGCTGCAACGGGCGTTTTGAGGCTGAATAGGTGTAAACCTATTTCAGGACTAGACATACGGTGGTCCAGGCTAAAAATTGCCTACCCGAGATTGGAATATGCACTTGGTGTAGGGGCTTAGAATTATTCAATTTTTGTTCTTGAGATACCCTTCGAACGAGTCCGGAATTGAGTCCATTGCGAGTCCCGTTTCCCGCTCCCAGGATTGTAAGCGTTCAGCCAAGTCACCTTGCGTCATTCCGCCAGATATCAACTGATATGCAAGCAGTTTGTCATCGCCAGGTTGGAGCAGCATGATTAAGCTTTAAGGACTGGTAATTCAGCGGGATCTGGCCTGTGAGTGAACTATTGGGTGTACTGGCTGACTTTGTTTTCCAAGCGATTTGCTTCCCTATCGGCTGGCCTTTGATGAAGGCCCTTACCCTAGGGAAATACCCTGCTAAAGGCTCCTGGTTTTCAGAAAGCCCTTCAGCGCAATGGACGTCTGCGATTGGGCTAGCCGTTTTGGTCATTGCAATGATGGCAGCGATGAAGCAGTTCGTGCTTGCTTAGCGAATGGCTAAGCAGGAGGAGAAGACACTTGCATAGTTCGAGCAGGTATCCATTGATGCGGCAGTAACTGGCCGATGTCACTCGCCCGCTGCGTCGGCAGGCGATTCAAAACGTCCTTGAGATAAGCATACGGATCATGCCCGTTCATGCGCGCAGACTGGATCAAACTCATGATCGCCGCCGCCCGCTTTCCACTGCGTAGCGAGCCGGCAAACAACCAGTTAGAGCGCCCAAGTGCCCATGGGCGGATCTGATTTTCGACCTGATTGTTATCAATGGGCACAGCCCCATCGTCCAGGTAGCGCGTCAGCGCTACCCAGCGTTTCAGGCTGTAATCGAGGGCTTTGGCTGGGGCCGATCCGTTGGGCACCAGATCGCGCTGGGCCAACATCCAGTCATGCAGCGTGGTAATTATGGGCGCAGCCTTTTCCTGACGTATACGCCAACGATCTTCATCACTCATGTCTCGTGCCTGCCGTTCAACTTCGTACAAACCGCCAATCGAGTGCAGGGCTTGCTCGGTCAGCTGACTTTTGTTGGCCACGTGCAGATCGAAAAACTTGCGGCGGGCGTGGGCCATGCAGCCGATTTCGGTCATGCCTTTCTCGAAACCGGCTTTGTACCCAGCGAAGTCGTCGCACACCAGCTTGCCGCTCCATGAACCGAGAAAGTTGCGCGCATTGCTCGCCCGCACGGCTTGGACTGAAGTCGTACACCACGGCCTTCAGCGCCGAAAATGGTGTCGTGCTGTAGGCCCAGACGTAGGCTCGGTGAGTTTTCTTCTCGCCGGGCGCGAGCATCTGAACCGGGGTCTCATCGGCGTGGATGACGCTCTCGGTCAGCACGGCATCGCGCAGCGCATCAACTATCGGCTGGAGTTGCACACCAGTTTGTCCAACCCACTGTGCCAGTGTCGAGCGTGCAATCGGCAGACCGGCCCGACCAAAAATCTTCTCCTGCCGGTACAGCGGCAAGTGGTCGGCAAACTTCGCCACCATCACATGCGCCAACAGGCCTGCGGTCGGGATGCCCTTGTCGATAACCTGAGCCGGCACCGGTGTCTGGATCAGTGCTTCGCACTGCCGGCAGGCCCACTTCCCACGTATGTGCTGCTCGACCGTGAACACGCCCGGCGTGTAATCGAGCTTCTCGCTGATGTCTTCGCCGACGCGCTGAAGCTGGCAGCCACATGCGCACTGCGTGCTCTCGGGGTCGTGACGGATCACCGTGCGTGGAAACTGCGTCGGCAACGGCGCACGTTTGGGTTGTTGACGTGGTTCGGCCGGTGCAGCCGACGGATTGACCGCCTTCAACTCAGCTTCGATGGCTGCGATATCAATGTCGAGCAGATCGTCGAGCAAGCTGCCTTGGTCAGGGCTCAGTTGCTCGCTGCGCTTGGCGAATTTGTGCCGTTTGAGCACTGCGATTTCATAGGTGAGCTGTTCGTTGACTGTTTCGATCCGATGGATCTTCTTGCCCATCGTGTCGACCTGCGATAGCAACTGCGCAGCGAATGCACGCAGTTGATCCGGAGTCATTTGATCGAGGTTGGGCGTCGAAGTCATGCCTTGGATTTTACCAAAGCAGATCGCCTGCGGCAGCAGGCCCAGGCGTTACAGCCTTTTAAAGGATAGTGATCGCGCCGCCGGCTCCAACGCGTTGCCAAGGCAGGCCGAGTACCAAAGCCTGAAGCTGCTCGATATCCAGCTCCACCTCGCAACCTTGTCGTATGCCTGGCCAGTGAAACTTGCCCTGGTTCAACCGGCGTGCCGCCAGCCAAACGCCGATCCCATCGCGTACCAGCACTTTCATGCGATTAGCCCGGCGATTGGCAAACAGATAAGCGCAGTGCGGCTTCGCCGCACCGAACACCGCAATCACCCTGGCCAGCGCAGTTTCAGTACCGGCGCGCATGTCCATGGGCTCGGTGGCGAGCCAGATGGCGTCAATGCGGATCATTGGGTGAGTCCGCGGACAAACCGAGCACATCCTTCGGGATCGGAAGTTGGCCATTTGACTGTGAGCGTTTGCTCGCCAAGCGGCAGCTCGATAGTCGCCGACGCTTCTTCCTGCCGTTTGGGGCTGGCTCTTAACGGGACAAAAGCCGGCAACACCACTGGCGGCTGGTCTCGATAAAGCGGCAGCCACTTGCGGATTACGTTGGCGTTGATGCCGTGACTGATGGCGACGCTGGATAGTGTCGCCCCCGGTTGCAGGCACTCCTGAACAACCTGGGCCTTGAAGGGTTTTGGATAAGAGCTTCGTTGGCGCATGGAAATCCTGACGTTAAGGGCTATCGCGTCCACTTAAAAATACGCGGACACCATCGCCCTTAATGCTGAAATTCGGAAGGTGACTTGGCCGGACGCTTACCCAGGATTCACAAAAAACGCTACTCAATGAGTGGCGTTTTTTTTGTGCGCGATATTTATACGAAGCCTCTCTTTTCGTAACACGATTGGCACTTTAGGCGCGTGCAAAAACCGAGCATGACGTGGGATTTGGACAAGGCCATACCCCTTCCATTGACTAAGGCGCAGGTTCGTCATCTGACACTGACCGATGGTTATGAACCAGGGTCGCTGACGCTCTACGGCCATTTTTTTTGACCGAATTTTAGGAGCTGAAACACGGACGTAATATTCGAGCAGTACGATTCGCGGCAATGGAATAAAGGTGCAAGAGATGAATCGGCCATCACGAAGCATGCGCAAGTTGCTCGACTCAGTCGCCACCAACAACGAGATGGCGGCGCTTGATGTAATGCGCGCAACTGAGCAGATCAAGGACGAGTTGTTGCGCCAGCGGCTGCTCAACCTGATTCACCGGCTCAATCAGGACGCCAATGACTTGCGATTGGCGCGCGACGACATTCAGGGCCGCGCCATCAACTTAGCGTGACCGGCCGCCGGCGGGCACAATGCAGCCGATCCCGACCGGCAGAAAATGGCCCAGGCCGTGTAAAAACGCATTCGTCACTTTGAAGTCAGAGTTGCTACGTGAAATCTGGCGTCGACCGTTTGGTAAGTAGACCTGAAATTTGCGTAGGGACGCGATTTTTGGGCTGTTTTCGTCTGCCTCCGCAGATCGAAAACGTTTTTACACAGCCTCGGCCGATTGCTGCCCGTCACCGAAGGCAGTTATGGATCGCCAACAGTCGGTTGTAAATTAATCGGTGAGTGGGTGGGGCGTCTTCTCGGTGAGGACTTATCTTGAGTCAATCCTTCGCAATTGCTATCGCCAGCTTGATGACATTCCTTCGATTGGATAGGGGCAAACCCCAGTCAACCGTGCCACGAAAACATCCGTGTGACACTCACATGTGGACTACGCTTCGGACTCCAGGTTGGAAAGTTCAGATTCTTTCAGGGCACTGAAAAAACCTGACCATCCCCTAAGTACTACAGGGAGTTATGACCATGACGTTTTCGCATTGCACGCAGTCCTCCTCACAACCCCATTTGGACGGTAGCAATATTCTGGTCGGCAAGGAGACTCGCGTGCGGCGCAACCGGGTCATTCACACTGGTGTCGGTATCCTGGGGGCTTTCGCACTCGGTCTGCTGCCCACTCTGGCCATTTCAGCCACCGACACCGCAACGTTCGCCGTCTCCGCGAGCATTGTGGCCGGTTGCGGGATCACGGCTTCTCCCTTGGCCTTCGGCGCCTATACAGGCGTGCAAACCGATGTCGAGACCAGCCTCTCGGTCAACTGCACCAACACAACGGCCTATAGCGTTGGCCTCGGTGCCGGGACGAGCGGCGGCACCGCAACAGCCCGGCAGATGCAGATGACCGGTACTCCGGCTATCAAGCTGTTCTACGCGCTGTACTCGGACCTCGCGCGGACGATCAATTGGGGCGACACCGGTGGCACGGGTCTCGCTACCGGAACCGGCAGTGGCTCTGCCCAGGTGATCCCGGTCTATGGCCGGATGGCGGCAGGGCAGCTTAGTCCGCCAGGCACGTACGCCGACACAATAACGGCCACCGTCACCTTTTGACCTCAAGGGCCGTGGTCAGGCCCGCTTCTTCCCGCCAGAATTCTTACCGGTACCAAAGCAATCACAGATTCTCACGAAATCTGCCCCTTCGTCGCAAAGGTGCGGATTTGACGTGTTAAATGCCGCCTTGACTGGTTGTTTCCCCCCCCGGATGCTAACCTCAGCCTGCGAATAACCCCTTAAAGGAAGTGGGAATTTGAATGGACTCGGGGTTTTGGCCGTCGTGAGCACGATGCTCAGTGCGACGGCGTTCGCGGCGCAGCTTCAGGTTGAGGTACGGGTCAATGTGCAGCGCGGTTGCCAGTTGATTGGTCAACAGCGCGAGGCGGGTATCGAGCAATTGGGTGTGCTCGACTTCGGCACCACTGCCCGCCTGGACGATCCGGCCGGGCCATTGAGCGCGGCACTGGTGACCACACGCCTGCCACGCCTGGAATGCAATCCCGATACCCATTACCAATTACAGGTCGATGGCGGCCTGCATGGCGGCGTAGGCGAGGTCCGTTATCTGGCGGGCAGCGCAGCACACAGCAAACCCATTCCTTATCGCCTCTATCGAGACGCCGCGCGGCAGATTCCGCTGCCGGTGAACGTGACATTGAGCGGGCGGGTGCCAGATTCAGGCACGGTGGATTTGCCTCTGTATGCACGTATTGAAAGGCTGGCCGATATCCCCCATGCCGGCCGTTATTCTGACCTTTTGAAAGTGACCGTGAGCTGGTAGCAAGGCGTTGAGTGACACCTGTCCGATGGATTCGGACAGCACAAGGAATGTCGTTCGCAAGCGGACGACCAATGTTTGAATCCTGATGGAATTAGGATCGGTGCAAGACGATGAAGAGTTGGGTGGTGATAACCCTTGGCACAGCTTTACTGCTGGCTGAGGAGGCGCAAGCGGCGATCAGCGGGCAAATTGATGTGCGGCTGATACTCATCGCCAGTTGTGAAGTGATCAATGGTGCCACCAACTCCACTGGCAGCTCGGTCAGTAAATTCGGCCTGCTGGATTTCGGTGCCCAAGGTCCGACCTGGACCAACCCGATCAATGCCAATCTCAGTGATGCCGGCAACGGCAAGCTGGAAGTCTCCTGCAACCCTTCGGTCACCGGTTTCACCGTGACCATCGACGGCGGCGCCCATGGCGACGGCACCACGCGGCGCCTGAGCAATGGCACCCAGACTATCCCTTATCGATTGTTCCTCGATGCTTCCGGTGGTGAGAGCTACAGCATCGGTCAACAACGCAATTTCGCTGTTACCAATGGAGCCCAGATACCAATCCCGGTATTTGGCTCCGTGGTGGCGAATACCAGCGCGGTCCCGGCGGGCGTCTATACCGACACCCTGAGGGTCACGCTGGATTGGTAAACCTCAGAGGATGGACATCATGCATATGCTCGTATCAAGGATTGGTTTTTCAATGCTCGTAATGGCGTTGGCCGGCAATGCTCAGGCGGCCACATCTGCCGGCCAGATCACCACCAGCATGACGCTCAGCAGCAGTTGTGAGATCAACGGTGCTCCCGGCGGTGTTACCGGGGTGGACTTCGGTGTGCTGGACTTCGGCACCACCGGCAGTCTGTTCACCACCGCGAACGGGGCGGTGCTTGCTGGCGGCGGTGGCGCACTGTCGATTCTCTGCTCAAGTGGCACCTTACCGACGGTCACAGTCGGTGCTGGTGCCAACGACGGCGGATCTGTCGGTGGCACCCGGGCGCTGGCTGATGGTAGCGGCAACTTCGTGCCTTACGACTTGTACACCGACACCGGTCGGACGCAGGTCCTGGCGATCGACGGGGTGATCGCACTCGAAGAAAGTACCGGCGTGGCGCAGACGGTGAATATCTACGGCAAGGCCGTGGGCAAGGCAGGCTTGCCCGCAGGCACCTACTCAGACGCTGTTGCCGTTGTATTGACCTTCTAGTGCGATGGCCAATCATGGTTGTGCCGCCCTGATCCTGCTCTGCGCGACCGGTTTGCCGCTGCCGCTGGCGGCGGTGACCAGTCAGGGTTTTCAGGTCAGCGCGACAGTGACGGCGGCCTGTCTGGTGATGGGCGGGGTTTCCAATTACGGCAACCTCGATTTCGGCACCCAATCGGCGCTGGCGACCAACACCGTGCAGGTGCAATTGAGCGCCGGCGTGCAGTTGCAATGCTCACCAGGCGTGACCCTGAACATGAGTGTCAATGGCGGCCAGTACAACAGCAACGGGCGGCACCTTCAGCTCGATGGCGGCAGTGCCCGGGTGGCCTATCAGTTATTCAGTGACGCGGCCTTCAGTGAGAGCCTGGGCATCGGTCAGAGCGTGGCCGTGGCCTACAGCGATGCGAACAACATCAGATTGCCTATTTACGGACAAGTGCAGTTACCGGGTGATCAGCCCGCAGGGATTTACAGCGACGTACTGCAGGTGCAGCTGTCGTGGTAGCACGGTCATTCGTGCATAAGGAGTAGGCATATGTGTTCACCTTTTTGCAGGTTACCGGTCGCGCGTTGCGCTGTGCTGGCGATGGTCTTGCTGGGCGCGGTCAAGGTGCAGGCGGCCAGTTCGGTGCTGATCTGGCCGATCGATCCGGTGCTGGAAGCCGATCAACAGGCGAGTGCGCTATGGCTGGAAAATCGTGGCAACGAGACGGCCAATCTGCAGATCCGGGTATTTGCCTGGAGCCAGAGTGGTTTCAGCGATCAGTATCAGAATCAGCGTGACATCATTGGCAGCCCGCCGGTAGCGAAAATCGAACCCGGGCAAAAGCAACTCGTGCGCCTGACCCGTACCCGCGATATACCGCCGGGACAGGAGCTGGCCTACCGCATCATTATCGATGAAATCCCCGCAGCCAGACCCGTGACGGCCGAAGACGGCAAAACCGCTGCCGCCATTCGGTTTCAGATGCGTTATTCAGTGCCGCTGTTTGCCTACGGCGCCGGTCTGTGGAGCAAGGAAGACATGACCCGTAAACGCGACCCCAAAGGCGCCGGCGTGGCGGATCTGAGCTGGCGTAAAGTGGCGGTCGATGGCCGTTCCTACGTGGAAGTGCGCAATCAGGGCGCGGTGCATGCCCGGCTGACGGATGTTGCGTTCAAGCAGGGCGGTCAGACACGGCCGCTGGTTGAGGGGTTGCTCGGTTATGTGTTGCCGGGGGCGATCATGCGTTGGCCGGCACCGGAATTGATCACTGCGGATCAGGCATTGCAAGTACGGGTCAATGGTGCGCCGCAGGTACAGAGTATTGCGCCGGAGCGGTGAGCTTGAGGCTGGTTAATCAAGAAAAATGACGTGTCGAACGTTGAACCTGTGAGGGGCTATCCCCTTTGCCACAGGTTCCTTGACTGAGAGGCTCTCAGACATCCGCTAGCCCTTGTAAGGAAATGTCCATTGACGGACGTAAAGCGGTGATGAGCCAGGATTGGGCTCGCAGTATCAAGCGTCCGCTGTGGGCCGCGATTGGCCTGTACTGTCTGGTATTTGCCCACCAAGGCCTGGCGGGTGACCTGCCGCCAGCACCCAGCGGCATGGAGGCGATTGCCGATGCACACCTGTTTCTGGAATTGGTCGTCAATCAAATGAATACCGGGCGTGTGGTGGCGGTGGAGCAGCGCGGCGGGCGCTTCTTTGTACCGGTCGTGGCGTTGCGCGAAACCGGTATGAAGTTGCCACAGGAACTCAGCGGTGAGGTCGCCCTCGACAGCCTGCAAGGCTTGCATAGCGACTATGACAGCCAGGGTCAGCGGCTGTTGTTGAATGTCCCGCCGGACTGGTTGCCGGAGCAGTTTGTCGGCAATCGCGAGATTTACCCGCGCACCCCCGCGTTGAGCAGTTTCGGCGCCTTGCTCAACTACGACCTGTACCTCAACGACACCGACGACAGCAGCACCTACCTCGCGGCCTGGAACGAGGTGCGGCTATTCGACAGTTGGGGCACGCTGTCCAACACCGGGCAATACCGGCGCACGATTTCCGGAAACAGCAGCGGCACACTGGACAATGGTTATCGGCGTTACGACACCACCTGGCGTGACTCCGATGACGAGCGTCTGCTGACTTACGAGGTGGGCGATCTGGTCAGTGGCGCCTTGCCCTGGAGCAGTTCGGTGCGCCTGGGCGGTGTACAAGTGTCGCGCGATTTCGGCATACGCCCGGACCTGGTGACCTACCCTTTGCCGCAGTTCGCAGGGGAAGCGGCGGTACCGTCCTCTGTCGACCTGTTCATCAACGGCTTCAAATCCAGCAGCGCCGAGCTGCAGCCCGGTCCCTACACGCTGACCAACATTCCGTTCATCAACGGTGCCGGCGAAGCGGTGGTGGTCACTACCGATGCCCTTGGTCGACAGGTCTCGACCACCGTGCCGTTTTATGTCACCAGCAACCTGCTGCAAAAAGGCCTGGTGGATTTCTCGGTGGCCGCCGGTACCCTGCGCCGTGACTTCGGGATTCGCGATTTCGGTTACGGTCCGGGTGTGACCTCCGGCAGCCTGCGTTACGGTCTGAACGACAGTCTGACCCTCGAAAGCCATGCCGAGGCCTCGGACGCGCTGACCCTTGGCGGCGTTGGCGGCGACCTGCGCCTGGGCAATTTCGGTGTGCTCAATACGGCGCTCAGTCAAAGCCGATTCGACGGCAATCGCGGTCAGCAAGTCAGCCTCGGTTATCAATACAGCAGCCAGCACTACAGCGTTTCTTATCAGCGTATGCAGCGCCGCGACCAGTACGCCGACCTGACCGTTGTCGACAGCCCCTATATCAGCCTCAGCCAGCGCAGCGAGCAACTGACCCTGAGCGTCAGTCTCAACGGCTGGGGCAGCCTCGGCGCGGGCTATTTCGATGTGCGGGCAGCCGATGAATCACGCACCCGGTTACTCAACCTGACCTGGAGCAAGCCACTGTGGCGCAATTCCAGTTTTTACTTGTCGGCCAATCGCGAGATCGGCGATAGCGACTGGGCGATGCAGGCGCAACTGGTCATCCCCTTCGACCTGCGTGGCAGCCTGAGTCTGAGTAGCGAGCGCAGCAAGACCGGCGAAAGCCGCCAGCGCGTCAATTACAGTCGTGCTGTGCCCAATGGAGGCGGCATGGGCTTCAACCTCGGTTATGCCCATGACGAAGGCCCGGATTATCGTCAGGCCGACCTGACCTGGCGTCTGCAATCGGTGCAATTGCAAGCCGGGGTTTACGGTAGCAGCGATGCCGAAACCCGCTGGGCCGATGCCAGCGGTTCCCTGGTGTGGATGGACCGCCAGGTGTTTGTGGCCAATCGCATCGATGATGCCTTCGTCGTGGTTAGCACCGGTGGATATGCCGATATTCCGGTGCGTTACGAGAATCAACGGGTTGGCCAGACAGATAAAAATGGTCATCTGCTGGTGCCATGGAGCAGCGCCTACTACCGCGGAAAATATGAAATCGATCCACTGAATCTGCCGAGCAATGTACAGAGCTCGAATATTGAACAACGGGTCTCGGTGCGCCGTGGCAGTGGCTACCTGCTGGAGTTTTCGCTGAGCCGGGTCATTGCCGCAAGTGTTGTGTTGGTGGACGCGCAGCAGCACGAATTGCCCTTGGGCAGCCGAGTGCGGCACGAGCAGAGCGGGGCGTATGCGGTGGTCGGTTGGGACGGGCTGGTCTATCTGGAGAACCTGGAAGAGTACAACAGTTTGCAGGTGACCCTGGCCGATGGCCGGACCTGCCAGGCGCAGTTCACGCTGGAGATGAAGCAGGACCAGGTGCCGTTGATCGGACCGCTGTCGTGTCAATGAAAACGCCAATGAATAGGGAGATGGATTGTGCAATTTTCTAATCGATGGCCGGGTAAAGTGATCGGGCTGATGGCGATCTTTCTGCCGTGTCAGGCCTATGCCTTGTGCGATGTGGTCAGCACTTCACCGGCTGGTTTTGGCTCAATGAGTTCGATCGCGGTGCGTACCACTTTGCAAACCAGTTCCACCACCAATGCCGGTTTGAGTTGCACCGGTTCGTTGGCGTCGCCGTTGGCCAGCGATGATTATTTTTACGCCACCATTACGTCGGCAACCGCTGGGGCGGTCGGGCCGACCGGTGATGTGATTGGTTACACACTGTTTGCCAACAACAGCCCCAGCTATCCGATCACTCGCGGCGTGGCGTTCGACTTCGCCCGACACTCAATCATCGATAACCTCGGCCTGCTTTCCAATCCAGTGGTTGCCAAGTCCGTACCGATCTACCTGAGTACGACTATCGGCAGCAACGTGGCTGCCGGGATTTACTCTGAAACCTTGAACATTTTCTGGAACTGGGATTATTGCCGTGACTATGGTGGAGGCGGCAGTTGTCAGGGGCGAGACATCAACAGCGGTTCCACTAGCCTGACTGTCAATATGACCGTGGACAACGACTGCACGATCACCGCGCCGAACATCAGCTTTGGCAGCGCCTCGATAGTCAGCTCCTTCGCCACCGTCACTGGCCAGACTATCAACCTGGCGTGCACCAAGGGCAGTGCCTACACGGTGGGGCTGGACGATGGTCAGCATGCTGTCGGCGTGGGCGGGCGCAGGCGGATGATCTTGGGCGGCAATTACCTGGCTTATGACATCTTCAAGAGTGCCGGAACCACTCGTTGGGGCAGCGTCAGCACGGCGCGCCGCGCCAGTTCCGATGCCGAGGTCAACCCCGGCAACGGCCTGGGCACCGGCAGCCAGATCTTCAACTACACCGCCAAAATCTACACCGACCAGAGCACGCCGCCACCGGGAACCTATCTGGACAGTGTGGTGCTGGATGTGGGGTTTTAGAATCTGAATATAGGATTACGACCGTTGTAGCAGCTGGCTGTCAGGCTGAGTTCGACTAAGAATGCCCGGATTTAACCACTGTCGATTATTTGATTGATCCACGAGTGATCGGCAGTCTGCGGTTGCTCCACAAGACTGCCATCACCTGCTTTTCCCTGGAGTAGCGTATGAGCAATTTACTGCCAGCAAGTTCTGAGCATGCTGAAGCTTTTGCGCAAGGGAGGATCACCTCCGGGTCGAGGATGTTCGCACGGCACTGACCCCCTACCTGGAAAGCATCAATAAGTTGTTCGATACCGTCGATCGTGGAGATGACGCGTGGGCGCGCGAGATCGACAACGAGGGAGGCCGACCTGCGGTTCGAAAAAATTGAAAAAGTGGTCCTGCAAGCCGCGCCTTGCACGGTTCGCTGCACGACAAGCTCACCGGGCTGGCCGACCGGACTTTCCTGGCCGACCGTTTCGAGCAGGCACTGCGCTTGGGGCGCCGCCAGGATTCAATCACGGGCCTGTTGCTAATCGACCTTGACCGATTCAAGGACGTCAACGACACCCTGGGGCACCACTGCGGGGACAGCCTGCTCGACCAGATCGGCAAGCGGCTGATCAGTGAAGCACGAGAAATCGACTCCGTCGCCCGGTTGGGCGGTGATGAGTTTGCGATTCTGCTTCCCTCTGTTGAAGGCTTGGAGGGGTGCCAGGTTTGCACGGTGACGATCCTTCGACGCTCATGCAGCGCGCCGACATCGCCATGTACGCAGCCAAGAAGCAGGGCAAGGACATACTCGCCTACGACCCGGGAGCGGATCGGAGAACTCCGGAACGCCTGGCCATGCTCGGCGAACTGCGGCGAGGTCTGGATCGCGGCGAATTGTTCTGGAGTACCAACTCAAGGTCAGCCTGAGCACAGGAGAAGTCACCGGGGTGGAGGCGTTGGTGCGTTGGCAGGATCCGGTGCACGGCCGCGTGCATCCGAATGAGTTCATGCCGGGATATGCATACCGGTTGCCGTGAACGTTTCTGCACGCAACCTGCTGGACAACAAGTTGGTGGCTCAGATCGCCGACTTGCTTGAGTACCACAAACTGACCCCGAACATGCTCGTGCTCGAAGTAACCGAGTCGGCCATCATGCCCGATGTCAATGCGGCTCGTACCATCCTCCTGCAGTTGCATGCAATGGGGCCAGGGGTTCAGTCCGCTTCTCCTCCAGGCACTTCGTCCTGTGAAGCCGCGAATGAAAGCAACTGACTGGTCATCCGTTCCCCGGTAAAAGCGGCCACGAATGGCCGTATCGACCCCAAGTGGACATCAGAGATGTCCGCCTTTCAGCTTGCTCCCACCTTCGAACTAGAGCGTCAGGCGGTTGTTTCGACATAGGTCGGGTAGTCGATGTAACCTTTTGCATCGCCGCCGTAGTAGGTCGCTCGGTCCGGCTCATCGAGTGGCCAACCGTTCCGAAAGCGAGCGACCAGATCCGGGTTGGCAATAAACGCTTGTCCGACCCCCCACCAGATCGACAAGACCTGCTTCCAGTAATTGATTTGCGCTGTCCAGCGTCTGAGCGCCAGCAAGGATCAGCGCCCCGGTATCGAATACCTGGCGCAGCTTTTCAAGGGTGCGCTTGAAGTGTGTATTTTCTGCAGGAACCCTGAGAAGAAACCCTGATTGGTCCATCAGGTGGATATAGGCGATCTGTCGCTTGGCCAGTTCGCGCCCCAGCTCAAGGTAAGTACGTTCGGTGCCCGCATAGGCGGGCATATCGAAAAGTTGGCCGTAAGGGGTGAATCGGATTCCGACACGCTTGGCGCCTATCTGCGCAGAGACGGCATCAATCACTTCCAACGTGCCGCAAACGGTTTGCCAGAGGTTGTGAGGAGTAACGATCATTGCGGTCGTTGACATTCGGGTTGAGGAATTGCTCGATCAGATAGTCGCTGGCTCCATGTAATTCCACGCCGTCAAATCCTGCATCGCGCGAATTCTGTGCCGCGATGACATCCACCCTGGGCCTCTCCGACAAGGCCCTGGAGGCCTGCATGCTGTACGACTGGCGGGGCAACATCCGCGAGCTGGAGAAACTGATCGAACGTGGCGTGATCTTCATCGGCGCCAACCAGAGCATCAGCGCCGATGCGCTCTTTCCGCACCTGTCCCCAGGAGACCGACACATCTCGAAGCTGATGGATAGGCCACGGAAAACACCTGAACCGTTCAGCTCACCGCAAAAGATCCGCGCTTCAGCGGTCAGCGCCCTCGTTCAGGGAGGCGCCATTCGCTCTGACGGACTTCATCCATTCACGAGGATTCAAGCCAGTTCTTCGCCGGAAGGCACGAGCCAGGGCGGAAGGGCTTTCATACCCCACCTGCTCGGA
>Ga0182006_1001033_pt1 | contig 18119 bp, 9 predicted proteins | sample Sormic07211104_1_FD_123022 | JGI IMG/M metagenome (GOLD analysis project Ga0182006, IMG submission 123022) | Rhizosphere microbial communities from Sorghum bicolor, Mead, Nebraska, USA - 072115-104_1 MetaG | ecosystem: Host-associated > Plants > Roots > Rhizosphere | place: USA: Nebraska...
AAGCAATCTTAATGCGTTAGCTAATTATCCACTAGTTGTAAGATTGCTTCGTTCCTCGCAATGACGAATTTCTATAATCCTATCGATTCCCGGCTAACGTTGTAACGCTATATTCTGTTGCCATGGAAACACGGATTAACACGGAAACTTTTCTCTCGGTTTAATACTTTCCCGATATTTAAAGTAGCTAACGAATTTGAATTCCGTGACTTCTGTGTTTCCGTGGCCGATTTTATATATAACATACATTTTAACTTTTGATGTGATACGAACTATTGCTTCTCAACAATCTGTGTCTGTCTTTTTCATCTGTGGTTTAATATTCTATAATCCTATCGATTCCCGGCTGATGTTATAACTGCTTAATATTTCCTCTATTTTTACCGGTAAACCTGTTTCGAGCGATTTATCCATGGCCTGCAAAAGCGCAATAGTTCCAATGCCTTCTTTTAAATCAGGGTAAGCGGTAAACTTGTTGTTAATGCTGTCGGCAAAATATTCCAGGTAGTTCTGGTATTCGCCGGCATGGTGGCTCTGGCCTTCGAAACGGAAATAATGTTTCAAAGTGGCATCGCCCCAGGTAATGATTTTTTCTTCGCCTGTTTTGGTGGTTACGGCATAACGCAATTCATGGTAATCGGCCTGGCTGGCCCCTTCAGTTCCCCTCAAAATACAACTCATTCCACTATCGCGACTTGCAGGCTGGGTTGGTCCGGTGTAAGCACCACTTACCCGGGCAATTCTGCCATCTTTGGCTTTGAAAATAAAGTGCATGGTATCCTGGTTTTTTAAACCAGCTTTTTGCCCATTGCTGCTGAGCATACCATAGCCCATTACTTCTTCAATATCAGGTATATACCAGCGGATAAAATCGACCGGGTGACTTAAACCGCCATACAACCATTTGAACGATTGTTTTAGCGACCAGCCTTTTTCCAAAAACCAGCGGTGATCGGCATGGTAGTGGCTTTCGATGGTAATTAACTCGCCGATCAGGCCTTTATCGAAATCTTTTTTCTGGCGCATAGCCGGTTCGAAAAAGCGCGAACTCTGACCAACGAAAATTTTCTTTTTGGTCTTTTTGCTCAGGGCCAGCAGTTCGTTGGCCTGCGAGAGATCATCAATAAAGGGTTTGGTACAAACCACATGCTTATCGTGTTCCAAGGCCAGTTTGATGTGTTCAAAATGCAAATGATCGGGAGTGTAAATCGCAATCATATCAATTTTATCGCTTTTGAGCATATCGTTGTAATCGGTAGTCCAATTTTGGAAATCGAACTCCAGAGCCCGTTCTTTGCAAAGTTTTTTATTGGCATCGCAAATCTGGATCAATTTGAACTTTTTGCTGGCCAGTGAGGCAGATATGGTGCTTCTGCCCTCGCCTAATCCTAGTATTCCTAATCTTAACATATTTTATTTTTTGTAAGCGTTATAATTTTAAGTTTCGTCATTGCGAGGAGGAACGACAGCCGGTCCCGATTTCTCGGGAAAGCAATCTTTTTTGCTTGTAAGATCGCTTCGTCGGCTGAAAAAGCCTTCTCGCAATGACGATTTCTCTATATCGGTTTAAAGAAAACCCAAACTTCGCCAGGTTTTGTGCCTTCAATTCCTTCCTGGTATTTTTTCATTAATGCATTCCATTCGTCTACTCTGGGGTTATTTTCAGTTGTTTTCGGGTTCAGCTCATCTAAATTTTCGCCTTTGGGTATGCTGATAATTAGCATTAGCTGACGACCTTTTTTAAAAATAACCAGCCGTTGAAAATCAGCATTGCAAAAGCCTTTTGATATTTCGGGCCATTTCTCAAATTGTGTTTTGTGGTATGCGAGATATTCTTTTTGCAGTTTTTCATCTTTCACCAGGTTGGCAGATAATATAATGTTGTCCCATTCTTTTACCGGTTCGTTTCCACACTGTTTTTTCCGGTCGAAATCGTAAAACATATCATCGTAAAGTTTAATTTCACTGGCATTGAGTCTTTTTAAGGTTTGTTGGAGACTCTCTGTTTTTAGGGTCGAGGTGTAAATGACCAGGCGATTTTCCCAACGGTAAATGGATGAACGCAGCAGGTTATTTTCTCGGGCAAATGCGGTTAATGCTTTTTCGTCTGGTACTTTATACTTTTTAAAAATCAGCTCAAAAGCCACAGGTTTATCTATCGCCTTATTAACCTGCCTGCTCCCAGAAATCGCTGATTTATCCTTTAATAGATATTGATATTGCGCTTCCAGACCAGCGTTTTCTTTGATTTTTTCGGCAACTCCAGGCCCGTTATTTTCCCATACGTTATCTGGGCCATTGGCATTTTGCAGGTATTTTTCGCTGGGCGTCCAGTTATTTTTTATGGTGAAATAAGAAGATCCTTCGTCGGTGTAGAGGTAAAACCAATGGTCAGGTAAGTGCGCGTATTTGGCTGCGTAAATACTGTCTACTACATTTTCGGTAATAAACGAACCAGGTTGTGCAGATAAGGTATAAATGCCGGCCACATCGTACATGTGCTTGCCGAAATGATGAATTTTGTTGGCACTAATGGTATTGTCCCTCATCGCATTTTTGGTTTTTGTCCAGCCCCAGCCCATACTAATCCCTGAATAGGATACATCACTGATTTCATTATGCAGGATTTTAATCCCCCTTACGTAACCTGCTCCAATGCCAACAGCGCCCCAATCCTCGTTGGTTACGTCGGTAATCAGGTTATTTTCAATCCGGTTATCCGAGCAAATTTCACGTTCATCCGTTGGCTGGTAAGGTAAATGTACCTCGGTGGCTTCGTCAGAAAAAGTGCCCATTAGTATCCCTGATCCGCCGATATCTTTAAACAAATTGCCTTTAATCAGATTGTTGGTCGTCCCTTTTTGGTAATCGAGTCCGGTTGAAGCGTGGTGTTCGAACCTGCATGCCTCAAAATCGATATGATTGGCATAACTGATCTGGATGGCGGAAGCCGGACGCCCCACCCAGGCCTGGTTTTCTAATGTGGCTTTATCGGCCGTGCCTGGTTGATCTAACTTATAGGCGTCGAGCATATACATACCCGCCTGGTGCGGCACATGGCCTTGTTTGGAAGGTAATAACCATGATGCATGCTGAAAAGATATCCCCTGGAAAGAAATATAAGCAACTGGATGATCGATGGTTCCTTCAACTTTAACCAAGGTTTCTAAAACGGGCGCCACCGCATCTGCCTGAAGCATATTCTGCTTATCTTTGGGCCAGTAATAAACTTTATGCTGCTGTAAATCCTCGAACCACTCGCCCGGTTCATCTAAGAACTGAATGGCATTGGTTAAATAATAGGCAGAATTCCCGGTTTTATCCGAAAGCCAAGGCGCTGGCCATGGGTGTTCTGATTGTATGCGGCTTTCGGGCTGTAAAAAGGAAAGTTCGGCAGTGTTCTGCTGTGTTTTTACTGATTTTACCCGCAAATTGGCAATCGCCCACCACTGGTGGATGACCATTTCGATGCCTTTAGCCCCGTTGAGGCTGATGTTTTTATTTAAAGGGATTTTGCAGGTCTGTGATTGGGCATCCCAGGACAAAATGCGGTTCATGGCATCGCCGTTAGCATCTTTGGCCCTAACAACCTTACTATCATTCACCCAAAGCTGTCTGAACAATAAAGTATTATCGGCAAACAAAGGTGCATCGGCCACCCAAACTTTACCTATGGCATTTTTAGGTAAGCCTGCAACCGGGCTAGTTAATTTTTTCCAACCTTTGACTTTTACGCCACCACTAAAAATAACTGTAGAGCCCGGAGCCGCCATAATCCGGGTGGGACTTTCTTTGGTGCCCGAATCTTCGGGACGAAGCACAATAGCTTCATCTAAAGTGTAATAACCATTTTCGATAATGATATGAATCCCACCTTTAACTGAACTATCGTTTAACCTGCGCAACTCCCTGGCCTTCCGGATGGCAAAATGTAAGGAGGCCAATGGTTTTTCCTTTGTGCCGGTACTGCGATCTGAGCCCAATTTGGAGACATAAATATCGGCTGCGAATAATTGCGCGCACATTAAATTTAAAATCAGCAAAATGGTTAGGTTGTTTCTCATAAACAAGGGTTATCCGGCTTGAAAAATAGATTTCAGGTATCTGGTATTGGCGGTAAAGTTGTACTTCACATTAGTGGGTTGTTTGGCATCGCGACTGCGTTCTATAACCAGCCAGCCACTCCAGCCCATTTCATCTAAAGTTTGTTTTACCTTTTTGAGGTCAATTTTGGGGTCATTTTCGAGCCATACACCATCTTCATTGGTCGCATGGATCTGAATAATATTTTTCTTGCCCAGTATTTTTAGTTCCTGGTGTAAATCGCGACCATTTTTTATTGCATTCGAAAAGTTGAAATAGCTTTTGATGTGCTTACAATTGATTTCTTTCAGCAACTGTAGTTCGCCTTTGGCATCGAGTGAAGTCTCAATACCGATAACCACCCCTGCTTTGGCCGCCATTTTACCGGCAATTTTTAAGCGTTCAACAATCGGTGCCCTTAATTCGGGATTTTTAACCAAATCGCCCTGTACGCCAAGCGGTAAAAAAATAACCTTAATTTTCATGGCTTTAGCAGTATCTAAACAATCCTGAAGCATTTTTTGATAGGTTGGTCGTTTGGCAAAAGACTGGGCATAAAAACCGGTCATGGCCAGGGAACAAAATTCGAGATGAAGTGCGTTTGCTTTTTCGAGGTATTGCGCTCGGATGGCCGGATCTGCCAGTTTATTATCAAAGGTTTCCCGGTCGCCCAGCCCGCCCATATCAATTTCCAATCCATCGGCACCAATTTCACTGGTCAGTTCTAAAGCACTTAATTTCTGGCGTTTGAGGATCATTAAATCAATTACTGCCACTTTGTACCTGCGCTTTGAGCTTGCAGCCAGCAAAACATCGGGCAACATTAAGCTCCCGCCAATTAAGGCAAGATGTTTGATAAAGGTTTTTCTGTTCTGGTATTGCATCATTTAATTCTGGCTTTTTGGAAACAATTTTTGCAGGTTTTCAAAACCCATTACAGCATTTTTAGGCAGTTTTTCACCTTTATCGCCGAAAACATACATGGCATTTTCTTTTTCGATGGTTACTTTGCTTTCATCGTACTTTCCGGCTTTGTTTTTAACAGAATTGCCATTGAGTTTGAAATATTTAACCAGAAAATCGTAAAGGGCAATGCGCTTATTCGGACCGAAGTCATGTTTCTCATCTGGTAAATGCACGTTTTCTACTTTATCCTTTACGCCATAATAGCTGTACATTTTTTGCAGGTATGGGAAATCATGTTCAGGAGTATGGGCGGTCCAGTCGCTACCATCTGATACGAGCAATTGTGGACGCGGTGCAGCCATTGCCGCAAGTTCCACATTATCTGTTCCACCCCCACATTGGTGAATGGGCATACCGCTTTCGCACGGACAGCCGCCATAAAAGTAGGATGACATGGCTACCACAGGGGCGCTGAGTTTAATGCGGTTATCCATTGCGGTCATTAAAATGCAATGGCTGCCGGCGCCCGAACCACCACTAATGGCCACCCGGTTGGTATCGGTTTCTTTTAGTGAAGTGAAATAATCTAAAATGCGGATTCCTCCAAGTGTTTGTACGGTTTGCGACAGGCTTTTTCTATGGTCTTCGTATTTAAACTGCAACATCGATTCGCCCCAGGCGAAGAGGTCGTAACTAAAGGCCATAGCCCCCATACGCGCGAGCATGGCGCAACGGATCTGGCAATCGGGACGGTAACGCTGTTTTTCCCAATGTCCATCAGGACTTAAGATTACCGGTATTTTTCCTTTGATATTTAGTGGTTTATAAAGTGATCCGTTGATCCAAACGCCTGGTAAAATCTCTAAAGCAATGTTTTCTACTGAATAGCCATCAAAAATTCGTTTAGCAGTAATAATTGGGTTCGAATTGGGCTTGGCCGGTAAAGGAGATAATTGCAAAGCCTCAAAAAGCTGAGGTTTAATCAATGCTTTCCGTTTCTCCCAGCTGTCCCGATCGCTGTATTTTGAAGCTAAACTATCCAGATAAGCCCAGCCGTCCTGCACTTCCCAACGGTAATATTCATATTCTTTAAGCTTGTAAACGCCTGCTTTCTCTTTGTTCACCTTCATATCCAATGGAGTAAGTACATTGGATAAAGTTTCATCTACATCTGCCCGAAAGCGCCAGTTGGCGTAGTTTACCCACTTATCTTTTACCTTTAGCTCGGCATATTTAATTTTTACGTGATAACGATTTTCAATATCCTTAAGTACTTCTAATAGAGGTTTTTTATACGCATGATCTGAATTTTGGGTTTGGGCGGAAAGGATGTTAGTGAAGGACAGTGTGCCCACTATAAATAACACTAGATATCTAAATATTCCGCCCGTCATTGCGAGTGCTGATTTTTCATCAGCCGAAGCAATCTTTCCTGGTAAGACAGATTGCTTCGTCGTGCCTCCTCGCAATGACGATCGTCTTAACCTCGCAATGACGGATTGGTTCCTTATACTCCTCATGCTTCTTCGTTTTTAGTTTCCGTAATTACCGGTGCGGTATACCCCTTTAGTTTTGGCCAAATGCCATTTTTAATTTTCTTCAACTTTAATTTTGAAGGATCTACTACTACGTGTTTGATTTTCTCCCTCCGCCAGGTATAAATGAAATGCAACATGCCATCAGCGGTTTGAATAACAGCCGGATATGAATACTGGCTTATAGGCGAATCTTCTAAAATCAGTGCGGCGTACCAGGTTTTACCATCTTTAGAAACTGAAACATTTAACGGTGTGCGCGCCCCCTTGGCCAAATCGCCGGGAGGCAATACATGGTTGTAAACCAATACCTGTCTGCCATCTTTCAGCGTAACGGCATCGGTACCCGAATTGTTGTTGGGTAATGTGGTTTTGGTCAACGGCGACCAGGTTTCGCCGTTATCTGTAGACCATGATTCGGCAATGGCGCGGTTTGCGGTACGTGCTAAAATCTGAAGTTTACCTTTTCCATACTGTAAAATACTGGGTTGGATGGCTTTAATTCCGTTTTCCTGCAACGGCCCTACTGTACGCCAGGTTTTGCCGTTATCTTTGGTTACCTCGAAATGTACTTTCCAGCCATCGCCTTCGCGGCTGGATGGGGCGAAGAGATTTCCGTTACTTAACAAAACAGGTTTGTTTTTAACCGGACCGATATTTCCATTTGGCAGTTTTGTAGCATCCGACCAGGTTTTGCCGCCATCTTTTGAACTGCGCATCATGCCCCACCACTCAGATGGTTTAGGCCCTATTTTATAGAACAACAATAAATCACCCCCTGGCACTTGGTACAGAACGGGATTCCAGGTAGGTAAGCGTTCGCCATCAGCCAAAATACCATTGGCTACAGAAACCGGTGCCAGCCATTTTTCATCAACAAAACGGCTGATGTAAATCTCCACATCGGGATTCCGCTCTTTGGTCCCCCCAAAAAACGAGGCCACTAAGCCTGTCGGGGTTTCGGCAATGGTAGCTGAGTGGCAGGATGGAAACGGAGCCTTATCGTATAAAAACTCCTGTTTAACGATTCCGGTTTGCCATTTTTCTACCTGGGCATGGGCAGTAAGCGTGAAGGCTGCTGCGGCTATGGTTAAAATTCTTTTGAATATCATACTTATTAGTTTTGGTCATTGCGAGGTTGATTTTTCATCAGGCGAAGCAATTTTTTTGCTAAATAGATTGCTTTCCCGAGAAATCAGAACTGGCTGACGTGCCTCCTCGCAATGAAGATTTGTTCTTGCGCCATGGTTGTGTCCACACAAACCATCATTTTAATTACTTCGTGCCTTGCATTCAAGATTAACGTTCTACCACAAACTCATAATCACCTGATCCCACCTCATAAATGGCTCTGTCTTTTTCTAATTTTATAAATTTTAAATTCTTCATTGAACCTGAATTCTCTGTAACTGCCTGTTTGTTTTTTGTCGGAATATAAAGTGTAGCACTCGTATTGGCCGGAATACTTACTTTCCATGTAAATTTACCGGTGGTTTTGGTATAATCGCTTTTAATTAATCCATAAGCCGACTGATAACTTGCATTTACATGATCTAATCCAGCGATCATTTCGGGTTTCATGCTAACTTTTTTAAAGGCCGGGCTTTCCGCTTTAATACCAGCCAGGTTTTCGTAATACCAGATCAGTAAATCGCCGAGCATCATCACGTGGTTTTGCGAATTCATTTTCGGATCGGCAGTATTGCCATTCCAGAGTTCCCAAATGGTGGTTGCGCCGTTATCGATCATATAACCCCAGCTTGGGTAAGTTTTTCGTGTAGCGATGGTATAAGCCAAATCGGGTCTGCCGTAATCGTTCAAACAGCGCATTAGCCACTGCACGCCCACTAAGCCATTGCTTAAATGCCCTTTATTAATTACTTCAACGGTATACACTATATTTTTGAAAACCTGATCGATATGCCTTTCCGGAACCATTCCGAAATAGAGCGGAATGATGTTATCTGTTAAGTTATTATCACCATAAAAGCCTTTTTCGTTATAAAACCTCTGATTAAAGGCAGCTTTTATTTTATCGCCAAGTGCCTCATAATCTTTGTAATCACCTTCATTCCCGCTTATCTTGCTAAACTGCATCATCAGTTGTGTAAAATGATAGTAGTAAGCCGTCGAAATCAGTTCGGAAGGATACTTTTTATCGGCACTTTTACCTCTGCCTGCCTCAATTGTTACGGGTGGCATGCACCAGTCACCATAACTGTCTTTGGTGAGGATATTATCTTTCATGTAACGGTCTTGCATATAAGCCAACCATTTTTTAATGGCCGGATAGTTTTCAGCCACCGCATTTACATCGCCCGTTTGCTTGTAAAGCATCTCGGTAATGAGCACAATGGAACCCGGCCAGCTCATGTTATCGCTGTAATAACGCCAAAATGCGGGTGCAACATCGGGGATTGCACCATCTTCTTTCTGTGCATTCCTGATATCCTGCAGCCACTTAGCATAAAAACGGCCATTATCGAAAAGGAAATTTTCGCCATGCGCAACGGCTCCTCTGTCGCCTAGCCAGGGCATACGCTCGTTACGTTGCGGGCAATCAATTGGGATGCCTTTGTAATTTCCGGCGATACCCCACCAGGCATTTTTAAAGATCTGGTTGATTAATGCATTTGACGTTTCGAAAGTACCTGCCGTATTCATTTTATCGTAGATCATTTTTCCAGTAAAGTCGCTGAGGTTTGGGGTGTAATTAAGTCCGGAAAGTTCTACGTACCTAAAGCCACGGTAAGCAAAAGTGGGTTCCCATAATTCTGGTTCGTTTCCTCTAAAAGTGTATAAATCAGTGCATTTGGCATTGCGCAGGTTTGCCGTAAATAACTCACCATTTTCTTGCAACGATTCGGCAAAACGCATTTTCAATTGTTTGCCCTTTTGGCCTTTAACTTTAATTTGTAACCAGCCAACCATGTTTTGACCCATATCGAGGATAAATCTGCCGCCAGAGATTGCTTTAACAGCAACCGGTTTGAGCGTATTCATCACCCGCATGTTTTCGTTCATTTGGGCTTCGATGGTTCCCGATGGTTCCTGTACAAATTCTGCCTTCAGCCATTTGCTGTCGTCAAAACCTGCTTTATTCCAGCCGGTTGCTTCTTTTGTGGCATCATATTCTTCGCCATCGTACTCGTTATTTGCACGGATGGGACCATCGGCAGTGCCTTTCCAGCTATCATCGGTATCGATATTGGTTGTGCTGCCATCGCTGTAAACAATATGAATGTTCAGCAGCATTTTAGGAAAACCAAAGGTTTTAATTTTATAGGGTTTTTCATTTTGCCGCATAGCGAAGAAACGACCATTGCCTAAAATGACACCAACTGCATTTTTCCCTTCCTGCAAATAAGTGGTCACATCGTACGTGTTGTATTTCACGTTTTTATTGTAGTCAGTTGGCGAAGGAGTGAGTACCTCCTCACCTACTTTTTTGCCATTCAGATAAAGCTGGTACAAACCCAGGCCGATAATCGAAGCTGTAGCGGATTTTACTTTTTTGGAACTTTGAAATTCCTTTCTGAAATAACGTGCCGATAAACGGGAGTCGGTTTTGATGTTATCCCATGGAAAGGCCCGGTCGAAACCAATCCAGCCTTTTGGCCAGTCTTTGTAGTTAAGTAATCCCATTGTCCACGAGTTACTGGCCGACCATTCGCTTTCGCCTGCGGTTGTCCAAACTTTAACTTTCCAGTAGGCTTTCATACGACTGGCTAATTTTTTTCCGTTGTACTCGACATGAATAGATTCATTACTGCTTACTTTTCCTGAATTCCAGAGATCTCCATCATTTTGTGCCAGTTTTTCAGTAGTTGAGGCTACTAAAATTTGGTAAGCCTTTTGAACTACATTGCGTTTTGGTGAAAGGATTTCCCAGCTTAAACGCGGCTGTGGCGCATCAATACCTAACGGATTAACCAACATCTCGCATTTCAGGTTTTGCAGGCTCACCTGGGCCACCAGTTTTTGGAGCGGCAAGAGTAGCAGCAGTATGATTAGCGATATGTAGGTTTTAATGTTCATTTTTTTTGTGATTACACCGATTCAGTTAATTGTTTTTTTGCCACAGATAAACACTGATCTTTTTCAGCAATAATTCAATAATATTTTTATCTGTGTTCATCCAATTCATCTGTGGTTAATTCTTGGTAGAAAAATCAAAATACAAAGTCATATCCAACGCTCTCGCCGGTTCTTTTTCAAAATCATAAAATACATGTTTCATGCCCATTGGCCCGGTGGTTTCTGGTTTTTGTGTTTTGGTACCAATGGCCGAAATCCCATTCATAAAAGAAATATCGCCGTTTGGAAAAGTCGGACTCATGTTATCGTATTCTGTGTCTTTCGATTTCTTCGGGGTAAACAACCTTAAAAAAATATCTTCTCTATCGGTTACTACCCTGAAATTTTGTGCCTTGCCGATAAAATCGCACCAGTACAAATTGGCATAATAGCCTTTAAATTCAGGATATTGCCATGGTGGTTCTCCGGTTGCCGAATCGTTGTAATCTTTTTTCCATACGCCTAGTCGGGTACCTTTCATGCGGTTTTTCCAAACACGGTATGGTCCGCTACCTTTGTAAGTTACGCCTTTCATTTCTGTTTCGGGATAAGAAAAGTTTAAGCCAACGAAAGTGGTAAAATAAGCCGCGGGGAAATATTTTACCTGCATTTTTAACCATCCTGATGGATAAATGGTCCATTCCAGGGTGTTGTAACTTTCTTTTCTGTCAAAAGTTGAAGTGATAACCAGGTTTTGGCCATCCATTCTGGTCGTGAAATTTTTAAAGTTATTTACACCCTCCTGTAAAACCGGTCCGTTGTTAAATGGGATGATTCCTTTCGTATTCTCGACCTTTTTCAGTAAACCGTTTGTTTTATCAAAGGTTAGTTGAACGCCGTTAGCCGAAACTTCGAAAGCTGTAGCCGATGTTTTGAGATCCACTTTTGATGATCCGGTGGTTACAACCAGTTTAGCAGCATCATCTTTTGGCAAGTTGATCGGGAAACTCCAGGTAAATAATTCCTTGCCGTAAACATCTTTAGCAGTTAGATACAGTGCATCGAAATTTTTCCAGTCTGCAGGAAGATTGATTTGCAATTTTCCCTTCTTTAAAGGTTTAATATCAGGTGCATTTGCTTTACCTGCTTTGAAATCGGTTTCGGAACCATCGGCTTTTAATATTTTTAATTTCCATTCAAAACTGCATTGGTTCAGGTTGGTAAAGGCATACCTGTTCTCCAGGAGGAAAGTACCATCAAATGCAGCGGTGATTTCTCTTTTTTCGACAAATACCGGACTCCATACTTCTTTAATGGTATAAAAACTGCCCTCTTTTTCGTGGTATGGCCCTACAATCCCGTCAGGACCATGGTTACCATCAGTATCCAAAATGCCATTTTTATCGGTACGCACTACAGCCTGATCTGCAAAATCCCAAAGAAAGCCACCTGCAGAAAGCGGGTTGTTCCACATTGCGTTCCAGTAATCTTCTATCCCGGCGCCATGGCCACCATCCCACATGCCATGCAGGAATTCTGTTGGCATTAAGATGTTGTGACCATGATCGTAATTGCCGATACCATAATTATACTCGCGGTAATGTGTGGTTTCGAAGCCTCCAAAAACCTCCCATGGGTGGATTAACGGGCGTTTCTGTATGTCGTTTTCAGGGAAAAGGTGATCGAGTTGCCGGTTGTGTCCACCTTCGTTTCCGTTGGCCCAGAACACAATGGATGGATGATTTTCATCGGCGGCCATCATTTCTTTAAATAGTTTGGTGCCGGTGGCTGTGTTGTAGGTACCGTGCCATCCGGCGAGTTCATCCATCACGAAAAGGCCAAGCGAATCGCAAACGTCGAGAAAATGACCATCGGGCGGATAATGCGACATGCGAACGGCATTCATGTTCATTTCTTTCATTAACTGCACATCGGCAATACTAATTTTTTTACTGGTGGTACGGCCAGATGAAGGGTAAAACGAATGCCGGTTTACACCTTTAAATTTCATTTTTACGCCGTTAACATATACGCCGTCGCGCTCACGGACTTCAATCGTTCTGAAACCTATTTTTTTAGTAAGCGTATGGAGCATTTTTCCATTCTTACTCAGTGTAAAAGTAGCGGTGTATAAATTGGGGAATTCTGAGGACCAAAGCGCCGGATTTTTAAAAGCTTGAGTTATGCTTGTTGTGCTACCGGCAATTTTAAAAGAAGCACTGTTGCCAAATTTATTTCCTTTGGCATCTGTTAACTGAAGCAAAATTTTATCAGCATCGCCTGTAGTGAAAATGTTTGCAGTAAATGTGCCGTTTGCTTTCGCATCGATCTGAACACAATTAATATGGCTTTGTGGTAAAGCCTCAAGGTAAACGGGACGGAAAATGCCGCCAAAAATCCAAAAATCTGCTTTGCGTTCGGCATTGTTAACCGATTCATTGTCAGAATGTTTAGCTACTTTTACTTCAAGTAAATTATCGCTACCTAACTTAAGCAGTTTAGTAATATCGTATTTAAATACATAAAACGATCCCTGATGAATTTCTCCGGCCAGCTGACCATTAATTTTGACCTCCGTATCGGTCATGGAGCCTTCAAAAACGATATTAATCTGTTTGTTTTTCCATGTAGCTGGAACATTGAATTTATACTTATAGAGTCCTTGTTCTTTGCCTTTATTTTCTTCTTTATTGAAACCATAATTGTATTTTCCAAAACCTTGCAGCTCCCAGTTTGAAGGAACGGGAATAGTGGTCCATTTGCCTGAGTTCATGCCTTCGGTACAAAAGAACTCCCAGTTTACGGTATGGTCGTTGCCCGTGCCTGATAGATATAATTTCTCCGTTTGTTGTGCCTTAGCCAGGCAAAACATTAAAATAAAGCAAAGAAATAGTGATGACCGTTTTAACATTAATTGATTTTGAATTGCAGGGTTAATGGATTATCAGTTCGAAAGGGTAAAGCGGGCAAGCCGTTGCCATAAAAATTCCCCGAAGGGTTTTCTGCCCAGTTGTAACGTACCGCTTTAGGATGCAACACCTCTTTGGCAGATACCCATACTTTTCCGGCTTTAATTTCGGCATTGGCGGGTACAAATTTCCCGTCAGCTCCGGCCAATGTAAAGCCCGCGACAGTGCCAGCATCTTTCGCATTTAAATGTTCGAAATTGAGTATGGCCTGGTTCGCTTTAAAGGTAACAGCTTGATAAATTGGACCTGAAAAATCTATCTTTTGGTGATAAGTTTTAGCTAAAGCCCAAAGTGCCAGGCGTCTGCCTACCTCCCATTTATAGGTTGGATGTAAATCGCCACCGTTATCGTTTAAATCAGAGGTTGAAATCATTCCCGTATTCTGCAAACGTAAAATCTGTTCCTGTGCTTCCCAGAAAGCGGGCTCAGTATCGGCGGCTAGTACCACTTTTTCGCTTTTTTGCTTGCTGTAATCGAAAGGGGCTATTTGTACGTAATAAAAAGGAAACTCTTGCCTCCAGGCCTTGCGCCAGCTTTGTATCAGCGCTTTCATTTTATACGCATAACTTATGGTTTCATTGAGGAAACAATTGGTTTCACCCTGGTACCACAAAACACCACGAATTTTGAAATTGGTCAAAGGTTCAATCATCGGTACATAAAACTTACCAGGATCGTTGCCTACTTTTTTGTCTTTAAAATAGGCTTCATCAGCAAATGCCTTTTCCGAAATCCAGGGTTCGATAGCACTGCCCGGCACTGCCGAAGAAATTACGCCAACCGGAACACCCAATTTTTGTTGTAATTCTTTGGCAAAGAAATAACCTACAGCCGAAAAGGCGCGTAAAGCAGAATCTTCGGCCACACTCCAGCTTTTATGAATGGAATCGGGGTTGATTAAAGTTTTTCTGTTTACCAGGAAAATCCTGATCTGTTGGTTGTTGGCCTGTGTTGCTTCATTGGCCGGAAAGCCCAGTTTTTCATTTTTGGGTTTCGGGATTTTAGCCAGTTTGCGCATGGCATACTCCATGTTCGATTGACCGGAACAAAGCCATACTTCGCCAACCAAAATATTGCTCAGCTTGATGGTATTTGAACCCGAAATGAGCATACTTTGCGGTTGTGCTGATGTTTTTAAAGGATTTAAAACTACTGCCCAGTTTCCGTTATTATCTGTTAGTGTTTCTTTTTTCTGCCCCGCAAAGGTTACGGTTACCCGCTCGCCTGCTGCTGCAAAGCCCCAGATATTGATGGGTTTATCGCGTTGTAAAACCATGTTACTGGAGAGGATTTGTGGCAACAGGATTTTGGCGTTGGCGTTGATCGTAACTAGTGAAGTTAAAATTATAGTTATCGTCATTGCGAGGAGGTACGACGAAGCAATCTTTTTAACCTTGCACAAAGATTGCTTCGCTTCGATTAAAAATCGAAAGCTCGCAATGACGGATATCCTTGAACTCCAAACTGAAAACTGCCTCATATCCCCTCCGTTTTTAAATATTTAATCAGGTAAACGGTTTCTTTTTTCTCGGCCTCTCCTGCGTTCTTTAAATCGTAGGTTTGATCGGCTGGGGTGTCTATATCCGGGAAACGGCGTACATCGCCCGTGCGGAAGACAATGCGCGAAACATTGGCCACCGGTTGGAAAGCCAGACCAGTAAGTACATCTTTGCCGTTAACAGTAATGGTGTAAAAACGATTCGCCGTGGTTAGTTTTAGCTTAATATCGTAGGTTTCACCAGCTTTATATTTTAAGAAATTTTTATAACGCGCGCCAGCTTTTGCACTTAGTACACCTGCGGTATCAAAAGTTAAACGCACGGTAGCCATGCCTTTATCATCTTGCAGCTCAATTTCTAGTAAACCGAAATTATCCTGCTTAGGCGTAACCGAAAAAGATGTGCTTAGCTTAGCCGAAGCCGGAAACACACGTTCGGCTTTTGCATAATCAAAAGGATCTCTGTCTTTTAGGACTAAATTGCCGTCTTCTACCTTTACCGGTGCCCAAAGCGGACTGTAAATATTCCACAAAGCCAAAGCTTTATCGGCAGGCATTTTACTGAAATCATCGTTTACATGGGTTTTAACCGTTGTGCTTATGGGTACCGGAATACCTGAAACCCAAATGTCTTCTTTATTCATGCTGTAGGTAACCCAAAGCTTCCCGTCGGCAGGTTTTCCGTTACCTTCTTCAATACCCCGAACGTATTGCGGACCATACGATTTATAATTGCCTCCATAACGCATGGGCGAGATTTCACCATTTACCAAGGAAAGGTCAGTATAATCCAAACCATTCTTACTGGTGGAGATGGCTAGCGGCCAGCGGTATTCGGATGGATTATAAACGGTTGCAAAATGTCCATCACTGGTTTTTTGGCCCCAGATTTTGGCATTGCTGTTTACAAAACCAGGTGCACGAAATGCACTTTCAGGCCAGCTTTTACCATTGTCGGTACTGATGGCGGTTAAGGCGTTCTTCCATAGGCCCACTACGCGGCCATCGGGTAAGTGATAGTAGCAGAAGGCTTTGTATTGTTTTTGCAAAGTAATTAAAGGGTCTTTCCGATCAGCTTCTTCGTTCCATTGTTGGGTCATTAATTTATTCGCCAGCAGCTCGTTACAGGCTTCAATAAAAGCCTTGCTTTTGCTTTTGGTGTAGTATGGATATTTTGTATTCTTTTCAGAATAACCTGGGTTGTAACGGATGAAATAAATCGGTCCGTATGTACCATCTGCCTGTATTTCACGTACGACCCGGCCAATGCCATGTCCGTCATTAGGATCGTCCCTGGCATCGAAACTGATGGCGTAAAAGCCGAGCACCAGGAAAACATTTTTGCTCGAAACATAAAAACCCATTCTTTGGTGCATTACCGCATCCAGATCTTTGGCTACATCTGTACGGCCTTCTTTTGTGGTACCATCCGGAATCCTGTAAATGGGAAAAATAACATCAGGCTTAGTCCAGGCGTAGCCATCTTTTGATGATTGCAGCAGCGTTTGTCCTGGCGGGATGCTCTCGCCTACTTTATCGCTCAAATATTCTACATAAAAGCGGTTGTTCCAATAAGCCAGCATGGGTGCGTGGTTATAGGTCCAGCCAAAGTTTTCTGCCAGCTCTGGGTGCTCACGGTTTGCACGGAAGGTTTGGATGCTGTGTACACCCACTACCGGTGTTAACTGCCCGTGGTGGTAATCGGCATTAACCAGTGTTTTGCCAGTATAGCGCACGGTATCCTGTGCCTGCACAGTGGATAGTGCCAATGCAAGTAGGATAGCTAAACCAAATATCTGTTGTACTTTCATTTTAATTATGTTCTACGTCATTGCAGTTTCCGATTTTTCATCGGAACGAAGCAATCTTCCTTGCTTAATAGATTGCTTCACGCGCCCGCTCCTTGCCTTACTTCAGTTCGCAATGACGAATTATTTGTTAATCAATACCTCTTCAATCACTTTCTTTTTCGCCCAGGTATCAGATGCATTTTCATTTAAATTTATGTTCTACGTCATTGTGAGTTTCCGATTTTTCATCGGAACGAAGCAATCTTTTCTGCTCAATAGATTGCTTCATGCGTCTGCTCTTTCCCTTACTTCAGTTCGCAATGACGAATTATTTATTAATCAATACCTCTTCAATCATTTTCTTTTTCGCCCAGGTATCTGATGCATTTTCATTTTAATTATGTTCAACGTCATTGTGAGTTTCCGATTTTTCATCGGAACGAAGCAATCTTTCTTGCTCAATAGATTGCTTCACGCACCCGCTCCCTCCCTTACTTCAGTTCGCAATGACGATTTTCTATTTCTTTTAAACCTCGCAGGTTTTTAAAACCTGTGAGGTTTATTCAATAAATCTTTAATCAATTTCTTCTTCACTTTTAAAATAGTACCGTGTTTATGTCCTTCCGGTACTGAAATTTCGCCGGTTATATCTTTAAAGGTTTTAAAATCAGTAGTTTTCATGGCCGAATAGTTTTTTTGTCCGTAAGCGTCGAAATAAATCAGCCAGTCTTTTCTGGTTTTTACCACTGTCGGACCTTCGGTTAGTTTAGGGCTAAAAGCTTCAGATACATTCGTATAGGGTCCTAAGGCAGAGGATCCAAAAGCAACTTTTAAATTGCGGTTAGGCCGGGTATTGTCTTTCAGAACCAGGACATAATCTTTTGCTTTACGTTTAACAATCACGGCGTCGATCACGCTAAAGCCGGGATCGAGAAATAACCTGGGCTGAGAAAAGCTTTTGAAATCTTTGGTCGTAACCGAGTACATGCGGTGGTTATTTTCCTCCTCTTCTATCCCTTTGGCAAACCGGAACGGTATGGTCGATGCCCAGATGATGACATATTCTTTATTCTCTTCATCGTAAAAAAGCTCCGGCGCCCAAACGTTCACGGTTTCAGGTTCGTTCTCCATTACCGGAATAAATTGCTGTTTACCCCAGTGGATAAGATCTTTGGAGCTGGCATAGCCAAAACCTTTATCGCCTTTCCAGCTGCAGGTCCAAACGAGGTGAAAAGTGCCGTCAGGGCCTTGTACCATGGATGGATCACGCAGTACTTTTTGAGTTCCGACTGTTGGTTTTAAAAAGATTTTGTTGAATTCG
>Ga0182006_1001036_pt1 | contig 18057 bp, 15 predicted proteins | sample Sormic07211104_1_FD_123022 | JGI IMG/M metagenome (GOLD analysis project Ga0182006, IMG submission 123022) | Rhizosphere microbial communities from Sorghum bicolor, Mead, Nebraska, USA - 072115-104_1 MetaG | ecosystem: Host-associated > Plants > Roots > Rhizosphere | place: USA: Nebraska...
CAGCGCGCGCTTGCGGCCGTAGGGCAGGTTCACGGTCTGTTCGTCGGCCAGCTCTTCGAGGCCCACCTCGGCGAGCAGCTCGCGGGCGCGCGCATCGAGCGGCTTGAGCGACTTCTCGCTCTTCCAGAAGTGGTACGAGGTGCCGAGCTTGCGCTGCAGGCCCAGGCGCACGTTCTCGAGCAGCGTGAGGTGCGGGAACACGGCGGAGATCTGGAACGAGCGGATCACGCCGCGCCGCGCGATCTGCGCCGGGCGTTCGCCCGTGATGTCGTGGCCGTTGAACAGGATCGTGCCGGCCGTGGGCTCGAGGAATTTGGTGAGCAGGTTGAAGCAGGTCGTCTTGCCGGCACCGTTGGGGCCGATGAGCGCGTGGATCGAACCGCGCTTCACCGAGAGGTCGACCTTGCTGACCGCGGTGAATCCCTTGAATTCCTTGGTGAGCTGGCGTGTTTCGAGGATGAGTTCCTCACTCATGTTGTCTTCCAATTCTTGGATTGCAGATTCGCAGCCGTGGCTCGCAACGACAAGCCTCCCGATCGAGCAACCCAACACCAAAGCGACGCACAGGCTTATGCGAAGCAATGACAGGTCTGTCCGAACGGTGGCTGCATATTTGGGATACAGGGTGCATGACTTGGCGGCGCTATTCCATGGAGCATGGGCGCCAGTACGCCACTCGCCCTCGAATGTTCAGCATACTGAACTGCATTCAGCTTACCGATCTCCAGTCTAAATGTCCGTCCGCCCTTCCGACAAGAGGCAACAGCGCGACTACGGGAAAACACCAACCTGGCAATATGCGTGGCGCGGCGAGCCACAACAACGCGATCGTCACAAGCGCAGCCAATGCGATCGATCAACCAAAAAAGGCGCGTTGTGACTCCAATCTGCGGAGGGCGTGCCCGGTACGGTCTGCGGCCTGTACGAAGCGAGCGATACAGGCACTGGCGCGAAGCAAGTCGCACGTGGTTTTGCAAAGAGCTTCGTTCGCGCCTTAAGCGAGCGCGGAGATTTGGGTCCGCTGCTCAAGTACGGCAAGACCTGGATTCATGTTTATGACCCGCTGGTCTGGTGCGAAGTGGCGGGCGCATGCTGCGAAACGTAGGCTACCTCACAAGATGTTCCGGACAAGAAAACTCCTCACGGCTACTGCGTTCGGCTGGAGACAGGAAGGATCTACATCTTCCGTCATCGCGCGCCACGGGCCATCATGACTCGGATGCATCTGAGTTCTCTGATTTCAAGGCCAAGGATAGTCTGCAGAACGCGATCTGGAGGGTGGGTGAACAAGGTGATGGCGAGCCGTTCAGACGATCAGATCGCGCAGCCCCAAGCATCGATCTGCTACGCCAAGCCTCGTTGCGTGAGCTTGGCGAGCCCAATTCACGCGCCGCAGACGCCCCCCCCCGGGCTGTATCAACCGCCTGCGCGCCATCCATTGGTCCGACAGCGAAAACAGCGTGACGAGCTGTGCCGAGTTCTTCGCCAAGCCTCGATAGCAAACCTTCGCGAACCCGAACTGCTGCTTAATCATTCGGAACGGATGCTCGACCTTGGCCCGGATGCTGGTCTTCAGCTTCTCCACTAGCTCGGCATCGAACCCGGGTCGATGAATAGATTCAGCCTCCTGCGTTTGCCCGGACGCATCGCCACGTCCTAGGTCGGCCCCACGGCCTCCGCTCGCTTGTGCACACCCCGGTAGTCCAAGTCACCGAAGGCCGTGTGTCCTTACCGTGCAAGAGCGCGCCGGCGACGTTGATGTCGCTGACGTTCGCCGCTGTGCCCGCCACCGCGTGCGGCAGGCCCAATGCGGCATCTACGCCGATGCGCGTCTTCATCGCGTAGCACCCCTGACGCATTTCCAGATAGCACCAGCCATCGGCGTTCTTGGTCGAACTGGACGCCAAGATCGGTGTAGCGTCCACGACCGTGCCCGTGCGCGCATCAGGCCCTTGGCCTGCAGGATGTCGTTGACCACGCGCAGCATGCCGACGGCCAGGTCATGGGCTTCCAGCAGATGACGAAACAGCAAGATGGTGGTCTCTTCGGGCAGGCGACTAGCGCCGTCACCCAGACCAGCGAACTCCCGGTACAGCGGGGCCGTCGTGCAGCGCTTCTTCCATGGCCGGGCCGCTCAGCCCGAACCATTGCAGCAAGTATTGAATGCGCAGCATCGCCTTTGGCTCGCGGGCTGTGCGGCTCAACGATTTGCACCACTGCGCTCCATGGAACCACCCGGTCGATCTCATCGAGGAACTCGCGCTTGCGCGCCTTCTTCGTCGACGGGTTCAGGCCCAGGCCAAGTTGACTCGGCGGCGTTTGGCGCTTGGCAACAGATGGCAGGCTAGTTTGCGGCTATTCAATCGACCCTGGCGCCAGCATCGCGCACGATCTTGGCCCACTTTTCAGCGTCAGAACGGATTCGATCGGCGAACTCGGTTGGAGTCGAGAGTAATGGCGTAGCTCCTTGTTCAGCCAACTTGCGCTGAATTTCCTTATTACGCGCAAATCCGGCGATCTCTCCTGAGAGCCGAGTCAGCACATTGCCAGGCAGCCCCTTGGGCGCAACCACGCCGAACCATACGTCTACAACATAGCCACGCACTCCCGCTTCGGCCATGGTAGGGACTTCCGGCAGCAGAGGGGACCTCGCAGCGCTGGTCACGGCCAGCGCGCGCAGCTTGCCCGCTTTAACATGTGGCAGCGAGCCTGGCAAATTGTCGAACATTAGCTGAACTTGGTTTGCCAAAAGATCGGCCATAGCCGGTCCACTTCCCTTATATGGGATATGAACAATCGGGGCATGAGTCATCGCCTTGAACAATTCGCCGGAAAGATGATTCGTGGTACCGTTGCCAGCCGATCCCATATTCACTCGGCCGGGATCCCTCCCGGCATAGGCGATCAGCTCTGACACGGACCGGACCGGCACCTGAGGGTTGACAACCAGGATGTTCGGAACACTCGCAAGAAGTCCAATCGGCGTGAAATCTTTTTCGGGATCGTAGGGCAGGTGCTTGTAGAGCGCACCATTAATTGATTGTGTGCTGATACCAGCAAGCATCAGCGTATATCCGTCCGCAGCGGACTTCGCGACGATGTCGGACCCTATGGTGCCGCCGGCACCCGCCCGGTTGTCGACGATCACACGCTGTCCCAACGCCTCGGAAAGATGCGCAGCAAGCATCCGTCCCAGAAGGTCGGTGGTGCCACCCGGTGGAAACGGAACGATCAGGCGAATCGGCTTGCTGGGATAATCTTGCGCACAAACTACAGTGGCGGCAAGCGCGAGGAGAATCATTGCAAATAGATTTCGTAGACGCTTCATCATGTATCTCCTTGCGTTTTTAATTACTCGTGAAAATAATTTCGAATGGTTGGGACGTCTGCGCCCTGGGCTAGGGCCAGCATGAGCAGAATGCGAGACTTTTGCGGGTTGAAGATTCCCGAGGCAATCCCCTCAACACTCCTCGTGGAGAAGCCGCCGCCAGTACGGGTCGATAGCACGATGGGAAATCCCTGACTCGTCAGTTCAATCAGTCGCTTCCTGACGCTCAAAGGAGTGGCCCCATTCCCGCTTCCAGCAATCACGATTCCCTTGGCGCCTGCGCGAAGGGCCGCGTCGATCTGATCTGCATCCTGATCCTCGTACGAGTAGATGATGGGGACCTTGGGAAACGAATTCACGCCATTCACGTTGAAGGTCAATTTTCCGCGTGGAATTGCAGGCGAGTAGTAGAAGCGGGGCTTCACACCAATGAACATGCCTAGATAGCCTTGCTCCGTCGCTCGAAAAGCATCCAGAGATGTTGTGTTCATCTTCGTGGTGTAGAAAGCTGAGCCGATCCTGTCGTTCAGAACGATCATGACGCCTCTGTTGTCTGCATCTCTGCTGGCGGCCAGCGTGATCGCCTGGAGCAGATTCATCGGACCATCCGCGCTGATGGCCGTAGTGGGTCGCATCGCCCCGACAATCACGACCGGTTTTGTACCTGCGGTGGTCAGATCCAGGAAGAATGCCGTCTCTTCCAATGTGTCGGTCCCATGTGTCACCACAACGCCATGAACACCTGGATCGGCCAGGGATCGATTGATTTCTCGAGCAAGCCGCAGCAGGATCGACTGGTCAACGTCGGGACTGCCGACATTGGAGATCTGCTCACCCGTTACGGTCGCGACTTCCCGGATCTCGGGCACAGCATCGATCAGGCTTTGGACCTCGAGCGTCGAGGACCGGTATGTCGTTGTATCGATGCTGCTCTTGGCTGTGCCGGCGATAGTCCCCCCGGTGGCGAAGATGACGACCCCCGGCTTGACCTGCTGCTGTGCATGCACGGCGCCGTTCGCCAGAAGACCGGCGGCGAGGAAGGCGATGATGGTTCTGAAAGCGAGCACGAAATGATCTCCGCTATGCGTGGAAGAGGTGTGTCGAACCAACGGCCGATCTGACGACTGGGGGCCAGCAGTGGCGCATCGGCTGCGCCCCTACAGGATCGAATGCCGTGTCCAGCTCGTGCACCCATGCAGCAAATTCGTTCGTCATGCGACTTCAGCGGCAGCGGTAACCTGATCGACGGCTCGGTTCAGTTGGTTCTGCGCGCGTGCGAGGCGAACACGTGTCCTTTCCATCCACCCGCGGTCGGCTTCGAGCTCTGCCTGGGCATGGACCAGCAGACGTTCCACCTGTTGTGGCGCCACGCTGCCGTCAGTTACGCGCGTCTCGACAAAGCGTCGGGGGTCCAGTGCATCTCGCACGGCCTGATCATCAAAGCCCAATTCCAGGCCAGTGGTTTCCAGCGCCGCCTGGTCGAGCATCGCACCACTGAGATCGCCAGGACCAACCTGCTGCGCTAGGCAGTTGCGCACCAAGCGCGCCACAATGTGGTGGACTTGGCGGAACGAGAGCCCGCGTTCTCGCACGATCACGTCGGCCAAGTTGCTTGCCGTGCACCAACTGCCACGTAACAACGCCGCCATACGGTCTTCGTGCACGACTAGCGTCTCCAATATGCCGGTAAACAAGTCCAGCATGCCCTCGGTGGTGGAAAGCGCCTCGTCAATCAGCGGCAAATCGCGCATGGCTTGGTCGCCGGTGCCTTCAGCGCGGAAAGTAGCCAAGGAAGTGGCCAGCCAGGTCACCGCCGAGCCGGCAGCCTTCTTGATGGTCTCCAGCCCTGCGGGGTTCTTCTTCTGCGGGAAAATGCTACTGGTTCCGCAGTAGCTGTCGTCACTTTCGACCAGACCGAACTCGGTGCTGGACCACACGTGCAGGTCCGTGGCCAAATCGTTCAGGTCGGCCATCACAAAAGCCAACGCGGCTATCGCCTCCGCAGCGTAATATGCCTCTCGCCCCAGCTTGGAGTTCTCTACAAGCCCGTCGAAGCCGAGCAACTCCATCGTGCGCAGGCGGTTTAGCGGCCACGAAGTGCCGGCCAGCCCTACCGTGCCAAGCGGATTGCGGTTGACACGCCCCCACGCTTCGGTCAGGCGCTGGAAACTGTCGTGCAGGCGCGAACTAAAACTAAGGAGGTAATGACCAAATACCCAAGGCTGCGCGTGCTGCATGTGGGTGTAGCCGGGCATGATTGTTCGCGCGTGGCGGCGTGCCTGCTGGTCAATGACTTCGCGTAGGTTATTCAGGTGGTCCATCACATCCAGCATGCGGTTTCGCTTGTACAGGCGTCGGACCGTGGCACCTTGGTCGATTCGGCTTCGGCCGGTGTGCATCTGCCCTCCTAGATCCTCGCCAATAGCTGCGAACATGTACGACTCAACCTGCAGAAGGAAACTGCCTCTGCGCACGTCGATCGGGAAATCTGAAGGTTTGAGGTGCCGCATCACTTGCAATTGCTGCAGGATGGCACGCCCGGTATCTACCGAAATGATGTGCTCCTCGACGAGCATGACGGTATGCGCCATGTCGACAGCGATGAACTCATGAAACTGCCGCTTCTCGCGGTCCAGTCCGGGCAGATCGTGATACTTAATGAGCCGGGCGGCTGGCGGCGCGCTCAGTCGCGCCTCAACGAGCAGAGTTTCCGAGACGAGATGGGATGTCATTGTGATGGTCAATGCAAGGGGCTTAGTGCGTTTAGCTGCCCGAAGTCAAACGTGTGGCCGTCGTCATCGCTGTCTTCGGTTTGGCCACAAAATGATGATGGCGATATCTGCCCAGCACAACGCCATATGGAGTTGGACGCACATAAGGAAATGTTATGCTGACGACGTACGGCATGTGCAGCGCCAACAGAAGGCAACTTGATGCAACTGAATCCCCGACAGCTAGAAGCTTTTCGGAAGGTCATGCTCTCCGGCAGCATGACCACGGCCGCCGAACTTCTCAAGATCAGCCAACCTGCTGTAAGCAGGCTAATCAAGGACTTGGAGAAAACGCTTGATCTCCGGTTGTTCCGACGCGAAGGCAACAAAATCATTGCTGGCGCTGAAGCGCAGCAACTGTTTCGCGAGGTAGATCGCTACTATCGCGGACTTGAGCAGGTCGAACGTGTCGCTGCTGATTTGAAATCAGCACGCATCGGAACGTTGCGTATCGCCTCGATGCACACCTTAGGCCTGAGCTTGCTGAGCGAAGGAGTGCGACGGTTCGCACTGGCGCGACCTGGGCTGGCAATATCGCTAGATGTCCGGAATTCGCTTGGCATCCTCGAACTCACTGCAGCGCATCAGATCGACATTGGATTTGTCCAAATGGTTGGCACTGATTACCCAGGCGTGGAAATCCTTGCATTGCCTAGCGTTGCGAGCGTTTGCGCCCTCCCACGTGGCCATCGCCTTGCACGAAAGAAGATGGTGAAAATTTCCGACCTGCAAGGTGAATCATTTATCTCATTGAGCCGAAACAGTCCGTTCCGTATGCGGCTGGAACTGGCAATGGAAACGGCCGCAGTCACGTGCAATCGCTCCGTCGAAACCACCCTCGCACATGTGGCCTGTGGCATGGTCACTGGTGGACTCGGCATCACAGTAGTGGATCCCTTCACCGCCGCGAGATTTCGGGACGCCGCAATCGTGTTTCGCCCCTTAGTACCCACTGTACCGTTCGAACTTTGCATGGTCTTTCCTTCGCACCAACCGCGATCCAACGTGGTCAACGACTTCATTCACGTGATGAAAGAACTGATTGACGCCAACTACGCATGCGCAAAGGCGACTGGAGGCATACGTTAACGCTTGATATGCAGGAGTGGGCCGACGTCAAACTCGTCTTGGTCTTGCCCTGTTCTGTAGTCAAGGCCAGACCGGATCTACAGGCAACTGATACGACTCGATCAATGATGCAGGCGGGGAGTTACTTTCCGTAGCCATCGACGACCACGCCTCACTACGAACTTGGCGTAGACATCTCCAACGGTGCGCACGGCACTCCATGCCGGTGCGCGGCATCAGCGGCGAGCCGATTGCCAACACCCGCACGGACGCGTGGCAATCGGACGAAGACGGCCTGTATGACGTGCAGCATGGCGCCGGTGGCCGAGCAGCTTGTCTCAGTGAGCCTTGATCACCGCTCGTACTTCTACCATCGTGCTCGGCTTAAGGCAGGAGAGAAGTACGCCGAGGTGCGTCGTACGATCACCGATATCTTTGAGCGCAACCACTGCTGCTACGGCTACCGCCGGATCCAGGCCTCATTGGTCAGGCAGTGCTTGTGCGTCTCGGAGCGGGTGGTTCGACGCCTGATCAAGCAAGAGAGCCTTTTGGCTGCAGTACCAAAACGACGTCATTACGGCTCCTACCTGGGCGAGATCAGCCCTGCGAGAAACTGCTGAACCGCGACTTCGGCGCCACGGCGCCGAACCAGAAGTGGCTCACCGACATCTCGGAGTTCCAACTGCCCGCGGGCAAGGTCTACCTCTCGCCCATAGTCGATTGCTTCGACGGGACGGTGGTGAACTGGCCAATCGGCACATGACCAGATGCAGAGCTCGTCAACACGATGCTGGACGCGGCAATTGCTTCAGTGGGCAACACAGGCGCACGATCTGTTTTTCATTCCGACCGCGGCGCCTACTACCGTTGGCCAGGATGGCTGTCACGCATCGCCCAGGCCAAGCTGGTACGTTGGATGTCACGCAAGGGCTACTCGCCAGACAATGCAGCCTATGAGGGTTTCTTCGGCCGGCTCAAGACCGAGCCGTTCTACGTTCGTGACTGGCGGGCGACGACCATCGAATAGTTCACGCAGGTTCTGGATGCCTACATCAGGGGATGCGAACAAAAAATTGGACTGGTTTTGTGTAGCAAGTCCGAGACTTTTTCGGTAGTCGATAGGGCTGAGAGAACCAAGGGGGATTTTGATCCGCTTCTCGTTGTACCAGCGGGTGTAGGAATCAGTTACCTCAACGAACTGCTCAATGGTCGCGATCTTCGAGACCCGAGAGTACAACGACTTCGTTTTCAGCCGGTCGAAGAATCCTTTGCACACCGCGTTGTCAGGTGAGCGACCCTTGCGAGACATCGAGCGAATGAGCTTCGCACCTTCGATTCGCAAGGTCCGCCCTAGCCAGCGATAGTGAACACTGTGGTCGGAGTGGACGACAAACCGCGAGTCGGGGACGCTGGGCGAAGCAGCCGCTCGACTCCTGTTTCTCACGATCTTGCCCCTTCATTCGCTGCAGCTGCTCAGCGAATTGCGACAGTGGCCTCGATCGGACCACCCCTTCTCAAGGTGTTGTAGATAGGACAGGCGCCAGTGAACGCATCTACTAGCGATTGCGCGGTGGCCAGATCGACCCCTTCAAACAAGAAGTTCAGCCGAATAGCCGCGTAGCGCGTGCCATCTTCCGGGTCGCGCTCGAAGGAAACACCGACTTCGGCGTCCTTCAGCAGCACATCGCGCTCGCGCGCCGCCTTCTGCACCAACCCCAGACCGCACGAGGCGAGCGAAGCCAAGAGCAGTTCGCCCGCCTGCACTGCGTCCCCGGGCCCGCCAGCCGTAGCCTTCGTGTCCGATACGAAGTGGTGCTGGCGCGCGCTCACCAGGAAGCGGCCGAAAATGTCGACGGCACGAGCGCGCACGGTCACGATCTCGCCAGGCGCCACCGGGGCTTCGAGCGGTTGATCGGCGCTCGTGCTCATGCAGTCCTCCTTGCGGACGCAGCGGCTCCCGATGCAGCACGCTCCTTCCATGCGCCGGCAGCCGGCCGCTCCAGGCCCAGGTTCTCGCGCAGGGTCGCGCCTTCGTACGCCGTGCGGTAGAGCCCACGCCGCTGCAGTTCAGGCACCACCAGCCGCACAAAGTCTTCGAACCCGCCCGGCTGGTAGGGCGCGCTGATCATGAAGCCATCGCAGGCACCTTCCCGAAACCAGCGCTCCATGCCGTCCGCCACCTTGTCGGGCGTACCGATCAGGTCGCCTTCGTAGCGGCTGCCATAGCGCTTGCCCAAATCACGCAGGGTCAGCTTGTCGCGTTCGGTGGCTTCGCGCACTTCCTGGTAGTGGCCCTGCACTCCCGGCACGTCGATGTCGGGCAACGCCGAGTCGAGCGGGTATTTCGAGAGGTCCACGTCCAGGTGATAGGACAGCGTGGACAAGCCGGCATGAGGATCGACCAGCGCACGCAGCGCGCGGTCTTTCTCATCGGCGATGGCTTGCGTCTCCCCGACCAGCGGCGTCGCAGCGGGAAGCACCTTAAGCGAGTCGGGGTCACGGCCATGTGATCGCACGCGGTCCTTGATCTCCTTGTAGAAGGCCTTGGCGCTGTCCAGCGAATCGTGGCTCACGAAGATGGCGTCGGCCCATTGCGCCGCGAAGTCCCGGCCGCGGTCTGACGCGCCGGCCTGCAGGATCACCGGGTAGCCCTGCGGGGGTCGGGAGACGTTCAGCGGCCCCTTGACGCTGAACCACTCGCCCTCGTGGTCGACGTAGTGGACCTTCGACGGATCGGCAAACAGCGGTGTCTGGCGGTCCTGCACCAGCGCGTCGTCCTGCCAGCTGTCCCAGAGCTTGAAGACCACCTCGAGAAACTCGTCGGCCCGGTCGTATCGCTTGTTGCGCGGCACTTGCTCTTTCTTCGAGAAGTTGCGGGCTTCTGCGTCCTGGAACGACGTGACGACGTTCCAGGCGGCGCGGCCCGCGCTCAGATGGTCCAGCGTCGCGAAGGAGCGCGCCACCTCGAAGGGCTCGTAGTGGCTGGTCGAGCGCGTCGACGCCAGTCCGAGGTGCCGGGTCGCAGCCGCCATGATCGACAGCACCACCACCGGATCGAGCCGCAGCGAGCCGAGTGCGCCGTAGCGCAGCTGCGTATCGTTGCTGCCCTGGTAGCGGTCGGGCACCGCGAGGATGTCGGCGAAGAAGGCCAGGTCGAACAGCCCCTTCTCGAGCGTGCGCGCGATGCCCTGGTAGTAGTCGGCATCGAGCCAGCCGCTCTCCGATGCCGGATAGCGCCAGCCGCCGGGCCGGCCCGGGCCCGCAGTGACAAAGGCCGCGAGGTGGATCTTCTTGTCTTTGGCGTGGGTCATGGTTCAGGCGCCGAGTTCGGCGGCAACGAGTTTCTTGATGGCGTCGAAACGGGCGTCGAGCAGGAAGCTGCGCACGTCGACCTTGTTCGGCAGGACGCCCAGCGACTGGAAGTTGTCGGCCAGATCCTGCGTCGAATCGGCGGCGGCGCTGTCGATCGGCTTGAGCGCGACTGCCCCCGAGTCGGACAAACGGGCGTCAACGATCAATTGCCGATACACCTTCTGCTCGACGCTGCCGGCTTCGAAGCCTCCGAGCTTGGCCCAGGACGCGACGGTCTCGTCCGGATGCGAGACGGCATACTGCTGTGCCTCCCGGATCAGCCGCACGAGCTTGGCCGCCGCCTGCGGGTTCTTGTCGGCGAAGTCGGCGCGTGCGACGTAGAAGGCATAGTCATAGGTCTTCACCTCCGGCAACGTGCGCGCCTTGTCGCCGAGCTTGGCCAGGGCCAAAGCACTGGCGGGCTGCCAGTGGATCCACGCGTCCACGCTGCCCTGGGTAAAGGCCGTGTAGGCATCGGCACCGCTCAGGCTGACCGCCTGCACATCGCTTAGCCGCAGTCCAGCGCTCTCCAGGTACTTGATCAGGCTGTAAGTGCCGGTGGTGCCGTTCTGGTGGGCGATCTTCTTGCCCTTCAGATCGGCCGCGGACCGGATCGGCGAATCCTTCGCCACCAGCACGTCGACCTCGGTTGCCGGTAGCGGATATGCCGCCAACGGCACGATCGGTACGCCCGCCGCGACTGCGTTGACGATCGCGGTGGCGGTCGCGAAGCTGAAGTCGACGCCGCCAGCCTTGATGCCCTCCATGACCGGCAGCGAGGCGGTGAAGCCGGGCTGCCAGACCACCTTGGCGGCAATGTCGTTCTCGAGCTTGCTGCCGCCGTCCCCAGCGCGCAGCGACGCGAATACGCCCGTGCGGCCGTCACCGATGATGGCGATCGTGATCTGCGAAAGTGCGGCCGCTGAGGTCTCGGCCACAGCGGCCGCGTTGCCAACCGCCTTGGCGGGTGCTGCCGGCGGAGTGTCGCCCTTGCCGCAACCGATCAGTGGCAGCGCGCCGGCACCGCCGGCCAGCGCCAGGCCGCTCAGACGCAGGAAATGCCGCCGTGCGGCCGAAGCCGTGGAGACAGGATGAGAAAGCTTGTCGATCGACATGGTCGAGAGTCCTGGTGTAAGTCAAGAAAACGAGAGTGGATGGCGTGCCTGTCGGCGTTCAACGGATGGCCTGCGCGGCTTGCGCAGACACGAGTCCTTCAAGCAGCTCTTCTTTGAGGGCGGCCAGTTCGGGGTCGCCGCGATGGCGCGGGCGCTCGTGGTCGATGAACAGGTCGCGGGCGACGCGCCCGTCGCGCATCAGCAGTACGCGGTCGGCCAGCACCAGCGCCTCTTCGACGTCGTGCGTGACCAGCAGCACGGTGCGCGGCCTTCGTGCGAGAAGGCCTTCGAGCAGCAGCTGCATCGACGTCCGCGTGATCGCGTCGAGCGCACCGAAAGGCTCATCAAGCAGCAGCAGTTCGGGCTCGTGGATCAGGGCCCGCGCGAGTGCGACCCGCTGGCGCTGCCCACCCGACAGAACGACCGGATAGTCCTTGTCGCGGCCGGCCAGCCCCACCGCCGCGAGCAGCGCGCGGGCATCGTCGTCACGTCCACGCAGGCCCAGCGTCACGTTGCGCAGCACCGTGCGCCAAGGCATCAGCCGGTCTTCCTGAAACATCATCCGGATGTCCGGCGACGGGTGGTTCGAGCGCAACTCGACACGCCCCGAAGTCGGCGGCTCGAGCCCCGCGACGATGCGCAACAGGGTCGACTTGCCGACACCGCTGGCACCGATGAGTGCGATGAACTGGCCGGTCGGGATCTCTAGGTCGACCTTGTGTAGCACGGTGCGTTCGCCGAAGGCCTTGCCGACACCGCGCAGGCTCAGCCCATCGCCGCTGGACGATGGTCCGGTCATCGCGCCGCCCCTTTGGCATAGCTCGGATGCCAGCGCAGCAAGCACCGCTCGACCACCCGGGTGATCGAGTCGGCCAGCCACCCGGCGATGGCGTACAACACGATCGCCAGCAGGATGACGTCGGTGCGCAGCAGCTCGCGGGCGTTCTGCACCATGTAGCCGATGCCGTCGCGCGATGCGATGGTCTCGCCGACCACCAACGTGAGCCAAGCCACGCCAAGGGCGTATCGAATGCCGGTCAGGATCGATGGCAATGCACCTGGCAGCACCACGCTGACGATCAGCCCGATGGGCCCAAGACCATACGAGCGCCCCAGCTCGATCAGCTTCGGATCCACATTGCGGATGCCGCTCATCGTGTTGATGTAGACCGGGAACAGCGACCCCATTGCCACCAGCAGCACGCGCGGCTCCTCGCCGATGCCGAACCAGAGAATCATTAGCGGCACCAGGGCCAGATGCGGGATGGTGCGAACCATCTGCAGCGATCGGTCGAGCAAGCCGTGCGCCAGGCTCGACAGTCCGACCAGGAAACCCAACACCAGGCCGGTCGCCGCGCCGGTCACGAAGCCGATCGCGACGCGACGCAAGCTCACCAGCACGTCTCGCTGCAACTCGCCTCGCTCAGCGAGTTGCCACGCCGCGCGCAGCACATCGGAAGGTGCCGGGAGAATACCCGCAGGCAGCCGACCGATTGCAGAAAAGTACTGCCACAGCGCAATCAGCGCGATCGGCAGAAGCCAAGGAACGAAGATGCGCCATCGACCCGGCTCGCTGCGTGTCGAGGACCCCTGCTTCCGATCAGCTGCCGCATCAGCGATGACGGTGATGCGACTTACGGAGGGAGGGAGCGAAAAGGTCGGAGGTGCCGATGGGTCGGGAACCAAGTGAGGAAGAACGGCACTCATGGACGAAGACGCAAGGCTCTCGGCGGCATTGGCGACACGAGAGCCTGCTGGGTTGACATGCTGGGGAAAGGCGGAAGCGTATCGGCGATAGTCCAATGCACAAACTTACATTTATGCATGTCAATATGCGTTCGGCGAGTAAGCATCTGCAGGCGATCAAAACCACACGAAACACTCCTTCGTTCGCCTCAACGGAATGTAGAGTTGTCACTGATTTTCAAGACTGCGCCTAGACAATTGATCCAAGGCAAGCACCTCCAGCACGGTGCGTCGCTTCCAGAGTTTCTGGGGGACTACATCTGCAAAGGCAGTTGTTTAGCGCCGTTGAGGCTCTCGATGCGGAATCACTGTTGCATACCCGCATGTCAACTCGCGATCATCGGGCTAGTACCGTCACCGTGTCGATCCAGTGGAGCCGCCGCTTCGAGCAGGCCCCGCTATGCCAATGGATTCGCAACCTTTTCGTTGGTTTTTTCAAGGACATAGGCGGCTGACAAATTTCGTTCGACTGCAGTACGATCCGCCCCCACTCGCAACCCGATCATGCATCTTCACGTCGACGAAGAGATCACCTTCCGCCGGCTCGAAATCCTCCTGGTCTTCATGGAGACCGGAAATCTCGCCCGTGCGGCCGAAAAGCTTGAAACCAGCGCCGTGAGCGTCCATCGCGCCTTGCATGCACTGGAGTCGGGGCTGCGCTGCACCTTGTTTCGACACGAGGGGCGCAATCTGCACCCGACCGACGCGGCGCAGGCGCTGGCAGAGGTGGCTCGCGACGTCCTGCGTACGATGTCCGAGGGCATCCGCTCCACGCGGGAGGTTGCCGGCTATTCCGCAGATCGGATCCGGATCGGCTCGCTCTACTCTTTGACAAGCCGCACGGTGCCGCGGCTGATCATGGGGTTGAAGCTACGCATGCCGGACCTGCACACCGAGCTCGTGCTGGGGTCCAATGCCGACCTGTTGCAGAAGCTACGCGATGGCGCGATCGATGCCGCCCTCATGGCGGTTCCCGAGGGGACTTCCGACGTCGAATCCGAGCCGCTCTTCGAGGACGACATCCAATTCGCCGCCCCCACGGGATCTCCTTATTCGGCGCAGCAGGAGATCAACCTGGGCGCCTGCGCCAGCGAACGGTTCGTCAGCCTGAGCGAAGGTTTCGTCACGTACAGCGGTTTCGTGGAGTCGTTTCGCGTGGCGGGCTTCACGCCCAACGTGGTGATGAAGACAGGCGACATCTTTTCACTAATGAACTTGGTCAGCGGGGGCGTCGGCTACACGCTGCTGCCGGGCCGGGTGCGCGGCGTATTGCCGCATAACGTGCAATTGATCCCGCTGCAGCCCAAGTACCTGATGCGCCAGACCATTGCGCTCAACTTCCTGCGCACACGGGAGCGCGACCCCAACCTGCTTACGCTGCTGACGCTGTGCCGCACTTCGAAGGCCGAACTATCCTAAGGGTTTACCCGCGACCGTTTCACGCACCGTAAGCATCGCCACCCCCGGTTAATTGATCGCGAGGGAGGCTGCCGATACCGTACGTCTTCAGAACGCCGCGCATCTTGCACGGCCACAAAAACTGGAGACGAACATGATCATTCTCGGAACCGCCCTGCTGGCTGTGTGCCACCTGCTGGGCATCTTCCTCGGCGATCTGCTCGGGCAGGCGCTGGGCGTGAAGACGAACGTGGGCGGAGTCGGCATCGCCATGCTTCTGCTGATCTTCGCGCGGCTCTACATGCAAAAGCGCGACATCCTGCCGAAGCTGACAGAGCTCGGCGTCGAGTACTGGGGTGCGATGTACATACCCGTCGTGGTCGCCATGGCGGCGCAGCAAGATATGGTCTCCGCGCTGCGCGGTGGCCCGGTCGCAGTGCTTTCGGCCATGGCCGCGGTTGCGGTCTGTGCCTGCGTCATCGCGCTGATCAATCGAACGGAGCGCACCCCCGTTGAAACGGAGGGCGCGCCCAAGCCGCACGACAACCCTCTGCTGACCGAAGCGGAGTGAACGACATGATCGAAATCCTCGAAAAAGCCGCCATCCAGAATGGCCTCGTTACCGCTTTTGCGGTGGTCGGCCTGATCATTCTCCTGTCGGGTCAGATCTCGCGCCGGCTGACCTTCGGCCGCGTTCATGGCTCCGCCATTGCAATCGTGATCGGCCTCGCGCTCGCTTACTGGGGCGGCACGCAGACTGGTGGCCACAAGGGGCTGGCCGACATGTCCTTGTTCGGCGGCATCGGTCTGATGGGTGGTGCGATGCTGCGCGATTTCGCCATCGTGGCGACGGCCTTCGAAGTGCAGGCCACCGAGGCGCGCAAGGCCGGGCTGATCGGCGTGGTGTCGCTGCTGCTGGGCACCGTGCTCCCCTTCATCGTTGGCGCGTGCATTGCACGCGCCTTCGGCTACTCCGACGCAGTGAGCATGACCACCATTGGTGCCGGAGCCGTCACCTACATCGTCGGCCCCGTCACGGGTGCGGCCATCGGCGCGAGTCCGGACGTGATGGCACTGAGCATCGCGACGGGCTTGGTCAAGGCCATCATCGTGATGGTGGGCACGCCCATCGCGGCGCGCTTCCTGGCGCTGAAAACCCCGCGCTCGGCGATGGTCTTCGGCGGCCTCGCCGGCACCGTCAGCGGTGTATCCGCCGGGCTCGCCGCAACCGACCGCAAGTTAGTGCCCTACGGCGCACTCGTGGCGACCTTTCACACCGGCCTCGGCTGCCTGATGGGCCCATCGGTGCTGTTTTTTGCCACCAAGGCACTCGTGGGTTGAGGAACCTCCATGGACCGCATGAACTGGAACATCAAGGCCGAGAATCGCACGGCACGTCTTGCGCGGGCGGCCGCCACGCTCGGCGCCGATCTGACGGGCAAGCGCGTAGCCACCGAAGCCGTCGGCAAGCTGCTGGAGGCCGTGCTACAGCCAGGCGACCGCGTCTGCCTCGAAGGCAACAACCAGAAGCAGGCGGACTTCCTGGCGCGCGCGCTGGTCCAGGTCGATCCGGCGAAGGTGCATGGCCTGCACATGGTGCAGTCGGTGCTGGCGCTGCCCGAGCACCTGGATATCTTCGAGAACGGCGTGGCCGCCCGGCTGGACTTCAGCTTCTCGGGACCGCAGGGCGCGCGGCTGGCCAAGCTGGTGTCGGCCGGGCGCATCGAGATCGGGGCGATCCACACCTACCTGGAACTGTTCGCGCGCTACTTCGTGGACCTGACGCCCAAGGTGGCGCTGGTAGCGGCGCAGGCGGCCGATGCCGAAGGCAATCTCTACACCGGCCCCAATACCGAAGACACGCCGGCCATCGTCGAGGCCACGGCGTTCTCGGGCGGCATCGTGATCGCGCAGGTCAACGAACTGGTCGACGGCAAGACCACGACGCTGCCGCGCATCGACATCCCGGCCGACTGGGTGAACTTCGTCGTCAAGGCGCCGCGTCCCAACGTCATCGAACCGCTCTTCACCCGAGACCCTGCGCAGATCAGCGAAGTGCAGGTGCTGATGGCGATGATGGCGATCAAGGGCATCTATGCCGAGTACGGCGTGCAGCGCCTGAACCACGGCATCGGCTTCGACACCGCGGCCATCGAACTGCTGCTGCCCACCTATGCCGAATCGCTCGGCCTCAAGGGCAAGATCGGCAAGCACTGGGCGCTAAACCCGCACCCAGCGCTGATCCCGGCGATCGAAGCAGGCTGGGTCGAGTCGGTGCACTCCTTCGGCTCCGAGCTGGGCATGGAGGACTACATCCGCGCACGCTCCGACGTGTTCTTCACCGGCGCCGACGGCAGCCTACGCAGCAACCGCGCCTTCTGCCAGGCGGCCGGGCACTACGCCTGCGACCTGTTCATCGGCTCGACGCTGCAGATCGACCTGGACGGCAACAGCTCCACCGCCACGCTGGGCCGCATTGCCGGCTTCGGCGGCGCGCCCAACATGGGCGCCGATGCGCGCGGCCGCCGCCATGCGAGCCCCGCCTGGCTCAAAGCCGGCCAGGAGGCACGTGCCGGGCGCACCGGTGCGGCTGGCACACCGCGCGGGCAGAAGCTGGTCGTGCAGATGGTCGAGACTTTTCGCGAGCACATGCAGCCGGCCTTCGTCGACAGGCTCGACGCGTGGACGCTGCAGGAGCAGGCCGGCATGGACCTGCCGCCGATCATGATCTACGGCGACGACGTCACCCACATCCTCACCGAAGAAGGCATCGCCAACCTGCTGCTGTGCCGCAGCGATGCGGAGCGCGAGCAGGCGATTCGCGGCGTGGCCGGCTACACCGCGGTCGGCCTGGCGCGCGACCGGCGCGCCGTGGAGAACCTGCGCGACCGCGGCGTGATCCGCCGGCCGCAGGACCTGGGGATCGACCCGCGCCAGGCCACGCGCAACCTGCTGGCCGCGCGCAGCATGCGCGACCTGGTACGCGCCTCGGGCGGCTTGTACCAACCGCCCAAACGCTTCAGAAACTGGTAGCAGGAGTTCGACGATGAGCGACGTTCCCACAGGGCTCGAGACCCTGGACTTTTCTTTTTCCGGCGGCCGGCCGGCTGGCGCCTTTGCGTCGATCCTGGTCGGCGTCGTCGGCTCCGGCAACCTTGAGGTCATGCTCGAGCCTGCCGAAGGCATTGACTGTGCAGTGCGCGTCGAGACCTCGGCGCGTGGCTTCGGTCCGATCTGGCAGGCAGTGATGAACGACTTTCACACGCGCCACCCGCTGGCC
>Ga0182006_1001038_pt1 | contig 18025 bp, 18 predicted proteins | sample Sormic07211104_1_FD_123022 | JGI IMG/M metagenome (GOLD analysis project Ga0182006, IMG submission 123022) | Rhizosphere microbial communities from Sorghum bicolor, Mead, Nebraska, USA - 072115-104_1 MetaG | ecosystem: Host-associated > Plants > Roots > Rhizosphere | place: USA: Nebraska...
CCACCACCATGCGCGCCATTTCCGGCATGATCAAACCGAAGGGCGGGGAAGTCACGCTCGGCGGCAAGAACATCACCGGCCTGGACTCGCACCGCATCGCGCGCTACGGCCTGGCGCATTCGCCGGAAGGCCGGCGCGTCTTCGCCACCATGAGCGTGACCGACAACCTGCTGCTGGGCGCTTTCCCGCGCTTTACGCGGGCCCGCCCCAAGGGCGATATCGCGCACGACCTGGAACGCGCCCTGGAGCTGTTCCCGCGCCTGAAGGAGCGGCAGACGCAGCTGGCCGGTACCCTGTCGGGTGGCGAGCAGCAGATGCTGGCCATGGCGCGCGCGGTGATGTTGAACCCCGAAGTGATCCTGCTGGACGAGCCATCGATGGGGCTGGCGCCGATCCTGGTGGATGAGGTCTTCCGCATCATCGTGCGGCTCAAGGAGCAGGGCGTGACCATGCTGCTGGTGGAGCAGTTCGCCGCTGCCGCGCTCAATGTTGCGGACTACGGCTATGTGTTGGAGAATGGCAAGATCTCCGTACACGGACCCGCCGACAAGCTGCAGAACGACCCGGCGGTCAAGGCCGCCTATCTGGGCGGCGGCGCGCATCACTGAGGGGCTGCAAGCGAGCGGCATCAGCCATGCGCTTGGCGTGATACTGGGGCTCGCACGTCGCGCAAGCTGATAGCGTGTCCGGTATATTGCGGGGGAGCCATACCCCCTTGAAGGCTGATTCAGGCGCACCCCCCGGTGCGCCTTTTTATTTGCCGCTTGCCCCTTTGGGTGCCGTGTGCAGGTAGGGGGGCGGCGGCCGCACGCAATGCGTCAGTACCCAAGCAGAGGAGCGAGCATGTCCGAACGGCAGGACGCGTATATCGAGACCGAGGGCGGAACCTTGTATGCCAGCGTGTGGGGCGGTTCGCCCGAGGCACGCACGCCGATTGTGCTGTTGCACGACTCGCTGGGCTCGGTCGCCTTGTGGCGCGACTTTCCTGCCCGGCTGGCGGCGCAGACCGGACTTCCCGTCATTGCCTATGATCGGTCCGGCTTCGGACAGTCCTCGGTGAGGACGGATGGACTGGCGCTGGATTTCATCTCTGCTGAAGCACCCACGTCGCTATCCGTGGTCCTGCAGCATTTCGCAGTGGACAATGTGATCCTGTTTGGCCACAGCGTCGGCGGTGGCATGGCCGTGTCGGCGGCGGCACAGTGGCCGCAGCGAGTGCTGGCCGTCATCACCGAATCGGCACAAGCCTTCGTGGAGGAGCGGACCTTGCAGGGCATTCAGGAGGCGCGAACCCGCTTTGCCGATCCGGTACAACTCGCGCGCCTGGCGAAGTACCACGGCAACGACCTGCAACAGGCGCGCTGGGTGCTCTCGGCGTGGATCGACACTTGGCTCTCGCCGTCCTTTGCGCACTGGTCGCTGGCCCCCATGCTGGAGCGGCTGCGCTGTCCGGTGCTGGCGCTGCATGGCGATCTGGATGAGTTTGGCAGTCTCACGCATCCGCGCATGATTGCCAGCCTGCCCGCAGCGTTCCCGGGGCAGGGCGAGTCGCGGGTGCTGGCGCAATGTGGTCATGTCCCGCACCGCGAGCAAGCGGATCAGGTGATGCGGGCAGCCAGGGAGTTCCTGCTGCGCCACGGCCTCATCTGACCCGTTCGGCCGCGCCGTTCATCGTCATCCTGGTCAAGCGAATGCGTGTGCGCGATCTCAGTCGACAGGATGCTGGCGGCGATACGTCTGCAGTCCCAGCAAATACATCGTGCGAATGAAAAGAGCGCGCGAGCGGTAGGTTTGTTGTGCCAACAGGTCAGCTTCCTCGAATTCCGCCTCATTTAATCGAAAATTCACCAGACGCGTCGTTCCTTTTGCGGGCTTGCGTTCGTTTTGTTGCTTGGGTGCCATAAGATGTCTCCTCGCTGTTGAGCTGAAAGCAACATTCTAGGAGAGGTCCTTTTCATATGTCATCGAATAAGAGTGAATTTTTGACAGTACTTGGCGATCGCCTTGCGCAAGAGCGTGGCCGCTGCGGTCATACCCAGAAATCGGTAGCGGACCAGCTCGATATCACGGCACGTACCCAAATCAAGTACGAGATCGGCGAGACCGCGCCGGACGCTTATTACCTGCACGGCCTGGGGGAGATCGGGATCGATATTACCTATGTGCTGACCGGTGTGCGCGGCAGTACGCCGACTCAGCAGGAGAGCGAGCTGATTGCCTGCTATCGCGCCGTGGATCCGGTGCTGCGCAGTTCCCTGGTTCAGCTCTTGTCGGGCTTGTCGCAGATGGCCAAGACGGGGAAGAAGAAACGCGATCTGCCAGCAGCGACCGAGGCCAGGCGTATCCGGCCAGGACGGCAGCGCAAGGTCAATGCGATAGCGGCGGACAGCGCAGCTGCTTCGGAGTTGACACCGGTCGTAAGCGGGTATGGCAAGGAGTGAGCCAGTTCTTTCGAAGGGGCAGTCGGCAGGGCAGGACGTGCAAGACAATGAGCCTGAACGCCAGGGGCGCGATCCTTTCGAGGGCTGATACAACAACTTCACACAATGCCGCAGAAACGAAAAAGCACCACGATCGGCTGTGGTGCTTTTCATTGTTGGGACCATTCGTTTTCAATGACTCAGCAAACCGGCTGATGCTTTTCCTGCGAATGAACTTGTGGAGTTTGTGCGGTGCGCAGGATGCGATGGTTATCGGCACGGTAGTGCTGCTTTGGGTCCGAGATCACGACTTGGCGCGAACGTTGCAACGGCGTTGACTGACTTCTACATCACCATATTTATGAACTGAGATTTCTTGCAGATCTCCGTGCAGATGCTCCTCGCAATATTTGGCCAGAAGATCGAAATAGGGTGCAATGGCAATGAACTTCATGCCTGATTCACTCGCAAGCAGATCTGGAACGCCTTGGCGCTTGCTCTGATCAACAAAGGTGTTCATGTAAGGGGCCTGAGCCAACCCGCCCAGGCTGTACAGCCTGAAAGGCATGTCAGCCTTGTGTCGTCCCAAGAATGGATAGGCTGCTTGAAACGGGAAGCTGCTGGCCCAATTGACGACGGTCGTGGAGGGGAATTCGGTCAAATCTTTTTGGATCCGGGCCACGGTTGACTTTGCGGTATTGGCTTCGATGCAAAGGTTGATGGTGTAAGGGATGAGCACTACAGCCAGCCCGATTATCGCCATGCGTGCACGGCGTGGGGGCACGGGGCCAATCAGGAATGGAGCCGTCAACAGCAGGCCTGCCAAAGGAATATAAACGTGCAAGATCCCCGGTCGGCCCATCAGACCCAATGTGAAAATCCCGGCCAAAAAGATGATCCAGCTGATGAATACCCGACGGCTGGGCAGGACAAACAACATGAACAACGCGGCCAGCATCGGAGCAATCAACTCCTTGTTCCAGAGAAATCTGATTCCAGTCATCGCGTTTGACAAGGAGTTGGCTTGCGTTGGCAAGGGACCCAGTTCGGCCAGCATTTGCTTGAGCTTGTTCACGTCGAGAATATTGAGATCGACGAAGAACCAGTTGATCAGCAAGTCAATATCATTGGTTGAGTAACCATGAGCTTGCAGGATGGCTGGATGCTGCCTGAGCAGAGCACCTGCACCGAAATCGACAATGGGAGAGATAACTTTGCTGGTTTCATTGAATGTCGCCCAACTGGCCGTTTGGTAGGCTTGGTAGTCGACAATCGCGGCGATCAGAACGGCCGCAAAAAAGGCCCCGATCACGAATTTGGCAACTCGGTCCTGGATCAGGTTGCGCCATGGAACGAGAGGTGCCGAAACCAGCAGTACAAACAACACTTCGCGGCTGCGTATCAGGTAACCGGTAAACAGTAGCACCGCGCCCAGCAAGAGGATCGCTCTGCTGCGCTCTCGAATGAAGACCAACAGGCAAATGACGCCCGCAATACCGAGCAGGCCGGCGTTGATCGTGAATTGCGGGAAAAGCACAGGACGCACGAACAGGAACGCCGCAATCAGCGTACATAAGGTGATGCTCGTCTTCAGCTCACGCAATCCGCAGATCGTCGTCGCCGTGACCACGAATAGCACCCCGATCATGGCAACAGAATAGCCGTCAAGGCCATCGATTGATGGTATTGCTCTGACAAAATGCCCCCAGAGCACGTTGGAAAATACAATATTGGGTGAGCCGAATGCAGCAATTCCGTAGCCATGGGCGATCATGGCCATGCCGGCGTCATCGTTACCCCAGTAGGCACCGAAACCTGCAAGCAATACGAAAACCAAGCCGCCGGCAATCAGCAGCGAGCAAAATATGGATAGAAGCCGGGATTGGCCCTGATCATGCGTCGGGGAAACATTTTTCATTATTGTCCGATCGAAATCCGCGAGTTATCAGTCGCTTCACTGCAAGAGAGTGAGCCTTATAAGGGGGGCGCTGAATTATACTTGTCATCTACGAGACATTGTCAAAACGCAAGAAGAGGCGGGAATTCCAAAGCTTCTCAAACCGTGCCGGGGGAAAGTCACTCATTTTTTTTGTCTTGCCTGCGAATTCTTCGCCAGAGCAAGGCGTTGGCAATGGCCAACAGACAATTTTTATTCATCACAGTGATGACGCGATAGAATTCGGCTGGCGTCAGCCCAGATGAAGACTTATCTATGCATGTTTGCGCGGATGAGCAAACATTCATTTTTTGGACAACGAATGAAACCGCTAAAAGCAATCAACGATTTATTCCGGCACAACGAGCCGCTTGAGCCTGAAATCAGCAAGGTTTTCCAGGATTTTTTGGCACGTGGCTGGTATGTACTGGGGGCAGAGGTCACTGCGTTCGAGCGAGAGTTCGCCGCATATTGCGGAACGGAGTATGCACTCGGTGTGGCCAACGGCACTGACGCCCTGGAGCTGGCGCTGCGGACGGCAGGCGTTGAGGCGGGCGACCGCGTTGCCTTGGTCGCCAACGCGGGGGGCTATGGCACCTTTGCCGTCAATGCGATAGGGGCCGTACCCGTTTATGTCGATGTGGATGCTTTCAGTTTGAATATGGACGTCCTGGCTTTGGAACGCGCACTGCAGGCCTCCAGCATCAGTGCCATCATCGTGACCCACTTGTATGGGCGGTTGGCCAACATCGAAGAAATTTCGCGCCTCGCAAGAGACAAGGGTGTCAAGCTCATCGAAGATTGCGCACAGGCGCACGGCGCTTTGCGAGATGGAAAAAAAGCAGGATCGTGGGGTGATCTGGCGACGTTCAGTTTCTACCCGACCAAAAATCTCGGTGCGTTGGGTGACGGGGGTGCCTTGACCATGAACGCCCCGGATGTCGCGGAACGAGCCAAGCAACTGCGGCAGTACGGTTGGACACAAAAGTATCGTTCCACGGTGATCGGTGGCAGAAATAGTCGTCTGGACGAAGTACAGGCAGCTATCCTCAGAGTCAAACTGCCGTATCTTGACCGTTGGAATGCCCGCCGCAGGGCCATTTTTGATTTGTACGGCAAGCTTCTCCGTCATCCGCAGATCACGCTGCCGGCTCCTTGCGGCCCGGATCATGTTGGCCACTTGTATGTCATCCGCTGCGGACAGCGCGATTCCCTGTCAGCGCATTTGCGCACGATGCAGGTGCCCCATGATATTCATTTTCCTGTGCCCGATCATCGCCAGGAAATGTTCAACGGACGCTTCGCCGCTGATATTCTTCCCGTTACCGAGTCCGCGTGCAATGAAGTGTTGACCTTGCCGTGCTTCCCTGAAATGACCGACGAAGAAGTGGAATGGGTATCGCAGCACGTCAATCAGTGGGAAGCGTGATGTTTTCACTCATTATTCCGGTATATAAAAACGAAAAATCGATTCCAGAACTGGTGAAAGTTGTCGATTCATTGAACCGACAACTGGATGGCAAGATGGAAGTGGTATTTGTCGTCGACGGCAGTCCTGATCGCTCTGCTGAACTGCTGCAATCCCTGTTGCCTTCGCAAAATTTTGCATCCCAGCTGATTCTGCTTTCGCGCAATTTCGGCTCCTTTTCGGCGATCCGGGTGGGCTTGCAAAAAGCCTCTGGGGAATATTTTGCCGTCATGGCAGCCGACCTGCAGGAGCCGCCCGAGCTGGTGTTGCAGTTCTTCGAGATCATGCGTGGCGACGAGTTTGATGTGGTTGTCGGCACCAGAGAGGGGCGGGCTGACCCACTGCGCAATCGGCTGTCTGCCAACCTTTTCTGGTCGATTTATCGCAAGTTCGTGGTTTCGCAAATGCCGGCCGGGGGAGTGGATGTGTTTGGATGCAACCGCGCATTCAGGGATTGTTTGCTCTCATGCGAAGAATCGAACACATCACTGATCGCATTGCTGTTCTGGCTGGGCTTCAGGCGCAAGGAGATTTCTTACAGCCGGCGCGAACGGTCGCACGGTGTATCGGCATGGACGTTGTCCAAAAAAATCAACTATCTGATGGACAGCATCTTCGCGTTTACCGATTTGCCCATCAAGCTGTTGCTGGCACTGGGCGTCGCCGGACTTGCGGTATCGATTCCACTGGGGTTGGTGGTCCTGTTTGCACGGATATCGGGTTTTCTGCATGTCCCGGGCTACGCAACCACGGTGCTGATCGTGCTCTTCTTTGGCGGAGCCAATACACTGGGCCTTGGGCTGGTCGGCTCATACGCCTGGCGCGCTTACGAAAATACCAAGCGGCGTCCACTGGCCATCGTTTTGCGTGATCTGAAATTCCCTGCCGGTCCGCTCCAAAAATAAAAGGAATTACTGATGTCATTTTATGTGCACCCGAATGCGTTGTGCGAGTCTGCTCAAATCGGAGAAAACACCAGGATCTGGGCATTTGCACACATCCTTCCGCAGGCTGTCATTGGTAGCGACTGCAATATCTGCGACGGTGTGTTCGTTGAAAACGATGTGGTGGTGGGCGACAGGGTCACCATCAAATGCGGCGTACAGTTATGGGATGGCGTCCATCTGGAGAACGATGTCTTCGTCGGTCCGAATGTGACATTTACCAATGATCTCAGGCCCCGAAGCAAGCAGTATCCTGCGTCTTTCGAGAAGACGCTGGTCTGCGAAGGTGCCTCCATCGGGGCCAATGCGACCATCTTGCCCGGGCTGGTCATTGGACGATCGGCAATGATTGGCGCAGGTGCAGTCGTTACACAGTCCGTTCCCCCCTACGCGATCGTGGTAGGCAACCCTGCCCGTATTACTGGTTACGCCAATTCGGTCGAGGAGGTCACGTCAAGCGACAGCGGCGGCGTCGTCAGCAAAGGCCCGGTGACGCCAACCAACGTGAAAGGCGTCACGCTGCACCGATTCAATCATGTCAAGGATCTGCGTGGCGACTTGTCGGTCGGGGAGTTTGAGCGGGAAATCCCATTTGTTCCCAAACGTTATTTTCTGGTATTTGATGTTCCCAGCGAAAAGACGCGTGGCGAACATGCGCACAAGTCATGTCATCAATTTCTGATTTGTGTGCGTGGACGATGTGCCGTCGTGGCCGATGACGGTACCTCCCGCCAGGAGGTGATGCTGGATTCGCCTGCTACCGGGGTCTATCTGCCGCCCATGACCTGGGGCATACAGTACAAGTACTCTGAAGATGCCATCCTGCTCGTGTTCGCTTCCGATTATTACGATGCGTCGGATTACATCCGTGACTACGACGAATTCCTCGCTTTGCTCAGCAACGGATGATGCGTTTTTCCGCACTCAGGCAGAACCGGTTTCTCCGCTTCCTCTTCACTGGCGGGCTCAACACGCTTGCGACTTATGTCTTGTATCTCGCGTTGAAGTTGGTCATTGCTTATCAAGTGGCCTATTTTGTTTCTTACGTATGCGGGATCGTTTTCGCTTACTTCCTGAGCACGTTATTTGTTTTTGAGAAACCGGTCTCATTGCGGACGTTCGTCAGGTTTCCATTGGTCTACGTTGTCCAATACGGCTTGGGTGCGGTGCTTTTGGCGTTCTTTGTCGAAACGCTGGGTTTGTCGCCAAGCGTTTCTCCCTTGCTGGTGATCATTCTCACATTGCCAGTCAGCTTCCTGCTTAGCCGAAGCATCCTGAAGCGTTGAGAGCTGATGCGGCATTCACTGTTGAACTGTCTGACGGCAGCTTCATCGTGATATGCCGTTGGGCTGATTCCACATGAAAAAAGAGCAGCAACGTCTGCGGGGGAATAATGAGCCGATTTCACGAGGGTAGGCGTTTTGCGTCGCTGCATTGCCGTCGATGCGCGGCGATCCATGAAGCACTGGATCGCCATCAAGAGTGGTGGGCATTCGCGCTCGCGGCCATCTTGTTCCTGTTCCTTCATTGGAGCATGAATGTCAGGGTTTTCCCCTACGATGCAGGAGAATATTGGGCGCTTGCGAATCCGTCCACTTTCTTTGATTTTCCTGCGACAACGCGTGGATACTTCTGGCCTCTGCTTTTGCTGCCGGCAAGATGGTTTCAACATATTGGCGCGGAGGCTGCCCTCCCGGCGTTTCGCATCCTGACTTCGTTGGTGTATGGCTTTGCGCTGACAATCATTCTCCCAGCGTTCTACATCCGTATCGTCGGTGGCCGGGTGAATTTCTACAGGCGAATGGTCGTGCCTGTTCTGGTCGCACTCTTGTTTCCCGGTGTGATCGTTTATCCGCTGGCGGATTTGCCCGCCATCCTCTTGCTCTTCGGCGGGCTCAGCTGGCTGGTGCTTGCAACATCGAAAAATCAATTCGGCAAACGCAAGTTGTTTAGCCTGGTGATGGCCGGCATGATGATTGGTGCGGCTTACAACACGCGTACCATCTATCTGTTTTCCATGTTGTGTGTCGTTGTGGCCATTCCCTTTGCGTTCTTCCGCCACGAGGGAATGAAAACCAAGGCCTGGATGCTCTCTGCATTTTTTATCGGCGTGAGTCTGGTGAGCTTGCCGCAGGCGCTGGTCAATCTGCATTCCAAGAAAACCTTCACACCGATGGTGTTGACCGATAACGGCGGCAAGTCATTGTTTGCGCTGCAGCTGATGTGGGGGATCACCTTGCAGCGCTATGAAACGGTAATCGATCCTTCTGTTACACCATCGCGTTTTTATGTTGACCCGGCAGGGCGGCGCATTGCCGAGCTGGAAATGATTGCCAAGGACAAGATTGCGTTGAGCAACTACTTCGCGATTGTCCGAAAGTATCCTGTCGAGTTTGCAGGGATCTACGTTCGCCACTTTATCAACGGCCTCGATCTTCGCGATGGCGAAGTCTATGTAAGAGATGCGAAGAGCGAAGGGAATATCATTTCCCTCTTGAATTTTTTGGTGGTATTGGCAGCGCTGTACGGTTTTTTTAGCCACCGTCTTCATTGCCGTGCTGCGCCGGACGCGAGTGCCGAAGATGGGATGCTGCCCCATATCACTCAAGAGAAATCACCTTGGATCTGGATTGGAATCATTTTATTGCCGGTAATGGCGATCATTCCGGGCGCGGTCGAGACCCGCTTCTTTTTGCCGCTCCAATTGCTTTTCTATTGCAGTATTGCATTCAATGTCATTCTGCCGGATGCGTGGAAAACTATGCGGTTGCGGAAATGGTTTGTCTGGTCGGTGCTGCTGGTGATGTTGGCGTCCCAAGTCGCGATTACCTCTTCGACCATGGGTACCAGGCAATATGCATCCCCGGACATGTATCGCTGAACTGAAAACGGCGCTTACGGAACGTCAGAACCTTTTGGGAAAAATACAAAATCGATGTTAAACAATTCTGCCAGCAAAATCCTGTTGCTGAAGTCTGCGGCGCTCCTCATGGCGATCGGGTTTGCCTATTTTGCTTTCACTCAGCAATACCGCGCCATTTTCGATCCTTGCAATTGCGCCGATGCCTACGCCTATACAAAAATAGGTCAGCTCTATGCCGAGCACGGCTTTGCGCTGCACGAATGGAGCAAGCTACGTCTTTACGCTTATCCCTTGTTCATTGCCGCTGTTGATATCGCGGCCAGCTGGCTTGCAGTTGACCAGGGAATCGCGCTGTTCGCGGTGCAGTTGGCAGTCTATTTTTCGGCGGTGATTCTGTTATCGGGAAACCTGACAAAACTGGTTTCGCTGCGGGTAGGAAATCTGGTTTTCTTTGCTCTGACAGCAAATGTATTTCTTTATCCGTATCTCGCCATTTCTCTGTCCGACGGCATGTCCGTAAGCCTTCTGATCTTTATCGCCGCGTTGATCGTCCACATGCAATCGTCAGGGTTGAGTGCAGCCCGGGTATTCCTGATGGGCGTGCTGCTCGGATTGGGCATCATGGTGCGCCCGGCCAATCTTTATTGGCTGGCCATGCCCGTGGTCTTGCTTGGCTTGTTCGCATGGAGTGAACGTCAAGGTCGCGGGTGGCATCTCCTGCGTTTCGGCGCAGCTTTGCTGCTGGGTTTCTTCCTTGCAGTGCTGCCGCAGATCATCATCAACTATCACTTTTTCGATGAGCTTACGTTCCTTCCGGTCTTCAAGCTTGGTTCGTTTCAGATCAGGTCAGGAATATTGATGATCAAATATGGAACGAACATGACCGGGAACGGACCGCCAGCCATGGTGTACCCGAATATCTGGTTCAATAACGCGGTACCCGACCTGTCCTGGTACTTCCTCCATCCGTGGCTGGGTGTGCGCACGATGTTCTTGCATCTCTTCAGCGCGCTCGATTTCGACTATCTGTTTTGCTACATCTACGACCTGCGTCCGAAATACCGTCCAGTGCTTTTCTTGTATTCCCAAACCGTCTTGTTCTGGGGCGTTGTCGGTTTTTTTGCTGCGGCAAGAGATATCCGTGTCTGGGAGCAACGCGATGGTACGAAACCCAGGGCAAGCGTTGTGTTCATGGCGTTGCTTCTTGCGGCAGTATTGGGCTGGTGTGCGGTCACCTCGATTTCCGCCGTTGAAAACAGGTTCTCATTGCCCATGGTTGCGATCTTGCTTCCGCTGGCAGCCTGGGCACTGATCGGACACCGGTGGGAGAACAGACGTAGCTTGATCCTGTGCGGATCGTTGTTCTGCTGCTATCTCATCTTTGCCGCATGGGTGTCTTACACGATTTCGTCACTGGTCGTTTTACCCAATGGTTGATCGGCTTTACGTGCCACAGTCAAGCTGATCGAATCGAATGCTGCAGCCATACGACGCTACGTATGGCTGCCAGATTTCAGCAGGTTGGCCCTTCCTGGGCGAAAAAGATGAGGAGGGTGCCGACGGGGAGATGACTGCAGCTGAATAGCGTGAACCGAGGCGCTGCATTCAGTTCGGCTGGAAAAAGAAAAAGGCCTCGCGAAGCGAGGCCTTTTGAGTTTGGTGGGGCGTCACAGATTCGAACTGTGGACCTACGGATTAAGAGTCCGCTGCTCTACCAGCTGAGCTAACGCCCCGTGGTGTTCCTGAAACGATCAGGCCAACCGGGAAGTGAAAAAGGCCTCGGGTTGAGAGGCCTTTTGAAATTTTGGTGGGGCGTCACAGATTCGAACTGTGGACCTACGGATTAAGAGTCCGCTGCTCTACCAGCTGAGCTAACGCCCCGTTGCTGCACTTCGTTGTTGCCTCAGTGCTGCAAGAGAGAGCGCATTATAGGAGGGAGGTCGGGGTGGTGCAAGCTTTTTTTGAGAAAAGATGAAAATATTTTATCTCTTCGGCGTCCACGCCACGCCCGGCCTCGTTTTTACATCGCTTGCCTTATAACCCCGATTTGATGCCATTGACCCAGGACTTGGCCGGCAGCCTGGTCTGGCTCTCGATGAGTGCCGCACGCGCATACAACTCGGGGAAATCGAACGTCACCGCGCCCTTGAAGGCCAGTGCCACCACGTTGCCGTCATGGACTTCCGGCAGCGACACCACGGTATCGAAGGCATATTCCATGGCCCGCAGGTTCTTGGCATAGCTCGGATGATCGCCAAAGAGATTGACCGTCATCACGCCGCCCGGGGCCAGACTGTCATAGCAGGCCTGGTAAAACTCGGGAGTGTCCAGCACCGGCCCGCGTGCGGTGGCGTCGTAGAGATCGACCTGCAGGGCATCGATGATGCCGTGCGTGGCAGCATGGACGATGAAATCCATGGCATCGCTTTCGATGAGCATCAGCCGTTCGTCCGGCTCGGGCAGCTTGAACATGCTGTGGCAGATGGCGATGACGGCCGGATTCAGCTCCACCGCCGTCACTTGTGCCTGCGGGAATTGCCGGTAGCTGAACTTGGTCAGCGCGCCGGTTCCGAGCCCGAGTTGCACGATATGGCGCGGCGTGCGGTTGAAGAGCATCCAGGCCATCATCTGCTGGGCGTATTCCAGCTCGATCCAGTCGGGCTTGCGAATGCGCATCGCGCCCTGTACCCATTCGGTGCCGAAATGCAGATAACGTACGCCTTCCAGCTCGGAGAGCGTGACCGGGGCATATTTCGGTTTGCGTGGTTTGCTGGCGTCGGCTTCCAGCTGGTGACGGCGACGATTGGGGCCGGCCTTGGTATTGGCCTGGGCTTCGATGGATTTTCTTCGGATGAGCATGATATGAATGAAACGGCGCGGCAGCCGGGGAGGCGGCCTGCGGATGCCGAATGATACCTTGCCTTGGGAGCCTGCCAGTGGCCGCTGCACGCTTTGCGCATATCGACATGCGAATTCATTCCTTCTGCCGGGCGCGCGCGTATGTGAGGATGCGGACCTCATCATTTCCGGAGTTACCATGCCATTGGCTGCAATCATCAAGCGCATCGCCGCCGCTGCTGCGCTGACCCTGGTCCTGGCACCGCACGGCGCCAGCGCGCAGGACAAGCACAAGATCAAGGTCGGTATCTCGGTCGGCAGTGCCGAAGCCATCTTCGACGTCGTCAAGAAAGTCGCCGCACGTGACGGCCTGGAGATCCAGACCGTGGTCTTCAGTGACTACCTCCAGCCCAATGCGGCACTGGCCTCCGGCGACCTCGATGCCAATGCCTTCCAGCATCGTCCCTACCTGGAAAGCCAGATTGCAGCACGTGGCTACAAGATCGTGCCGGTCGGCCTGACCATCACGGCCCCGCTGGGCATTTACTCGCGCAAGTTCAAGTCGGTGGACCAGTTGCCCAACGGTGCGCAGGTTGGCATCCAGAATGATCCCTCCAACGGCAACCGTGCGCTCCTGCTGCTGCAGAAGGCCGGCCTGATCAAGCTGAAGCCGGGCGTGGGCGAAAACGGCGTCAATGCCACCCCGCTGGACATCATCGACAACCCGCGCAAGCTCAAGCTGATCGAACTGGATGCCGCGCAACTGCCACGCTCGCTGGACGACTTGGCGGCCGCCTCGATCAACAATGACTACGCCTACAAGGCCGGCCTGTCCCTGCAGAAGGACACCATCGCCGTGGAAGATCCGCGCGGCCGTTACGCCAACATCATCGCCACCCGCGTCGAGGACAAGGACAAGCCCTGGGCCAGGAAGCTGGTGCAGGCCTACCAGTCGGAGGAAGTGCGCAAGTTCATCGAGACCGAGTTCAAGGGATCGCTGGTGCCGGCGTTCTGAATTCCGCTGCAAGCGTTGCTCCGTGCACCGCCCGCCGTCTGGCCGGGCGGTTTTTTTTCGTGCGTTTCCCGTCGGGGTGGTGCGCTGGCGGCCGGTGCTCCATTACACTTGCGCCATGTTCAAGAACCTCATCCTCTGCCTGAAGCTGGCCATCGTCTTCTGCGCCATCGTGTTTTTCGCGAAGGCGTTGCAGTATTTGATCTTCAATGGCGGGTTGTCGGGGGAGTTTTATGACTATCTGTTCTTCCGGAAGTGAAATCGGCCCGGCATTGTCCATCAGCCCTTGTTGAATGAATGATCGCGCGTTGCCAAGCTCTTCCAGCGGGCCAGCTTATCCTCATACGCCAACGCCGCATGCGCCGGACTGCTCGACGGCAACACCACCACCCGATAATTTTCCGCTTTGGCGCCCAGTGCCTTGATCCCGATCTTGCCGGCGGTACCGCCATTGAAAGCGATGGTCTCCAATGCCGGCAACCTGGCGATCAGCGCCAGCAAATCATTGCCGCTGTGATCCCGGATTTCGCTGTCGAGACTGCCGATGCGCCTGGCCTGGGCGATCACGTCCCACAGGCCGATGCGATGCTGCAGCAAGGTGGCAAGCCTGGCGGCATAGTCCATCGCGTAAAGGTCAACCCCGATCACTTCGCCCACCAGTCGCCAGAAGGCATTGCGCGGATGGCCGTAATACTGCCGGATCGCCAGCGAAGCCGTTCCCGGCAGGCTGCCCAGGATCAGGATGCGCGTATCCCGCGCCACTACCGGCGCAAAGCTGGCCAGCAAGGGATCAGTAGTGCCCGTATCGGCAGCGCGGGCGGCATCATGGGCAGACGAAGGGGAGGCGGCAAAGGAGCGGCGAGCAGGCATGTAAATGGCCGGGATGAAAAGAATTTCAGCAAGCTCCATCGGCCTCGCCATCCGGGCACAATGGCGCGGCTGCAGAAGCGTCAGGCTTGCGGCAAAATGCACAAGAATTCACATCTTAGCGTAAGCTGCCCAGGCGTCACGCGCCGGGCCATTCACACAAGGGATAAAGAACATGACAGACAAGGTCATCATCGTCACCGGCGGCAGCCGTGGCATCGGCGCGGCCACCGCGTTGCTGGCGGGCCAGCGCGGCTACGCCGTGTGCGTCAACTATGTCTCCAACCGCGAGGCCGCCGAGTCGGTGGCCGGGCAGATCCGTGCCGCGGGCGGCCGCGCCATTACCGTCGCCGGCGATGTCTCCAGAGAGGAGGACGTGCTGCGCCTCTTCACCACCACCGATCAGGAACTGGGCCGAGTCACCGCCTTGGTCAACAATGCCGGCATCCTGGATCACCAGTCGCGCCTGGACGCCATGAGCGCCGAACGCATCACCCGGGTGCTGGTCGCCAACGTCACCGGCAGCCTGCTGTGCGCGCGCGAGGCGGTCAAGCGCATGTCCACCCGCCACGGCGGGCAGGGCGGGGCCATCGTCAACCTGTCGTCGATGGCTGCCAAGCTGGGTGGCCCGGGTGAATACGTGGACTACGCCGCCTCAAAGGGTGCCATCGATGCCTTCACCATCGGCCTGGCCAAGGAAGTGGCGGCCGAGGGCATCCGCGTCAACGCCGTGCGTCCCGGCCTGATCTACACCGATATCCACGCCAGCGGCGGCGAGGCGGGCCGTGTCGACCGGTTGAAGGATGCCGTCCCCATGAAGCGCGGCGGCACTGCCGAGGAAGTGGCTCACGCCATCCTGTGGCTGCTGTCGGATGAATCTTCCTACGCCACGGGGACTTTCATCGACGTTTCCGGTGGCCGCTGAACGTCTGGCCGGCCATTGATCAGGGAGCTCACCATGGACAGCACCGTTTCACCGCGCCGCATCGATGTACTGCTGGCCCGCTATGCCGAGAGCCATCGCCATCCGATGAATGAACTGATCCACTGCATCTGCGTGCCGGCCATCGTGTTTTCGCTGCTGGGGCTGTGCTGGATCGTGTCGCCAGCCGTGGCCCTGCTGGTGGCTGCCGCTACGCTGGCCTGGTACCTGCGCCTGTCGCCGCCCTTTGCGGTGGGCATGCTGGCCATGTCGGCGGTAATGCTGGTGGTGCTGGCGCGGCTGCCCTTGGGAGCGGTCCTGCCGGTATCGGCCACGGTTTTCGTACTGGCCTGGATCGGCCAGTTCATCGGCCACCGCATTGAAGGCAAAAAGCCATCCTTCTTCGAGGACCTGCGTTTTCTGCTGGTCGGGCCCTTGTTTGTGCTGGCTTTCCTGTACCGGCGTTGGCACATCGCCTACTGAAGACGTCCTTGCGGGAACGATTGTCGACGCGCGGCCTCTTTGTATTAAGATGTAAAGGAATGTGTGCTTCCGCGCCGGATGCGCGATCATGTTGCGTTCGCGCGGACGCTCGAATCCCCCCGCTGCCCGGAGACGGGCCAAACAGTTCTCAGTCGGAGTTTTTAGTATGAAGAAATTGATTGTGATCGCAGCCCTGGGCTCCCTGGTAGCCGGCTGCGCAGTAACCCCCAACTCGGCCAGCGTCTACAACACCCGCCAGGCGCAGGGTGAGCAGACCGTGCGCATGGGCGTGGTCGAGTCGATCCGCAACGTCACCATCGACAAGGGTTCGAGCGGTGTCGGTGCCCTCGGCGGCGCAGCATTGGGCGGCATTGCGGCCGGTTCCAACATCGGCGGCGGCAATGGTGCCCTGGCGGCCGGTATCGTGGGCGCGCTGGCAGGTGGCGTTCTGGGCAACCAGGCCGAAGCCCACCTGAACAACCGTCCTGGCCTGGAAATCACCGTGCGCCTGGATAACGGCGAGCTGCGTGCCATCACCCAGGATGCAGATGAACCTTTCCGCATCGGTGAACGCGTGCGTCTGCTGTCCAACGGCCGTACCACCCGCGTGACGCACTGATTTTCGCGAAGCGTATGAAGAAGCAGGGCTGCGGCCCTGCTTTTTTTTCGGCCTTTTCGCCTGTTGCTTCACCTCTTTGGCAGCGGACCTGCAATTTCTGAGAGGGCATCAGGAGCCAGCTGCCTCATCTTTCGGCTCAGGCTTGCGCACCTGGAGCAACCACATGTAGATCACCGTCTGCAACAGCGCCACCGTACTGCCGATGATCACTTCCCCCACGCGCATCAAGGCCAGGTGCAGTTCCTGGCTCAAGCCATTGCCGGTGAAGGCGGCCGACAGCAGGATCACCACGGTCGCCGGCCCCAGCCGCCAGTTGCTCGGATAGTTCTGCAGCAGCATGGCTACCACCACCGCTGCGGTCAGCGCCACCAGCATGGCCAGGAAGGTCGGCCCGAACACCACCAGCGCGATGCAGGAAACGATGCAGCCCGAAATCGTGTTGATCAGCCGCGCCCGGAAATTGGCCTTGGCTACCGTCATGTCCGGCTCGGTCACGATGATGAGCGAAATCATGGCCCAGTAGGGCTCCTCGATGCCCAGCGCGCGCAGCCCGTACCACAGGATCAGGCAGCCGGAGAGGATCTTGACCAGATAGGCGAGGGCGTTCTTGCGGGGATTGATGAAGTGCAATTCCATAGGCCGATGTTAACCAGCCAGCATCGTGGCTGCAAGCCGATATGAATGAAAACGCCGCCTGCGAGTTTCCCCGCAGGCGGCGCTGCTGCCATCAAGCCATGACGGCCTGACGGCACGGTCCGGCAGATGAACGAACTTACTTGGCGGCCATGGCCAGCAGCATGTCGTTCAAGCGCTTCACGAAGCTGGCCGGATCAGCCAGTGCACCGCCTTCAGCCAGCAGGGCCTGGTCATACAGGATGTGCGACCAGTCGTCGAAGCGCGCTTCTTCGTATTTCAGGCGCTGCACCAGCGGGTGGTCCGGGTTGATTTCCAGCGTGGGCTTGGATTCCGGTGCCGCCTGGCCGGCTGCCTTCAACATGCGCACCAGGTTGCCCGACAGTTCGTTCTCGTCGGCCACCAGGCAAGCCGGGGAATCGGTCAGGCGGAAGGTCACGCGCACCTCCTTGGCCTTGTCGCCCAGGGCGGTCTTCATCTTCTCGACCAGCTCCTTGTACTCGGCTTGCGTCTCTTCGTGCTGCTTCTTCTCGGCTTCGTTCTCCAGCTGGCCCAGGTCCAGGCCACCCTTGGCCACCGAGGCCAGTTCCTTGCCTTCGAACTCGGTCAGGAAGGACAGCATCCACTCGTCCACGCGGTCGGTCAGCAGCAGTACTTCCACACCCTTCTTGCGGAAGATTTCCAGGTGCGGGCTGTTCTTGGCGGCCTGGTACGTCTCGGCAGTGACGTAGTAGATCTTGTCCTGACCTTCCTTCATGCGGGCCACATAATCGGCCAGCGAAACATTCTGCACATCGCTGTCATTGTGGGTGGAAGCAAAGCGCAGCAGCTTGGCGATGCGCTCCTTGTTGGCCGCATCTTCGCCGATACCTTCCTTCAACACCTGGCCGAACTCGGTCCAGAAGGTGGTGTACTTGTCCTTCTGCGCCTGGTCTTCGCTGTTGGCCAGCTCTTCCAGCAGGCTCAGCACGCGCTTGGCCGAACCGTCGCGGATGGCGCGCACGTCGCGCGACTCCTGCA
>Ga0182006_1001053_pt1 | contig 17809 bp, 16 predicted proteins | sample Sormic07211104_1_FD_123022 | JGI IMG/M metagenome (GOLD analysis project Ga0182006, IMG submission 123022) | Rhizosphere microbial communities from Sorghum bicolor, Mead, Nebraska, USA - 072115-104_1 MetaG | ecosystem: Host-associated > Plants > Roots > Rhizosphere | place: USA: Nebraska...
CTTAATAAAACCTTTTCCTTGCATTGTTTGTTTAAAATAATTTGTCTTTCGCTGTTTTTTAACAAGTCGGCAAATCTAATTAAATTTTTAAATTATAGAACCCCTTAATTGATAATTTATTAACATTAATTTTTATCGGGCAATAATCTCATTTTTTGTCTGCTAATCGTTTTACTAAATACTTGCATTTTGATACTACCATGATTAGGAAAGCAGGTGCAGCACTTTTGGCTCTGGTTCGGTCCCGCTAATGTTTCTGCCCCGATAGAAAAATCGGGGGCATCCACGTATATCGGGTTTAGCTGGCTATGGAAGAAGCGCTTCTTTGAGATTACGTCATTGTGAGGAGGAACGACGAAGCCATCTTACAACGATCGTTGCTTGCCAAAGCATTAAGATTGCTTGGTAGCTGAAAAGCGCCTTGCAATGACAATATAACGGTTTATATCCGCTTTAAAACCTCAAAAGTATAATCGTATTTATTCTTTTCGTCGGCTTTATGGGCTTCGCTGCTGATTAATTTCCATTCGTTCCGGTCAATTTCAGGGAAAAAAGTATCCGCATCAAAATTGTGGTGGATGGTGGTTAAATAAAGTGTTTGTGTTTTTGGTAATGCTTGTCTGTAAATTTCAGCGCCCCCAACAATAAATACAGGTTTTTCTTCTGTTTTGGTCATTGCTAAAGCTTCATCCAGACTGTTTACTACTTCAACGCCTTCAATTTTTAAATTGGGATCTCTGGTGATTACGATATTCCGGCGGTTAGGTAGCGGTCTGCCTACAGAATCGAAAGTTTTGCGGCCCATCACAACAGTGTGCCCTGAAGTGGTTTGTTTAAAGAATTTTAAATCGGCTGGCATGTGCCATAAAAGCTGATTGTTTTTGCCTATTGCGTAATTTTCGCCTACTGCTACGGCTATTGAAAGCGAAGGGCTTTCTAGTTCATTGGTCATTAGTCATTTGTTTATTAGTGTCTACATGTTGCTTTAGGCAGAGTTCAATTGAAATAAATTCAATATGTATTGACGACTGAGTTTATGTTTATCTAAATTCTTTCCAATATATTTTATATAAGCATTGAGCTTTAAATGGATTGTTTGCAATTCGATATAAAGTTCTGAATAACAATCTTCAGATATCAATTTCTGTTTTTTGATTTCCGAAGAAATGATTTACTTCTAGAATCGAACCGCGGCTATAATAACAAAAGTTTTTGTTCTCTTTGAAATGATACCTCCCATATCCTTCAACAATATTTGCACTAATGGAATCCGCTGTTCTGCATAATTGCTTCCCAATAGCATCTTTAGCGAAATATTCCCATCCCATAACAATATCCCAGATTTTATCTGAAATTACTTCAGACAAATTATAGACTTCTAAATCCGCTAATTTATAATTCATGATTTCTCTTGATTAAGTAAATCAAAGGGATGATTTTTTAAAAAATAGGGGTACTCAATTCTGCATCCAAACAAATGAACCAATAGCTAATGACCAGTGAACAAATGTTACACCGCCACTATCCCTTTAATATGCGGATGCGCTTCGTAATTCTCCAAAGTAAAGTCCTCAAATTTGAAATCGAAGATGCTCTTCACCTCAGGATTGATTTTCATGGTTGGCAATGCTTTAGGCTCACGGCTTAATTGCAGGTTTGCCTGCTCGATATGGTTATTGTATAAATGTGCATCTCCAAGGGTGTGGATAAAATCTCCGGCTTCTAAACCGCACACCTGCGCCACCATCATGGTTAATAAAGCATAAGATGCAATATTAAAAGGTACGCCTAAGAAAATATCGGCACTGCGTTGATATAACTGGCAGCTTAACTTCCCATCAGCCACGTAGAATTGAAAAAAAGCATGACAAGGGGGTAAAGCCATATTTTCGATTTCGGCCACATTCCAAGCAGAAACAATAATCCTGCGCGAATCGGGATTGTTTTTTATCGTATTGATGATATTGGTAATCTGATCGATGTGCTGCCCATCCGGGGTTGGCCAGCTTCTCCACTGCGAACCATAAACCGGTCCGAGGTTTCCATTTTCGTCAGCCCATTCGTCCCAGATGCGTACACCATTATCTTTTAGATACTTAATGTTGGTTTCGCCGCTTAAAAACCAGATGAGTTCATGAATAATCGATTTTAAGTGCAGTTTTTTTGTTGTTACCATCGGGAAACCTTCCTGAAGGTTAAAACGCATCTGGTAACCAAAAACGCTTATAGTCCCGGTGCCGGTACGGTCGTGCTTTTGAGCGCCATGATCAAGCACATGCTGCATTAAATCTAAATATTGTTTCATACTGTTCTGATAATTTACAAATATCTAAAATTTATCAGCTGTTCGGAATCATTTTTATACACACTGTTCACTTACTAACATTGTAATGATAATTGTTTTTTGGAAATGAATGTGCTGTGCCAATGGCGGGCCACCTGTCCTGCTTTTCATTTCAAGTCCTCGCTGCGCTGTGGGCTTTCCACTACAATCAGGTTTGTAATTTATCGTTTCTTCATCAACCCCGATAGAAGCAGTAACTGGCCCCTTAGCCGCGGGTGCAGCGTTACCCTGCAGCGAGGAGGAATCCCGAACTTTCGGGAAAGCGTAAAAGCGGAACACGGGAACAAAGTGAGTGATGATTACTGCTGTTGCGCTCCAAAGAGCCTGGTGATATAAAATGAAAAGAAACACAAGCAGTAAAAAACACTTTTGTATGTTTGTAGAATGAGTTTCCAGCTTGATTAGACATTATGGACTCAAGACTATTGACTACAGACTCACGACTAAAATGTTATCTTTTCCCAACGCAAAAATAAATCTTGGTTTAAATATCACCGAAAAACGTGCTGATGGTTACCATAACCTCGAAACGGTTTTTTATCCGATCAATATTAAGGATTCAGTTGAAATTACTGATGCAGAAGAAACTTCGTGCAAAATCCATGGCATTGATATTCCCGGCGATGCGAACGATAACCTGTGTTTTAAAGCTTACCAATTGGTAAAAAAAGATTATGATATTCCGGCGCAGCAGATCAATTTACTGAAAAATATCCCTGTGGGTGCAGGTTTGGGTGGGGGATCGGCAGATTGTGCTTTTCTGATCAAATTATTAAACGATAAATTCAGTTTGGGGATGTCTGTCGATAAGATGGAAGGTTACGCCCGTAAGCTAGGGGCAGACTGTGCTTTTTTTATCGAGAACAAACCTGTTTATGCTTTTAATAAAGGTGATGAATTTGAAAAGTGTGGAATAGATTTGTCAGCCTGGTTTAAAGTTTTGGTAAAACCGCCTGTGCACGTGAGTACGGCCGATGCTTATGCGCATGTAAAACCTCAAAAACCTTTGCAATCGTTAAAAGAAATCATACATTTGTGCCCAACAACATGGAAAAATAAGGTTATCAACGATTTCGAGCTATCGGTATTCGCAAAGTATCCCCAAATTCGTCAAATAAAAACCAGTTTATACGATGCAGGCGCAACATTCGCTTTAATGAGTGGTAGCGGTTCGTCGGTTTTTGCACTTTTTAACCATCCGGTTAAGTTGCCAGAACTGGAAAAAAATAACTTAGTTTATTATAATATTTAAAAGAGGTAGAAGGTTGGAAGGTAGGAGGCGTATGGTCTAAATACTTGATACTTGCTACTGAATACTAACAAGATGAACATAAATCTAATCCGCAAGAGCGGTAAATTTAATTTTGAAGCAGAAAACGAGAGCGGTTTTACTGTAGAATTGGATGCAAAAGCTGCCATTGGTGGCGAAGGAAAAGGTTTCAGGCCGATGGAGATGTTACTGGTTGGATTGGGTGGCTGCAGCGGTATTGATATGGTAAATGTATTAACCAAGCAGAAGGAGCCACTTGATGATATTAAAATCGCTATAAATGCCACAAGAAAAGAGGAAGAAATGCCACCGATTTTTGATGTAATCGATATTCATTTCGATTTATTTGGCGATTTAAGCGTTCAAAAAGTAGAACGGGCATTAGCCATGACTTTCGATAAATATTGTTCTGTATCGAATATTTTAGGCCGTTCTGCAACTATTAATTTTACTTACAAAATAAATAAGGTGTAAGGTAGAGGTTTAAGGTGTAGGGTAAAAGGTTTAAGGTCTCCAATCTTATGTCTCACATCTCCAATCTCATGTCTCACATCTCAATACTCATATCTAACAATACAATGAAATCCGAAAATTTTGAAACCATAGCTATACGCACTCAAACAGAACGCAGTTTACATAAAGAGCATTCGTCACCAATTTACCTTACTTCGAGTTATAAATTTGAAGATGCAGAAGAAATGCGCGCTTTGTTTGCTAACGAAAAAGAGGGGAACGTATATAGCCGTTATTCAAATCCAAATACATCAGAGTTTATAGAGAAAATGTGCCTGTTAGAAGGTGCCGAAGATGGTTTCGCCACTGCAACTGGAATGGCTGCGATTTTTACCACATTTGGTGCGTTTTTAAAAAGTGGCGACCACCTGGTTTCAAGCAGATCGGTTTTTGGTTCTACCCATCAATTATTAACCAATGTTTTTTCTAACTGGGGCATAACTTTCGATTATGCCGATCTGGATAAACCACAGGATTGGGAAGCTTTGATTAAACCCAACACCAAAATGATTTTTGTAGAAACGCCATCTAATCCAGGTATCGACATTATCGATCTGGAATTTTTGGGCGATCTGGCTAAAAAACACAATGTATTACTGGTTATTGATAATTGTTTTGCTACACCCTATCTGCAACAACCAATTAAATATGGCGCACATATATCTATCCATTCGGCTACTAAATATATTGATGGTCAGGGCCGTGTGTTGGGAGGCGTTATTTTAGGCACTAAGGATTTAATCGCAGATGTAATTGGTTTTGCCCGTCACAGTGGGCCGGCATTATCGCCTTTTAATGCATGGATTTTATCTAAGAGTTTAGAAACGCTGGCCATCCGTATGGACCGCCATTGTGAAAATGCTTTAAAAGTTGCCGAATATTTAGAAAAACACCCGAAAATTAAACTGGTTAAATATCCGTTTTTACCATCGCACCCGCAATACAATATTGCCAAAAAGCAAATGAAACAGGGAGGTGGTATTGTAACCATTGTGGTTGAAGGCGGTATAGATGCTGCACGTAAGTTTATGAACAGTTTGCAAATGTTCTCTATTTCAGCAAATTTGGCTGATACCCGCTCAATTGCAACACACCCTGCTACCAGTACACACAGCAAACTTACCGAAGAACAACGTAACGAAGTTGGTATTGAGCAAGGTTCCATCCGTTTATCAATCGGTTTAGAGCATATCAACGATATTTTAGCTGATATTGAGCAGGCATTAGCTTAATACGTATAGATAATAGAAAGAGGCTGTATCATAAATAATTGTCATCCTGAGCCTGTCTAAGGACTTGTTTGATTGTTTCGCAAGCGTTTAGACAAGCTCAACGTGACAAATTCGAGATAGATTTAAAATGATGATATAGCCTCTTTTTTATTTGGTTAAGGCTGCTATTCGTATTTTGAAAAATCTACCGCAAATATACAACGGTTAACCTGACTGCCATTTTGAGCTCCGGCGTTCGGTTCGAATTCAGTTAAGCTCCATAAATAGCCGTATAGCGTTTCAAGATATAACGATTCGGCGCCGTATGGCCATCTGTATCGAACAGTATTCGTATCACCATCTGTATACCTTGCTAAGCGGGCGGTTGATCCGTACGATTCGCTAGGCGACCCAGTGCAAGAAAGCCAGGTTCTATTCCCTTTTCTAAAAACGCCTTGTATCCCATGTGCATGATCTGAAGTAAATAGGCTGTTTTTTGGAATCACAGTTTGTATACCCGAATGCTGCAACTCTCCCGATGTGTTTATCGGGAACCCGAATATTTTAGGTACAATTGATGCATCTGCACTGCCGGCGTAATATTGCCCTGTCCATAATTGGTTGTTCTCATAATTTACCTGTACTGTTGAAAAAGGACTTGCTTCGTTAATTTTATAATAACCTATTTGTGGAAGGATGTACCTGTAATTAAAAGCATAAAGATTACCGCTAGCATCTTTTCCGCACTTATCATCAGTGCCGGTTCCTGTAGTCACTTCAATAATTTTGTCTAAATCGAATACCCTTAATCCTAAACTTGTACTGCTTAAATAAACTTTACCACTAAAATAAGCTACTCCACCTGCATGCACATTTAAAGGGGCGTAAGCGCCATATTGCGTATAATCGACTGTGCCAGTTGGAAGGGTAGGCTGTACCAATAATATATGTCGGTAAGTTAAATAAGTGCTCGAACTTGGGCTTATATCAATCAGTGTGATTCTCGATCCTTTGCTCTCTGCAGCATCTTTGGCATACCAGCTTACCAATAAATAGCGTACACCATTTCTGGAGAAGCCGGCAATTCCCTGTGGGCGCCATATTGATGTGGTTTCATCATCTTCATTCCATCTTATACCTCTAACTCTATTCTCTTCAGGAACATTAAAGCCGTATACCTCAGTGTAAGCACTGCCACCGATGGCCTGGCGGTTTTTGTCAATTTGTGTTGGGTTTAAAAATGAAAAACCTGCGCTGATGTAGCTTGATGTATTCGTGTAGGCATTTACACTTACAGCAGCACTGGTTTCTGCGGCAGTGGCCAACATGGTGTTTTTCTTTTGGTTTGTTATGTAGAGGTTCTCTTCAGGTAATTTGTTCTTTTTGCAGGAAAATGCGAATAGGCAAGATGCTAATAGCATCCAAATGATGTTTTTTTGCATGGGTTTTAAAAGGTTGATTGTATGGTTAAATTTAAACAAGTTTAAAAGATCGATGTAAATTTAAAACCGAAACGGTGTTAAGGATTGGTTATGTTATTGTAGTCCAAATTGTTTTGTCCAGACTTCGGAAGTCTTTCAAAAAAACTAAATTCGTATTATGATGAATGATCTAGATTTTGTCCTTGCCGAATTAAAATCCATCAGTGAGCCTGGGTATTTAGTGAAAATGGCTCATTTTGGGATCGATATTTCTAAGGCTTTTGGTATTCGCGTGCCCAATATCCGCAAGCTGGCCAAACAGATTGGTAAAAACCAGGAACTGTCTTTACTGCTTTGGGAGACTGGATTTCATGAAGCCCGGCTTTTAGCAACCTTTATAGGTGATTATAAAGAAGTGGGAGAAGCGCAAATAAACGCATGGACGAGTGATTTTAGTTCCTGGGATATATGTGACCAGGCTTGCGGAAATCTTTTCGTTAAAACGCCTTATTTTAAGTCGAAAGCTTTTGAGTTTGCCAAAGCTGAAACCGAATTTGTGAAACGTACCGGTTTTGTGTTGATGGCCGAGGCAGCTGTACACCTTAAAAAAGAACCCAACGAAACCTTTTTAAGATTTCTTCCAATTATCGAAAGGGAGGCTTACGATAACCGGAATTTTGTTAAAAAGGCCGCAAACTGGGCATTAAGGCAGATTGGCAAACGAAATATTCTCCTGCATGAGCATGCCATCCAAACCGCAAACAATATCCTCGCCCAAAACAATAAAAAAGCAAACTGGGTAGCACTAGATGCGTTAAGGGAACTTAATAAGCGAGGCCATAAGAGCAAGACATGTTAAACGCCCAACGCTAAACGCTTCGCGCTAAACTTTCTTATCTTACATCAACGTCTGCCAAACTTCGCTGCTGTAAATTTGTATCATAAACAAGAAACGAAATTTATGTCACAGTTTATTTTGCACAAAGAAAACACCAGAGGTCATGCTAATCATGGTTGGTTAGATGCACACCATTCATTCAGTTTTGCTAATTACTACAATCCAGAAAGGATGCACTTCGGCGTTTTAAGGGTTTTAAATGACGACAGTATTGATGGTGGAATGGGCTTTGGCTCGCACCCACACGATAATATGGAAATTATTACCATTCCATTGGCTGGTGCAATTGCGCACAAAGATAGTATGGGTAATTCGGCCGTAATTAAAAATGGAGAAATCCAGGTAATGAGTGCAGGAACAGGTGTTAGCCACAGCGAGTTTAACGCAAATGCAGATGAGCAGTTAAATTTATTGCAGATCTGGTTGTTTCCGAACAAGAAAAATGTTACACCACGTTACGATCAGCAAACATTGGATGTTGCAGCCAGGCACAATAACTTCCAGCAGATCTTATCGCCAAATGCTGATGATGCAGGCGTATGGATCCATCAGGATGCCTGGTTTTCATTAGGTAAGTTTGATGAAGGTTTTGAAACAACATACAAAATCAAAAAAGCTGGAAACGGTGTTTATGCTTTTGTAATTAATGGCGAAGTAACCATAAACGGACAAGTGTTGGGCAAAAGAGATGGATTAGGCGTTTGGGATACTGATAGCATTAGTTTTAAAGCCAATACTGCAGATGCAGAGGTTTTATTGATGGATGTTCCAATGGAACTGAATTAATTAGAAGAATCGTCATTTCGACAGAAATGTTCCAAAGGAACCCCTTTGGAGGAGAAATTTTGGAGTAGAGACCAAATTTTCTTACCGTTGCAAATCGGTGTATCAGTCGGAATGGCGATTTATTTTTTTGATATATTTCTTAAACTTAAAAATATGCAAACTACTATACTTTATATTGGCCGGGATACCGAAATTACCGCAGTAATGAACCGCCTGTTAAATGCCAGGCCCGAATGGAGGGGTTTGTGTGTTTGCAAAAATGAAGAAGCCATTTCCATTTGTAAAGAACAACACATTGACTTGGTTTTACTTGGCAACGGCATCGATCAGGAATCAGAATCTGAATTGAAAAATAAGCTTCTCGCCTTAAGGCCAGACCTGAAAATTATCCAGCATTATGGAGGAGGTAGCGGGCTTCTTTATGGTGAGATTATGTCAGCACTTTAACTACAGAAAAATACCCGTCATTTCGATAAATAATCTATTGGATAAAAACCAATGTAATTGAGAAAGTTTAAGAAGATCATTATCCTGACTCGCCGTCATCTCGAGCGAAGTGCAACATAGCCGAGAGATCTATCGAAGCAGATCTCTCCATTTCACTGCGTTTCAGTCGAGATGACGATTTTGCTATTGAGTATCAGATCCTAGAACCCTACTAATCTTAACTCTTAGCTAATATAATCTCTATCCTCGTCGCTCAATTCTTTTTTGTTCGAAACCGGTTGATTCCTTTCAATTTCATCATCATAACTGCTCACTGTTTTTCTGGGACGCCCCACCACAAAGCCGATAATAAAACCGATGATGATGCAAACGCCAATAACCAAAAGTTTAGATACAGGAACCGTGGTAACCAGGAAATCAAAATCAACAGGTTCGGTATTCACCATTAAAAATATGGTCAGCAATGCAGTTAGGATAATGATGGAAATTGTTTTTGCGCTCATGGTTTTAAAAGCTATAATTAAATGAAAACTCTAATATCGGATTTTGATTGTAAATCTGATTAACAAAAACCAATCTCGCTCCTAAATCTACAACAGGCTGATAGCGCAAAAGGTTTACACTGGTGTTTAATTCTATCCCATAAGTTTTCGGATCGTTAAAGGTTGTACCCATGCCAATGTTCTCATAATGGCAAAATAAACCCGCCCTAAAATTTCTGACATAAGCGAAAGGACCCAACTCCCAATCGGGAAAAGCAAAAGGGAAGCGGTAATTAAAAAGTAAACTATTCTGCAGTTTGCTTTTTGCTAAGATGTTGTTATATCCATACACGGTCGCAATCTCAGTGGCGTATTGGTTTACGCCACTTGCTTTCTGGTAATTGAAGCTCGCTAAAAAAGAATGGTTTTTGGCAAAGCCAGGAAAGTAAAGGAAACTTTCGAGTGCTAAGATTTCTCCTTTTAAATTTTTGTCAAATGGTTGGTGATTGTAAGTTGCCCTAAACACTTGTGCCCACTTGGGGGCAATATCTCTTTCGGTCGTGCGCACACTGTGGTTGAAAGTAAAGTTGTATTCCATCGGAAATTTAAGCTCCCGTATAAAACCGGTTGGCATGTTTTCTGGCATGTACCTTTGGGTAAAACTGGTTGCTGCATTTAAAGTGAAAGCATAGTTCTCATTGCGCATATTAAACGATAGCGGGACCGATGCATTAAGCTTGATGTAATTCTCTCTCCAGTCGCCTTGTTGTACCGCGTTTTTAGCCTTGTAGAACGTTCTTTTCGGACGGTTGCGGTACAATACACTAAATACAGGATAAAGTGCCTTATAGCTAATATCTGCGGTGTACTCAAAACGTTTTAAATCGCGGTGGTATTTTGCACCTGTATAAAAGTCTATGGTGTTGAGCAGATTGTTCGATTGCAACTCCAGACCGAAAACATATTCGTTGTCGATTACAGGGATAATGCTGTGGAAACTGAAAAGATTTAAAGCCTGATGATAGCGCTTAGTTTGGTAGGTGCTGTCGGGAACCTTATCGAAAACATTACCTACGTTTTCCTGTTTTTCTGCAGCTGCGGAGAAATCCACAAAGTTGTTTTCGCCAACTGGTTTTTCGGTTAATGCAGCCTCGGCTATTTCGTAACCATTGATTTTATAATTGTTAAAAATGATTTTTCCATCAGCGGTTTCGCTAGGGTTAAAGGCTCCATATTTGGAGGCACTAAGTGCATTTATTTTTTTCGAATCAGGATCGATACTGTAGATATTATCGATCCCATTAAAGTGCGCATTGAAAACAATTTTGTCGTTAATGAAAACCGGTCGGCTTAGCTGTTGCCTGCTGTTTGAAATCAGCTGCGATTTTTTTTCTCCGTCAATCAACCATAAACTTTTTCCTTTTTCATTTACGCCAATATAGGCAACCTTATTTCCTGATTGATCGAAGGAAGGTGTTTGCAGAATTTCGTTTTCAAGATTGGGGTAGGTCTTTAAAATTCTGCCTGAGCTTGCATCCATTTCAATCAAATTAAACTGGTTGTTCAGTTCCACTTTTGAAGCGATGATTTTCTTCCCGTCGTTAGAAAGGCTGGGAGAGAAGAGCCTGCTTTTGCTGCTTAATTTTTTGAATTTTTTGGTCTTTAAATTGTAGGAACAGATTACGCTATAACTCCGTTGTTTGTAGCGTGGATCGTAGCGTATTTCATCCCAAACCAAAATGTTGTTTTTTAAGCTGAACCAAGGCTGTTCCTGGTAGCCGATTCCGAATAGTTTTTGCTCTGATTTATCTTCGTTAATAACTACAAAATATCGTGCATCGGTCTTGCTTTCTTTTAGGGCTAAAACCTGGGTTTTATTTAACCGTACAGGAAGGAAATAATCCGTGGCTAAATCTGGTCTTTTATTTAAACTTTCATAGCTTTCTGTAACGGATTTTTCTTGCTGTATTTTCCATTTTTCAGCAAGCTTATTTTGGGTGGATAGAAAGTACGATCTGGAATTTTGCTTTGTGAATTTTTTTAAGCTCTGCGAAAAGGGGTACAGTCTTACCGGCCTTTTTCTAATGTCGCTAAGTAGGCTGTCGGAAATGAACTGACCATATTTTTCTTTCATATCCGATACCATCAAATATCCGGTTTGGTAATAGCCAGGAGTAACATCTTTGTTCGAACCGAAATAGGCCTTGCTGTAAGATATTTTTTTGCCTTCCAAAATTGAAGCCCGGTAAGGCATGATCCAATTGGGCTGCCTGCCTCTGCCCGAATTGGTCAAAGCAGTTTCGTTAACCACTGCATCACCTTCGAAAAACCAGGTAGGGATGCCCGCACCGAAATAAGCGAAGTATACCAGTTCAGGAAAGGGATGGGCTTGCGTTCCTGTCAATTTGTCAAACTGTGCAATGTGCCTAAGTTCGTGAACTGCGAGGTTGTTTAGCCAATCCTGGCTGTCGAAAAATTGAGGTGGGGTGGCATAGAATTCAGACTTCTTGGGCGCGAGCTGTACAAAGCCATTTGCTACAGTTCCGCGGTTCTGGAGTAGGAGTGGAATAGCGGTTTTTTGCTGCCTTAAACCCAGTCCTATTTTAGGGTAGATAAAGGGTAGGGTATTGGCCATTCTTTGAGCTTCCTTCTCCAGTTCTTGCGGATAGATGATTTTAAAGCCACCTGAATAAATATAGTTCCATTTTACACTAAGTGGGTTTTGCGCAGTACTGAAAATCTGCCCAAAAACCGATAGTGATGTGAAGCTTAAAGTAATTGCACTTAAATACTTGATAATTAGTCTTTTGTTTGATATGTTTAAATTCATCTAAATTATTTACTAAAATATTTAGTTTTTTAAAATTTGTAAGTGTCGATTTTTGTGAATATTTAATTTATATAAAATTATTTAAGTTATTGATTTTTAAATATTAATGAATTTTATATAAATTCTTAATTTGGTGATTTTACCTCTGTTTTTTAATGAATTTTATTGTTGATTAAGGCTTCTCTCAACATTTTTAATCGCTTTAACTTTATTGATTTAATTTACACTTATTAATCGATTTTCTTCGAAAATTTTATCGCATTTTTTAATTTTTGTATAGTTTTCTAGAATTGGATCAGGCTCAGGAAATGGCTTAAAATGCAGCTGGATTTTGTAATGCTCATCAATGCTTTTTGGCTTTTAATATCGGAAGAATGGCTAGCGTTTTGGTCAGGATTATCTGCTTTAAAATTTACGTTAAGCATGCGAAAAGCTGCTTAGAAATTGCATTCTGTATGTAATGTTTTGAAGCAAAATGTACGTCGTAAACTGCCTGTTAAAAATCCATCTAAATATTTTAGATTAGATTGGTGTGACAAAATGTCTTTGTTTTTTGGCGATTGCTTGAGGAGTACTTTGGTGATATTTCTTCTTGCTCTTCGTACTAGTTGCTCAGTTCTGATGAATATAATGCCGCTGAAATGCTGGTAATGTCGCCGTAAATTGTGGGTTTAATCCAGCTTTAAGTCTAATTTTTAACCTCGATTTCGTGCTTTAAATTTAATCTCAGCACTCGTAATTGTATATTTTTTTGAGGTTTTGAACCCCGAAATCTGTAATAATTCGGCTTTATAATGCAATTTCCCGGCGATATTCGTGAATAACTGTGTTTTCGAAATGCTTTAGCGTAATTTTTGTTTTTGCTCAAAAAGTGTGTTTACTAGTGTTTAAATGAGGTTTTTTGCATTTTTAGCCTTTCTCCAATAGAAATTGAAAATTGCTGGCTTTTTCTCCCTTGCATGGTGAAAAGTATGCTGAAAATTAGGTTTACAGCTGTGATTTTTGCCGATATTTTTATATTGATTAACTGTAAAATGCCTTATCTTTTTGTACTCCTATACCATGTTTATATTATGATTGAAAAAAAACTGGACTGAAGGCTTGGATAGCTTAGACAAGATATCTTGGTTAACTTGTGGTTTGGTAACTCATCATTGTATGAAATCTGAATAAAAAACACCTTGCATCTGGTATCGATTTTGAACATAAATTTTAGTCTTTTTCTTGGTTGTTTTAGTCCTGTTTTATGGTGCTTTAAATCAATTTTTTTTTGCAGTTTTTAAGGCTTTTAATTATTCAATTTTTGAGTGTTTTTTTAAAAAATGTTGGGTTATATTTTTACTTTTTTATAGACTTATTTTTTGCTGAAATCGCTTGATAATAACCCGAGGCAAAGTTTACAGTCAGACCGCTATTTTGGCTTTGAAATGGCTAGCATTTTTGTCAATTTTTTATTCGGAATCTTCATTTATTAACACCAATTATGACCTCGAATTAAGCATTTTGGTTGGCTATTGTTTCAGCGCTTTCTAACAAGAAATTCTTTATTTCTCAAGTCTAAGAATCGATCCTTGAACTTGTATTGTAGCATCGGATTTAAAGCTGTTTATATAAGCTTTGTTCGTTTTTTCCTGATCTTATTACTGCGTTAATTACCTTCTTCTTTTGGCTGAAATACGTAAGGGATGGTGATGGAATCCCGCCTGGTGATCCGTGAGCTTTGACTCAAAAAACATTAATTCGCTCAATAAACTTGGTATGGTGATTTATCTCGCTTTAGGTATGCTTTTGCATGGGCATTTTCTGTTTCCGAAGTAATTCACATGCTTATGAACCATGTTTATTTTTGATCTTTCACCTCCAGATAAATTACATTTTTTTAAGCTGTAATTTTCCTCATTTAAAGCTTTCGTTTTTATTCTGATGGCTTGATATGTTTAACCATATAGTAGACTTCATGCATTAAATTCCTAATGTCTTGGATGCTTGTTTGCTGCTTTCAATTATTAACTTTTGCATCTCTATGTAAGTCGGGCTGGAAGCTTTTATGATACGAACTAAAGGGTGGTGATGAGTAATTTTGATAAGTTTACTAATTGCGCTTTTATCTAATCTTTATGTTGAAATTTAATGGATGAAATTTGAGTTGATCTACCCAGATAAAAAATATGTGCCGTTAATAGGTACGACTGAAACCGTCCTTTCGGCTGGTGTAATTTCTAAAGAAAATTTGAAATATCTAGTTTGTATTTACAGTTGATTTTTTCTCTTTTTGTAGATCGGATAGAGAAAAATAGAGGCCAGTATGATGGTTGCACCAATATAAAATCCACCTGTCATTTGCTCTTTGCTTTGAAAGAAAACGAAAGCTAATACTATTCCGTATACAGGTTCCAGATTGGTGATTAATGCAACTCTAAAAGCCGATAAAGTTCTCATTACAGCAACGCCTGCAACGTAAGCAACCGATGTGCAAAGTGTGCCAAGGAGAGCAAGATAAAACCAGTTTTTAACGCTCAAGTTGAATGCTGTGTTTAGCAGCGTTCCATCGTATAAACGGTATAACGTGATCCAGAAAAGTGCACCAACAAGCTCATAAAAACTGATAATGGAAGGTTCACTTTTTTGTACCAAAGTAGAATTTATAGTTGAAAAAAGACTGGATGCGACTGCCGCCAGCAAACCAAAAATAATTCCTAAAGTATACCGACCTTCAAATTTAAAGATCATATATATTCCTAGAATGATCAGTAAACCGATCAGAATATCGCCCATTTGTATCGGCTGTTTTTTAATCAGCGGTTCTAAAATTGCGGTAAATAAAGTAAACGAAGAGAGGCAAACCAGGGTTACCGAAACAGTAGAGATCTTAATAGCATGAAAGAAAAATATCCAGTGAATAGCAACAATTCCGCCAGTTAAAAAGAATTGGATGAACTGTTTTTTAGTGATTTTAATGTTCTTTTTGGTGATTAAAAACCACGCAAAAAGTGTAGCTGCAGCAATCATTACCCGGTACCAAACCATAGGTACTGCATCGATAGAAATTAATTTCCCGAGCACGCCCGTAAAGCCCCAAACAAATACAGTAAGATGAAGGATGAGTAAATTCTTTTTGGTAACGTCCATCGCTATTTTGGTGCTTTTCTTAATAGATAAAAACCTAATAAGCCAAAGAATAATGTAGGCATAATAACAGCCGCAAAAGGCGGTAATCCACCTTTGGTAGAAAACATCTGCGTAAACTGGTTAAATACGATGTAAGCGAAGCTGATGAAGATTCCGATGCCTAACGATACACCGACTCCGCCACGTACTTTACGTGATGATAGCGCTACGCCAATCAGCGTTAATACAAAGGCTGAAAGTGGGTGGAGGTAACGTTTATATTTTTCAAACTGAAGATCGTTCATCACGCCCGTTCCGCGGATTTTTTCTTTCCTGATCTTATCAGAAAGTTCTTTCGTGGTTAAATTCTGCACTACATTGTCATATGCCGAAAAATCGTCCGGACGCATATCCAGGATGGTATCTTTTTGCTTTCCGTTACCGTAAATCATGGTTTCTTTCAGGCCATCGATCTTGCGGATAGAGTAGTTGTTCAACTGCCATTTGCGTTTAAGCGAATCCCATTTTATGTTTTCGGCAACGATCTTTTTGGTGAGTACATCTCCGCTGAAATTATCCAAAGAAAACCGGTATCCTGAATTCGTTTTGTTGTCGAAATTATCAATGTAGATATAGGTTTTATCATCCAGTTTCATGTGGATGTTTGATTTTGTTGAAGGATCATTACGTTTTACATACGTATTCTCGAAACTGTTTTTTAAGGTATTGGTATAAGGGAGGATGTATAGATTTGAAAGTAAATTGGCTGAGAAAATAATCGTAGCCGACACCAGGTAAGGAAATAAAAAGCGGTTAAAACTTACCCCGCCGCTTAAAATTGGTACAATTTCAGTCTGATCGGCCATTTTTGCGGTAAAGAAAATTACCGCAATAAAATTGATCAGTGGTGAAAGCATATTCACATAAAAAGGAATAGAGCCTGCGTAATATTTAGAGAGAATCCCCCAAAAACTCAGTCCACTTTTCATAAAATCATCCATCTTTTCCGATAAATCGAACACTACAATAATGATCACAAAAATGGCCAGGGTATAAATAAATGTACCCAGGTATTTCCCGATAATATACTGATCGATGATTTTTATCCTTCCTTTTAACAGACTCATTTTATAGCTTATTGCCTAATACTTTAACCATTTTGTTTTTCCACTCGTAAAATTCACCTGCAATGATCTTTTCTCTGGCCTGTTTTACCAGCCAAAGATAAAAATGTAGATTATGCAAGGTAGCAATTTGAGCGCCAAGCATCTCCTTACTATGTACCAAATGTCTTAAATATGCTTTACTGGTTACTAAATCAGCATGTAGATCGCTCTCTGCGTCCAATGGAGAAAAATCGTTCTCCCATTTTTTGTTCCTGATGTTTATAATCCCATTTCTGGTAAAAAGCATGCCATTTCTGGCATTTCTGGTTGGCATTACACAATCGAACATGTCGATCCCCAGTGCAATGTTCTCCAAAATATTGATCGGCGTACCCACGCCCATTAAATAACGTGGTTTTTCTTCTGGTAATATATTGCATACCACTTCTGTCATGGCATACATCTCTTCGGCTGGTTCACCAACTGATAAACCGCCAATTGCATTGCCCTCACGATCCATGCTGGCAATAAACTCTGCCGATTTTATACGTAAATCTTTATATACCGAACCCTGAACAATAGGGAAAAGGGTCTGATCGAAGCCGTATTTAGGTTCGGTGCTATCAAAACGGGTACAACAGCGTTTTAACCAACGGTGTGTCATTTTAATGGATTGCGCTGCATAAGTATAGTCGCATGGGTATGGCGTGCACTCATCAAAGGCCATAATAATATCAGCACCTATGGTACGCTGAATATCCATTGCATATTCTGGTGTGAAAAGGTGTTTCGATCCATCAATATGGGAGTGGAAAGTAACGCCTTCTTCCTTAATTTTACGAACTTTACTTAAGGAATACACTTGGTAGCCGCCACTATCTGTTAAAATCGGGCGGTCCCAGCCAATAAATTTGTGTAATCCACCAGCTTTTTCGAGGATGTCTAACCCTGGTCGTAAATATAAATGGTAAGTATTACCTAAAATGATTTTTGCATCAATATCGTCTTTCAGTTCGCGCTGATGTACGGCTTTTACCGTTCCTGCAGTGCCCACAGGCATAAAAATAGGGGTTTGTATTTCGCCATGAGCAGTTGTTACCGTTCCGGCTCTGGCTTTAGATAGTGGATCGTTAGCCTGTAAACTAAATTTCATCTGTTTCTATTTATTTTTCTCCAATTGTGAGGTGGAGCTTACCACCATCAAAATACATTTTATTAAAACTAATTGTTATTTTGACGGTTGGCGGTTCATATGTGTTTTTTCTCGTCGAAAATCTGCCAAAAATAGCAAAAATTGAGGGCATATTTTTGTTTAATTTTTTATCCACATAAAAGTGATTTACAGATTAAAAATGAGAAATTTGCGCCTATTTATTTTACCATCGTGATATTA
>Ga0182006_1001054_pt1 | contig 17801 bp, 9 predicted proteins | sample Sormic07211104_1_FD_123022 | JGI IMG/M metagenome (GOLD analysis project Ga0182006, IMG submission 123022) | Rhizosphere microbial communities from Sorghum bicolor, Mead, Nebraska, USA - 072115-104_1 MetaG | ecosystem: Host-associated > Plants > Roots > Rhizosphere | place: USA: Nebraska...
AATGCCCGTGATTTCGGCGCGCAGGCCAAGGCCGAACGTCTCTGGCCCGCGCGTGAGCAACTCTTCCGCAAGGCGCTGCGCCGCGCGCCGCGCGAGCACTGGATGGCTTGCCTTGCCCGGGCCGCGCGCATCGACCGCATGGCGAAGGGCCGCGAGCAGGGCGATCCCTGGCTGGAAGCCGAGCGCCTGGTCGCCGCCATCGCCGAGCCGCGCGCGGCTACCGTGTTCGCATGAGCCGGCCGCGCCCGCTCGCCATCCTCGGTGGCACCTTCGATCCGGTCCATCACGGGCACCTGCGGGCCGCCTGGGAGGCGGCCGAGGCGCTCGACGCCGAGGTGCGCCTGGTACCCGCGCGCACGCCGCCGCACCGGCCGCCGCCGGTCGCCGACGCCAGCGGCCGTGTCGCCTTGCTGCGCGCGGCGCTCGCGGGGCAGGATCGCCTCGCCCTGGATACCCGTGAACTGGACCGCGATGGCCCCTCCTATACGGTCGATACGCTGGCCTCGCTGCGTGCCGACATCGGGCCGGACCGGTCGCTGGTGCTCCTGGTGGGCGCCGATGCGTTCGCCGGACTGGCGTCCTGGCACCTCTGGCGTGACCTGTTCGCGTTCGCCCACGTGGGCGTGTTGACGCGGCCCGGGACGACCCATCCGTTGTCGGGTGAACTGGCCGCTTTCATCGCCGGGCGCCGGATGGAGCGTCTGCAGGGGCCGGCCGGGCAGGTGGTCGACATCGCGATCACGCCGCTCGACATCGCCGCCACGGCGATCCGCGAGTCGTTCGCGGCGGGCGGCGAACCGCGCTTCCTGATGCCCACGGCGTGCTTCGCGGACGAGGCCCTGCTGGCGCCGTATCGCGCCCTCGGGCGCTGATCGCCGACAAGTCGGCTTCCCACCAGGGCATCGCTCCCACCGGGGCGGCGCTGCCTGCTCTGGTGGGAGCCGATTCCATCGGCGATGCTCTTGCCCGGCGGCAGGCACCCCGACCCTGTCGGCGATGGTTTTACCTGCCCAGGCATTTGACGCACCCCAGACCCCCGGGGGTTATACTCGCCACAACCCCGGCATTCCGCCGCATGAGGTTTCCGTATCTTGAGTTCGACCGCATCCCGCAAGGCCAAGTCCGCCGCCACCAACGAACACCTGCGTCAGCGCGTGGTTGCCGCCCTCGAAGACCTCAAGGCCAAGGACGTCCGTGAAATCGATGTCCGCGGCAAGACCTCCATCGCCGACATCCTGTTCATCGCATCGGGCACCTCCGCCCGTCACGTCAAGTCGATCGCCGACGAAGTCATCAAGTTCGCCAAGGAAGCGGGCGTGATGCCGCTCGGCGTCGAAGGACAGACCGAAGCCGAATGGGTGCTGGTCGACCTCGGCGACATCATCGTCCACGTGATGATGCCGCGCATCCGCGAGTTCTACGGCCTGGAGCGTCTCTGGACCGTCGGCGACGACGGCGCCGAAGCCGCGAACGCCTGAGCCCGCCGTGCGGGCTCGCCTCATCGCGGTCGGCGAACGCATGCCGGCCTGGGTGGCCGAAGGCTTCGCCGAATACCGGAAGCGGCTGTCCCACGATTTTCCCCTCGAACTGGTCGAGATAAAGCCCGGTGTACGCGGCAAGGGCCGCGACGACGCGCGGGCGACCCTCGACGAGGGCGTCGCCATCCTGGCGACGCTGCCACGCGACATCCACGTCGTCGCCCTCGATGGGCGTGGCAAGACATGGTCCAGCGAAGATCTCGCACGGCAGCTGGAGCAATGGCGCATGGGTGGACGCGATGTCGCCTTCCTCATCGGCGGCCCTGACGGCCACGCGCCCGACGTACTGGCGCGGGCGGACCAGACCTGGTCGCTGGGGCCGTTGACGTTGCCGCACATGCTCGTTCGCCTCGTGCTGGCCGAGCAGTTGTACCGCGCCACGACCCTTGTGGCCGGCCATCCCTATCACCGCGCCTGAAGGAACCGCCGTGCTGTACCTGGCCTCGCAATCGCCCCGCCGCCGCGAACTCCTGGCCCAGATCGGCGAAGACCACCGGATCATCGAGGTGGACGTGGAGGAGATCCGCGAACCCGGCGAGCCGGCGGACGCCTATGTGTCACGCGTGGCGCGGGACAAGGCGCGGGCGGGATTCGCGCGCGTGACGGGCGAACCGGGCGCACGGGTGCTGGGGGCCGACACCGAGGTGGTACTCGGCGACGAGGTCTTCGGCAAACCCCGTGATGCCGCGGACGCCGTGGCCATGCTCGGCCGCCTTGCCGGCCGCGAGCATCGCGTGCTCTCGACCGTATGGCTGGTGGAGGCCGGCGGGGAACGACAGGCGGTATCGGTATCGACAGTGCGCTTCGCGCCCCTCTCCGAGCGCGCCATCGCGTCCTACGTGGCCACCGGCGAATGTTTCGGCAAGGCGGGCGCCTATGCGATCCAGGGAGCCGCGGCGGCCTTCGTGGAACATCTTTCGGGCAGCTACTCCGGCGTCATGGGCCTGCCCTTGTTCGAAACCTTCCAGCTCCTCCACGGTCAGTGACAGGCTGTCGACGCGCGGGCTATAAAGCACGATGACTCAAGGAAAAGGGGCGCCGGTGAGCGAGGAAATACTGATCAATGTCACGCCGCGTGAGACGCGGGTGGCGATTGTCGAGAACGGCATGCTCCAGGAAGTCCACGTGGAGCGTGCGCAGAAGCGCGGCTACGTGGGCAACGTGTACAAGGGACGCGTCCAGCGCGTGATGCCCGGCATGCAGGCCGTGTTCGTGGAGATCGGGCTGGAGCGTGCCGCGTTCCTGCACGCCTCCGACATCGTGCGTCCGCCGTTGCCGCCGACCGATGCGCCCGTGGACGGCAAGGGCAACGGCCATGGGCCGGTTCCGTCGATCTCCGAGTTGGTGCACGAGGGACAGGAAATCGTCGTGCAGGTGGTCAAGGACCCGATCGGCAGCAAGGGCGCGCGGCTTTCCACGCACCTGTCGATCCCGTCGCGCTACCTCGTCCTCCTGCCACACTCGCGCACGCTGGGCGTGTCGGTGCGCATCGAGGAAGAAACCGAGCGCCAGCGGCTCAAGGACATCCTCAACCCGCTGATCGGCGAGAACCACCTGGGCTACATCGTGCGCACCAACGCGGAAGGCCAGTCGGAGGAGTCGCTCGCGTTCGACGTGACCTACCTCGGCAAGGTCTGGCGCGTGGTGCAGGAGAACATCCAGAAGGCCAAGGTCGGCGAACGCGTGTACGAGGAACTCTCGCTGCCGCTGCGCTCCCTGCGCGATTCGCTCAACGACGGCATCGAGAAGGTTCGCGTGGATTCACGCGAAACCTACGAGAAAACGGTCAAGTTCGTGCACAAGTTCATGCCGGTGCTGTCCGACCGCATCGAGCACTACGCGGGCGAACGGCCGATCTTCGACCTCTATGGCGTGGAGGACGAGATCCAGCGTGCGCTGCGCAAGGAAGTGCCGCTGAAATCGGGCGGCTACCTGATCGTCGACCAGACCGAAGCGATGACCACCATCGACGTCAACACGGGCGGTTACCTCGGTACCCGCAACCTAGAGGAAACCGTGTACCGCACGAACCTCGAGGCCGCGCAGGCGGCGGCTCGCCAGCTGCGGCTGCGCAACCTCGGCGGCATCATCATCATCGACTTCATCGACATGATCGACGACGAGCACAAGCGCCAGGTATTGCGCATGCTCGAGAAGGGCCTGGCGAAGGATCACGCGAAGACCACGGTCTATCCGATGTCGGCCCTGGGCCTGGTCGAGATGACCCGCAAGCGCACCACCGAAAGCCTCGAACGCCAGCTGTGCGAACCGTGCCCCGCGTGCAGCGGCCGCGGCACGCTGAAGACCGCCGAGACGGTGATCTACGAGATATTCCGTGAGATCACGCGTGCGGTGCGCCAGTTCAACGCGCAGAAACTCCTGGTGATGGCCAGCCCCAAGGTGGTCGGCCGCATCCTCGAGGAGGAATCGGCGGCTGTCGCGGAACTGGAAGAATTCATCGCCAAGAGCATCCGCTTCCAGGCGGAAGAGCATTATTCGCAGGAACAGTTCGATGTCGTCCTCCTCTGAACCCGGCGCGCACCGCCGGAACCCAGGCCGGTGAATCCGCACTGGCGCCATCGCGCACGACGCCTGCGGTTCTTCTTCCTGGGTCTGGTCGCGAGCCTCCTGGTCGCCCTCGCGATCGTGATGGCGCTCGGCCAGTTGTTGCTGCCCCTGGCGGCACGCTATCCGGAACGCGTGGCCGCCATGCTCAGCGAGCGCCTGCATCGTCCGGTGCGTTTCGCCTCGCTGGAAGGCTTCTGGCGACCGTCCGGCCCACTGTTCGTGATGCGCGACGTGACCATCGCGCCCGTGGAGGGCGGTGAACCGCTGCACCTGCCGCAGGCGGCGGTGAAGCTCGATTTCGGTGCGTTCGTGCTGCCATCGCGACATCTCATCAACCTGCGCCTGAGCGATCTTCGCCTCGGCTTGCGCCGGGCCGTCGACGGCCGCTGGAGCATCGACGGCTTCGGTGCGGGAGGCGGCACCCAGAAGGTCTCCCTGGGCAACCTGTCGGCCGACCTCTGGCTCGGCAACCTGCACCTGGACATCGCCGACGACACCAGCCAGCGGCACTACGGCCTGGTGGCCGACAAGCTGCGGATCAGCCTGCAAGGCCGGACCATCCGTTTTGGAGGCACCTTGCGTCGCGAACATGTCGGCGGGCTGCTCAGCGCCGCGGGCCGGTTCGCCGACGACGGCTCGAACGGACGCGTCTACGTGAAGGGCGCCGACGTCGATTTCGCGGCGCTCACCGGCGATTTCGACGCCGACGGCTATGCCCTGGCAGGCGGCAAGGGGCGTTTCGAAACGTGGCTGGACTGGCGCGATGCGCACGTGGTGCGCGCGACGTCGCGGCTCGACCTCGACAACCTCGCCATCCGTGGTCCCGCACGCACGGTCAGCACCGCGGGCTTGCATGGCATCGTCGATTTGCACCGCACCGCGGATGGGCAACGTATCGACTGGGCAGGGAACGATGGCAGCGACCTCGCCCTCGTGCTGCGCAAGTTCGGGGAGCGCAGCGACGGTACGCTGGTCGGACGCACGCTCGACCTGGCGCCCTTGCTGCCCTGGGCAGGCGTCTTGCCGCAGGTGTCGCCATCGCTGGCGCGCTGGCTCGGCGAGGGGCATCCGCATGGACGCTTCGACCAGCTACGCGCCGACTGGAACTCCGTCGACGGCGTGAGCTTCGCTCACGGCACCTTTTCCGGCGTGGGCATTGACGCCAGTGGCGGCTTGCCTGGCGTGTCCTCGTTGAAAGGCGAGGTGTTCGGCGACGGCGAGGCACTGGCGCTCAGCCTGCCGAAGCAGCCCACCACGATCGACGCCACGGGGGTGTTCCGCAAACCATTCGTCATGGCCTCCCTCGGCGGCGACATCGCGGTGTACAAGGACGAAGGTGACTGGCACGTCGGTGTCGACCCGCTCGATTTCCGCGGCGAGGGATATGGCGGCCAGGTGCGTGGCGAGCTCGTCCTGCCGGCGGCCGACACCGGTCCGTTCATGGACATGTATGTCGCGCTCGGCGAAGGCGAGGTGCCGGCCGCCAAACTCTTCTGGCCGATCCACTCGATGTCCGAAGGCGCCCAGAACTGGCTCAACCGTGGCCTCGTGTCCGGTCGCATCGAGGGAGGCTCGGCGTTGCTACGCGGCAACCTGCGCGAGTTTCCGTTCAAGAACCAGGAAGGGCGCTTCGAGGCACGCGCCGCGATCGCCGACCTGGTGCTCGAATACGGCACGGGATGGCCGCGCGCCGAGGGCGTCGCCGCCGTCGCCAACTTCATCGGCAACGGCATGTACGTCGAGGCGACCGAAGGCCACTCGCTCGGCAACGCCGTGAGTTCCGCGTCGGCGGCCATTCCCGACTTCGCCGATGGCATCCTCGATCTCAAGGTGAGTGGCGCGGGAACGGGTGGCAGCTACCTCGACTTCATCAAGAACAGCCCGGTCGCCAGTCGCAGCCGCGAGGCGCTCGACGCGATGAAGCTCGGCGGCACCGGCGAATTCGGCTTCAACCTGCTGATGCCCCTGAAGAGCGCGAAGGACTTCACGCTGGAAGGCAAGGCCACCATCAAGGACGCGGATCTCGTCGCCGACGCATGGAAGCTGCGTCTCGACAAGATCACCGGGCCCATGACGTTCGACGGCACGGGCTTCTCCGCGAAAGGCCTGAAGGCCGCCTATCGTGGCCAACCAGCCGACCTCGACGTCGCCATCGCGGGTGCGACGGGTGATCCGGCGAAGATCGTCGATGCATCGCTCACGGGCGCCTTCACGGTCGACGAGATGGTCGGCGGTTTCGAAAACCTGAAATGGTTGGGTGACGTCGCGAAGGGACGCGGCACGTTCCGCATCGGCTTCGACCTGAGCAAGACGGGGCAGGGCGACACCACCGCGCAGATGCTGCGCGTCGATTCCGACCTGCGAGGCGTGGAACTGACGATGCCCACGCCGGTGAAGAAGCCGGCGAACACCGCCACGCCGCTCTCGGTTCGTGTCGGGCTTCCCGTGGATGGCGCGCGCCTGGATGTCGCCCTGGGCGACGTGGTGCGTGGACGCCTGCGGCTGCCGACCGACACGGCTCCTATCGCCGCGGCGTTCAATCTCGGCAGCACGGTGCCCGCGACGATGCCCGCGCAGGGTTACCTGATCGGCGGGCACGCTCCAAGGCTCGATGTGTCCGGCTGGGTCCAGTACGTGGTCGGTCTTTCCACCGGCGGCAGCGGGCCCGGCTTGTCGGCGTTGGACGTGAGCGCGGACGACGGCGAAGTCTTCGGCCAGCATTTCGCCAACATGCACCTCGTCGCCCGTCCCGGTCCGCAAGCACTGTCATTGCGCGTGGACAGCGACGCCATGGTCGGCCAGATGACCGTACCGAACGATGAACTGCGCCGCCGTGGCATCACCGCGCGCATGGATCGCCTGTGGTGGCCCGCCGCCGACGACGCGGCCGACGCCGCGAAGAAAGGCAAGGCGGCAGCGGGTGCCGCCACGGTCACCGCCGCCACGGTGGCCAAGGCGGACGAGGCGAAAGCAATACCCCCGCAGGCGCAGAAGCCACCGGATGCGAACGAAGCCGGCGTGGCTCCCGCCAGCCTGCCGCCGTTGCACCTGCAAGTGACCGACATGCGCCTGGGCAAGGCGCGCCTCGGCGAGGCACGGCTGGAAACCTGGCCGACCGACGAGGGCATGCACATCGACCAGCTGAGGGCGCAGTCGAAGAACATCCAGATCACCGCCACGGGCGACTGGAACGGTGACGAGAAGCGCAGCCGTACCCACCTGTCGATGGACTTCGCTTCCGAGGACGTCGCACGCATGTTCGATGCGCTCGGCTTCGCGGGTATCTTGCAGGGTGGCCGTGCCGAAGCACGGCTGGATGCGGCGTGGCCCGGCGGCCCTTCCGCCCTGGCGCTGGCGAACATGGACGGCACCCTGAGGGTCGACGTCGCCAATGGACGCATCCTCGAAGTGCAGCCCGGCGTGGGCCGGCTGTTCGGCCTCGTCTCGGTCACCGAACTCCCACGGCGCCTGTCGCTGGATTTCGGCGATGTCCTGGGCAAGGGCTTCGCCTTCGACTCGATCACGGGCGATTTCCGTTTCGCCGACGGCAACGCCACGACGCAGAACCTGAAGATCCGCGCACCCGCCGCGGAGATCACGATCACCGGCCGCGCCGGCCTCAAGGCGCGCGACTACGACCAGGAGGTGCTGGTCGTTCCGCACCTCGGTAGCAGCCTTCCGGTCGTGGGCGCCCTCGCGGGCGGTCCGGTGGGTGCGGCGGCGGGCCTGGCCGTGCAAGGCATCCTGGGCAGGGGCCTCAACCAGGCGGCGCGCAAGCGTTACCACGTCACCGGCAGCTGGGATAAACCTGTCTTCACGCCCATCGACAAGGGCGGCCCCTCGACCTCGACTGAAGCGCGCTGACGCCAGCCAGCGCCGCGCGCTGGCAGATCGGTAAAATTATTGCGAATAGTATCGTAGCTCGTTATTATCGAGCGGCGTTACTATCCATGAAAGGAGAGCACGAGATGCGTGAGGTTCCCTACCCGCACCCGGGAGAGATTCTGCTCGAGGAGTTCCTGAAACCCATGGGTATCACCAAATATCGGCTGGCCAAGTCCATCGGCGTTCCGGCCGTGAGGATCGGTGAAATCATCGCGGGCAAACGTGCCGTCACCGCGGACACGGGACTTCGCCTTTCGCGCTTCTTCGGCATGTCCGACGAATTCTGGACAGGACTGCAGGCTGACTACGATCGTGAGATGACCAGGCCACGAATGGCGGAAGCACTCGCGGCGATCGTGCCGTGGGCGGAGCTTTCCGTGGAGGCCCCTTCATCGAAACGTCGTCCTTCTTCCGAAAGGACCTGATCGTCCTCAACGCTTCTGCCGCCGGAACGGAAATAACTGTTGGGAAACGAAGCCGTCGGGCATGTAATCGCCGACGACGCCATATTTCTCCGGAAACCGCTTCGTCGATCTCACAGCGGTGCCGAAGATGTGATCGAGGAAGGCATAGTGCGCCGCGTAGTTCTTGTCGATCGCCTCGTCATCCGACGCGTGATGCCAATGGTGGAAGTCCGGGGTGACGAGGACGAATTTCAAAGGTCCCCATGGCAGGTGGACGTTGGCATGATTGAACACGGCCTGGAAGCCTACGACGATGATGTATGCATTCATCACCGCCTCGCTGAAGCCGAGAACATAGAGGGGCGCAAGAACGAGCACGCGCGTGACGATCAATTCCAGCATGTGTTGGCGCGACCCCGCCAGCCAGTCCATCGTCTTCACGCTGTGGTGCACGGCATGAAACCGCCAGAGGAAAGGGACTTCGTGATAAGCGCGGTGTGTCCAGTACTGGGCCAGGTCCGCCACCAATACGCATAGCAGCAGCTGTGGCACGAACCAGATGCTCGCGATCATGCGTTGGAACTCGCTGTTCACCAGCCAGCCGAAGGCGTGGTGAATAAGGAAGTTCACGATCAGCAGCGCGAGGCCGACGATGAAATGGTTCACGGCGAAGTGCTTCATGTCGGTTTGCCATTCGAACCGGAACAGCGTCTGCCCGCGATACAACGGGAACAGTTTCTCGATGATCACGAACAGTACCGTCGACCCGAGCAGGTCGAGGATGAACCAGTCGAGCCCGATGTAAGGCGTGTGCGCAGGGAAATTGCCCACGGGCACGCGGGACCCACCCAGCACGACGGCGACGAGCACCAGCAGGAACGCGGCGATGTTCAGATTGCGTTTGCGTCCCAGCACGACGTTGGCCAGCGACAGGCCTCCCGCCACCAGGAGGCCACCCAGAAGTATCTGGCGCAGCACGTCCACTGAGTACTTGTGCCTGAGGTCCGGTGTCGTGAGGTACTGCGGAAAGTGAAAGGCCAGGACGGCCAGCAGGGACAGCACGCCGAGTGAGAGCGCGATAGCCGTACTGACCATCGCCTTGCGAGGATCCAGTTCGCCGCTCCGCTTCAGCAAGTCGCGCGTCTCGTCGACCACGGACTCGGCGCGGTCTATCGGCGCCTTGGCCAACCGCCGGGCGAATGCCCGCTTTCTTCCCTCGCTCATGGAGCATCCTTATCCGTCAAGCCCGCCACATCCTACCATTCACGACAAAGGCGGCGGGGTTTAAGCTGGGCACCCTCGGCCCCAGATAAAGGGCCTCCCGATTTCCCACCGGCTGCCCAGATGGATTCCCTGATTTCCCTCGCCGAACGTCGCCTGCTCACGCCGGGCGGCCTTGCCTCTAACGACCTGGACCGGGTCTTTTCCCAGCTCATGGGTCCTTCGATCGACGCCGCGGACCTGTATTTCCAGCACTCGCGCAGCGAGTCCTGGGTGCTGGAGGAAGGCATCGTGAAGGATGGTAGCCATTCGATCGAGCAGGGCGTCGGTGTACGGGCGATATCCGGGGAGAAGACCGGCTTCTCGTACTCGGATGAAATCGTCCTGCCGCAGCTGCTGGAGGCGTCGCGCGCCGCGCGTGCCATCGCCCAGGGTGGTGCGGGGGCGGGCAAGCCGCTGGCGATCGCCACGGGACGTGGCCTGTATCCGGCCATCGATCCGGTGGAAAGCCTTCCGAACGAGGAAAAGATCGCGCTCCTGCGCGAGGTGGACGCCTACGCGCGGTCGCGCGATCCGCGGGTGAAGCAGGTGGTGGTAAGCCTGGCGGCGACGATGGACACGATCCTTGTCGCCGGTTCCGACGGCACGCTGGCCGCCGACGTGCGCCCCCTCGTACGCCTGAACGTGCAGGTGATCGCCGAGCAGGGCGGCCGTCGCGAGCAGGGACACGCCGGTGGCGGTGGCCGCTACGGTTATCGGGAACTGATCGAGAACGGCCGCGCACATGCGTTCGCCGCCGAAGCCGTGCGCCAGGCGCTGGTCAACCTGGAAGCCGTGGACGCCCCGGCGGGCAGCATGACGGTCGTGCTCGGCCCGGGCTGGCCGGGCATCCTGCTGCACGAGGCGATCGGTCATGGACTCGAGGGCGACTTCAATCGCAAGGGCAGCTCCGCGTTCGCAGGGCGCATCGGCCAGCGCGTGGCGGCCGAGGGCGTCACCGTGGTCGACGACGGCACGCTGCCGGGCAGGCGCGGATCGCTCAGCATCGACGACGAAGGCACGCCCACCGAATGCACCACGCTGATCGAGAACGGCATCCTCAAGGGCTACATGCAGGACAAGCTCAATGCGCGCCTCATGGGCGTGAAGTCCACGGGTAACGGCCGCCGCGAATCGTTCGCGCAATTGCCGATGCCACGCATGACCAACACGTACATGCTCGCAGGCAACCGTGAGCCGGAGGAGATCATCCGCTCGGTGAAGCGCGGCATCTACGCGGTGAACTTCGGTGGCGGGCAGGTGGACATCACCAACGGCAAGTTCGTCTTCTCCGCGAGCGAGGCGTACCTCATCGAAGACGGCAAGGTCACGCGTCCGGTGAAGGGCGCCACGCTGGTCGGCTCGGGCCCCGACGTGCTCACGCGCGTGTCGATGATCGGCAACGACCTCGCGCTCGACGAAGGCGTGGGCGTGTGCGGCAAGGATGGTCAGAGCGTGCCGGTCGGCGTCGGCCAGCCGACCCTGCGGGTCGACGGCATGACCGTCGGCGGCACCGCGGCCTGATCTTAGTTTGGCTCGGCTTCGCCATCGCGTTTTGCGTGTCGAGGTGGGGGAGCCGTCGGGTGCCGTTCTCGTTCGCTAAGTCCTCGTCCGGCCTTCGCCTCCCTGCGGAATCGCTCAGAGAACGGCACCCGACGGCTCCCCTGCCTCGACGCTGAAAAGCCGTCTTGTCCAAACCTATCCACTTGCGCTAAACCGGACGCATGTCACGGAACGCGAGCGTATGGTCGACGTTCCGGGGTCGGTAACCCTATTTGGTATTGTGACTGTCATTCCGCAGGCGGATGATCCGCGCAGACAGCGTATGGATGGCTAAACCCGGCAGCGCAGCAGGGGCTCGCACAGACCGGCATCAGGGTTCACAGTCCACTCACCGCAGAACGACCAGGCAGCCGGCGGCATGTTCGCCGGCTCATGGCGTCGTGCGCGTCGAGCATCGCGCTGTTCCCACGCGGCACAAACAGGGGACCCCGCTCCAATGACACGACAACCCACATCACCCGGCAGTACGCAAAGGCGAGCGAGGCTCTGCGCCTTGCTCGCCCTGACGTTCGTCGGCGTAACCGCGACGGCCCAGGCCGTCACGCTCGCGCCGTCGGACCGACAGGACATCAACCTCGGCGCACGGCCCTGGAAGTACACCAAGCAGGCCATCGTCAACCCGAACGACCCGGTGGTGTACGCACCGGTGCCCAATGGCGACGACGGAGCCAGTCCGACGTTCAACGACAGCAGTTGGCTGACCGTCGGCATCCCGCACGCGGCCAACGACTTCACCACCTTCATCAACCAGGAATCGGGTGGCGGCCAGGGTAGCCTGGACGGCGAGACCAGCTGGTATCGCGTCAAGCTGACCGACTCGGCGAAGTTCGCCGGCAAGAAGGTGATGGTCGAGTTCGAGGGTGCGCACACGGGTGACCGTGTCTACCTCAACGGCCAGTTCATCCACGGCACCGGCGTGCTCAACCAGGCCGGCCAGCCCAATGAAAACGCCACCCACGTCATCGGTTTCCTGCCGCATATCGTCGACCTGACGCCGCTCATGAAGTTCGACGGTACCGACGTGCTGGCGGTCAAGGTCAGCCGCGGTGGCGGCGGCTTCTTCGAGGACCCCGGTTTCTCCGGCTCGTTCCGCTTCGGCCAAGCCGAGGCCGGCTTGTTCCGTCCGGTAAAACTGCACGTGACGAACTTCGTGCATATTCCGGAGAACGTGTACGCAGGCCAGAATACGTGGGGTACGTACGTCGGCACGCAGAGCATCGCCGCCGACCACAGCACCGCCACCGTTCGCGTACAGACCAATGTCGTGAACGAGACGAAGGACCCGAAGTCCGTCATCCTGACCACGCAGATCGTCGACGCCCAGGGCAACGTCGTCGTATCGGACCAGCAGCAGAAGACGCTTGCGCCGAACTTCGTTCCCAGCGACCAGACCCCAGTCTTCGACGAGACGCTGACGGTCCCGCATCCCACGCTCTGGTATCCGAACAACAGCCTGGACGGCAAGCCGTACCTCTACAAGGTGTTGCACACGGTCAGCATCGATGGCGTCGTGGTGGATGCGAAGCAGAGCACGCTCGGTATTCGCACCATCACGTGGGACAAGGACTTCCCCTACGTCAATGGCAAGAAGCAGTACATGTGGGGTGGCTCGGGTCGCTACGACTATCCGGCGCTCGGTTCCTCGGTGCCCGAGGAACAGCAGTGGCGCGACCTGCAGCAGCTTGCCGCCGGTGGTGGCAATCTCTGGCGTCCCGGCCACTCGCCGTCGAGCCCCGAGTTCGTCGAGGCCGCCGACGCCCTGGGCGTGTTCATCGTGCAGCCCAGCGGCGACGGCGAGAACGGTTTCGCCAATCCCTGCGCGGCCGGTGACAAGGCCTGCAACGACATGTGGACGATCAAGCGCGAGGTCCATCGCGACATCGTGATCCGCGATCGCAGCCATCCGTCGATCCTGGCCTGGGAACACGATAACGGCGCGATGTTCACGCCCTTCGCGGTGGAGCTGCGGGCGCTCGCGCGTGCGTGGGACAACATCGCCCCGCGCGCCGCCGCCGACCGTACGCCCGATGCCGCCAACGGCGACATCCTCAGCTGCTCGAAGGCGGGTTGTGAGACCTACCTGCATTCCACGGAGTTCCCGAACAAGCCCGCATGGGGCGCGGAATACTGGGGGCCGGGCACGCTGCGCCATTCGTACGACCACGAACTCGCGTTCGCCTTGAACTACCTCGTGCCGTATTCGCAGGCGCGCAAGGTCGGTACCTTCGGCATGGCGCAGTGGTACATGTCCGATACCCCGGGCGAAGTCATCGAGATGGTGGAAGGCCTCGAGGACAACACGCACTGGGTGTACCAGCGTGATGCGAACGGCAACATCGCGAACCATCCCGATGGAAATCCCATCAAGGCGTTCCGTCACAACGTTCGTGGCAACAACGCGTCGATGACCGACGCGAACCGTTTCCCACGCATGCTGTACTACATCTACGAATCGGTCTGGGTTCCTTACGAGCTCCGTCCGGTCGTCAAGCTGGCGCACCACTGGAACCGCGCTGGCGACATCCAGGTCAATGCGTTCAGCAATTGCCCGAAGGTTCGCCTGCTGATCAACGGCGTGCCGCAGGGGCTCGACCAGACCCCCAACACCTGGGACACGATCGACGAGGCGTCCTATAACGCCGAGAACGGCGCAACGGACGAACTGACCGGCAAGATCGTCGGCTCCGACAAGGCGCAGACGACCACGAAGCTGCCGGGCCAGGTCCATTGGAACGTCACGTGGCAGCAGGGCAGCGTGACGGCACAGTGCCTTGACGCGGTGGGCAACGTGCGTACCGACGACAGCGGCAACCCGGTGGCCGATACGGTGACGACCGCGGGTGCGGCCGACCATATCGAACTGGATGTCGTGCCGGCGGTGGTCAGGCCGGACGGCACCCGCTTCCAGATGACCGCGAACGGTTCGGATGCGGCCTTCATCGTCGCCAAGGTGGTCGACGCCAACGGCGTCGTCGTGCCGGACGCGTCGCAGAAGGTGACGTTCGACGTGGTGTCGGGTGCGGGCATCGTCACGTATCAAGGTGGCACGCAGCAGTACGTCGACTACAGCGCCGGTCTCCAGCCGGGCGAGCAGCCGGCCAACCCGGGCGTCTACATTCCGGAGCCGCTGCACAGCTACCACTCGCCGGGTTCGCATGAACTGCAGTTCGAAGGCGGCTTGCAGAAGATCGCGTTGCGTTCGAAGTTCGCGGCTGGCCAGGTCACGGTGACCGCCTCGGCACCGGGTCTCCTGGCGGGCTCCGCGACGTTCGACATCGTCGATGTGCCCGCCGCGCCGACCGTCTCCGGTCCGCCGGCCATCATCGCGCAGCCGATCGGCCAGCAGATCACCGTCGGCGACTCCGGACGTTTCTCCGTGACGGCCTCGGGCGCTCCGCCGCTGACCTTCACCTGGAAGAAGAATGGCGTCGAGATCCCGGGTGCGACGGGCGCGAGCTACACCACGCCCGCGACGACGCTGGCGGATGACGGTTCCACGTATTCCGTCGTCGTCCACGGCCAGGGGCCGGACCAGGCATCGGCGCCGGCCACGCTCAAGGTATTCCCCTTCAGCCAGGTCGTGATCTCGGCCCAGCCGCAGCCGCAAAACGTGGACGAGGGCCAGAGCGCCCACTTCCAGGTCGCGGCATCGGGATCGCCGACGCTGGCCTATCAGTGGATGAAGAACAACGCGCCTATTCCGGGTGCGACGAACCCGACCTATGACACGCCGACGCTGAGCGTGGCCGATAACAACGTCGGTTACTCCGTGGTCGTCAGCAATTTCGGCAGTTCCGTGCCGTCGATCACCGCTCCGCTCACCGTGAACGCGGCGCGTCCGCCGGTGATCACCGGAACGATGGCCGACGTTCGCGCCAACCCCGGCCAGCCGGCCATCTTCGATGCATCCACGCTGGTGGCCGGTACCTCGCCGTTCCACTACAAGTGGTCGCACGACGGTACGCCGGTCGGCGACGACCTGCCGACGCTGACGATTCCGTCGGTGCAGCCCGGCGATATCGGCACGTACACCGTCTCGGTGAGCAACATCACCGGCACGGCGGCGACCACCTCCGCCAAGCTCACGCTGGCTCCGCCGGGCGCGAACCTGGCGCGTGAAAAGGCGACGCTTGCCTCGGAAGTGGAAAATCCGCAGGGCACGGCGGCGTGGCAAGCCGTCGACGGCGACGAGACCACGCGCTGGGGTTCGAAGATCGGCGACGACAAGGCGTTCATCACGGTCGACCTCGGCGCCTCGCGCACGTTCAACCGCGTCGTATTGAAGTGGGAGAACGCGCACGCCAGCTCGTACGAAATCCAGTATTCGGATGACCCGAACACCGGTTTCGATACCCATGTCGCGTACCACACCGACACGAGCATCGGCGGCACCGAGGATGTCACCTTCGACAAGCCCGTCACCGGACGATATGTCCGCATGCAGGGCCTCGCCCGCGCCACGGACTACGGTTACTCGCTGTACGAGTTCGAGGTGTACGACTCGCCCACCTGCTGCAACCTGACGGATCGTTACACGACGACGACCGGTTCCAACCTCGTGACCGACACCCTGAGTGGCCTGCAGTGGGACCGCATCCAGCGCGGCTTCTCCGACCAGGGCGCGCAGTTCACGCAGTCCGTGGCGATCTCGACCTGCACCGCGGCGAGCATGCGCTTGCCGACCGTCGCCGAGGCGCTGGCCATCGCCGGCCAGAACTATTCGACGGCGGCGTTCCCCGGTGCCTGGACCACCTGGACGGAAGGCAAGGACCCGAACGATTCGACGTTCGCGTTCCAGGTGAACTCGACCGGCGACGTCCATCGCGAAGTGGCGGAGAACAACCCGGGCCATGTGTTGTGCGTGAAGGGAGCCAAGGCGGTCGCCCCGGTGATCACCGGCCAGCCGGCTGGACAGAAAGCGGGCGTCGGCCGTTCGGCGCACTTCGCGGTGACCGCCACGGGCGTGGGTCCGCTGACCTACGACTGGTACACCGTGACCAAGGACGCCAACGACCAGGACGTCCTGTCCCTGCTGTCGAGCACGGCCGATGGCAGCTACGCGACGCGTGCCCTCACGGCCGCGCAGAACGGCAGCGTCCTGCGTGTGAACGTGGTCAGCGCCCAGGGGATCACGACGGCGAGCGACGATGTGACGTTGACCGTCGACAATTCCACCGACGGCTTCGACCCGCCGGCATGGGCTGGCCCGGCGCCGCAACAACCGCAACAGCCGGGTGACGGTGGTGGCAGCAATCCGCCCAGCCCGGGCACGCCGGGCGACGGCAACGGTGGCGTGAACATCGCCCTCGGCGCCATCGCTTCGTCGCACGTCGATCCCGAACGTGGCTACCTGGATGCGTCCAAGGCGGTCGATGGCGACTTCACGACCCGCTGGAGTTCCGCGCCGGGTATCGACCCGACCGACCTGGTGCTGAACTTCGGTACCCCGAAGACTTTCGACCACGTGATCCTGCGCTGGGAGAACGCGTATTCGAGTTCGTACACGCTCGACACGTCCAACGACGGCACCACCTGGACGCCGGTGTTCAAGGACCCGATCGCCGGCAAGGGTGGCGTGGACACGCAGACGTTCACGGCGGTGACCGCCCAGTACGTGCGCATCAACAGCACGGCGCGCGCCACCGGTTACGGCAACTCGCTGTTCGAGTTCGAGGTCTACCAGGCGGCCGCCACGTCGCAGCCGCAGCAGCCGGTGAACGATCAGCCGCAGCAGACCCAGCCGCAGCAGCCCGACGTAGGCGTTCCCGCCACGGGCAATCTCGCCCTGAAGAAAACGGTGCTCGCGTCCGACAGCGAGAACCCGGTCGCCTTCAAGCCCGAGAACGTCAATGACGGCGACGCTGGCACGCGTTGGTCGTCGGGCTTCACCGACGACCAGTGGATCCAGGTCGACCTCGGTTCGGTGCAGGTGATCGGCAAGGTGGTGTTGTCGTGGGAGAACGCGCATGCGCTCGCCTACCGCATCGACACCTCGATCGATGGCAAGACCTGGACGCCGGCTTACGGCAACGAGAACAGCCAGGGTGGTGTGGAAACCGTCACCTTCCCGGCCAGGTCGGCACAGTACGTGCGCATGACGGGCCTGAAGCGTTCGAGCCCCTATGGGTATTCGCTGTGGGAAATGGGCGTCTATGCAGCCGATGGAAGCGGCGACACCGGCACGCCGCCGGAGAACCCGCAGGCCAACGATCCGTCGCAGGGCTTCAACTACGAGACGTACCCGGGCTTCATCGGTACGCAGCTGCGCAACACGACCAACGGCAAGTATCGCGACGACCAGATCTACGTCGCCGTGATCGGCCGCGATCCGGCCTCGCAGGTGTTCTCGTGGATCAAGCCGGACGGCACGCTGACCGCCGCCGCGGTGGAGGACAACGATGGTCCGGGGCATCTGACCAAGAACGGCCAGAACTATCCGAACTACTTCTTCACCCTGGCGCAGGCCAAGTTGCTCAAATTGCCGAAGATGGACTCGGGACGGATCTTCGTGTCGATCGGCGAGCCGATGTACATCAAGATCCTGAAGGCGGCCGACGGTTCGATCGGCTTCGCGGGTCCGAAC
>Ga0182006_1001055_pt1 | contig 17793 bp, 18 predicted proteins | sample Sormic07211104_1_FD_123022 | JGI IMG/M metagenome (GOLD analysis project Ga0182006, IMG submission 123022) | Rhizosphere microbial communities from Sorghum bicolor, Mead, Nebraska, USA - 072115-104_1 MetaG | ecosystem: Host-associated > Plants > Roots > Rhizosphere | place: USA: Nebraska...
ATTATAATTCACCGACACCGATTTGCTGCTGGCGGCCGACGATTTCCCCACATAAGCAGACAATGAAGATTTAAGTAAGCTTAAGCCAGAAACTCCATAAGCACCAGACAGTCCAAATGCCCCCTGGTTCATTTTCTCAGAAAACACGTAACTACTTTCGCCCGACATATATTTTTGAGATTCTTCCTGGGAAATCATTAAGCTAATAGGTCCGTTTACCACACTGGACTTGAATTTCCCGGTAAGGGCATCTATTGTTGCCCCAATAGTGACCCCGTATAAGGGGTTATTTCTTTCAGAATTGTTCATAATAGGATGTTTAAATAAGTGATTTAGAAATTACACTGAATAATGCTTTGGGCGGCTTTTACATTGAGGTAATCTATATAAACGATATTGGGTTTCGGTTGACCTGGCTGACTTATACGCTCGACCAGTACCTCCCCCAATGCAGCATTTGCAACCTCAGCCAATTTTTCGATAGAGCTTTTAAAAAAAGTATCGGTGTCGGGTGTCAGCGTCCAGGACAACAGAAAGAAATAGTCCTGATCTAAGCCACCATGCGCATCCAGTTTTGCCAGCTGATCCTGCTTCATTTTTTCCAGAGAAGTGGTATTGGAATAGGAATCGAACACGGTGATATTAGGCCCGCGATAGCCAAATCCATCGTGGTAGCGGAACCGGCCCGCCCGGGCCCCGGTATATTCAGGATAATCAAAAACCAGAATCATTTTTCCCCTGCAATCGTCCAGGGTGATATTGGCCAGATTGACATCTCTTTTTGGAGATGTGAATAGATAGCCCCGGTATTTGACATCCGCCAGAAACTCGTCAATCCTGTCTTTTATCTCTCTCTCGTTCTTTCGGTTGGTACGGATATGGGAGAATTTCAGAATAAAGGTTTCCGAACGATGGGATTGAATAAATTGGAGAGATTGGTCTAAAACAGCAGCCAGCGTTTGGCCATTGCATCCGGCATCACCGCTTCTGTGATAGGTAACCAGTTCCCAATGATCATAATCTACCCTGATATCAAAATATCGGGAACCGGCTTCCAATTGCTGCAGGATATTTAAGGCTTGTGTCTTTATAATTCCACAATTCAATTTAGCCCCTCCATCACAATGACTCAATTGAGACATACCCGCATCATGACTTCCAGGCATTACTATCCCGTTCAGCTTTGTACTGCTGTCCAGGCGGCTCATCCAGGTTGATGTTTCCATAGTCATATCTTTGGATTTCAGGATATCCTATACAGCTCAAAAGTGATATTCTGATCGTGTCCTTTAAAGCTGCCTTTGATCTCATATCCCATGGAATCAGAAGGGTTAGGAACAACGCGGTAAGAGCTGGAGCCACTGCCAATAGGATGGTTATAATAAAATTCAACGGTAACGTCTCCTCCGTCGGTTTCATAAGTTAATGTCCCCTCAGGACCATAAGCGCCACCTGTTCTGGTTGAACAAGCCCAACTGCCCGATGCTTCAATAAGAGCAGGGGGATTTGAAGTAAACTTTCCATGTACTACGTTTTGAGTTTTCAATTTCAACACCTTACCGGTATTGTTGTTTACGGTGATTTTAACTGGTCTGGCCATAATGTTCATTGTTAGGTTATATTAAAACACTTTAATTGTTACTTCAAAGAAACTTCTCTTTGACATCAGCAAAGTAACAGCAAGAACAAGGCGTTCTTTAGCGCAAAAAAACCTGATTTAGTATATAGGTAAAAAGACCTGGTTACCCTAAAAAAAGGATGCTATAATTTGATATTATTTTTATATTAGTCATACCACAATCTATTAAAGAACCAAGAAAATGACTCAAAAACAGTTTCCACCTATCAACCTTGAACTGGCTAAAGCCTTGACGACAAGATGGCGTACCTATTACGCAGATTTGTTAAGAGCTTACAAAAACCGTGATCACAAAAAGAAAATTGTCATTAATGTAACACCAAATGACCAGGATGTATTCCGGGGCTTTACGATTCCTCTTAAGGATTTGAAAGGTATTGTTGCTGCAGCAGAAAACCACAATAAAAAGAAAAAGAATAAAGACAACCAAATAGATGCGGTTCGAGGCTATTTAGCAATGGATACACCTAGTAGTGAGGGCAGGCCGGGCCTGGTGCATATACTTTTGCTACCTGTTGCGGACAATAAAGACGTAACCCATGTTTCTCCGACTGACGAAGACGGCACTGAAACTCAGGAATCAGCAATTTATGATTTTTCAGCCCCTTGCCCTGATGTATGCGATGTTTCAAGTCCATTATATGGAGATGCATAATCAACAGCAATTTTATTAAGGAAGATGCATTTACTGTTTTCGATAAGAACGGTTTACCCCGCTGTAATTGCGCCATCTGTTTTGGTGGTGCCCATTATCATTGCATTAATCAACCGCAAATACTGGTCAGGGCCACAAAAAATGCTGTTCGGTTATCTTTTATTTTCCGCATTATTTAATTGTATTGCCTCAATAACGGCCTTCCTGCATATCAATAACATGCCTGTCCTGCATTTGTACACAATACTTGAATTTTGTTTATTATGCCTGCTGTTTATCGTAATTTTTGAACAGAAGGCCGTGCGGAAATTACTCATTTATGCGCTGATCAGTTTTAGCTTGTTTGCCATTGCATATGTATTACTCACACACAGCCTTTTCAGATATAACACATTACCCCGCTTTTTGAGCAGTATAACAATAGTGGGAATATGCATATACTTTCTTTACTTAAATTTTGCCAATACGGAAGTTAATTTGTCCAGGTTCAATTTCACCACGGTTATCGGTCTAATGCTTTATTTTTCCAGTTGTTCCATATTATTTGGCTTATCACAAACCTTACACAACAAGGCAAGTCCTGGCGCCCTTATCTTTGTCTGGAATTTACACGCTACTATTATGGTCATTATGTACCTTATATTTGCCTGGGCATTCCTCAGATTAAAGCCAAGCCAATGAGTATTTATCTATATATCATATTGGGCATGACAGCCACATTTCTATTGTGCCTGGCAACTATTTTATTCTATATCAAGTACCGGAAAAACATTTTAAAGAAGCAATACGAGCTGAAGACTGCTGAAGTGCAATATCAGAAGAACTTATTAAAAGCTACCATCAACTCACAGGAATCAGAACGAAAGCGTATAGGAATGGATTTGCACGATGAAGTGGGTGCAAATTTATCTTATCTCCGGCTGCTGATCGAGAACTTCACAGAAAAGAATGAAGGCATCGGCTCAGTGAATCAGTTCAATGAGCAATGTAGGGCTATAATTGACAACATCATCACCAATACACGTAATATTTCTCACAATTTATCCCCGCTGCTCAACAAGTCTTATGGCTTTCAGGATATGATTTATGACTACTGCGATGGTATAAACAGCTCAGGGAAAATAGCGGTCCAGGTTAACTTTGATCAGGACAAGACGGTCAAATTCGCTGATACAGTTACATTAGCTATCTACAGGGTAATTACGGAACTCATTAACAATACCATTAAACATGCCGGGGCAAAGCAAATCACCCTTTGTTTTTCTTTTGGAGATGGTTTCTGTACTATCGACTACCATGATGATGGCACAGGAATGACTCCCGGCCACAAAAAAGGCATGGGCCTGCAAAATATAGAAAGCAGACTTGGAATGATAGGCGCCAGTTATCATATTGCAGATAACATTGCTGGTTTTAATTTATCGGTTACATTGCCAGTTTAACTTATGAAAAATATCAGAATTGCACTCGTAGACGATCAACAACTATTTCGGGAGGGAATAGCTTCAATCATTGAACTTCAACCGGAATTCGAACTTCTTTTGGAAGCAGAAAATGGTCAGGATTTTCTGCTCGCCCTTGAGCATGCAGATATACTGCCCGACATTGCCTTAGTAGACATGGAAATGCCTGTAATGGATGGTATAGAGCTCAATAACCAGATCCAGCGCTTATATCCTCAGATAAAGGTAATTATCCTATCCATGTATACGAAAGAACGATTGATGGCAAAGATGATCCATGATGGGGCAAGTGGCTATCTGGCCAAAAACTGCAATAGGCAAGAATTAATTTTAGCCCTGCAGACCACCTATAAAACTGGATTTTATATGAATATGCAGGTATTGAAAGCGATGCAGCACACCTCCTTACAAACACATGCGCTTAAAAACGATAATGGTGTCGTTATTGAAATATCACCAAGAGAAAGGGAAGTATTACAGTACATTTGTCAGGAACATACCAATGGCGAAATAGCAGAAAAGCTATTTATTAACATCCGGACTGTTGATGGGCACCGCAACAATCTGTTAACCAAAACAGGCTGTCGTAATACAGCAGGTTTGGTTTTATTTGCCATTAAACACCATATTTTTGAAGTGATCTCTTAATTTTAAGCGCAACCAGGTCTTTTTACCTGTTTGCAAAATTGGGCTTTTCTGCCCTAAAATATGCTTTGTCCTTGCTGTTACTTTGCTTATGCCAAATGGCAAACGGAGCAGCCGAAAACCGGATAGAGTAGGCAAATTATCTTAAAAATTAAGGCCATGCCACAGAAAACTTTAACATTCAACCACCCCGAAACCACTATAAAACTGGTTAATAACGGATTACACATTACCGCCACCGTAGCAGCAAAAGTAAAGTACCATAAAAATGGAGTATATAAAGGAGAAATTAATGTTCCCTTACAGGGAATTCAATTAATACCTGCGGGCCCGGCTCCCAATCCTGCCCCACTCTACAAGTTTGACTATATAAATGGCTCTACCGGTGGGATAGTAACTATTACCTATTAGCTACCTGGGAGGTAGCACGCAGCACAAAAGATGTATAGCCATTATAGGGTAAGACACAAAGCAAAAACCTGTTAATGACTGGTTCTTTTAAATCTGTGCATAAACCTATGCATCCATAAAGGAAACAAATCATAGTAAATAATAACCAGCAAGATCAAAGGAACAGCATAAAAGACTTCGAATTTGTACAAATAGAAAAAATATGCCCCTACCAATCCGCCAAGAATATGGAAGAAGAAAACAGCACATCTCACATAAAGTTTATGCTTAATAACAACCCGGTCATTTGTTTTCGGATGTAAATATTCTGCCGTTTCAGCCCCCATATCCGTCATCAAACCCGTTAAATGTGCAGATTTAACCAGTCCACCAGAAATAATACTAACTACACTGTTCTGTAAACCCATAGAAAATAAAATGCATCCAATAATCACTTCGCTTTCTACAGGACCACCCCTGTAAAACAAATCACTGTACAGAGCAACCGCGAACAGGACCAGCATTTCTATCATAATTGGAACAGAGTGGGTTCTGTACGGACTCCCCTTCTTATGAGATTTAATAATATAACTGGATAGAAAAGCCCCCAGAAAGAAGGCCAGCAGCCAAAGAACAAGCGTGGTGATGTCATTTAAATCCAGAGATACAATGTGTTTTGCCAGATTGGCAACATGCCCTGTGATATTGGAAGAGAAAGCAAAAAAAGCAATAACTCCCGCTACATTAATCACACCTGCAACGAAAGCAGTAGACGCTGCCAGCATCACATTCTCTTTAAGGGACCTGTCACCTTTAGTATTTCTTAGCATACATTTGATTTACGAAATTATATAACATGTTTTAAAAATTATATAAATTTAATTAATCCATTTGTTTTATATTTGCTTTATAATGAAAAGATCACTGCTCACTTTACTCATCCTCTTTTACCTGGGTACAACCAGCGGGATGACTGTGCATTTTCATTATTGCATGGGCAAATTAGCCAGCTGGGGATTTACCCAACCTGAAAGTACCATGTGCAAGATTTGCAAGGCGCCGAAAAAAAGCTCCGGTAAATCCTGCTGCAAAGATGACTACAAACAGGCAAAGGTCGACAAATCTCAGAAAACATCCACAACGGTTTACCAGTTTCAACCGCTCACAGCCCTTCAGCCGGATAAAACAAACTGGAATTTAGCGTATGTTCCTGTACCTCTGGAAACAGGCAAAGCTTCCTTAAGCCATGCGCCTCCATTAATAGGTGATACACCTGTTTTTATCCGCAACTGTACCTTCAGAATATAGAATTACCGCTCTAATTCTCTGCACATTCGTGTACAGGCCATAGTATTGGCCACATTTTATATAACCATTTTTTTCAAACCCAAATTTTAAAACAATGAACCGGACATGATTAAAATTTAATTTTAATCATCAAAGGCTCCATCTGTCAATTAAAAACAAAAACAAAAAGAGATGAAATCATTGAGATTTTTACCGGTGGCCTTATTGGTCTTCCTTGGCGGTGCTGTATCTGCACAGTCTAAAACAGACAGCATCAAAGTTTCTGGTAACTGTGGTATGTGCAAAAAAACCATAGAAAAAGCCTTAAAAGTACCTGGTGTAAGTTCAGCAAACTGGAATAAAGATTCCAAAATGCTTGCTGTAAGTTATGATGCTTCTAAAGTAAGCCTGGACGATGTGCAGCAAAAAGTAGCCAATGCAGGTTACGATACGCCAAAGTTCAAAGCTTCGGAGGCCGCTTATTCGGCATTGCCATCTTGCTGTCAGTATGACCGTGCAGGTAGCAAATCTTCGAAAAAAGCGAACAAACATTAACAGCTGAGACTGTCTGAATAGAGTTGTTTAGCGCGCTTGTCTAAATCGGTCGTCATCCTGAATTCATTTCAGGATCTCACACTTGTAAGGAAGATTTTTCTCTTCCGGGATCCTGAAATAAATTCAGGATGACGACCGCACTAAAACGACAGTTGAAACGAACGCTTTAAACAAGCGCAGCTTTTCAGACAGTCTTTTTTTGAAAAAAACAAAAAATGGTACACAGAATTATAGAATGGTCTTTAAGAAATCGTTGGATAGTCTTGCTCCTTGCTGCAGGTCTGTTTGTATGGGGCGCGATTTCAGTAAAAAAGAACCCCATAGATGCCATACCCGATTTGTCCGAGAACCAGGTTATCGTATTCACAGAATGGATGGGCAGGTCTCCGCAGCTCATTGAAGACCAGATCACCTACCCTTTGGTCACAAACCTTCAGGGCATTCCAAAAATCAAATATGTACGTGGTTCTTCTATGTTTGGGATGAGCTTTATCTACGTGATCTTTGAAGACAATGTAGACATTTACTGGGCACGGGAACGTGTCCTGGAACGGCTCAGTACCGTTACCCGCTCTCTGCCTAGCGGCGTTGCACCACAACTGGGCCCTGATGGCACTGGTGTTGGCCATATCTTATGGTATACCCTGGATGCTCCAAACACCGATCTTGGTGAACAGCGCGCCATCCAGGACTGGTATGTTAAATTTGCCTTGCAAAACGTACCTGGTGTAAGTGAAATCGCTTCTTTTGGCGGTTTTCAGAAACAATACCAGATTGCCGTAGATCCAAATAAATTGTTGTATTACAAGTTAACCGTACCAGAGGTTATTGCTGCTGTACGTGCCAATAACAACGAATCCGGAGGCCGGAAGTTTGAAATGAGTGACATCGGTTATATCATCAAAACCTCAGGCTATCTGAAATCGATGGAGGAGATTGGCAATATCCCGATTAAAAACCAAAGGGGGATCCCAATAAAGGTTTCAGATGTAGCTGCTGTTCAAATGGCAGGAGAAACCCGGCTGGGCATTTTTGATCAGGATGGAAAAGGAGAACGGGTTGGTGGTATTGTAGTGATGCGCTATGGCGAAAATGCTGCTGCAGTAATTGACAGGGTCAAAGCCAAGATGAAAGAGGTCTCCAAAGGACTTCCTAAAGGGGTAAAATTTGATATTGTTTATGACCGTGGTCATTTGATCCAGGAATCGGTAGATTCTATTAAAAACACACTGATAGAAGAAATGATTGTCGTTTCACTGGTAGTGATCATTTTCCTTTTCCATTGGCGCAGCGCCCTGAGCATCATTATTCAGATTCCAATTACCATTGCCGCAAGTTTTATTTTATTAAATGCTTTTGGTATTTCTTCCAATATCATGTCTTTAACTGGTATTGCCCTGGCCATTGGGGTGATTGTAGATAACGGCATTGTTATGAGTGAAAATGCCTATAAACATCTTTCAGAACGCTATGCGCAATGGCAGAATGAACAGCAAAAAACAAAAGAATTATGATGACCTGGTTTAAAAATTTATTCAAGAAAAGTCCGGACTGGATCTCAGAAGAAGAGCGGTTACAGATTATAGAGAAATCGAGCAAGCAGGTGTCCAGGGGGGTGTTCTTTGCCACCATCATTATCATCACTTCCTTTTTGCCCGTATTTATGCTCACTGGCCAGGAAGGGAAATTATTCCATCCCCTGGCTTATACAAAAACCTTCATTATGATTGTAGATGCCTTACTGGTGCTTACGCTGGCCCCTGTACTGATCTCCTTTTTTATGAAGGGTAAATTCCGTCCCGATCATGCCAACCCCATTAACCGGGTACTTGAGCGGTTTTATGAACCGGTGATCAGGACCGTGTTGAAATGGAGAAAGACAACGATTGCTATTAATGTGATCGCTTTATTGATTACCATTCCCCTGCTCAAAAATCTGGGCAGCGAATTTATGCCGCCTTTGGACGAGCAAAGCATCCTGTTTATGCCGGTTACTTTACCTGATGTTTCCAATGGGGAAGCCAAACGCATTCTGCAGGTTCAGGACAAGATCATTAAATCTGTTCCTGAAGTGGATAAAGTTTTGGGAAAAGCAGGCCGTGCCAGTACAGCCACAGATAATTCTCCGATCAGCATGATTGAAACCATTATTATGCTGAAGCCAAAAGCACAGTGGCGGAAAGGGATGACCAAAAAAGAGATCATTAATGAACTGGACAAAAAATTACAGATACCTGGTGTTGTGAACGGCTGGACCCAGCCCATCATTAACCGCATCAATATGCTGGCTACCGGTATACGAACAGATGTCGGCATTAAAGTATATGGGCAAAATCTGGATACCCTGGCAGCCGTTTCTGAAAGGGTAAAGCTGGCACTGGAAGGCACAAAAGGCATCAGTGATCTTTATGTAGATCCGGTTACCGGCGGTAAATACCTTTCTATTGACGTACGCCGGGAAGAACTGGCCAGATATGGTTTAAGCATAGACCAGATCAACGAAACGATAGAATCTGCACTGGGCGGGGCCAACATTGGCAATACCATTGAAGGCCGCCAGCGATTTTCCATCAGTGTGCGTTTGGCTCAGGAATTCAGAAATAGTGTAGAAAGGATCAGACGCATTCCGGTCCAGTCGGCCAGTATGGGCGAAATCCCTTTATCTGCCGTTGCAGATGTACGTTTTGAAGATGGCCCGCCAATGATCAACTCTGAAAATGCTTTACTCAGGGGTGCAGTGATGTTTAATGTGCGTGACCGGGACCTGGGCAGCACAGTAAAAGAAGCTATAGACAAGATCAACAGCTCCCGTGGCATTTTGCCGGAAGGTTATTTTTTAGAATGGAGCGGACAATATGAGAACCTGATCCGTGGACAGCAAACCTTGCTGTGGATTGCCCCTATTGTACTGCTCATCATTTTCTTTTCTCTTTATTTTGCTTTCAAATCATTAAGAGAGGCATTCTTAAGTCTGATCACGGTTCCATTTGCCTTAATTGGTGGTGCTTATATCATCTATTTCTGGGGTGTCAATTTATCGGTTGCTGTTGCCGTTGGCTTTATTGCCTTATTTGGTATTGCGGTAGAAACCGGCATTGTGATGGTCATTTATTTAAATGATGCTATGGGGCAGCTGATCAAACTGAAAGGCAACTCCAGTGAAACCATTACGAAAGAAGACCTGCGGGAATTTGTGGTGAGGGGTGCGGCGAAAAGATTACGCCCAAAACTGATGACCGTTTGTGTATCTCTCTTTGGTTTGATTCCGGTATTATGGGCAACAGGTGTAGGTACAGATGTGATGCAGCCCATTGTCTTACCCATGATTGGCGGAGTACTGACTTCATCTACCCATATCCTGCTGGTTACACCGCTGATCTTCTTGATGGCTAAAGAATATGAATTGAAAAAATATGGAAAATTGGAGGTACACGATGTTCAGCATTAATAAATGGACCTTTTTGTTGCTGTTCTTGCCTGCTCCTTTGCTGGCACAGCAAGCTCCGCTTAAACTGGATACCATTTTAAACCGGATTGAAAAAAACAACTTATTGTTACAGACCTATGCTTTAAAAGCAGAAAGCTATAAATACAAGGCGAAGGCGGGTACAGCATGGATGGCACCAATGGTCGGTGTAGGAACGTTTATGACACCCTACCCCGGGCAAACAGTCATGGACAATAGAGACAAAGGCTCTGTGATGCTCCAGCTGGAACAGGACATCCCAAATCCGGCTAAGCAAAATGCACAAAAACGTTATATAGAGTCTAAAGGCGATGTGGAAATGGCTGGCCGGGCTATAGCCATGAATACCTTTAAGGCCCAGGCAAAAAGTTTGTATTATACCTGGATTGTAGCCAGTCAGCGTATTCAGATCTTACAGGAAAACGACAAGATCATGCAGATGATGAAAAAGATTGAGCAGATTCGTTATCCGTATAACCAGAGTCAGCTGTCGGGGGTATATAAAGCAAGTGCAAAAATTGAAGAGAACCAGAACATGATCCGCATGCAGCGGGGTGATATTTCAAAGGCAAAAGCCTGGCTCAACAGTTTGATGAACTTGCCGGGAAACCAGGAACTGGAAATAGACACGAACGATACACCTAAATTTATTCCTGAATCAGGTTTGGATACCACATTACTGGCTCGTCGGCGCAAAGACATTTTGCAAATGGAACAAAATATCCGCTCCATGAAACTGGGTGTGGGTGCAATGAAGGCACAGGCAAAGCCAGATTTCAAACTTCGTTTTGACCACATGTCTCCTTTGAGTGGAATGATGCCCAAAGCCTATAGTGTGATGGGCATGATCAGTATTCCGATTGCCCCATGGTCTTCCAGGATGTATAAATCGGAAGTGAAGGCAATGAATTATGAAATACAGGCCATGGAGAAAGAACGCTCCGGTATGCTGCAGGAAAGCCAGGGAATGCTTTATGGCATGCAGTACGAGATCCAGAGTATGGAAAAAAGGATTGCCGCTATGGAAGACAAAATTATTCCTGCGCTGAAGAAGACGATGGATGCTGATTTTGCCAATTACCAGGAAAACAAATTACAGATTACAGCTGTAATGGGTTCCTGGGAGGCTTTGACCATGATGCAGAACAATGTGCTGGATGAAAAAATGAAATTATATCAAATGATCATTGATTATGAAAAGGAATTATATCGCTAGTCTGCTGATGCTGGCTATGGTCGTTTTGGCTGCCTGCCGCCAGAATAAGCCTGCTCCGGACCCGGATCATCATCAGAAAAAAGAAATGGCAATGGACCATGACCGAAGGGACACGAGTCTGAATTACTTACTTAGACCCGTCAATGAACAGGTCATTGCCAGGATTCCGGTGATACAGGCCAGTTCGGGTTCCAGAATTTATATTGACCAGGTGCAGGGCCGTGCCACCTATGACACGAGAAACCAGGTGAGTATCTCCAGTCGGGTAAGTGGCCGGATTGAGAAATTATACATCAAGTACAATTATCAGCCGGTAAAAAAAGGTCAGCTTATTTTGGAGATCTATTCACCAGATCTGGCGGCCGCCCAAAGGGAATTGTTATTGATCCAGCGCTCTGGCGATCAGGAGCATATGCTGCAGCCGGCTAAACAAAGGCTTCGTTTGCTGGGCATGACAGAGGCTGGAATACAAAACGTATTGAAAACCGGGAAGGTCTCCTACCGCATTCCTTTATACAGCAATGCATCAGGATATATCCTTGAAAAACAAAACGGTTCAACTCCTGCATCTGCTCCGCAAAGCGCTCCTGCTGCAGCTGGTGGTATGGATGCTATGGGGGCTTCTGAAAGTCCGGCGGCCGGCGGCACTGCTCCTCAAGCCGCTGCTCCAACAGCCGTTCTGCTTCGTGAGGGCCAGTACCTGAATGCCGGCCAGAATATCTTTACGGTTTACCAGGCGGGTGAGCTGGTCGCAGAATTTTCTCTGAGACCAGCAGTAGCTGCAAACCTCAGTAAGCAAAGCAAAGTGGTCGTTCAAAGGACAGCCGATAAAACACAAAGTTTTACGGGTAAAATTGGATTGATACAACCGGTATTTAACGCCGGAGAAAATTTTGTATTGGCCAGGGTATACCTCAACAACAACAACCTGCAGGTTGGCGAATTGCTTACCGGTCAATTGCCCATGCTGGCTTCAAAAGGATTTTGGTTGCCTAAAGAAGCTGTTGTATCCCTTGGAAATCAAATGGTGGTTTTCAAAAAAGAAGGACGGGTGTTCGTTCCCAAGCTGGTAAAAACTGGCATTCAGCAAGACAAGGAGATACAGGTACTGGAGGAGATTGGACAATGGCAGGTGGCTAAAAATGCCTATTATCTGATTGACAGTGAAAGTTTCATCAAGACTAAAAATGAAGGGGTATAATCTTATGGAAAGGAAAGCATTTATACGAAGTTTTGCCATTGTGGCGCTCGTACCAGCTATATTTTTAAGTGCGTGCAGCTCCGAAAAAGGTAAAGACAAGAAAAAAGCCGGGGTTAAAGTACAAACCTATACCTGCCCGATGCACCCGCAGATCGTGCAGGACAAACCGGGTACCTGTCCCATTTGCGCAATGGATTTGGTACCCTTTGAAAAGAATGCCGCAGAGGCAGGTCTGAATTTAAACGACGATCAGATGGCCCTGGCCAATATCACCACGATGGCGGTTGGTTTAAACGGGCTGCAAACCTATAAACAGCTGAACGGCCGGCTGGTGGTCAACCCAGACCAAACGGCTTTCCTGTCCAGCCGTGTGGCGGGTCGCCTGGAAAAATTATATGTGCGGCAAACTGGAGAAAAAGTACGTAAAGGCCAGCCCATTTATAAGATTTATTCCGAGCAACTGGCAGCTTTGCAACAGGAGTACCTGCTGGCTAAAGCTCAGGCTACACAGTTTCCGGCAGATAAAACTTTTGGGGAGATCTTAAAATCTGCAAGGTCAAAGCTTATGCTCTATGGACAGTCGAACGCACAAGTACAAAGACTGGAAAGCGCAAAAAAAACCGATCCTTATGTAACTTATTCTGCTCTTGCAGACGGCACAGTAGCAGAACTTTCTGTAACTGAAGGTCAGTATGTTTCAGAAGGCAGCCCGATTATGCGCATGGAAGGCTATCATTCCTTATGGGTAGAAGCCGATATCTATCCAGCTGAAGCTGGAAGCATTAAGAACGGCGAGCGGGTAAAGGTGGTTATCCCCGGATGGGAAAATGAACCTCAGCTCACCACAATTCAGTTTTCCAGTCCTGCTTTACAGGAAAACAGCCAGCTGATACAAATAAGAGGGGCTATTCCAAATCCTTCAGGTCAATGGCAGCCGGGCTTACAGGCCAATATCTTTGTGCCCTCCAATACAAACAAAACAGGGGTTCTGAGTATTCCTGTCGACGCTGTGATCCGGGAAGGAAAAGGCATGCATGTATGGGTAGCCTCTTCAAAAGGCAAGTTTGAACCCAGAATGGTCAAAACAGGTTTGGAAAGTGCAGATCAGGTAGAGATTAAAGAGGGTTTAGCTGAAGGAGATCAGGTGGTGGTTACAGGGGCATACTTGCTTTACAGCGAATATATCCTCAAAAAAGGAAAAAACCCTATGGCGGGTATGAAAATGTAAAGGGAACCGATACAGTTAATTAATAAAAAAATGAGAACAACAACAAAATCTTTATTTATAGTGGCTGTAGTGGCCTTATTTGCTGCTGCTTGTACCAGTCCGGTAAAACAAGACCAGCAAGAGGAAGTCAAAGAAAATCCGACACACCCAAAGACAAGCCAGACAGCCAGTTTAAAAGATGATCAGCTGAATGCCATCTACCCCTATTATCAGCACCTGACCGCCGCTCTTGTTGAGGCGGATGCTACAGAAGCAAAGGTAGCCGCAGCGGCCATTGAGCTAGGGGCAAAGGAAATCCCGGGTGCGGGGTCTATAAGCAGCCTGGCTTCCAAAATTGCGGCTACCAGCGATATCGAAGCACAAAGAATAGAATTTGCGGCATTAAGTACTAATTTCATTGCTCTGCTTAAAAAGGCAGGAATAGGCAGTGGTGAACTGTATATTGCACATTGTCCTATGGCATCTAACGACAAAGGCGCAGACTGGGTAACCAACTCCAGGGAAATCAAAAACCCTTATTTCGGAGAAAGCATGCTCACTTGCGGATCGATCAAAGAAACCTTAAAATAATTCAGGTTGTTTAAAGATACAGGCCGGCAATCTTAACAATTACCGGCCTGTGTTTTTTAGGATTTATGGCCTGATTATGCCTGGCTCATAGCCTTGTTCAATGCAATAATGGCAGTCTTAAAATCCTCGCGGGCAATTAAAAACTGAATATTGACTTTTCTTAAAGCAAAACCCGCACTCTTAATATTTATTCCGCTTTCTGTAAGCGCCAATGCACTCTTTCCAAGTAAACCTGGTTCGTCCATATTTGAGCCCAGCAAACAAACCATGGCGACCTTTTCTACGGTTATCTTTTCAAAATCGTCTTCCAGATCACTGATCAGTTTTTTATTAAAGTCCTGCTCCCAGATTACAATAGAGATGCTGTTGGCACTGGTGGCCTTAAAGGTATAACTGACATTGTGTTTATAGAAAGTCTGCATAATATGCAAATCACTTCCAACACTGCCTACCATAGATGGATCATAAATATCGATGATCAGGAGTTTATCTGTACCTGTAATGACTTCCACCCGTTTGTGTTCGCAAACAAACTCTCTGGTGATCAGCGTACCAGGATGTGCCGGTTCAAAGGTATTCTTGATCCGCAGGTTAATCCCCCCTATTTCCAGTGGCTTTGAGGCTTTTGGATGGATGGCCTCCATACCTACATCTGCAAGCTGGTCTGCAATATCATAATTGGTATAGCCTACCGGTATACAATTTTCTATGCCTACTAAACCAGGGTCTGCTGTAGACAAATGATACTCCTTATGTATAATCGCTTCTTTTGGTTTCAAGAAACCAGCAATCTTGCTAAAAGTAACTTCCGAATAGCCCCTGTCAAATTCACGCATAATTCCTTCTGTTCCCTTTGCGTAACCGGTTACAATGCAAATGGTATTTTCAAGGTCTATGTTTTTGAAGGCATGTTTGATCCTCTGATCTATGGTAAATGCATGATGATCTCCAAAGCCGCTCAAATCAACTAGTGTAGCATTGATGCCTTTGTTTTGCAGGATATTGGTGAAATTAAAAGCAGAATGACTTTCTCCAATGGAAGCTAAAATTTCTCTGGCTGCCTGCAGGATACCTGTTTTACTTACATATCCGGAGGCCAGTATATTCGCTAAGTTTTCCAGATAGGTTTCTGCTTCTTTGATATGGCTTTCAATGAATTGATCGGCAAGGGCCAGATCCAAACCGATACTTTTGTATTGCTTATTTATCGCTTTTAACTGAACAATCAGATTCTTTAAAGGGCGGTGAAAATCCTGATATTTCGCAATGCGGTGGTAAACCCCAGGTGCCCCTGTTTTCTTGTTTTCCAGGAGCATATTGGTAACGCCTGAAAATGCAGACACGACAAAAACCCGGTTGTAAAGTTCTTTGCCACTGCGTTCAAATAAGATGATATTGTTTATAACTTCGTTAAGGGCACTCATAGAAGTGCCCCCAATTTTTTCTACTGTTAACATGTGTAATTTCTAATTCAGTTTCGCGCTAAAATTACAGGATTTTTTCTATTTCCCATGAATCATTGCATTTATTATACTGTTTAGCGACAAATATTATGATTTTCATTTTAAAGGATCAGATATCCTTTTCCCAAACGTTTTTATGGATGTACCACCGCCCAGCCCTGTTGCTGACGAATGATGATTTCTCCATTACCGCTTGGAACATAGCTGATGAAGTCAAAAAGCTCCGTTTTATCAATATGTCTCTCCCGGATCGTATTTTCACACTGTGCGAGAATTACACCTCTGGCCTGCAATTCGAGTAAAGTTTTTTCAAAAGGTCCATTTTTTCGATAAACAGCTACGCCATCACTAAAGGCGATCAGCTCCACTTCCAGTTTTCCTTTAAGGCGGGGATCATCCAATGCATTTTTTAAATTCCGTAAAGTCCCCGTAATTTTCTTCTCATCTCCACTATTCAGCACATAAAGTGCCTTGTAGCGCTTGAGTACAGCCTTCGCTCCCGTAAACTGTTTTGGCTGTATCTGTGCAAAACTATCCGCACTGCACAGCAGCATCAACATCAGCAACCCGCTTATAACTTTTCCTCTCATAAGTTTGAATTTAATGATTAGTATGTACTTTCTCCCCTTCCTGCACCTGGACTTTCTTCATACAATACCATCCGAAGATCAGGATGTAGGCATAACAGATTGCCGGCAGGAAGAAGGAATGTTGTATCCCAATAGTATCTGCCAAGGCACCCTGGATCAATGGTACGATAGCCCCGCCCAGGATGGCCATAACCAATAAGGAAGAACCCTGGCTAACATACTTACCAAGACCAGATATGGCCAGTGTATAAATATTGGAAAACATAATGGAGTTGAACAAACCAATTCCCAGGATCGGATATAAAGCCATCGGCCCTGTGCTAAATACGGAAACAAGGATTAAGGCAATGTTGATCCCTGCAAAAAGCACCAATGTACGCGCCGGTGCCGATTTTCCAACTAGGAAGGCAAGCAGATTAAGTACAATAAACGCAATAAAGAAACTGGTCTGGGCAAAGCTCAGGTCAACGATACTAAAGACCAGCAGATATACGACGGCTGAAGTAAGTACCATATAAATGATTTTCTTGGTCTTATCCATTCCACTCAATGAAATAGCCCCAAGGAACCTCCCGATCATGGCACCACCCCAGTATAGGGACAAGTAATTTTTACTCACCACTTCCTGCAGGTTCATGATGTCTTTCTGGCTCATGAATGCGATCAATAAACTTCCAATTCCCACTTCTGCACCTACATAACAGAAGATACCAAGTATTCCAAGTTTAAGCTGAGGGAATTTAAGTGCGCCCAAGCCACCATGATTTTCTGATTCTTCTGTGTTAAAAGACGGGAGCTTCACTTTATTGATCACCACAGCCAATAGCACTAAAATTCCAGCGAAGATCAGGTAAGGAATCCGTGTTGAATCTGCTGTTACCTTACCATTATCCAAAAACAGGGAAAAGATCAAATGCCCCCCCAGTACAGGCGCAATCGTGGTACCAAATGAATTAAAAGCCTGCGTTAAATTCAAACGGCTGGAGGCACTCTCTTCAGGTCCAAGCAGGGTTACATAAGCATTCGCTGTAATTTGCAGAATTGTAAAACCCAGCCCCAGTACAAACAAAGCCGAAAGAAAAAAGCCATAGACAGAGAAACTTGCTGCCGGATAAAACAGGCAACATCCAATTGCAGAAAGCAATACACCTGCAATAATCCCTTTTTTATATCCTACTTTATTAATCGGATCCCCTTTATAATGTGAAATCAGGAAATAAATCAGCGATCCAATAAAATAAGCTCCAAAAAAAGCAAACTGTACCAGCATGGACTCGAAAAAACTCAGCTGAAAAAGTTCCTTCAAATGCGGGATCAAGATATCATTCATACAGGTAATGAATCCCCACATAAAGAAAAGCAGGGTCATGGTGACGAGCGGTACGATAGATGTAGTCTTTTTAGCTTTTGTATGAATGTCCATAA
>Ga0182006_1001056_pt1 | contig 17790 bp, 10 predicted proteins | sample Sormic07211104_1_FD_123022 | JGI IMG/M metagenome (GOLD analysis project Ga0182006, IMG submission 123022) | Rhizosphere microbial communities from Sorghum bicolor, Mead, Nebraska, USA - 072115-104_1 MetaG | ecosystem: Host-associated > Plants > Roots > Rhizosphere | place: USA: Nebraska...
GATAAATATATGTTGAAAATCAACTGATTTGAAACCAGCATTAGTGATTCTCCAGTCTGGTTCATTAACCAAGGGCTGGTTAGGGTAAATAAACTGATTGGTAATGGTGAGGTTTCCCCGAAAGATTTTATAAGCATGTTTGTTGGTAGCCACTGCTAAGTAATCATTAGCCGGGTTGTAAGCATTAGCAGGTTCATAATCAATATTTCGTTTTGTATTTATTACCGAAATATTATTTACCCTTGTAACACCCGTTTCTTCAATCTTTATTTCATGTTTTACGCCGCCCTTAAAATGTACAATTGTATTTGGCTTTATCAGAAAGTACATTTCTGATTCATTATAGCCGGTAATTTCATTAATTACCAGGCCATTTGTAAGTAGATAGGGTTTAAAAGTAGTTTCAAGCGCTGGTTTATAAAATACTGTTCCTGAATTATTGAGTGCCCAGACAGTATGATCTTCTACTGAAACAAAAATCTGTTTAAATGATTCGGTTTCCAGATATTTCTCTCCTAAGGTTAAATTTAGCTGTGCCACGCACAATAGGGGAAATAGCAAAAATATAGGAAGAAAGAGGCGGTAACTTAAGCTTAAAATCATACCGCAATGATATTAAAAACTAGCAATAAAAGCTAACACAGAACCTACAAATAAACATTCGGCATAATTTCCCATGCCCATGGTTTTTTAAAGGTTTTGAAAGTTCTGAGTTGCGAAAAATATAAAACTTCACTTGTTTTTCGATTAGCAATATCCCTTCTGTGCAGATTACCAACAGTAGTAAATAATTCACGGGTTTTGAAATCGTAAACCCTCTCTGTCATATCGCCGCTATTCTGGTTAAAATAAAGATTGATCGCACTCGTTAAAAACCAGTCTTTATTTTCGAATTTAAAAGTGTAGCCCAGTTCCCAGCGCCATTCAGAACCACCCTGAAAACGGAGGTAGAGTTGTTGGTCTTTAATGGCAATCTGTTGCAGTGGATCCCCCAATTTACCACCTTCTTCAGAACGCAGTATGAAATCGTTGTTTTGGGTGGATAAGCTATAAACCCCTGTAGATTTATTTTTAAAAAAGATAGCCAAAATTCTCGGTTTTTGCGTTTCCTTTATAATATCGGTGTTATTATCGCCATATACACGTGTTTCGTCTATGGTTTTGTTAAATTCAAAAACTACCGCTAAATCATCTGAGGCATCGTTGTTCAGGTCGCCATAAACCTGATCGATAACAGTCCAGTTTACAGGGGTAAATTGTTCCGCAGAGGCCCCTTGTGCTTTAATTTTAGGGAATATAAATGTTTTTTGCGCAAAGCCGATTTGCACACAGAGCATCAGGATGTAAAAACAAAAAACTTTCATTCAGGCAGAAAACGTGTTGATGTAGGGTTAAAACGTTTGGATTGGTGTTTTAGTTTGTGTTGTTGCGAGGTATGAAGTAATCTAACTAATTTAATGAAAACCAAATTCTGCTTTTCTAATCATAAAGTCGTTTCTTACAGCGTTTAGCGATAATCCTTAAAAATCCCTTACTTTTGCAGAAAAACAATTCCCTTTGAAAACCGAAATATTTGCCATTACGCCGCCATTTACCCAACTGAATACCCCGTATCCAGCAACGGCATATATAAAAGGTTTTCTGAACACTAAAAATATCAGTGCCGCACAGGCCGATTTAGGTATTGAGGTGATTTTGGAATTGTTCTCTAAAAAAGGGCTGCAAGCTTTATTCAGTCACACCGACCGAAGTTTATGTGTTGATGATCCAAATCCTAAAAGCGATAATGCTAGCCGTATTTTCGCCTTACAAGATGAATATTTAAAAACCATCGATGCGGTAATTGCATTTTTACAGGGGAAAAACCCAACGCTTGCACTACAGATCTGTAGTGACGATTTTCTACCCCAGGCTTCACGGTTTGCTACTTTAGAAGAGTTGGATTGGGCTTTTGGCGCAATGGGTACGCAGGATAAAGCGAAACATTTGGCTACACTTTATCTTGAAGATATATCTGACTACATAGTAGAATGTGTTGATGAAAATTTTGGTTTTAGCCGTTATGCAGAACGTTTAGGCAGAAGTGCTAATTCCTTTGATGAGCTTTACACTGCTTTGCTGAAAGAACCAACCTATATTGATCATATCCTGATTTCGGTTTTAAAAGAGAAAATCGAAACTGTTCAACCTAAATTGTTCCTGATTTCTGTCCCTTTTCCGGGCAATTTGTATAGTGCTTTTCGTTGTGCACAGTGGATCAAAGCCAATCACCCGGAAATTAAAATTTCTATGGGCGGTGGTTTCCCAAATACCGAATTAAGATCATTGTCGGATGCAAGGGTTTTTGAATTCTTTGATTATATCACTTTGGATGATGGCGAATTACCGATTGAACTTTTATATCAAAATATTACACATCCGGTGCCTGTTGAAGCCCATTTCTATAAAAGGACTTTCCTGCTCGAAAACGGCAAGGTGGTTTACCGTAACGATGCCTTCAGAAATGATTATAAGCAGGCTGATGTGGGTACGCCAGATTATACAGGCTTGTTATTGGATAAATATATTTCGGTAATTGAAATCGTTAACCCGATGCACCGCATGTGGAGTGATGGACGATGGAACAAACTCACCATGGCCCACGGCTGCTATTGGGGCAAATGCACTTTTTGTGATATTTCTTTAGATTATATTAAAGTTTACGAACCGGTTGCTGCTAAATTGATTGTGGATCGAATTGAAGATTTATATGAAAAAACAGGGCAAAATGGCTTTCACTTTGTTGATGAGGCTGCACCACCAGCTTTAATGCGTGAGGTAGCTTTGGAAATCATTAGAAGGAAATTAGCGGTTACGTGGTGGACGAACATCCGTTTTGAAAAAAGCTTCACTCAAGATCTATGTTTATTGTTAAAGGCATCAGGTTGTATAGCCGTTTCGGGCGGACTAGAAGTTGCTTCAGATCGTTTGTTAAAGCTGATCGATAAGGGTGTAACGGTAGAACAGGTGGCTAAGGTTACCCGTAATTTTACCGAAGCCGGAATTATGGTGCATGCTTATTTAATGTATGGTTACCCCACACAAACAGTACAGGAAACGATAGACAGTTTAGAGATGGTACGACAACTGTTTGAGGTTGGAATATTGCAATCAGGCTTTTGGCACCAGTTTGCCATGACTGCACACAGTCCGGTGGGGATGTACCCGGAAAAGTTTGGTGTGGTAAAAGACACAGAAGCAATCGGCACTTTTGCCAACAACGATATCAATTATACCGATAAAACAGGTATTGACCATAATAAATTCAGCTTCGGATTGAAAAAATCACTTTTTAATTTTATGCATGGTATCTGTTTTGATTATGAACTGCAAGATTGGTTTGATTTTAAAATCCCAAGAACAAAAATTCCGGCAGATTTTATCGAAAAAGCTTTAAATGATGGAGATCAGTTTAATACAAAGCCTACTGCAAAAGTAGTTTGGATAGGGGGAAAGCCTTTAACAGAGTATTTTACTAAATCGAAAAAAGGGAATACCTGGGAAGTGGCATCATTAACTTTTCACGATAAAAAAGAAAGCTTTACCGTGCAAACCAATAAAAACGAAGGAACTTGGCTAAGCACTATTTTAAATAAAATCTCGATCTCCAATGAAAAGGTCTTTACTTTTCAGGAGGTTAAAGCTGATTTTGAGCGTGAAATGGAAAATTTCGAGCTGTTCTGGTATTCTAAACCAATCAATACGCTCAGGGAATACGGCTTATTGGTTTTGTAAATCCTTATTATAAAATCTTCATTTAGAGTGAAGTACAACGAAATCGAGAACCCGAAGGCTCAGCGTAGCTAATCTGTCTAGATAGATCTCTCTCCCGAAAGTTCGGGACTACGCTTCATCCGATAGCTATTGGATTGAGATGACGAATCCCTATTAAAAACGAATTAAGCACTACATCTTCATCTTAAAATGCGTCAGGAAATAAATGATGCAAATGAGTACAATTGAATTTAAAATTAAAAGCAACCAGGAAATGATCGATTTCCGGTCTTTCATTACCGCTATAAAAGCAGTAATATAAGCCATTGCCACCAGCGCTAAAAACAGGTTTATGGTTTGGACACCCAAAATGTAATACCCACTGTACGAAAAAACCAGTGCACTTAGTACTAAGAATACAACTGATGCGGTAATATATAGTTTGTTGGGTTTCATATGGCGTAAATTTACCGTAAAAGACATGTAAGTTGTATTACATGTCTTTTACGGTGTTGATATAGTTTAATCACAATGCGGAACAGTAAATGTCCAGGTTTCTGAATCGGTAGCTGGAACAATATAGCCGTTTCCTCTGGTATTTTCGAACCATAACTTACCCCTAAGTTTTTCTCTGGTTCCCACTTCATTTAAAGTAGCACTGTCGTAAAGCCGACCATTGATCATTACATATTTGATTTTCTCCGAATTACGGATATCATCTAAAGGATTGGCATCCATAATCACCATATCGGCCAGTTTACCAACTTCTAACGAACCAATTTCTTTGTTCATACCCAAATAACTAGCACCATTTAAGGTGGCTGCCCTGATGGCTTGCATAGGTGTAAAACCACCCTGAACAAACATCCATAACTCCCAATGTGCACCCAAACCCTGGATTTGCCCGTGTGCGCCAAGATTAACTTTTGTACCACCATCAGCAATTTGTTTAGTCGCTTTTGCAATATCGATGTGGTTATAATCGCTGTATTCAGAAGTTGTTCTACGTCTTGCTCTCGCATCAATAATTGAGCGGGGCGTGTAAGTCATTAATTTTTCGTTCTCCCAAACATTGGTTCTGTCGTACCAGTAATTTTCGCCCCATTGGCCGCCGTATGCTACAATTAAAGTAGGTGTATAAGCCACATCCGTATTGTTCCAAAGCGTGGTAACATCTTTATAAACTGGTATAACAGGAATACTATGCTCAATTCCGGTATGCCCATCGGCAACCATATTCATATTGGTGAAAAAAGTTGAGCCACCCTCAGGTACAACCTCCATGTTTAACTGTCGGGCTGCTTCTAAAATTTGCTGACGTTGCTCTCTGCGTGGTTGATTGTAGGATTTAACTGAAAATGCACCAACAGCTTTTAACCTGCGTAGGTTAGCCAAAGCATCATCTAAGCTATTAACTACAACTTTGAAATCGCCATCAGCTCCATATAAAATACTGCCGGTTGAATAAACCCTCGGACCAATCATTCTGCCGGCTTTAAGCATTTCACTCTGGCTGAAAACCATTTCGGTATTGCTCGATGGATCATGTGAAGTGGTTACACCAAAAGCCAAATTAGCCATATAACTCCAATCGTTCTGTGGGGTTATTCCATCCGGACTGGTACGCAAGTGGGCGTGAACATCAACAATGCCCGGCATAATGGTTTTGCCATTTACATCAATTACCTTAGCGTTGGCCGGAATGCTTACTGCATCTGCTTTTCCTATTGCCGTAATTTTATTTCCATCGGTAATGATGGTTCCATTTTCAATAACTTCATCACCTTTCATCGAAATAATCCTTGCACCCTTTAACGCCACTATTCCGGTAGGTATGTCAGACTTTAATACCAGATTGATGTCGATAGAAGATGCTTCGGTTTTAGGTGTGGTTCCATCAAAGTTGAAGGCATTGTTTACATCAACGGTAAAATATTTTGGTCCCAATGTCCAATGCAGGCTTTTACTATCAGCGCTCCATTGAATATATGTTCCACCATCGGTAGTCACTTTTGTAACCGGAATGGCTTTATTGCCTGCCGATGCATCCTGTGCCGTACCAATATTGATCATTGGTGTGATGTACACGTTAAATAACTCGTTAAATGCCAGATACTTATTATCCGGACTGATAACAAACTGATTTGCATACTGAGAAGTAAAGTGCGTTCTTTCGTTCGCTCCGTTTAAATCGACACTTTTTAACGCTTTTTTGCCATCAGCATAACTCTGGAAATAAATGCGGGTATCGGTATTGTTAAATTGCGGACGGATTCCATTATCCAAAATCAGCGTTTTTGCACCGCCATTAGCTGGCATCATAAAGATACCTGTGCCACGGCCATAGTTATAACCTAAAACATCATTACCGCTTCCTTTTCTGAAAACAATTTTATCACCCTTTGTTGAGTATTGAGGAGAATAATAAAAACCTTTTTCGTCGGTCAGCATAATGGTTTTTCCTGATTTGATGTCTGTACGCTTTATTGCTCCACGTAATTCATCACTCCAGGTGGTATAAACAATATATTTTCCATCAGGACTAAAAGCAGGTTCAAATTCGAAATCCAACCCGTTGGTTAATCTTTCAGGCTTTCCAGCAGGCAATTCTTGTTTGTATAAGTATCCTGCAGCATTAAAAACAATTATTTTTCCATCAGGCGAAGTTGTTAATTGTCTTAACATTTTGGCTGAAAATTCATTGCTGAAAACCTGCTGTTCAAAATGTAATGCTTTTTGTACGGTTTGAATCGTATTCGCCTGAAAAGGAATAGTGCTGTTGATCAGTGTACCAATTTCTGTTTTTCTGATTTTTCCTTTTGCATAGAAAACAATGCTTTTGCTATCTGGAGTCCAGGCAAAATTTGGATAAACGCCAAAAATAGCCCAGGTTTCCTGCTGATCATGAGATAAATCTTCATTAACCGGCCATTCTTCGCCAGTCTTCAGGTTCTGAACATATAAAGTAGATTTTAACCTTACACGTTTTACAAAAGCAATCAAATTTCCATCCGGAGAAACCTGCGGGCGACAGGCGCCACCTTGCTCGTTAATTAATGTGCTTAGTTTTCCTGTTGTTAAATCCAGTTGACGGATGGCATAAATAGTCCCGTTAGGATCTTTACTATATTCGAAATTAGGACCAGGACTTACATCTTCACTAAAGTAAACATATTTGCCATCAGGCGAAATGTTAGGTTCGCCCGCATCTTGCTGATCATTTTTACGTTTGGTTAACTGCACGCCATCTCCACCGTTTATACTATACATCCACATTTCGCCTGCTCCTAACGATCGGCTTGCGGTAAAATGTTTTCTGGCCACTAAGTATTCGCTATTTGGCATCCAGGTGGCATTATTCAATAACCTGAAACTCTCTTTGGTAACCTGTTTTTTGCCAGAACCATCACGGTTCATAATCCATATATTATCTCCACCGCTTTTATCACTGGTGTAAGAAATGTATTTTCCGTTAGGGCTAAAGCGTGGCTGAACATCCCAGGCAATACCACCACTAATTAGTTTCGCAACCCCACCGCTAATTGGCATCACGTAAATGTCGCCAAGTAAATCGAAGGCAATTTCCTGTCCATCAGCACTTACATCAAGGTTCATCCAGGTACCTTCATCGGTATTTAAAGTGAAGTTTTTTGTGGTGCCCTGGTATTTTTCGATATCCCATTTTTTCTCTTGAGCGTTTGAACTAAAAAATAATAGGGAAAGAGCGGATAGAAGATGGAGATGTTTCATTATATTTTGGATGATTATTTAAACAATTCGTGTATTTTTCTTTGGAGTAATTTTTTATCTGGTAGCTGGGTTTTATATTCGGCTACTAAAGTAGGAGAAAGGCTTCTGCTTAATGCATATTCTACTACTTCGTTGTCTTTATCCTTGCAAAGCAGAATTCCGATGCTTGGGTTTTCGTTTGATTTTTTAACATCCCTATCTAAAGCTTCTAAATAGAAGTTTAATTGCCCCAAATGTTCGGGTTTGAATTTATCTACTTTTAATTCAAATGCAACTAAACATTGTAAGCCACGGTGATAAAAAAGCAAATCGATATAAAAATCGCTGTTGCCAACCTGTATTTTGTATTCTTCACTGATAAATAAAAAGTCTTTTCCGAGTTCAAGAATGAAATTTCTCATTTCCTTAATTAAGCTTTTTTGTAGCTCGCTTTCGTTGTGAGGTTCTGGAAGATTAAGAAATTCAAATACATAGCTATCCTTGAAAACAGTTTCAATATCATTTTGTAAAACTCTCACCAGTGGTGAGAGTTTTGTATTTCCCATTATAGATCTTTCATAGTGACTAGCAGATATTTGCCTGTCAAGTTCTCGCTTGCTATATTTTTCTCTTTGACAAAGTTTTAAATAGAATTCTTTTTCCTCTATAGATTTTAACCTAGAAAGAATAATTAGATTATGAGTCCAGCTAATTTCTCTAAACAGTGTTGAGAGTTTTGGGTAATCTTTATAGCTTTCATAAAACTGCTTCATTCGCCAAAGATTTTTGTCTGAAAAACCCTTTAAATCGGGTTCGTTTTTTGATAAAAATTCCGCCAACTGCTTTACGACAGATTGTCCCCATTCGGCATTTTTGACCTTATTGTGAATATACTCGCCGATATTCCAATACAGATTAATTAATGTAGAATTTACAGTCTTTAACGCAACCGTTCGGGCATTTTTAATTAAGCTAATAATATCTGCAAATTGCGTTTCTAACATGTAACTATCTTATTAGGCAAAGTTAATAATCTTTTATAGATGATTTTTTCAATTTCTGGCAATAATAAATGGCGATTTTGGATTAAATGTATAGTTTTGATACCGCCGATTTATGACAGCAATAGAGATTTTACAAAAATATTGGGGACATCAAGCTTTTAGGCCTTTACAGGAAGATATTATTTCCTCAGTTTTAGCAGGAAAAGATAGTTTAGCATTATTGCCTACAGGGGGTGGTAAATCGATCTGTTTTCAGGTTCCTGCTTTGGTTAAAGAGGGGATTTGTATTGTAGTTTCACCGCTAATTGCCCTGATGAAGGATCAGGTAGAGAACCTGAAATCGAAAGGAATTGAAGCCATCGCCATTTATGCGGGGATGGGTAAACGAGAAATCGATATATTGCTGGATAACTGTATTTATGGAAAAATCAAATTTCTCTATTTATCTCCGGAGCGTTTGTTGTCTGATTTAGTGCGCGTTCGAATTTCGTACATGAACGTAAATTTAATTGCTGTAGATGAAGCGCATTGCATTTCGCAATGGGGTTACGATTTCCGTCCGCCATACCAACAGATCGCCAAACTCCGCGAAATCCTTCCAGGTGTTCCGGTTTTGGCACTTACGGCAACCGCTACTGAGTTTGTGCGGAAAGATATTGTAGAGAAGCTTGAAATGACAGACCCACAGGTTTTTGTTAAAAGTTTTGCCAGGGATAATTTAAGCTATGTGGTTTTCGGCCAAGAAGATAAATATAAAAAGCTGATCGATATTTGCCAGAAGGTAAAGGGTACAGGTTTAGTGTATGTACGTAACCGCAGGGAAACTGCCGAAGTAGCCAATTTTATCAATAGGAACCATATTAAGGCCGATTTTTACCATGCCGGATTGGAGCGTGATGTACGTTTCTTAAAACAAGAAGAGTGGAAAAATAACAAAACCCGGATTATGGTGGCTACAAATGCTTTCGGGATGGGGATTGATAAGGCAGATGTTCGTTTCGTGGTGCACTTAGATTTACCTGAAAGTTTAGAAGCCTATTACCAGGAAGCTGGCAGGGCAGGGCGCGACGGAAAACGAAGTTACGCGGTTCTTCTAGCTAATCAATCTGATGTCCTAAGCTTAGAATCCAGGTATCTAGATAGTTTTCCCACTCCTGATGAGATCAGAAAAACCTATCACTATCTCGGTAATTATTTTCAATTGGCATTTGGTGCAGCCGAAGGTTTAACTTTTACGTTTGATATCGCTGATTTCTGCAAAAGATTTAATATTAGTGTTTTAAAAACAATTTCAGCGCTGAAGTTTTTAGAGCATGACGGTTATCTTACCTTATCTGAGAGTGTCTTTCTCCCATCTAGAATGATGTTTATCGCCAGTCATGAAGATATTTACCGTTTCCAGATCGAAAATAAGGCTTACGATGGTATTATAAAAACCATTCTACGTTCTCACGGTGGCGCTTTCGACGGTTTTGTTAAGATTAATGAGGCAGATTTAGCCAAGAAAACAGGATTGTCGTATAAAGAAATTATTGCACTACTTAATAAATTGCAGGCCATCGAGTTACTTACTTATACTCAGCAAACCGATCAGCCGCAATTGCAATACGTTAGACCGAGGGTAGACATGGACCATTTCGATCTTGACGTGAAATACCTCGAACTAAGAAAGGAAATCTTGCACAAACAGATTAACGCAGTGGTAGCTTATGCTTCATCAAATTTGTGCAGGAGTATTCAGCTGCTTCATTATTTCGACGAACATCATGCTGCAAAGTGCGGGGTATGCGATGTTTGTCTGGCTGAGAAAAGAGCCGAAAATCAGAGCCAGATGGAAGAGGAGATTGAATTTGAGATTGTTTCTTTACTGCAACAACAGCCGCTAAGCCTTGATGATCTGGTTACAAATATTAAAAATGGAGCCGAAGCCGAAAGGATTGATACTATTAGGGAATTATTAGATGCCGGTAAGATTAAAACTGATGGGAAGAAGTATTATCTTTAGCGAGTTTAAAACGATTAACTGTTTAAACTGTCGAAATCGGTTAGTTGTACGATTCGTCGCAGTTGAACAATTAACCGATTAACCAGTTAACCTCCTTAAAACTAAATGATAACAAAAAACAATAAGAAAACCATCCGTTCGTGGGCATTTTTCGATTGGGCAAACTCTGCCTATAACTTAGTCATCACTTCTACTATTTTTCCGGCTTATTATACCATTATTACCACCACTAAAGAACATGGTGATAAAGTGGAGTTCTTTGGCCGGACCTTTGTAAACACCTCGCTTTCCAATTATGCCTTATCGCTTGCTTATTTGATTATGGCTTTTGCTTTGCCAATGCTTTCATCCATTGCCGATAGAAGAGGGAATAAAAAGTCGTTTATGAAGTTTTTTACCTATGTGGGTGGAGCGGCCTGTATCGGTTTATATTTCTTTAAACTGGATACGCTCGAAATGAGCATCATTTTGTTTGCAATAGCTGCAATGGGATATATTGGAGGGGTATTATTCAGCAACTCTTATCTGCCAGAAATAGCAACAGAAGAACATCAGGATCGTGTGAGTGCACAAGGTTTTTCGTATGGTTACATCGGTTCGGTTTTACTTCAACTGATTTGTTTCCTATTTGTGCTAAAACCAGAATGGTTTGGTATTACTGATGCCTCTTTCCCGCCAAGATTATCATTTTTATTGGTTGGCGTATGGTGGATCGGTTTCTCTCAGATTCCTTTTTCAGCACTTCCGAACGGAACACCTCAGCACGACAAGGTAAAAACGAATATCCTTAAAGATGGCTTTAGTGAATTATCGAAGGTTTGGACGCAAGTGAAACAAATGAGGGTTTTAAAAGGATTTTTAGTTTCTTTCTTTTTTTACTCTATGGGGGTACAAACCATTATGCTTGCTGCTGCTGGTTTCGCTGAAAAAACGTTAAAACTAGGAACCGCAAAATTGATTGCGGTGATATTGATCATTCAGCTTGTGGCTATCCCTGGCGCCATGCTTATGTCGTATTTAGCCAAAAAAATAGGCAATATAAACGTATTGATTATGGTAGTTGTAGTATGGATAGGCTGTTGTGTTTTTGGTTATTACATCACCAACGAATATCAATTTTACTCTTTGGCGGCAATTGTAGGCTTAATTATGGGCGGAATTCAATCTTTATCGCGCTCTACCTATTCTAAATATTTACCGGTTGATACAAAAGATAGTACTTCATTCTTCAGTTTTTACGATGTAACAGAGAAACTAGCGATTGTAATTGGCCTTTTCAGTTTTGCTTATATCGAAGATTTAACCGGAAATATTCGCTACTCAATTATCGCTTTGGCATCATTTTTTATCGTTGGATTAGTTCTTTTAGTACTTCTAAGAAAAAACGAACATAAAGAATCGCTAAAATTGTAAGTTTGCAGTCGTTAAGAATATTATGAAAGTAGAATTATTTGTGCCTTGTTTTGTAGATCAGCTCTATCCTGAAACCGCTTTTAATACTTTAAGGTTATTAGAAAAATCGGGATGTGAGGTAACCTACAATTCAAAACAAACCTGTTGTGGGCAACCTGCGTATAATGCAGGTTATTGGGATGAGGCTAAGGAAGTAGGTACAAAATTTTTAAATGATTTTACCGAAAATACCTATGTTGTAGCACCATCAGCTTCGTGCGTAGGCATGGTAAAAGGTGGGTTTAACGATCTGTTTACCAATACCATTGTGCACAACAAATGCCGTAGCCTGCAATCAAATATCTGGGAACTTTCTGATTTTCTGATCAATGTAGCCAAAAGAGATTATTTCGGCGCCGAATTAGAAGGAAAAGCCGTTTATCACGATTCGTGCAGCGCATTGCGTGAGTGCAAAATAAAAGACGAGCCTCGCCAGTTGCTCTCTAAAGTACACGGCTTAGAAATGATCGAAATGGAAGATACCGATATGTGCTGTGGCTTTGGCGGAACTTTCGCGGTTAAATTCGACGCTATATCATCTGCAATGGCCGAGCAGAAAGTTAATCATGCGCTGGCACAGCAGGCAGATTATATCATTTCGACCGATTTATCCTGCCTTTTACATCTTCAAGGCTATATTGAGAAAAATAATCTTGCAATTAAAACCATGCACATTGCCGATGTATTGTGTAATGGCTGGCTGGAAAGTACAGAATATTAACCCCGGCCTCTAAAGGGGCGAAATTATCCGTGGCTGGTTTGCACTGTCTGGTGTAAAATAAACCCGACCGATAGCGTTATCCCGATTTAAGGAGCAATTTTAATTTAAGGGATTTTTATCGGGATTAAGCAAAGGGCGGGACTATCGGTACAGAAGCACCGCAGGCATTGCTTTTCTTAAAAATAGCAATCAGGATTTAAAGCATTTAAATTTTGTTTATTGGACCCCGCAAAGAATGATCTGATTGTAATATTTAAATTACTTTCATCCTGAATCTATGCTTAAACGATCTAAACGTAATCTTTAACACAATTTAACACGTTTTGCATTACAAACTACAATATCTTTGTTAAACCTTTTTAAGGCTTTCGTATCTAAACAACAAAACAAAATCATAATGAAAACAATATTCATCGCTTTATTGGGAGTAATGTCCATTGCGTCAATAGCAAATGCACAGCAGAAAAAAACTTCTGGAGCCATACAATTTGAAAATATTATCGATCCGGCAGCTATGGCTTCGGCAAGCGGTATCCAGCTAACCGATCAAATGAAAGCCAGAATGCCCTCATCTAGCAAAAGCAACTTCGAGTTGTTATTTACGGCTACAAACGCCAGCTATATGCCCGTTGAAGAAACTGAAGACAGTAACGGAGCAGGTGGTGGCGGTGGCGGAATGGGGCGTATGATGATGCGTTTTGGTGGTGGCGGTGGTAACAGAGAATACTACTACACCTTTGCAGATAAGGGACTTACAGAGGTTTTCGACCTGAACGATACCACTTATTACATGCCAAGTAAATTAACTTTATCTACTTCTGGACCAATTGGTTCTATGAGAATGGGCGGTAGAAATCCTAATGATACCACTAAAACAAAACCAGCTCCTGCACCAACCATCGAAGTGGTTAAAACAGATTCCACTAAACAGATTATCGGTTTTACCTGTCACCAGGCAATTATTAGATCTACAAGAGCTATTAAAATCTTAGATATGGATAAAAACGTAGTAGAAGAGACCAAAATTTGGTATACAAAAGATTTAGGCTTCGATTTTTCTCCGAACCCAAATATGTGGACAGAAGGTGCAGTTTTAGCGATAGAAGGTAGAGGTAACAGCTCAATTGCCAAAAGCATCGAGTATAGAAATGTAAGCGCAAAAGATGTAACCGCGCCTAAAAAAGCAAAGCTGATTACTGCTGAAGAGTATAAAACTAAAATGGAGAACATGATGAAACGTTTTAGACAGAACAGACCAGGTGGCGGTGGACAGGTAAGAACATTTGGAATAAATTAATCAAGACCACCATAATTATTCTATTTAGCCCTGAATTGCAAGCAATTCAGGGCTTTTTTGTATCTTTTTTGAAAAGGTTGGCTCTAGTTTTTGCATCTAGATTGAGAATAACTATTATTGGGGTTAAATATAACCTAACCAAAAGTGATTACTACCGAGAACAAAACAGATTTATTAGCAACTAAGCAACATTTCGAAATTTTAGATGGATTACGGGGCGTAGCGGCCATTGTGGTGGTGATTTACCATTTTATGGAAATCGCTATTACCGATTACAATAAGAATTTTCTTTCACATGGTTTCCTTGCCGTAGACTTCTTTTTCTGTTTGTCGGGTTTTGTAATTGCCTATGCTTATGATACACGTGCAGAAAATATCGGGCTGACGCAGTTTTTTAAGTTAAGATTGATCCGTTTGCATCCCTTGGTGGTTATTGGCTCCATTTTAGGATTGTTAACCTTTCTGTTCGACCCTTATAGTGATTTTTATGCTGTTTACGGTTTCGGAAAAACATTGTTGATGTTTTTGGCTTCTGCATTTTTGATCCCATACCCGGTTATGCCCGAGCGTTATACCAATCTATTCTGCTTAAATGCACCTGCCTGGTCTTTGTTTTGGGAATACGTGGCCAATATTTTCTATATTCTGGTGCTTTACAGGTTGAATAAAAAAGTATTGTCGTTATTGGTTTTGCTTGGCGCAATAGGCATTTGTTATGTTGCCTTGAAAGTTCCCAATGGTAATTTAGGTGGCGGCTGGGGCGGACAAAACTTTTGGGACGGGGGAGTGAGGGTACTTTATTCTTTCTCGGCCGGAATGTTGGTTTATCGTTTCAACTGGATCATTAAAAATAAACTCGGCTTCCTGGGTTTGAGTTTACTCTTGCTTGTGGCCTTCCTTTTTCCTTATGCTGATGCTTATAACTGGATTACCGAACCCATAATTGTATTGTTTTATTTCCCGCTTTTGGTGGCTTTAGGTGCTGGGGCAGTAATTAGCGAACCTTTAAAGAAATTATGTACGCTATCCGGAGAAATATCCTATCCCCTTTATATGACACATTATCCTTTCGTTTGGATATTTCTAACTTATGTTGCCGTGGTTAAACCTGCAATGTCGACCTTATGGGTGGTTATCCCAATTTCGGTAACCTTGCTGGTTTTACTGGCTTATTTGATCATGAAGTTCGTCGACATTCCATTACGTAAATATTTGAAGGCTAAATCGCTATGAGTCTAACTTGAATTTTTTTCTGCTGAAATGCGGATTAACACCGCATTATAGACCGTAATGTTTAAACACCCAGACTTAATTTTTCGCGGCAATCTGTGCCTCTGTGGCTTATTTCATGTTGTTTTCCTGATTAAAAATCGTATCTTTGCACAAAATAAAATCACATTGTAGGTGATCTTTACTAACATTTTATAAAAATTAAATCATAGTTGTAGATGATTAACATTACTTTACCTGACGGTTCTGTCCGCCAGTATGAAAAGGGCACTTCTGCCCACCAAATTGCATTGTCAATTTCTGAGGGTTTAGCCCGTAACGTATTAGCCGCTGAGGTGAATGGCGAAGTTTGGGATTCAACCAGACCGATCGAATCTGATTCATCAGTAAAGTTATTGACCTGGAACGATACTGCTGGAAAATCTACTTTTTGGCATTCATCAGCTCACTTAATGGCTGAGGCTTTAGAAGCACTTTATCCGGGTACCAAATTTGGTATCGGCCCGGCAATAGAAACTGGTTTTTATTATGATGTAGACTTTGGCGACCGTGAATTTTCTTCGGATGATTTCAAAGCCATTGAAACCAAAATGATCGAACTGGCTAAACAAAAGGAAACTTTTGTACGCGAAAGTGTGAGCAAAGCTGATGCGGTAAAATATTTTACTGAAAAAGGCGATGAGTATAAATTGGATTTAATCGATGGTCTTGAAGATGGTAAAATTACTTTCTATACTCAAGGTTCATTTACCGATTTATGCCGAGGTCCACATATTCCTAATACAGGTTTTGTAAAGGCAGTAAAACTGATGAATGTTGCTGGTGCTTACTGGCGTGGCGACGAAACCAAAAAACAGTTAACCCGTATTTATGGTGTAACTTTCCCTAAGGCGAGCGAGCTAACTGAATATCTTTTAATGATCGAAGAAGCCAAAAAACGCGATCACCGTAAGTTAGGAAAAGAGTTAGAGTTATTTGCTTTCTCAGAAAAAGTAGGAATGGGCTTACCTTTATGGTTGCCTAAAGGAACTGCCTTGCGCGAGCGTTTGGTGAACTTTTTAACTAAAGCACAGGCTAAAGCAGGTTACGAGCAAGTAGTAACACCACATATCGGACACAAAAATTTATATGTAACCTCAGGTCACTGGGAGAAATACGGTAAAGATTCGTTCCAGCCGATTAAAACGCCACAAGAAGGAGAGGAGTTTTTCTTAAAACCGATGAACTGCCCTCACCACTGTGAGATTTACAAAACAAAACCACGGTCTTACAAAGATCTTCCGGTTCGTTTTGCCGAATTCGGCACGGTTTACCGCTACGAACAAAGCGGTGAATTACACGGTTTAACCCGCGTACGTGGCTTTACTCAAGATGATGCACACTTATTCTGCATGCCAGAACAGGTGAAAGAAGAGTTTAAAAAGGTAATAGACTTAGTGCTTTATGTATTTAAATCATTAGGTTTTGATAACTATACCGCTCAGGTTTCATTAAGAGATCCGGAGAACAAATCGAAATATATTGGTTCTGACGAAAATTGGAGGCTATCTGAAAATGCCATTATCGAAGCAGCTGCAGAAAAAGGCTTGAATACTGTTGTAGAATATGGCGAAGCCGCTTTCTATGGCCCTAAGCTCGATTTTATGGTGAAAGATGCTTTAGGCAGAAAATGGCAGTTGGGTACTATTCAGGTTGATTATAATCTGCCGGAGCGTTTCGAATTGGAATACACCGGTAGCGATAACCAGAAGCACAGACCAGTAATGATCCACCGTGCACCATTTGGTTCATTAGAAAGATTTATTGCTGTTTTGATCGAACATTGTGCCGGAAACTTCCCGTTATGGTTAAGTCCCGAGCAATTTATTGTTCTTCCTATTTCAGAAAAATATGAAGAATATGCAAAAAAAGTTTTAGATGAACTAAATAATTCCGATATTCGCGGGCTGATTGACTTTCGTGATGAGAAAATCGGTCGCAAAATACGCGATTCGGAAGTTAAAAAGATCCCATACATGCTCATTATCGGTGATAAAGAAATGGCAGAAGGAAAAGTTTCTGTACGTAAACATGGTGAGGGAGATTTAGGCGAAATGACGTTGGAAGAGTTCAACAATTTATTAAGGAAAGAAATAACAGTTTAAATTAAAATAATACAAATTTGGCATTAGGAAGACCAGGATTTAACAGGGGACCACGTCCACCTTTTAAGAAAAAAGAAGCAGAGCATAACATTAATCAGTATATAAAATCGCCTGAAGTGCGTTTAGCTGGCGATAATGTTGAACCGGGGATTTATCCTTTGGCAAAAGCTTTGGCACTTGCTGATGAACTGGAATTGGATTTGGTAGAAATATCTCCAAATGCCGTACCACCAGTTTGTAGAATTATTGATTACAGTAAATTTGTTTACGAGCAAAAGAAAAAGCAGAAAGAAATTAAAGCTAATGCGAAACAAACTGTAATTAAGGAGATCCGTTTCGGACCAAATACCAATGATCATGATTTTCAGTTTAAACTGAAGCATGCCATTAGCTTTCTTGAAAACGGTGAGAAGGTTCGTGCATACGTTCATTTCAAAGGAAGAGCTATTGTTTAC